>Ga0213833_1000662_pt1 | contig 30632 bp, 48 predicted proteins | sample SWATP21_FD_160575 | JGI IMG/M metagenome (GOLD analysis project Ga0213833, IMG submission 160575) | Coastal seawater microbial communities from Marineland, Florida, United States - SWA TP2 #1 | ecosystem: Environmental > Aquatic > Marine > Coastal | place: USA: Florida | collected 2016-08-14 | reverse complement strand
CTTTGGCAACGCTGACTCACCTGCCAACGCCAACACCGAAAGCCGGGGCAACGACTGCACTGCATGTGCAACCCCTGCACTCCCATCCGAACCAAGCGGATTTCCTGCAACGAGACCAGGTCAAACGCACATCCACATTGAGCACTGCTAGAAACGCACCACTCAAAACCACACTTTGGAGTGAAGAACACGAAGCGAGGTGGGACGATGCACTCAACATGGCTTGGCAAGTAATGTCGTTGTCTGGAACGGCAAAGATAAGCTGCTGCAACACAATTCCTCACCCAGGATACGCACTCGCAAGGTTCAGCAGGCAAAGACGTCGGCACTTTGGAAGCGCGGGGCCAAGTTCGTGCAAGCCCTCCGCGCTCAATCCATTGCCTGGGGCAACAGTGTGAATCAGAAACCAATGGCCCTCGTGCAGTGCAGGCGCTACGAACCACGCAGGTTAAGAACAGCAAGAAGGTGACACCTCGGCAGCGCAGCTGCCAATGCCATGGCACCCTGCAAACCGATGCCGTTGTCTGAAGCAGGCACCGTGAGACAATATACCCGTTTGTGCAACCGAATCCAGCGTACCACTCAAATCCAACGCAGTCAGCTGGTACCACTGAGCCAATGAATGCACCATGCCTGTCACGCCAAGGGGACCAAGAAAGTTTGCTGGCACACGGCAAGAAAGTCAGCCAGGGGCAAAAACTCATCGCAAAACCGAAGCTCACCCTTGAGGTTCAATGACGAGAGACCTGGGCACTGCACTAGCGCTTCACACAACTGAGGACTTGCGACCTCGCCAATTGCATTATCTGGAAACACGAAACATGTGAGACGAACGAGTGCGCAGCACAGCCACCAATGGAAGTCGCCGCACGCACCGCTCATGTTCAACACTTGTAGCTGGGTACACTTGCGAATGGCACCAGCCATGATCATGCAGCCTTCAGCACCGATGTTGTTTTCTGAGCACATATATCATGTGAGAACGAAGGACACCATTGCGTTCCACAGCATACGCACGCGACACGTCAAGATCCGTCAAGCTTGGCATGAAAGTTAGTGCCCTTGCAACTGGAGCGATTCCGTCACCTGTAAACTGATTGACTGCGGAGCGAAAAGCCGTGGTGAGCAGCGGCTTGGACAATGACAGACAGACACTGGCTCCACGAACCACTGAGATCCAGCACGGCTACTTGCTTCAGGGAAGGCAGAACGCGCGCCAATATGTTGCCCATCTCAGGACCAAACACATTGCCTGAATATGCGCATGTTATCAAGTGACAGAGCGCGGAAGACGACACGGTGCCAAGTAGCGTGCTTCGACGTACGGCTGAGATTAAGATGGCGCAATCCTGTGCACTGCCCTAACCCGTACACAAAGCAGTCTGCTGCCGCAACGGCCTGAAGTGTGTTGTTGCTCAGGTCGAGCGATTGAAGGCTAACTGAGCAGCTTCGAATGAACGAAGATAATGCACTGATGTCATCGGCCAAGTGATTCACTGACAACACAAGCACAAAGTGAGAAAGTGGGCGGGACAACAGTCAGGATAACAACCAGCAAACGAACTGCTGAGGTTCAAGTGCTTCAAACGTGATAGAGTTTGACTAGCTGAAGCGATGCGTTGCAGGTTTGCTCCACGAATGTTGTTGTCTGGCAGGAAATAAGTGAGCACAACAGAACGTCCAAAGAAGCACGGACACACACAGACGAACTGGCAAGGTTCAAGGAAGACAGCCGAGTCATGTACACGAGCGCTGCAACCAGCGCTTCAACACCACGGTCGCCCATGTCGTTTCCTGTTTGATTTGTACCACAATGTGAAAAACAACATCGCGTTACCATCATTCGGCCGTGCGTACCGCTCAGGTCCAAGTTGTGAAGTCGGTCAGCAACTTTCAGAAGCCTCGTCAACCGTTCAATTCCATCATCGCCAGCACAAGTTGCTGAAACAAACACAGCTCCGGTCATTCCACGAAGCAACCCAAGCTGCACGCAAACATACCCGTCACCGCGGCAGTCGTCCGGACGGCTGGCAGGATGGACCGTTCATCCGATGGACTCAGGACACCAAACACGTGAAGCAAACCCGCTAAAGGTCTTTGTCCTGCGACGCAAACCTCAACGTTAGCGCCAACCACATAATCCTGAGCATATGAGGCCCTGAAACGTACGATAGCCAACTCTGACTCCGAGAAGCTTGGGGTCGGCAGCAGCTGCGCCAGGCGTTGCCACAGGCACTGGCTCATGAAGGCGCATGTGGCGCATGAAACCGTTGTTCGCCATTTTCACGACACGACGGCAATCGTTGCACACAAACATGACAACTTGGCAATGGACACACTCAACGATAGCCGGAATTTGCGACGTTTGAGGCTGAATGATGCGGAGCGTGTTGCTGGAACCCGAATGCGCGCACCACAGCTGCGGTACAACCCACGCATGAGAGCATGAACGACAGCGGTCCACACAGCATCACGAACACTTTCAGATGAACTGTTCAACGACAGCGCCTGTTGCGGACGGTTCAATCGCGAACAGTGCTCGATCGACAAAGCACCTCTGTGAGGTAGTGCCTGAAACACGTTGAGCAAACGAGATGGAACTGACACAGGTTGTCCGAAGACCGGTTGTGAGCGCTTTGGATGCTTCGCGGTGGTGTCACTTGATTGATCAACAGGGGGTTGAGGCGAAACAACTCGCACTACAGATGAATCCGTTGCAACAGTTGCTGGTGTCGCCGTGCTTTGTGCTACGGCGTGTAAACTTGGAGTCGCCTGTCGTACTTGGGACACGGGCACTGTTGTGCTGACAGGCGCCGCGGCATCGGATGGCACCGACAAACGTTGCGCTGATGCTTCCGTGGTATGAGCACCCCCTGGTTGGCTCGTTGGCGCTTCTTGGGAGACATGCGACTCACGCGTAAGTGAGGGCTGCGATGCCACATGGGGGGCACCCACAGGATCTGGAGACTGCGCAGCAGCTGGGAACGTGGATGTGGGGGTGGCCGCACCATGCGCAGCGACTGGGAGAGTAGTTGATATCCTTGCAGTACCTGCACCAGCGCCTGTAGCCGACGTCGCGTTCGATATATCATGGGCATGCGTTGTTGGAGCCGAACTCCCCATCACCACGGACGGAAGATGGGCGTTCGCAGGAGCAGCGACGCTGGTGGTGGGCCTGGTGTGCGAGTACGTCGGCGTTCCTTGGATCATCCCTGCAGAAGTACTGGGAGGCCCCAATGTGGTCGTGGTTTGCGCGTGGGGAGAGGCGGCTGCTCGTCGTGTACGGGAAGTGAGGGATCGGACAGAAGGGGGTCCGCGCGAGCGGAACTTCACCCCCGCATCTTCAAACTCTCGCAACGTCTTGGCACACCGCGGCGCTACAAGTTGTTCCGAGCATCGTTTATGGCGCCCACCACTCGCGAGGTGAAAATGGCGACGGATCCAGTGGTAGCACGCTGCCAATACGACGCACGTGACCACAGCGTCGCAAACACATCACACACCCACAACGCCCGCGCAACGCCCGCAAGCTCCCACCTTGGCAGACTTTTGCGCCTTCAGCCGGAATGGAACTAATTATTTGCTTCGGTATCTCGAATAAGGCAGACTGTTGACACGAGAGGCGGCAGCACGCATCCGCTGCTGACACTCCCGGAGACCTGCCGGGACCCGCACGAATGTAGGAGCGCGAGGAGTCGTCCCAACCGGACGCACGCCCATACCGCCCCAGCAAGTCGGCCATTGGAGCTAAACAGCTTTCTTCAGCGTGCTAAAATGACTGGCACATAGTTGGTGACATCGAGTGACCTCGAGGAGGGACACGGACAATGCCGCAGGCATACAAGGGACGAAGGAGACAGTGCGCTGCTGCAGCAGCGCCTCAGTGCCTCACCACTTCCTTATGTGGCGCCTTCACCTACATACACACCCCTAGTTCGTGGGGAAAGATGCAGGGCGCAAAACGGGGGATCCACAGCTGCAATCACTGCGAATCTTGCCTTCCCATCCGGTGCGGCGAATGCAAGCAACCACCACATCCAGCGCGAAAAGAACAAGACACACAGATCTGCAAGTGCATTTTTTGGCAGCAAAAAGTCCCAGTGAATTTTTTGCACTTGCAGCAGGGTAGAAGTGATGTTGTGTTGAACGTCTGGCGTCTTGGCATCTGTCACGTGTCGTGCGCGGGAATTATGCCCTCCAGCTGGTCTGTGTTCCTGGCCTTGATCGTGGGGCTGTTACTTGAGAATGGTTGTGCACTTAGCATAGGCCAAGGTGCCGTAGGTTGGCGGAGTGTTGGCGTCGCAGACTCCGCTCCCATCCCGGGTGAAATCTACATGAATCTGACACTGTTTTCCAACGCTGCCGAACGCAATGCCACCTGCAACGACGGCACACCGTCAGGATATTACTTGTGGCGCTCTCCTACAAAGTCAAACAAGTGGATCATCTATCTGGAGGGTGGTGGCCTTTGCTACGACCTGGCAAGTTGTCTCTCTCGGCCGAAGATGTTGACTTCAAGCACACCTTGGCCAAAGCGGCTGGGGGCGTACGGCTTATTCTCCACGTCTAACAACCAGTTCTCAGACTTTAACAAGGTGTGCTGCTGTCAACGACGACCATTACTTCTTTTGGTGTGCACAATGGTCTGTCCTCTTGCCGCAAGCGTTGTGTCCACTCATTGTGGCGTGCTGTTGACTATTCTGTGCAGGTCATAGTCATCTACTGCACGTCCGATCTCTACTCTGGCACCGTTGCTCAGGGAAGCGGTCTGCTTGGGTGGAGCTTCCATGGACACTATATTGTTCCAGCTGTTCTTCAAGATTTGGCTGCCATTCCTGCGTTCAGGGGCGGCTCCGAACTCCTCTTCACCGGCGGATCTGCAGGCGGGATCGGCACGTTTGTGAACTACCCGCTCGTGAAGTCCACCGTTTCGTGGATGCCTGTTAAGGCCCTCCCCGATGCCGGTTGGTTTTTGACAACCATGCCTCCCTACAGCAAGAAGAGCGAGCCTCTCGGCACAATGTTGCAGAAAGGCCACGCTGCCTGGAGGGGGTTGCCCCCTGCTTTGTGTTCGGCAGCCCTCGGCAGCAAAGCATATTTGTGCTACAGTGGGCCTGTGGTCTACAAGTTCATGCCGGCACCACTTGCCGACATTTTAGTTCTCAAGTCCCAGAATGATGAATGGACGGTGGACCACGATGGCCTCAAGTTTCCTTACGATGCGGCCGAGCTCGCGTGGTTGGTCGAGTTCGCTGCGGAAGTTCGTGCCAGCTTTGTTGTTGACAACGTCGCCAACGTGTTTTCTGCCAACTGCGTGTACCACACTTCACTACAACTCCTTTGGACCTCGCTGGCGATCAACGGTACGAAGCTGAGCACTGCCGTGCAAGACTGGTACTTCAACAACGCCACGGTGCACCTCGTTGATTCGTGTACCACCCCTCTCTGCAATGATTCATGTATTTAGTGAACGCTGGGTGCTAGCTTGCCAAGCGAATACCACCGTCCTTTCGTAACATCAACAGAACCGACCGCGAGGCACCACTTCTAGCGTGTATACAGGCGACTACTCGTTGATTCCAGAGGTCGAGCCAACGCCTTGGTTCGCCCTGCGGCGCAGCTGCGTTGGCTTGGGTGTTGTTGGTGTGGGCATGTGATCGCGCGACGGTGGCACAGCTGCATCCAAAGGGGCAGGTGGTGCAATGGGAGTGATGGGCTTCATCGGCTCAAGCATGGCACGATCATTCATGGCTGCGACACGCCTCGAATGCACCGAAAGATATCGTTCCCTGGCAACACCAATGCGCACATGGCTTGGTGTATTTTGCACCTGGCACAAAAGCACAACTTGAGACCGCATGCCACGACTCGGTGAAAAGCATCGAGACGAACCGCAGCTCGCAGTAGGAGTGCTGCCAACATGACCATGTGCTCTATTCCCCAGGCCCAAGAAACCGTCGTCGCCCGCAAATCTCGTTCCGAAACGTTGCTCGGAAGAAGCCCGAACGTCGATCTGCCAGGCAGGGTTAAGAGGCGTCTGGTGTGTGTCTTACAAAAGCAACGCAACCACTCACAGGTTGTCTGTCGTCAAGCTGGCGGCACGCTGCTCGGACATGGCGAAGAGGAGACAGTTCGTAACAACCGAGAGCCACACCTGCAACGCAAGAACCATCTGAGGCCAGGCACTGGGACGCACGTACTTGCAAACACCCGAGGACCGCACCATGATAGAGAGCACTTGATGCCACATGCCAATTGACTCAGCTCGTCGTGGAATGGGGCGCTGGCAAGTGTATCCTGTGTGGAAACAAACATATTGGAAACAGCAGCAACAACAAGGCGGTGCAACGCCACAACCCACCGAGTCTCCACGCGTCGGACCGAACCTCAACCACGTTGGCCGCAACGGAAATGGCGGCTGCCAGCGGAAATGCAGAGGCAAACAGACTGACGTAGCCAAACTCAATCACCATCTCGAGGTAGTCGTCGAACGGGTCGTACAAATCGCGAAGGCTTTGCTCGCACACAGACCATAGCCACTGTCCTGTTGGCTTGACTTGCGCGACTGTGGCCTTGGACGTCGTGTCATGAGACGATGCCTCACCTTCACTGACCCGTGATGTGGCATCACTGTTGCTTGTTTGAGACACATGACCGGTCCAGGCTTCAAGAATCCATGGCAGCACCGACTCCGTGGCCACGCGACGCAACGTGCTTGTCATGTACCTGCACGTGTGCATCACAATGGTCAGTGAAAGCAACAGGGGTGCATGCACTCACCGGATCACGAACAGTGAAGCGAGAATGGAGCGAACGTATGCCACGTTGCATTCAACAAACGCAACGTAGAATAGAGCAGCGAAGGCGTTGCAAGCTTCGAAAGCAATGCTAAGGAAGTCGTTCCCCAGGCATCCACCGTTAGACAACGCACGCACAGGACACCTCACGCGCGCGTACCGTTTCATAATCAGCGCGTCGTACGCGTCAGATTCGTAGTGATGGTTCTCAAACGTTGTCAAGGCCACGGCAATCTTGCGATAGCTGCTCCACAAACACAAGTTCAGAACAAAGAACAGCCGACCGAAAGGTGGATATCCACGTACATGACGTTGTTCATTATCCAAACCACAACGACGTGCAAAAGGATGGGGCCCATTGCCAGGTACCTAGCCAACATAACATGAAACATGAGACGTCCGCCACACTGACTACCTAACGCACCACGTACCAACAATCGGCGTCAAACATAGCCCCAGGCCTGGAAAAAGCTGCAAGAGCAGGGACGAAGAAGGGCCCGCTTCGAATGTACCCCTGAACACAACAGACGTCTGTGAAACTCAGCACACAACTACACCCCCACGATACGCACTTGGAGGTTCAAGGACAAGAGCATCACCCAAAGTGCGGCCAACACAAGCACCAAAGTAATGGAGCATGACACGACAAAGCGAATGGATCGCTTCCAACGTGGGTAGTACAATGAAGGACGGCCTGTGATCTGTGCGTAGCAAGGACACCCATTGAGTTGGAACCGAGTTACAACACCACTGCGGAGATGTGAGCGTACAGGGCTTGTTTGGAGAACACCTTGAAACTCCGGGTTTATCACTTTGCGACCAATCCAACCCAGTGTGCCCCATGCAAATGCAAGAGACGCGCACTTGCGTTCCCAAAACCTGACACTAACCGTGAGGGAACAAAATTGCGCGCACGCTGCTCACATGTACGCACCGAAGGAACAAGACGCCCCACAGGACAACAAACAAACTGAACAGAGGAACATAAACGTTTGACTCCACACCTGGCCACTGGGGTTAGAAAATAGTGAGTCATGTTGCCCGCCCAAAGAACATACCTGTACTCCAAGTCGCGTATGTGACAATGATTCCAACGAGCCCCACTGGCAACAACCACTCCGTAAAGTGCTCCATCCAAGCAAAGTAAAAGGCAACCTGATCGCCGTAGTACCTGCATGCCAAGAACAGTGACAAACAAGCGATGTGGGGCAGGCCTTGCCGCCACGCACCGCTGCAGCTTGGTGATGGGCAACCGCACACCCCAAAGGCACCGCTTCCAAATGGCCTCCACCTCGTGCTGGGAATGCAACGGAACAAGCTTCACCCATCCATTGCGAGCCCATGCGTGCAAGAATCCATCAACTGCTTTTTGCATGCGCTGCTCTTCCGGAACTGCACCTCGGAGCGCGTCAGACAGGCGATGCCCAATCCGCGAAATGGACGCCCGGGCTCGCGACATTTGCGACCCCCGCCGCTTGAGAACACGGCCGCTTGGTCCACCCACAGGCGCTGCTTGACTTTTTTGTGTTCCAGTTAGTGCTACAGAGTCAGGAACCTCGCGTTGGCCTTCGCCAACGGCGGCAGTTCCCGGTGAAGCGCAGGGCGTGGGCTTGGGCATCGCGATCGTGCTGAGAACCCACTTGGTGGTCAGAATCCGCTCCGTTGGCCGCAGGATGCAGACTGATGATCGATCCTTGTCCCCTTTGAGAGTGGGGTGTTGTCTCCGCGCTTCCACTGTCAGGTCAAACAATGTTTGCGGAGACAAAACGCGCAGTTTGTGAGTCTAGTGACGCAACGGAGACTACGACGCTTTAACGGCGTACAGGCAGCCGGTTTGATCAGCTTGTGGTGCTGTGCTTCAATCACCAGCATAGCCAGTGGCACTGAAACTTGGACAATGTTCGCAGTGGTTGACTGGGTCCGAATGCCCTGGTGAAGAGCACACCACGCAGAAGCATCAAGAAACCAACATGACAAGCCACAGGTCCTTGAAACCGACCAAGCACCGTACCTTGGCATGAAGTGCCGTGACAGTGGGCTCCAACCGATGCTCTTGCCCCTTAGCAAATACCAAACAAGTGTCCCAATGGACATCTTGTTCTTTTCTTGCCATCTGCAACCGAGCTTTCGTCGCACCGCAGTCGCTTGCACGCTGCGGCGCTGAGCAGCGCGGAGTCGCTGGGCTGTACTTTACATACACAATTGTTTGCCCGTCTCGAGGTCCCTGCGCCCCACGGCCAGGGGTTGGGTCTGACCATCCCGCCAGGCTCGTCCACAACCAACAGAATCTCTCGATCCCTGGACCAACCACGACGCACACATAATATGGGCGCAAACGTTTTTGGGTGGATGATTGTCGAGTCACATGTAGACAAGGCAACTGATAATGTTGTGTTGGAGGCCACGACACACCAGCTTCCATATCGGCACCTATTCGCGCGACTCCTGTCAAGAGGATCAAAAACTAAGCTCCTGATGAACAAGAGGCGCTAACTGCTTTGGGGGTCAAAGGGGTCAACGACGTGTGTGGGCTGGAACGCCTTTCGGAAGCAAAAGAAGCCACACAACCTTCACACTCCGTTCGGCGACAAAGTTGTAACGAAACCAGCCGCAGTGAAGCAAAACACAGTGAACAACGCAGTATCCTGTTGCCCACTGCGCTAAATCGTGGCTTAGTCCGCGTCGCGGATGGTGGCACGACCGCGGATGCGGCCAGTGCGGCGCGCGGCGATCATGCCGGCCTTCTGGCCCGGTGGGGCATCGCGGCGGCACGTCGACGCGTGGCCGATGTGCTGGTGGTTACCACCGCCGTGCGGGTGCTCCACCGGGTTCATGGCAACACCGCGGACCTTAGGCCACTCGTTGCGCTTCACCTTGTACTTGTGGTAGGCACGGCCAGCCTTGAGCATGGGCTTGTCCATGCGGCCACCGCCGGCAACGATGCCGATCATAGCGCGGGCAGTGGACGGCAGGGTCTTCTTCATGCCAGACGGAAGGCGCACGCGGGTCTTGCCGGTGTCCTCGTTGTGGGAAACAACGGTGACGGAGGTACCGCCAGCCTTGGAGAAGCAGCCGCGGTCACCCTGCTTGTGCTCGACGCAGCACACGATGGTACCCTCGGGCATCATGGACAGAGGCAGGACGTTGCCGATGGTCAGGTCGGCTGCAACACACACAACAACGGTCAGGCCCAGCCACATGCCACAACCCCAACAACTAAGGAAGGAAAGCCATCGCAAGGCGCAAGCGGCGTACCCTTCTTGCCGTGGTAGACGAACTGGCCGGTGTACATGCCCTCGGTGGCAACGATCAGCTCGTTGTCGGTCTTGAACTTGTACGGGTTGCGGAACTGAACCTTGGCCAGAGGAGCGCCACGTCCAGGGTCGTGGATGATCTCCTTCACGATGCCCTGGGTGTAGCCGTTGCGCTCGGCATAGTCGAGGCTTCGGAGCTTCACGGCACCCTTACGCTTGTGCGTGTGGGACTTGAACACGGCACCCTTGGCGCCCTTACGCTGGGCTGCAGGTGTGACAACCAAGCAGCAACAATGAATACAAGCAGCACAATCACACATGAGGCACGGAACGCGGAAGACTCAACGATGCGCAGGAGAAGGAAACAGCAACAAGGCCGCGAGCAGTGTGCGAGCGACGACATCATGCACACGTATGTCGCATGCAAACTCAGCCCAGGCCACCCACACCGCCCTTCCGGCTCCAGGCACAACAACATCATGTCCACGATACAATACGTACAACGAATGCAGCGACCCATGGTGAATGTATGACGCGCCGACCCCCCGAATCGATGCCTCGTCGATGATGAAAACAACACACGCACCACAAGGCAGCAGTGCACAAGAGTGGATGGTGGTGCGTGCATTTTTTCCTGATAAAATTCAACATCGATTTTAGTGACATCGCTGGCTGTGGGTCCGAAAAGGACTCTTTGAGACGTCTGCACACTTGTGCTGCGTGGCACAGGAGCACTAGCACTGGCGGTGTGGTGTGGGGGGCACACGGCCTTGGCCGTGGTTCTCAGTGTGAACTGGGGTTGAAAATGGATCGTGATACTGGCGCGGGCGTCACAACGACGCAGAATCCGTTGCGGAGTCTCCAAACGCCGCGAAGACGCCGCAACACGCCCGTTGTGCCTGGCCCTGGCACTGCTGGCACTCCTGTAACGCCAACCACCACAGATGCCGCAAGACCACGTGCGTGCACAGGAGAGAGTATATCAGAAGATGAGCGTGCGCTCTTCAGTGGACACCAGCGTGTGTCGTCTTGCAACAGCCTGGCTGAGCTGGTATCAAGTGGTGCCGCTGACACAAGCAAAGAGGCGATGAATCGGGACTTCCATGTGAACCTTGGTGCAGTCGTACGTGAGTACGGCCCACACGTTCAACCACCAAACTGGAAAACCTTCCTGCTTCGCAAACCAGAGTGGTGCGCGCAAGTTGGATGCTGCACTCGCTACCTGCGGCACAAAGTGTCACGCAAGAAGAAACGTTTCGTGCGGGACGGTTTTGATCTAGACTTGACGTATGTAGCCCCCCGCATCATCGCAATGGGTTACCCTTCAAGTGGAGTTGAGTACCTTTATCGCAATCCACGACACGAAGTGCTACGCTTCTTTCGTGAGAGACACTGGGGCCACTACAAGGTCTACAATTTGTGCTCGGAGACCGGGAGGCAATACTCAAGTGCCCTGTTTCATGGTTCGTACTCGCCTTGCGTCCGCGCATTCGTTTCCATGATTTACGTCCCTCATCCTTATTGCGGTTGCAGCCAGCGGTTGGTGTCCATTCCCAGACCACGGTGTACCTGCCCTGCAACTCATGTACTGGGCATGTGAAGACATGGCACAGTTCTTGGGCAAGCACCCGGACAATGTTGTCGCTATCCACTGCAAGGCTGGCAAGGGTCGGTCTGGATTGCTTGTCTGCATGCTTCTTCTCCGCCTTGGATTGTGCCCCGACGCGAAGGCTGCCATCGCATTTTACAACAAGGTGGGTTGATGTGCGCGTTGACGCCGTCGTCGCCTTGGTTCACGGGGCGTTTGTGCAAAACAGCAACGCACAGACGATGGAAACGGTGTGCGTGTTCCAAGCCAGAAGCGTTACGCCGCATACTACCAACGATTACTTGCCCGTGTGGCTGCTGGTGTTCCCTCTCCTTTGAATGGTAACGTCGTGATCAACTGCATCTCCGTGGTATGTGACAGCTGCTGACGTACTGCGGTTCTTGTCATTTCAGAGCCGGAGCTGTACCTGCGTGCAGTGTCTCTCTTCTGCACTGGCGGAAAGTTGCGCCGCATGCGGCTACGTATCGTGTCCGGCCGTGATCAAAACGAGGTCGTTTTCCTTGGCCAACCACACGCTACAACGCACTTTGAATGTGGTGCCACAGTGCAAGGGAATTTTCGAGTGGAGCTAAGCACTCCGGGTTGTCGCGGCAGAAAGGTGATTTCCTTTTGGGTGAACTCGGCCTTCATGCGCGGAACGGAGCAGGTCATTGCAAAGGAAGGAATCGACACCTTGCGCACCGATGTCAAGAATTCAACGTATCCGCGTGATTTCCAGGTGCACCTGTTGTTTGGGACAGGGGTCGCCCGCATCACCGCTTCGGACGCCGTCGTTGCATCGAGCTTCAAGCGGGTCAATCGATTGAATCAAAACCCCCGTAAGCGCGGGGCATCAACCTCATCTGTTGGCTCCACGAGATCTTCCGATGTTGTACGTGCAAGCTCGGAATCTTTACGAGGCCGCGGCACCACGACATCCTCGCCGGCGCATGCTGCTGGGCCCATCGACCCAGCTTCCCCCCAACCCCGCCACCGTGCCACGAGCTCTGCGGGCAGCAAGTCTCGCGCGTCGAGCCCCGATAGCGTTTCGGCGGCTTCATGTTCTTCCCGTGCGCCCACACAGTAGACTGGTGTTTGTGTTTTCATGTGTTCCTTTTATGTAGCAGTTGTAGTTGTAGCTGTGTCTTCTTTGTTGGTGCTGCTGTGCAGCGCCAAGGATGGGATTGTGTTGGGGTGCAAAACTTACACCCACTCACCGAGCCAAGACTCTCATTCCGTTTCGGTACAAAGCGTTGCCACCTGGTGACACAGCGACTGTGCAATACATGCGCTGCACAAAAGCCATGCTCTTGCGCGGGTGTGACTAGTTCTGCACTTCATGTCAAACGGCAGTTTGCGAACTGGAAGACTTGGCGTGTGCAGCGACACGCGCAACATGCTCAAGCCACGCGCACTTCTTGTTACGCTTCTTGCACTGTGCGCGCATGCCTCAGGTAACTCCCTGTGTGTGCCCAGGGACTGCCTTAAGCACTAACTCGAATGTGGTTTCTTCCGCAGCGTGTAACACAACTACAACCCTCATTGAACACAGCGGTCAGCTCAGTGTTCAGGCGTACGATCCAAACACGACGTGCGCTTGGACCATCGTGGCGAAACAAGGCTGGATGATAACGACCTGGATTACGCGGCTTGATATTGAACCAAGGTAGCTGTTGTCAAGTGTGTGGCATGATTTCTCATGACGTCTCATTGCACACCGCCATACCCAGCAACGACTTCATTACACTGTACAGCGGCAACAGGTCTACCTTGGTGCGATCAGCAACTGGCAAACTGCATCCAGGGCGCCCTTTCCTTCGCAATGAATTCAACGGATCCGCGTTGGTGGAGTTCCGAGCCAGTACAACTGCTTGGGGCTCTGGATTCGACCTTCATTATATTCAACGTGCGTCCAACGCTTTGGGGGTTGGGCGTGTGGTATCTGACCAGGCTGTTGTGTGACAGAGCCGGCTGAGTGTGGTTTCAACACCACACAAAGCTTGACTGGCGATGTGGGCTTAGTCTTTCCCATGTTCCGTGGCGATTATCTGCGAGGTTCCTTGTGTAGCTGGCTCCTCAAGCTTGAGTCGCCCACAGCATCTTTCAGGCTTAGCCTCGAGTCCATGGACATTCAAGATGGGGCTGTAGTCAGCATATTCGATGGTGACTCACCTTCGGCAGCACTACTGACAACAGTCGACTCGGTTTATTCCCAACAGGTTCGTTTGACTTGTTTCCTTGCTAATGTTTCGGTACCTGAGTTGTCCCCTGACGTTCGAGTGTTGCAGGCGAACACAAAGCGTGTTGCAGGTGTACAATCATCGTCGAACGCTCTGTTCATCCACTTTATGTCACCGTGGAACTCCTCACTGTACAACACCTCAGGTCTCAGTCAAGCGGAAGAGCGCGCTTTGCGGCTGAGCGAACCGACTGGTGCAGGGTTTTTGCTGTCCTGGACCATGGGTGCGTTGACACAGACAGCACCTGCGGGCTGATCCTGTCCAACGAACGTCACTGTTGATTGCTTCTTTGCTGGGTTTCAGAGGACTGTGAACAAGGGTGTGGGGCTGGATCGTGTGTTCAAGGAATCTGCTCATGCCCAGGCGGTTTCCAAGGCCCACAGTGTTCGGTTCCTGCAGCGTGGCTTTGCGACACATCCAACTATGCGACGAACGATGGTTGTGACTGTGGATGTGGCGCTTGGGACCCTGATTGCAAACCTGTATGGACAGACAAAACAGGCCTTCGGTGTGACGAGCGAGAAAGAGTACGACTGCCCACAGAAACGCCTTTTGTGTACAACGATGTTTGCTACAGCTGCCCAGTCGATCTTCCTCGCCACTACAATGGTGCGTCGGGGAGACGTTGAGAGCACAGTGGATTTTGAGCTCATCCTTCCTGCTTGCTCAGATCCCATTCATGATGACGGCTTCACAAATAGAATTCACGAGCGTGTCACGTTCAGAGGGGCATACAACCCATACCCTGACTACCCAGCGGTTGTACGTTGCAGCAACTGGATGGAAAGAGGAGTTGCTTATCTGTGTGCGCGTGTGCGTTTTGTAGTTCAACGGGGCAGGTCCGGGACAACGTTGTGTTTTTCAGTACACCTCGCCGTCATACCCTGCTCCGATGAGCTTTGCACAACGCAGGACGAATTGCCACTGGGGGTGCGTTCTGTCAGGCATTGCGTTTGATACAACGTGGTCATCATGCCTCGTTTCCTGCAGGTCGGAGGTACAAGTACTGGGGACACAGAACCCAGCCTATGTCTCCCGCACTGGAGTTTGTATCACAAGGTCCGGCTGGGGCATGTGCCAACCTGAGAACCCATGCGGGTCTGAGCTAGGTACGTGTTTTGGATGCGCTGTGCTGTCGCCTTTAATTACTTCTTGGGCAGGAGTGGTGACACTGGAGAGGCTTTCCGGCTTCATCACGGATGGATACGACAAGTACCCGGCTTTAGTCTCGTGCATGTTCCACGTGAATCCCAAGCTCGAGAAATCGATGCAACAGTTCGCGCATATCAAGCTAACCCCGGTGACAGTTCAAATTGGGTATGTTCGGCGTTGTGCTTCCGTTGGACTGAGCTGACAGCATCACCACAGACCCGAAGATCCGGCAGCGCCGACAACCACAAGTGAAGCTTTCATCATGTTTGACGGACAAAGTGATGCTGATCCGGAGCTGCGGCGCTGGGAAGGTCGCGGAGATGTGGAATCTGGATCGCTGACATGGCAAACGACAGGTAGGTGCAGAGACGTGTTTTTGTTGGGTTCTTTTTGGCTGACTCCAAATCTTCAACCCGCCGGTGTCAGGTCTGCACGCTACGCTGCAATTTGATGGTGTTCAGAACAATACTCGTGAAGGATTCAACGTCAGCTATGAAGTTGGATTCTGTACGTTCAAACGTTTGTTGAATCAACGCAGCTACTCATTGTGAAACGTTGTCGCACAGCGGGGCTCCCACGATCCTCAGGGCCATGCAATGCGAACCCAACAGCTGTTACCCAGATCGAGGGAACGTTTCCACATAATATGATTCAGGGGGATCGCTACTTTGGCAATTGTGACTGGCTCATCGACACTACTGGAGCGTATCCAGTGCATGCCTCGTTTCAGTTTGTTCGAGCATACGTAGGTTCCCCTCCCACATGTTTCTGAAAGCAGTCCGATGAATCGCTCATGTGTGTTGTATTGCAGATCTACAAGAACGACCTGAGGCAGGGAAACAGAGTGGAGTTCTACGACGGCGACTCTGTGAGTTCTCCATTGATCTACACCTTGATCCCTGGCGTGAACGTGGAGGACCTCCGCATTGTATCAACTCAACCCAAAATGCTCATCAAGCTCATCTCGACTGGGGCATTCCAGGCTGGTGGAGGAATATTCGGGACGTACCGAGTACGAACTGTCGTAGCTGGACTTTCACAGCCTCTCCCTCACTACTGTGTTTCAGGGCGACTACTGCAACATGGCCTTCAATTGCAGCAACCATGGGTCGTGCGGTGTGGGTGGCTACTGCATGTGCGATGATGGCTGGGCAGGAGATCGGTGCAATGTGCAGTACTCTTGTTCGGGTACCAAAACGGAGACCTACGATGAAGGTGACATCTTTCTGTACGATCTTGAGAAGAAGGCACAGCTCGAAGCCACCACAGAGTGGTTTGGGCGGACCATTGTGTCGCAACATGGTGAGGGGATCAAATCGGTGGACGTGCGCACAGTGAAGCGGTTTCATGCGACCAATTTGATTTGCCAATGGATTCTCAAGCGACCTTCCAGTGATGTAGAGCTTTTCGTGCATGAGTGGGACCTTCAAACGGCCACAGTACGTGCATTCTTGTGCGTGTATTACTTGCCAGAGGCTAACCCATGCATGACAGGACAACGTCAACGTGTTTGAGGGGCTATCGACCGTCGTTGCTCCAGTTGCAGCATGGGTTGGGAGTGACTCTCCAGTGTCTGCCACTGTTAACTCAACCGAAGTGTTGGTGCGCTTCCGTGCCACCTCGCCGGTGCAACGAACAAGCGTAAATGGGTTCAAGCTCCACTACATATTTCATCGGACATTTTACGTCTCGTCAGAAGTGATGGTGGGACGCGACTACAAAGATGGTACTTTCGACCAACCGTTCGCGACAATTGCGGAGGCAGTACGCCGGGCTCAGTCAGGTGACACCATACGTGTCTACCCTGGTACGCACGCAACCTGAGTATGTTTGGTCCCGTTTTTCACGTACAGTTGTCCACCAGGTCGGTACTACGAGTGTGGAATGAGCGTTCACAGCATAGGCCTCAAGATTGTCGGAACAAGTGGGTCTCAGTTCACAATCCTCGACTGCCAACACGTTAGCAATGCTTTCAGCGTATCAGGAACGTCAAGCTTATCTGTGCAAGGCTTGGCTGTTATCAATGCCCAAACTGGCTTCGCTGTCGGAGACAGCGCCCATGTCAACATGGATGATGTAAGCGTGTTTACTTCCGAGCGCGGTGTCTTCGCAACGGACCAAACGCGTGTCACAATGCGCAACTGTATCATCAAAGGATGTGCTGGTGGTCCCACGCCGGGAATGGTTGCCACAGGGCGTGTACGGCTCTTCTTGGACTCCGTTCAGATTCGCGAAAATGTCGCGTCCAGCGACGGCGTCTTCGCTGTTCTTGGTGGTGCAGAACTAGTTGCCACAGACCTAACCATGGCAGCTAACAAGGTGCGCATGCAGTTGCAAGCATCAAACTCGAGCTATCGTTTTCACCATTGTTGTGGTGTGTTGCACAGGTTGCGAGATCCGGAATGCTGGTGGTAGACTCATCGTCTGCCAACATCAAGCAGCTCGTTAGCTCTCACAATACTGCTGTCTTGGGGGCCGCAGTCATGAGTGCCTCTAATTCCACCATCATCGTCGATGGTATGGCGGTGTCAGCCATTGGAGTCGACCAAACGCGGTAAGCCCCTCCCCACATGCTGGCACAACATGTACCGTGACCGCGGACTTTTGTTTACAGGTCGCTGTTTGAAGTTTCAAAGTCAACCATCTCGGTATCTGACTCTACAATATCACTCACCACGGCGACTCCGATGCGCATTACGGATTGTACCGTAACGGTCGCCACAATGACTGTTCAAGGTCCAAACTCACTGACGACGGCTCAGATGGTCGGATCGTCAACCATTCCGCCTGGTTCTGTCATGTCAATTGTTCGATCCGAGGCCACTCTCAGCGCCATCACCATCAATGGAGTTGTCGCCTCAGATGCGATCCTCTTTGATTCGTCGAACGTCGTACTGAGTGACTCGGCGTTTGACAACGGGGCGAGCATCAACTTGCATGTGGACGCAAAGGCAGCGTACCTGCACGTTACAGGAGGTTCCAGCCTGAAAACGTTTCGAACACAGTTTGCGCGAGGAAGCGGTGTCACAGGCGGAGCGGCGTATCTCACTTCCAGTGCTTGGGTGTCAGTAAATGACACCTTCACATCGTGTGTGTCGCAAACCATGGGCGGGGCTGTCTACATTGAAGTACGTGGTACAGAGCGCACTACCCGTTCTTCATTGTTTTGACACTCGTTGCTTTGCAGGGTTCAACCTTTCAGAGTCACGATGCCACATTCTCCAAGTGCTCAGCTTCCTCTCACGGTGGCACAGTAGCGGCACCAGCACGTGCAACTGTTGTGCTAGACGGCGCTTCGGTACGGCGTGGCTGGTGCCTGTATGAGCTTTCTCGTCCAACGACTTATATGTAATGCAATGTGCTGTGCCTGTGCCTGCAGATTGTTGAGTCAACTGCCGGCGGTGATGGCGGCTGCGTGTATGCACACGCAATGACGTCACTGGTTCTTCACAAGTGCACTCTGTCAACCTGCTCGAGTTCTGCAAGCGGGGGAAGTGTGTTCCAAGGTGGTACATCTCAGTCCTGCATTGTCGGATCCATAATGCACAACGGACGCGCAATCCGAGGAGGGCACATCGCTGTTGTGGATCGAGCCCAGGTGCGGATGTACTGTTATCCTTGCTGGTGCTGCACCTCCAACAATGGCACGTGCGTGTGACATGCAGATTCTCATTTCAAACGGTACCATAACGAAAGCCACAGCAACCAGCAACGGTGGATGTGTCTTCATGAGCTCGAGTGTGCAGACACGCGCTCATGTGGAGATGCCCACTTTTCTGCCGTTCTGTGGGCGATTGGCCAGTGCTGATGTTCACTCAACTGGGATATCAACTTGCAACGCGGGCGAGGCCGGCGGTGTTGTATTCCTGACACAGTCATCACTATCCATCACGGAGTCACTGCTTAGTCGGGGTACTGCCCTTGTCGGTGGCGGGGTGGTCAGTGAATCGTCTGTGTTCCAGGGGTCTTCCACCACCATCTCTAGTCACGCTGCTGCTCATCATGGCGGTGGCATGGTGTTGGTTCGGTCCTCTGCCGTGCTCGAGGACGTAGCAATTTCAGACAGCACCGCTGGTGCCGCTGATGGAGGCGGAGTCTACATGACTCTGTCCACCTTGGACATGGTCAGTGGTCGAGTGTCTCGAAACTCTGCCAATGGGCCCGGTGGGGGGATTTTCGCATCGGACAGCACCGTGACCATGAACAAGTTGTTCATTGAGAACAACATTGCGTCGCAGGGTGGCGGGGTGGCAGCATTACGAAGTGATTGTGCCACCGACGAGTGCTGGTTCATCCAGAATGTGTGCGTACTGCATGTTTGTTGTTCGGTCCGGTTGTTGTGGACTGAACACGTGTCGGAGTGCCTCCGTAATTGCATGTGTGTGTGTGTGTTGACCTTGCAACAGCGCTCGATCGGCCTCTGGTGGGGGAATGGACGTTGTCGAAGGAAGAACTGTTCTTGTGGAAAACTGCACTTTTGAATGTATGTGGTGGGGCTCAAATCCGTTTGGTGCTGTCCATTTTGTTTGTGACACGTTTGTGGGGTACTGCAGCCAATGCGGCCCACAGTTCATCTGGTGGCGGACTCAGCAGCGTCGCCTCTGACACTGTTCGAGTGGAGCGTTGCAACTTTTGGAGAAACACTGTGGGAACTGTAGTTGGACTGGGCAATCTCACAACGACAATGCCACTCGCGCCTCAAGTGTGGAATGTTCCCAACAGTTCGGATTTCGTACCAACGTTCCATGTCACGGAGCCGACGAGCCTCGACCCTGTGGACTGGGATATTCGTGGTGGTGGTGCCCGGATTGAGTTGACAACTCAACAGGCAGTCGTGCACCTCAGCAACTTTGATGGCAACAAAGCGATGAGTGCTGGACTCGGGGGTGGGTTGTACACACGAAACCGATACTACCTGATCGATGAGTGCATGTTCCGGTACGTGCAATCAATAGTGTCGACACAGGATAGGCGAAAAAGAAGTCCTCGTGTCGGTTCACGTTTCAATTGTTGCTCGCTTTCATGACAGGAACAACTACGCTGACGCTTTCGGTGGTGGTATGTACGACACGGTCGGTATCAAGGCGACTGATCGTCACCCAATTGGTACACAGCTGCTCCTGCATTCCAACTTCACAGACAACATTGCGCGAGGTGGAGGAGGGGGCTTGTACTGGCTGCATGCTGAAACAAGGTTCCTTCTATCCTCCAACCGTTTCCAGCGCAATGATGCCCTTTGGGGCCCTCAGGTTGCAACATTCAGAAAGGTACATTGCGCTTTTACGACTCTCAACGCTTGATGTGGGTCATTGACACGTCCATCGTTCTGCTACCAGAGTCTTGACGCGCCGGACATTGGGCACTCCGTCACTAATAGCGGAGATTTCTTCGAAGTTGACGTTGTTGTGATGCTGGCTGACTACTACGGTCAAATTGTCATGACAGACAGCGCCGTTCGTGTATGGGCAGCAGCATCGCAAACTCGCACGTTCCTCATGGGGGAAACCGTCAACATCACTCTCCACGGTGTGGCCACGTTCACTCGCCTTGGACTCATTGCCCCGCCTGGAAAGAAGTGCGTTCCGTGTTGCATGGTATTGTTGTTGTGGTCATGCTAACCACGTGCGCTCTTCTCGGCAGCTACCGCATTCGTTTCAACTCAGAAGGACTTGTGGAAGGAAAGTCCAAGATCATGGTTCGGTGAGTCCACGAAACGGAGAGACGAAGCAGCGTGACCGCTCACCTGCATGATGCTTGTCAGGAATTGCCACGCCGGAGAGCTCATCCCAGATTACAGTCACGGTCCCTTGCGTCAAGTTTGCTACACGTGTCCCCCAGGGATGTTCAGTCACGATCCCAACGATCGAGAATGTTCCAGATGCCCTGTTGGAGCGGTGTGCCTTGGTGGAAAACACATCATTGCGCGAGCAGGGTACTGGCGTTCAGGAAACTTCACGTTTGGTGAGCTGCCATGTCGTGTTTGTTCATTCCTGCCAGTGCTTGATCACTACACATGCATGACAGGTGTTTGGGACGACGATCTCGAAAGGTACCGCCTACCCCCCTGCCTTGATCCTGCTGGTTGTCTCGGAGCGCCAGATGTAAATGAGTTTCCGGGACGAACTTCTGACGCTGCGTTGCTTGCCGCCGTACGAGCCATGCCGGAAGGATGCAAGGTATGTGTGTGAGCGTCATGTGCCAAGTGACTTGCAGCAGTCTCACAGGTGGAACACAGGAGGGGTTCCAAGGAACACTGTGCAACCGTTGCAAAATCAACGCAGGGCGTCGGGGGAAAACTGAATGCGCGACATGTCCTTCACAATCCAGCTCCATTGTGGAGTACATGGCCGGGATGGCCTTCATGTATGATGCCGTGTGCGCTGTGTTTCTCTGGTGGTGGCGTTTTGTAACACTTGTTTCAACAGGTACTTCATCATCGGTCTTATTGTGTTTCCAGCACTGTGGCAGGCCACGCATCACCACTCTCGCGTGTTCTTGATTATCAAACCGTTCTTGTCTTTCATGCAGATGCAAGGGCTTGGTGTATGGTTCTACATCAACTGGCCTTCTCGCATTACGTCGTTGCTGAACGGCTATGAGGCTGTCAGTTTGTACTCTGAGCAGGTATTCCCAGTGGAATGCCTTCTTGGGCCTTTTCACACGCCTGAGATGCGCTTCTCCAACATTCGAGTGCTGTACTACCTTTTGCTTCCCTTTTTCGGTGCCGTGGTCGCCGCTCTGAATTGGTTCATTGTCTACTGTTGGCGTTGGTGTTACATTCGACGACATTCTTCACTTGTGGGGGTGCGTGGCGTGCGGTACTCAAACATGATGACGTACGTCTGACCTCTGTTCGTCTCCAGGTGAGTCGAAAAAACGCGGTTCTCAACGCAAATGAAAGTCGACTTGTGGAGGGCGCCCGAGTTCCAAAAGTCAAGTTGCCCAACGTCTGCCGTGAGTTGGACCTCAACCTTGAGCAACAGGACCTGGTGCTCGATGATGCCATTGACGTCCCTCACAATATGCAAACTCACCTTGACGAAGGAATCATGTACTACACGACGCGAGTGAAACTGGTACAACGCTGTGTCCTGCGAGACTGGCCTGGATGGCAATAGCACTCACCGTGGCATGATCGCACAGGCCCTTTACGACGGTGTGCGGAACCTGCTTGTTGGCAAGTGGATGACGACGTTCGCGGTGCTCAACTTCTACATGTATCCCAGCATTTTGCGGGTTTCGTTTGGCATCCAGAAGTGTGTGGCACTTGATGATGGACAGTTGCATCCGTTTGCGGATCTTGACACCAAATGCATCGGACAACAGTTCAAGATTTGGACTGGGGTCACAGGGTTTCTTGTGTTTACGTACATGGTTTGTTGTCCTCTGGTACGGTTAACTCGGAACGTGTCATTCGAGTCTTGAATTCGGATAGTAACAGTGCGTCTGTTGGCGCAGCTTCTCGTCTGGATGCTCCGAAGAAATCTCCGATACTTGAGCAACAAATTTGTGTGGGGCCGGTACATCTGGTTTGTTTGTGGAGTCAAGCCGCAGTTCTACTTCTGGGATGCCGTTATCTTGGCGAGAAAGGTACAAACCGTCTGGGTGGACGTGGTGTACCATGACATCTCACACAACAGTGCGCAGGCTGTGCTCGCCCTTATCATCGTATTTGTAGGCCCTGAGAACTGGTCTTTCGGTCTCACATTCGGAGTTATTGTCGTGGGGGCGGCGCTAGTGCTGCAAGTCCACGCAAGACCATACGAAGTGGCGGCCGCAAATCGTGTCGAGGAAACCTCGATGATCGCCACGATTCTGACTTGGTTGGTGGCGCTGCACTTCTTCAATGACATTCCAATCGACGAGCCATGGAAAGTGGAACTGGAAACCGCCATAATCTCGTTGATCCACGCAGCGTACGTGGCGTGGAGACGTGATTGCAGCGGTTCCTTATTGAAGTGCTCGCAGGTTCATCATCCACTGGATTCTGGAGCTGCTGTATCAAATGTACCTGGAGACGCAGACCATCACCAGCAAGTTGTACACGCGTTGGCGCGAACGGAACTTCTCCGCGTCCAAGATGGCCATTCTCCCGGGAATGTCAAGGCGAAACATCCGCCACCAAGTGTACGACCCCGAGGCGACAAGTGACGGCAGCCAGTTCCGTGACACCCTCCCACCAGAGAAGTAAGCGCTGTGCAGTCTTGTTTGTCCACAACACGAGCTCACTCTCTCAACCAGGCCACTCACATCTCGATCTGATGAATCAAGGCGTACGGAGTCATCTGCCTCCAGCGCCGATGATGGTCACTCAAGTGCACCCTCACGCACCCGAGCGAGCACCAGTGGGAGTCGAGCGGGGAGCCGCCGTGGTTCCGCGCAAGTCGCTCCTATCGAGGCAGGACTAGCAGGGGAAGAAAAAGATGGGCCACCAGCTGCAAACGCGCGCTTGCAAGCTGCCCTTCGAGACTCGGAGGTGCACCCCGACGACCTGGGTGATGTGCGAGCTACGCTGCCTGCAGATCACAAGAACAATGCCGAACAATTGCTGGAACAATTGGAGCGGGATAATGGGGTCATTGAAGCCACTTCTGAAGGACCAGAGGCAAAAACTGCATGGATGCCAGAGCCCCAGCCGCGTCGGAATCCGAAGCCATCAGACGTGGCCCTGGACCTCGTGCTGGGTGGTGCTCCTGATGACTCAGACGAAGAGACCTTTCCAGTGGGTGAAACACAACAAGAGGTGGGATCCATCCCCGCAAAGGGAGCTCGGGAAGTGATAGTTGATGATACAGATGTCGTACGTTCATGTGTGTTCAATCACGAACCATGGCTGCTCACCTGTGTCCTCGCAGCATGTTCCCACGAGACAAGAAAAAACCAGAGAGCGGCGCCGCTTGCGACGAATGGAGCGTGAGCGTCTCAGAGAGGCAAAGAAAGCAAGAAAGGCAGAGAAAAAACAAAGGAAGAACCAACGGCAGGCGCTTGCGAGCCCAGGTGCTGTCACCCTGGACTCTGTGTAGGCGTCGTCGTACTATGTCTACAATTAAACATGTATAGCGTCAACTGCGTCGGTTCTCCCACACACCTCCCTTGCGGGAACGATGCCTCTGTACACGCTGTACATCGTTAACAAGGCCGGTGGTTTGATTTACAACAGGGTTAGTATTGATTTGAGAGTGTGGTGGGGTTTTTTGGAAGCTCACACACGTCAACGTGCACACAGGACCTGTCCGCCGTCCCCAAGCTGTCGGGAAACATGTACCTTCGCATGGCCTCCATTTTCCACAGCCTCCACGCCATTTCATCACAGGTGGGGGGCGTACGTGGTGCTTTGTTTCGATGTTGTGCACTCATCATATGAGCTTCTTCCACAGCTGGCTCCTGTCGCGGCTGGAGGGATCGAGACGCTCGAAGCGGACACGTTTACTCTGCAGTGCCTGCAGACGCCCACTGGTACGAATCACCAACGTATCCTGGCATGGGTACGATGTTGCTTAACATGCGGTTGTATGATGTCATATGTGCTACGCAGGGTTGAAGTTCTTTGTCACCGCAAAGCCAAACACTCCGCACCTTGATTTTTTTCTGCGCAAGGTGTACGGGTTGTACACAGACTACGTTCTCAAGGTGAGCTCTTGCTCGGATCTGTGTTTGTCTTGATGTCATTGAAGTGTGCCCTAATGCTTGTCCTTTGCAGAACCCTTTTTACGATTTGGATATGCCTATTCGCTGCGAGTTGTTCGATCGCAACGTCGACCTCACGTCGCGCGGCCCTGCCAGCTAGGAAAGGCGGTGGTGCATTCTGTTTTGTTTGGTGATTTTGTTTCGCGTCTTTTGAACGTGGCGCTTATCGCGTTGATTGTTCTTCAACTATCCTCATCCTACACCTGGTTGGGGCCTGGCCGAGAAAGCATGAGACTGAACGTGCGCCCCAAGTCACTCAAGCACGAACCAGACGTACCACCAGCGAGAGGCACCCGACCTTCCTCCAACGTCCCAGCTCGAGGCGTGCGGCGCGTCAGACCACGTGCCATGCTCGACACTTGTCCGCCCATTGTGGCAGCGTGAGATGCGATCGTGCTGAACGCCTCGGGGGGCAAGTTAAAACGCAGGCTGAAGATGAACAGCACCTGCAACCACAAACGCAAGTTAGACCAGCAGCCTGGCCGCTGGCAAGCACAAGGGACGAACTGCATGCAGATCGAGAGCGCAAAACATCTGGGGAACAGTGCGACAGACGGAGTCAGCGCGATGCGTAAGCAAACCACCGAGACCGGCACGTACGATTCCGAAGAAGACCATTTCATTTGCGACCGAGGACCTGAACACCAGAAGGAAGGATATAAGCGCGGGTGTAGCACAGCGACTAACGCAGCGGTGGGAGGAGGGGTGGCGCCAGCGCGGGGTGGGGGTGGGGAACAGGCTGGTGAATTGAATTGTGGTGGGCGTACAGAATCAAGACGCCAATCAGATCGAGGATTCCACAAAGACAGGTCAACGCAGCGACACCAATCAGGTGGCTGTGCAAGTTCCGCATCTCTTCCAGCACTTTGAACTTCTGGTGCGTTCGCGTCATAACCGTGTGTGTGAGCCTCAACACAGACAAAAACGCGCGCATCATGACGTACGCGAGAGGTGTTACCAGAAATGTCGGCCACGGCCATCACTGTAGCACACACAACACCGCCGCCATTAGAACAAGAAAGGCAACCCTGGACGCCACGCCGCACGAAACATACCCACTGACTCAACTTGTGGAGCACGTTGAAGGAGCCACATCATCACCGGAGGGCTGCAATGGCGAGGTTGAGATCGGGCAATGGGTGGGCGACTCGACAAGGCAGCATGCGCACGCACCGAACGAAGTGGAATACAAACAGGAACACATCATGCGACCCTTCGCGTTCCGCAGTGGTTTCACCATAGTAATACAGGATGGCAAGCATCATGAGGGCAATTTCCAAGATGGATGAGATGAACAAATGGCGAATAAAAGCCGAGAGCTGGTGTTCCACCTGTGAAACCGAGCACACACATGTGCGTGTGACGCTGCGATTGGTGTTGCAGGGGCTGACGGTCACCTCTGCTCCACGTACACTAGCAGCAAAGTAAATGCGATGAAACAAGTGCTCCCGGACAATGGGACGGGTAAAATCTGGATCACAAGCATCACTCGGTCGGTCGGCTAGGACCCGCTCCCACCAAACAGCTCGACCACCGACCCCACGCACACTTTGCTGAGGAGCCAAGCACCCTCAGAATCTCATCCCGAGCGCCAGTAGCAGCCTCAGCACGGATTTGTTGAAGCAACTCTGGCGACACAACATCTGCCACAACCGCAAAGGCGAGCTCGTGGCATGAGGAGGGAACTCCAGCCGCATCACGCCAAACAAACCTTTGGACTCTTCTTCTGTTTCCGCGGCATCCGTTTTGGCATTCTGGGGCGCTGGTGGATTGCCAGCCTCCCACATGTTCGCGCTGTTATCCTGATCAGTCAACAGACCACTTGCTTCTTCCAGGGAAGCCATGGTGACAGACAGTGAAAGCTCGCTGCCACGCGCTGTGTCACTTAGCATTTCTAAACATACCCTCCGCCCCCCACCCCACCCCCAGCAGGCTCAGCGCTTGCCACGACACGAAACCGCGACAGCAACTCCGAACAAACGGAAAACCTGCAATACAACACGTGAGTTGCGCAGCACAGGTGACAACGAAAGGATCACGCATGGTATTGGAACGTACGCAGGCGATGACCAACATAAATGCCACGTAAACGCACGCGACATCCAGCATGGTCCGCTGATGCCACGCAAGCTGGAGTGCGACACCACATGAGACGACGCACTTCGCTTCGCTGGCACAACACAACGCACGCACCATCGCATCTGTGGTACGGAGGTGATCAGATCCGATGCGTAGCTCGCTTTCAAGAATATCAGCCGCCTTCCGCACTCCGCCCTGCGGCAACGTGACCACAGCAATGCATGGTAAACAACCACGACGAAACAACCATGCGTCCACGCTCAACGTACTGCTCGGCGAAGCACGCGTGCAATTCTGCGCGCATGGCGCGCAAACGTTCTGTTGTGTCTGAGGTCGATAATGCGCTGGCTCATCTCGGTCGGATCAAATCTGCAACAGGGCAACTCAGTCCACTGTCCACTCCCGGCGGCGAGGTGCTACGAACCTGACTTTGTCAATAACCAAACCAGCTCCGCTGTGAACAACACGAGCGGCAACATCGGGCTGGTCGCCGAAAAATGGAATGCACAGGAGTGGCTTCCCAAAGTACAACGCCTCCTGGGCGGCCGCTAAACCGCAGTGCGAAATCACTACGTGAACAGACTTGGAAGCAAGCACCTTGAAGTTGGGAGTAGATTCCGATGTGCGGACTTTGAAGGACTGAGGCAGCTGTAGCGGTACGTTCGATTGCTGATCCGTTGGTACCGACCACAACACACGCACGTCTGGGAGAAGCAAACCCTGTACGCACATAAAGGTGTCAGCACAAACCTGAAAGCGATGAAGAATGCCGCCCACTTCTATCTGTGCACCGCACCTGCACAATTCTTTGAATCAAAGTCGCGTCGGCAAACGTCATAGCACCAAGACGGAGGTACACGCCGGTAGCAGGGCTGTCCTTGGATGAAGAACGGTGCTTTGGAGAGGTTGCGGTGGTCTTTCCATCAAAGAAACGTTGGAGGGAGCCAGGGAGGCCGCGGGTTCGAATCTATGGCAACGAGACGGTGCAGTGTGTGAAGCAATTTCGATGCCAAAACACGGCATCGCAACCCGCGCCGCAACTCACCAACGGTGGCATGATCGGCCCGACGAAAAATACATCTGGCGACACAGGTCGGGCCAGGTCGAATCCAAAAGCGGTGTTGCAAATAACAGGGGCGTCCATGAACAAGTCATGCTGGCTGCGTGCTGACTGCAAACCCTGTGCCCATCGCAGCTGGTGTGCGCACGCACGCACGCACGTCAGGTGGGTCAACAGGCAAACGGCAGGCATCGTGCGGCAAAGAGGCCGCGCGCGCGTGGTTCCAAACCTTGTTGAGCTGCATGAACGCAGGCGTCAGTGCGACGGACAGCAGTCGCGGGAAAAGCAAATTCATGGCACGTGCTGTGAGCGACATGTCCGGCACGAAACCGGTTCCCCAGGCAGGAAGGTAGCCGGGAAATCCCTGCACGGCGAATGGGGCAGCTGCCATCAGTACACGGACGCAGGACACTTGACGCCACCGACACGTCAGGTGCGTGGTACCGTACCTGTTTCAGCGGCAACAGGGTGGGGTTGTTGACCACAACTGGGACACCATAGCGTATGCCGACATCTCGAGCTCCGATAGTAGCAACGTCAACGACCATCAAGTCAGGCCGCTCTGAAGACACGAAAGCGTCCAAGGATTCAAAGAAAGCAGCGCCTGCAGGCAGGTACAGGCGTCCAAGCAGCGCCAACACGCCACGAAAGGTGCTTGGATCTTGTGATGATTGGCTGAGCACACTTTGAACTTCGGTGGGTGCAACAGGAAGAGACCCGGCTGATACGAACTGCGAAACAACGCGGGGTCAGGCGGCACAACACACGTGGGCCAACATGAACAGCATACTGTACCTCAGCACCCGTGCTGTTGACCCATATACTCCCACGAGGGTTCGTAGCTACTGTGACACGATAGCCACGCACAACCATCTCCCTTGCCATGCGGAGCAACGGCGTGATGTGACCCCGCAATGCGATGGACGCAAACACCACGTGCGGAGCTGGCGTCGGTACAGGCCACTTGTTCCTTTGTCGCCGACGCAGCGTTCTTGGCTTGGCACGAAAGGACTCGTCTGCTTTTGTGTCGTGTGCTCGTCCAGTCGGTTGGTCTGCATGATCACGCACGACTGCGCCATCAGGTTGTGACGCATCGTTGGTGGCACCTGCACGCTTCGAACCCTCAAGCTCGACCTTGTGCGAGGCTTCGGCGCCCGATGCGGCGCGCTCCGAACCATGAGGTGTTTCAGTGATATCAGGCATCGAGGACCCATGTGATGGCTGCGTACTGGCCGAGCTTGCCACGGCAGACGCCCCCACAAGCACAACTTGCGAAACACAAACGAGAATCGCTACCCAGGCCAGCACGGATGACACCTGCACAGCAGTCCGTGTGCTGTGTCGGCGCCCATTCCCACACCAGCTGCGGCGACAAGAAGGCTGCACAGGAAGACGATTCATTGTAGTTGGTACCATGTTGTGAGCGAGGCACACGGCTGTGGCAGCAAGTTGTAGTTTGCTATGTTTGACGATTTAACCGAAATTGATCGCAGTTTCCTTCGAAATTTAGAAAACACACGTGGGCAGAAGGAGCAGCAGTTGGGATGCCGAAACGGTAGGGTAGGTACAGGTCCCACGCTGGACTGCACATCTCAGGACATGGGGTAACTGTGCACAAGGTGTATCACACGTTCTCTTGAGGTTTCTCGTTGCAATGTCTGCTCGACAAGTGCCACCCCATGTGGCACGGCTCCCGTTGTCGCGACTGCACTCGCCGCTGAGTGTGGCAGGCTCTCGCAGTCTGCGAACAACAGCAACAGGGCGAAGCAGCACACGCAAGTCAAGGGCATCGATGGGGACCCAACGAAAGACTGACAGGAGTACACCGTCGGTTGGGCAAGGCACCGCTAGGACACAGAGGTCCGCCTCCTCGTCAGTCCGCACAACCGCCCGGTCATTTTCCTCAGTGTCCACCACCCTCACCGCCATGCAGCGAAGTAAAGCGGATTTGCAAGATGAGCTGTTTCGTGTGGTGCGGCGCTTGGAGAGGTGTAAAGAAAAGCGTCGCTTGAAGAAACGGCTCCCAGGAGTCGTGGAGGGAGCGCAAACTGCCGATGAAAGAGACTACAACGACCACCTTCATTCAGTGTGCGTGTGATTGAGTGTCCATTGCACCGTGGTCGTTGCTGGCGCGTGTTGACCAGAATCGTATCAACCTTGTGAAACTGATCAGGTACACGACAACAAGTTGTGATCATTTCCAAGACCGCTTCCAAGCACATACACGCATTCTGAAATCGGAAGCGGCAGTGACTCGCAAACACAAGCGGTAGGCAATGATCACACGCCGCGTAGGCATAACCATGTGCTGACTCCTACTACAGGACAATAACAACTGAAACCCATTAACAGTCTTGAGAATCTGATGCCAAGCTCTGTGCCCGAAGTCATTGAGCATACCTTGTGGACACAGCAGCAGCAAGCGCGCCCGAGTACGCAGTGACACATTTCAGCTTGTCATTGATAAACTGCTCTTCGATCTCCACGGTGGACTGCCGCCCCATGCTTTTGGCCACCTGGTGAAGGGCGAGAAGAAAGTTCAGGACCAAATAAAATGCACACAACGCAAAGGTGGGACACGCACTTGCTGGTGGTCCACGTTGCGCGGCAAGAAATACGCGACGTGCGGAGAAATGGCAAGCGCTGCGTCCAGAAGCGACACACCGTCGTGTGGCTGCAGCGGAACATCTTCAAGGCGAAAAACTGGAGCACGAAGATATCTGCGTGGTGTGACACGGAGGTAGGGTTTTGTGCACTGTGAGGAGAGGTGGCTGG
>Ga0213833_1000661_pt1 | contig 30732 bp, 21 predicted proteins | sample SWATP21_FD_160575 | JGI IMG/M metagenome (GOLD analysis project Ga0213833, IMG submission 160575) | Coastal seawater microbial communities from Marineland, Florida, United States - SWA TP2 #1 | ecosystem: Environmental > Aquatic > Marine > Coastal | place: USA: Florida | collected 2016-08-14 | reverse complement strand
CGCTCGAATCGTGACACTCATCGTGACAGTACGAGTCGAAATCGGGGCACATCCAGGCGAGTTCGAGAAACCGAGAAGCGCATAGTTCACAGTGTTCTGCGTGTTCGTATGCCTGCTGAAGTTGCTTTGGGAGCAGAGGGTCGCAGGTTCGAATCCTGTCTCCCCGACCATTTAGCAAGTCGGCCCGGGTCCCCCAGACCCGGGCCATTTTCGTTCTCAGGGGGCTCTGGCCGAGAAGCCAGAACATCAAAGGGTCTTCGCCATTCCACGGTGAGCACTTTCCCCGTCAGGAACGAGTTCGATAGCGTCATTTCCAGCAGGTCCCGCTGTTCGAGGGGCGTTCGCTGAGAAAGTAGACCGTGAGCGCATCTTGCCAGTTCGATAAGCTGGAGCGCCTGATCGAGGGTCTTCTGGCTGACGCGGGCGAGCCGCTCGATGTCTCGGGCGGCCTCCCGCCGCAGCCGCTCCCACTCCGTGCGCTTCTCGTGGAAGAACTCGGTGGTGATGTTGCCTTCGAGCTTGTCCTCGTAGGCGGCCTCGATGAGCCGGCCGTACTTCTCCACCCGACCGTGGGCGGCGTTCATCCGCTTGCGGATGTCGATCTCGACCTCGCCGTGCTGGAGGCGCAGGGTGTCGGTGATACGCTGGGCGACGTCGGGGGTCATGTTGAGCGCCCGGAAGTGCTGGAGGTACTGGGCGCAGACGTCCTCCTCTCGGATGAAGGCGTGGGCCTCGCAGCGCTGAGAGCAGCGGTAGTAGATGTACTTCTGCTTCTTCTTCTCCGCGGTGATGGCGGCACCGCAGTGGCCGCAGGTGAGCAGGCCGCTGCCATAGGCGAACTCCAGCACCTCGGGGCGCGTGTAGGGATGGCCCTCCATCCGGTCCTGCACGCGCTCGTACAGCGCCCAGTCGATGATGCGCGGGTCCTTGCCGTCGTAGACCTCGCCGCCCCACTCGAAGCGGCCGGCGTACAGAGACTTGCGGAGGATGGACTGGATCTGGCTCGCCGTGATCTTCCCGCCGCGCTTGCCCCGGAAGCCCTCGGCCGTGACGTGCTTGGCGATGCGGTTCATGGACCACTCGCCTGTGTCGTAGAGCTCGAAGACCAAGCGCACCATCATCGCCCGGTCGGGGTCGAGGATGAGCCGGCTGCGTCCGTTCTCGCGCTTGTTGAGGTAGCCGATGGGTGCGGAGGACGGCCAGTAGCCATCGGCGGCCTTGTGGTGCATCCCCTTGCGGACCTCCTCAGAGAGGTTGTCGACGTAGTTCTTCGCCATGAGCACCTTGATGCCGTGGACGAACTTCTCGGAGGACCGGGACTCGTCGGAGAGCACCACGCCCTCCTTCACGAGGTGGACGTCGACCTTGAGCGCGTCGACCGACACCCAGTCCTTGAGGTTGCGGTACAGGCGGTCGGTCTTCTCGACGAGCACCACCGGCTGGACCTTCCGCTTCTTGCGCAGGAAGGTGAGCATCTTCCCGAAGGCGGTGCGGCCGGTGCGCTTGGCGGTCTCGACGTCGGTGTACTCCTGCACGACGTCGAAGCTCTGCTCGTCGGCGTAGGCACGCAGCAGGTCGAGCTGGGCCGGGATGGAGTAGCCCTCGCGTTCCTGCTCGCGGGACGACACGCGGGCGTAGATGACGGCCTGGCGGCGGACGGGTGCAGGGGTGGTGGAGCCCTTGCCGCGCGTGCTGCGGCGGGAGCGGCTTCGGGTGTTGCGACCGGGGGTCCGGCGGGGCATGATGCCTCCTTGTGAACGCTGAACAGATAAGCAGGTGCGCCAAGAACTTGACGTAACCCCAGTGTTTTCGCAAGGCCTCGTCCGAAGCTGGCGGCAGCTTCTTCGGGGATGTCCATGGAGTCATCGTCTTCGTCGATGGAGGAGCCCCCTATGTCCACCCTACAGCTGCGGCGCTTCGGCACCCCCGGCGCGCTGAAGACCATCCACCTGCCCTCGCTGGTCGCCCTTCTGGAGCGTGAAGGAGGCGGCTACGTCCGCGCCCGCCTCGAGCTGGTGCCCGATCCGTCCCGCTTCAACTACGACGCGCTGGCCAGCGTGCTCGCGAACCCGCAGGAGGGGTTCCCGGTCCGCCTCGTCGATGCCCTGCACCACATTCACGAGGTGGCGGACGAGCAGGGCATGGAGGCCATGCTGGAGCTCATCGACGAGCGCCGCATCCTGCTGGCCCACCTCCCCGACAAGCCGACACCGGCCGACCTCGCGGTGCAGCTGTGGATGGTGGACCCGGAGCTGGTTGAGCGGGTCCACGCCGCGCGGGCCATCGCCAAGCCCAAGTCCTTCCTGTCGTGGCTGGGCCGGGGCGACGTGCCCAAGGCAGCGCCCGAGCCGGACGAGGCCACCCTCCGCGCGCTGGAGACGGTCTTCGACGACTACTTCGAGCGTCGGAAGCGCGGGCGCCACAGCCGCGTGTTCGTATTCCACCGTCCCGAGGCCACCTACTTCCTCGTCCGACACGGCCTTCCCATGGACCGCCGCGGCATCATCCGCGACGGCGAGTCCACGAGCAGCTTCGAGCGTCCCGAGCGCTACGACGTCATCAGCTACGTCCCCGCCCGCGACGAGCTCAACATCCACGCGCGGACGAAGGGCGAGCGCACGCTCTACCGGGAGCAGCTCGGCCAGCTCCTCTTCGGCAGCAAGGACTACTTCCCCGACGACGGCAAGTACACGCTCGCACCGCTCGTGGAGCGCGGCATCGATGCCCTGGCTTGCGAAGACATCGACGGCATCGAGAGGGTGAGCCTGCTGGAGGTGAAGCTCTACTTCGCAGGCAACGCGCCCGAGGTCGTCACGCGCCGGGCCATGAACGGCGACCTGTTCGAGGTCTTCGACGCGAGCGGGTTCACGCTCGCCCACACGCCCTTCCAAGCCAGCTTCCGGGTGAAGTTCGTGGGCTCGAAGCGCCCGCGCACGGTGAAGATCAAGGCCCCGAACGTCGCCACCTACACCCGCGAGGCCGACGAAGACGTGGTGTCCCGATGGCTCGCCGCGCGGGGCTTCCTCCGCCGGGCTGGCAGCGATGCTCAGGCGGCTTGAGGCGGTCTGGACCGTCCTGCGCGACCACCGGCAGCCGCGCTACCCCGATGCGGTCTGGCGAACGCTCCTCGGCGACGAGCACGCCCTGCTGGCGCCCCACCTCCGGGCAGTGCGTGGGCGGGCACGACACTGGCCCTGTGGCGTTCGCCCAGGCCAGGGCTGTGCGCGGCGGGTGCTTGAGCACGCTCCCGACGACGTGGAGGCGGTCTGTGGGGACCTGGAGCCCCGGTGCGATGCGGTCCGCCTCCGAGGCACGGACCTCGCTCTGCGGGCGCTGGATCTGCGGGCCATCGCCGAGCTCGTCGTGGCCACGAGCGGCCTGCCCGTCGCTCGAGTGACGGTGGAGGGCGCCGTCGTGCTGGTCGGACCGGTAACGGTCGGGGGTACCCGCCTCCTTCTCGCCTTCACGACAGCCACAACCGGACATCGCCTGACCGCATTGGCCCAGGAGTTCCGCGACCGCCACCCCGACGGGCCGGTTCTCCTGCTCGCGCCCCTGGCTGCTCCTCCGTCGGGTCCGACGGCGCGTCTGCTGCGGATGCTCGAGGTCGAGCTCCTACCTCTCGCCGATGTGGTGGTCGCGGACGGTGAGAGCCTGGTGGCGGACGTCTCCGCCTGGGCGCTTGGGCCGGGCTCCACCCTTCCCAGCCTCGACCCGCTGCCGCTGCTGGCCCACCGCTACCGCCTCGTGCTCGACCCCGCGAAGCACCGCGTCGGCTGGCAAGGGGCCTGGCACAGCCTCCAGCGGCGGCTGTACTCCGAGCGCCTGCTGCTCGCGCTGGCCCGCTCGCCCGGCACGGTGCTCCCGCGCATCCATGCCTTCGAGGAGGTGTGGCTCGGGCAGGACACAACCGAGGTCGAGGGCTGGGAGGTCGGGCTGCGGGGCCACAAGCGCAGCCTCTCCAACGTGGTGGGCAGCGACCTCATCCAGACCGTGCGCGGGGACATGTTCACTGGCGGCTACGTCCTGCGCCTCCCACCGGATCAGGTTGTCTTCGTGAGCGAGCCGCGGGCGTAGTCGAGTTGGAGAGCAGTGGGCCGCGGGGAGCCTCTGTGTACGCGCGAAGTGGAGAGAATTCGGGCCTGCCTCCCCTGTGAACACACGTTCAACACACGGTTCGACCGTGGACTGGGGCGGCGTCTCACGGAGCGCAAGCCGCCCCACCTCCAGACCCGGCCGATTGCCACACGCTCGCACAACGCTGATGAGCAGGGCCTTTCGGTACTTGCCTGGTGTCTCGCCACCGGACCATCCCGGCCGGCACGGCGTGACGACCGGTGAGTCCCATGCCTCTGTCCCTGTCTGCTTCCGCCACACTCGTGGCACCGGTGCGCCGATGAGCCGCCGCTACAGCGCCCCGCCCCTTCGCCTGACCGACGAGAACGTCGAGGGCATGCAGGTCGCGCTCCAGAAGCTCGCGCCGTACCCCGTGACCCGCGAGATCGCCGAGGAGTCCATCTACAACCTGGTGCGCTTCTTCGAGGTGCTCCAGCGTTGGAAGGAAGAGAGCGACGCCAAGGAGCAGATGGCCGCCCGAGGCCTGGTCCCCACCGGTTCTTCCACCGACCAGCGAGAAGAACCATGAGCACGCTGTCGACACTCACGCTCCCCTTCGAGGGCGAGCCCCTCACCACCTTGACCTGGGACGGCCAGCCCGCCTGGGTCTGCCGCCAGATCGGCGCCCGCCTCGACTACGCCAAGTCCGGCAAGCGCCTCGTCTCCCGCATCCGCCGCGAGTGGGCCGACGAGTTCATCGAGGGCAAGGACTACGTCATCCTCTCCGGCCCCGAGCTGGCCCACCTCAAGGCCTTCGCGGGACGCGGTACCCCGGGGGTACCCAGTCGTGCCGGGTCGCTGATGCTCCTGCTGGAGCCCGGCCTCCACCTCGTCCTGACCCGCACCGACAAGCCCATCGGCAAGCGGCTGCGGCGCTTCTTGGCCGACGAGGTGCTGCCCCAGCTCGCCCGCACCGGGGCCTACTCCCCCGACGCGCCGCCACGGGACACGCCGGACCTCGTGGTCGTCTCGCTGCCGGTGCGCGACCTGCCGCTGTCCCGCCAGCGGGAGGCCCGCCTCGCCCGCCAAGCCGAGACCCGTGAGCGGTGGGTGGACCTGTGCGACCGCCGGCTCAAGGTGGCGACCCTCCACCGTGCCATCGACCGCTGCAAGGACGAGGGCGGGCTCCCCGACGACGTGGCGGCGGCGCTCGAGGTCACCGCCGCCGAGATCGCTCTGGGCGCAAACCTCTCCGGCCTCAAGCCCGCCACCGAGCGGTGGGTGAGCCCCACCGAAATCGGCAAGCGCTGGGGCGTGTCGGCGAACAAGGTGGGTCGCATCATCACCAAGGCCGGCATCCGGGGCGACGAGCGCTTCAGCAAGCAGGTGATGAACAAGGCGCGCGGCCACAACCGGGTCGTCTTCTCCTTCGTCTACAACGCCGCCGGTGAGGCCATCATCGACGAGCTGCTCGCAGGCGAGGGGCGTGAGCCTCTCGACGCAGCGTGAGGGAGGACACGATGACGCTTCCTCAGCGCGCCCGCGCCCAGCGCCGTCTCACTGCCGGCCGCGTCCCCCGCATCGGCCTCCGAGAGCTCACCGCCGCCGCGCCGGTCCTGCGTGACCGGGGCGAGTCCCACATCGCCGATGGTCTGGAGGACGTGGCGGTGGCCTTCTGCACCGCGCTGTCCGACCACCGCCGTTCGACGGCCTACCGAGGGCGCCTCACGCCGCCGGTGGACCTGGGCCTGGAGCCTCTGCTCTTGGAGCTGCACGGCGCGGCCGATGTGCTCGACAGCGGGGACGCCGAGGCTCTGGCCGTCGCGAAGGGCTGCCGGGCGCTGGCCCACCGCCTCGAGGCCGTGCTGCGTCCTGCCGAGCCCGACCGCGTGCTCGTGCTCGTGAGCGTCGACCGGCTCGGGCTGGGTGAGCTGCTGGCCGGGAGCAACCCCAAGTACCGCGACCCCCACCACGTCCCCGCCGCCGAGCCCGACGAGGACACGATGCTCTTCCGGCGATGACCAAGGGGGCTGCCGGCTTCCACGTCGAGGTGTCCCGCTTCAAAGACGCCCGCGACGTGCTCCCCCGACCGGCGCGGCTCTCGTGGCCGGAGCTGGTGGAGCTGGTGGCCCCGGAGCGCCCCCCGGTCCGCGCGGACCTCATCGCCGCCGAGGCCCGTCGCCTGCGCGTCGTCGAGCAAGCCACCCGGCTCCTGCTCAACGGCGCTGATGCGACGGGCTGGCTCGGCGACCACCCCACCTGGCGTGCCCTCGAGCGCGCCGCCTGGACCGCTGGCCCCGACCCCGAGGACCGGCGCACCGCCCTCCTCGCCGCGGCCGACAAGGCCCGCGAGCACGCCCAGCGGAAGACCAAGATGCACCTGCCTTGCTGGAGCCCCGTGCGCTGCCTCCCCGCAGCCACGCGCGGCATCCTCGCCGTCGAGCACGTCACCTGCCTCGTGCTCGACTACGACGACGGCACCGACCTCGACGCCGCCATCGCGCCCTGGCTCGACTGGCCCGTACTCGTCGCCACGACGTGGTCTCACACTCCAACCGCTCCCCGCTTCCGAGTGGTGCTCGTCCTCGACCGCCCCGTGCCTGCAGAGGCCTGGCCCCGCGTGTGGGCGTGGGCCGCAGCGCGTGCGGTCGGCACCGTCGACCCGGCCTGCAAGGACCCGAGCCGCCTCTACTTGCTGCCGGCTGTGCGAGGCCCCCGCGCGCCCTACCGCCGCATCGTCCATGACCCCGGCGGCCACCTGCTCGACGTCGACTGGGAGCGCCTGCCCGCCGTCCAGACCACCACCGTGCCGCCTGCGGAGCCCGCCAACCGCAGCCCCCGCGCCCGTCCCCCCGCCGACGCGGCCCGTGCCCACGCCCGGAAGGTGCTGCGCCGGGACGGAGACGCTCGCCGCCGGGCCGCGGACTGGCTCCGCGCATCCACGGCCGGCCGCCGGGCCGAGAAGGTCCCATGCCCCGCCTGCGGCCGCCCCTCGGTGTGGTTCTGGCTGGAGCCCGGCGCGCTGTCGACCGCCCAGTGCCACCACAAGAAGTCCTGCGGGTGGTGGGGCCACCTCGACGAGCTCCTGGACGCCTACGGGAGCCGCAATGCGGGGTGACTGGCTCCCGGCCGTGGTTGGCGAGCCGGACACCTCCCAACCCGACAGCCCGACGGCCCACCTCTCCTCCCTGGAGGCCCTCGTGGCGGCCGTGGAGGGGGCCACAGCGCTCCCAGAGGCGGTCGCCCTGGTGGTCGCCTGGCTGGGGGACGACGACGCCCACGCGGCCGTAGCGGCGGCCCTACGGGTCCGTCCTGGTCCAGTCGCGGCCCTCCTCACGCGCCTCGGCTCCCGACGGGGCATGAAGCGCCACGCCGACGCCGTGCAGCGGACCCTCCGCCGCTTGGCCCGCGAGCAGGCCGCCACAGCACGCACCACAGCCAGCGAGACCGATCCCGACGAGCGTGACCTCCGCGAGGTGCTGGACCACTCGGAGCTCCCGAGCGGCCTGCACACCCCGTCTGGCTGGCTCCTCAGCGTCGCGGGCATCCAGACCGAGCAGGTCGACCGCGACGGCGAGGCCCGACTGGTCGACGTCGCCCCCCGCCCGCTGGTCGTCACCGCCCGCTTCAAGGACGTCGCCGACGGTGCCACCTCCCTGCGCCTGGAGTGGCCCACCTCCACCGGCTGGGCCCACCGCGTCGTGCCCCGCGGCACCGCCATGGACAGCCGCTCCCTCGTCTCACTGGCGGCCTGGGACGCGCCTGTCCACAGCGACAACGCCCGCCACCTCGTGCGCTACCTCTCGGACTTCGAGGCCACCAACCGCGACGCCCTCCCCGAGGCCCTCGTCTCCACCACGATGGGCTGGCAGGGCGCTCGCCTCGACACTTTCCTGTGGGGGCGCGCCATCATCCGACGCGGCACCGAGGCCCGTCCCACCGCCGTCGAAGACCTGAACCCCGCCGACCTCTCCCCCGGCGACGTCTACCTGCTCGCCGATCCCGGCGTCTCCGAGCTCGCCGACGGCTTCCGGTCGACGGGGAGCTGGGAGGGCTGGCTCGCGGCCGCCGACGCCGCCCGTCCCTACCCCCGCATCTGGCTGGCCCTCTACGCGGCCCTCGTCCCGCCGCTGATGCCCTTCCTGCCCACCCTGCCGAACTTCATCGTCGACTTCGCCGGCGAGACGAGCATGGGCAAGACCACCACCCTGCGCTTCGCCGCCTCGGCCTGGGGCTGCCCTGACGAGCGCTCCGGCGGCATCGTGCGCACCTGGGACAGTACGCGGGTGTGGATCGAGCGGGCCGCCGGCGCCCTCGGCAACCTGCCGCTCATCCTCGACGACACCAAGCGCGCCCGCCGCCCCGAGGACGTGGGGCGCACCCTCTACGACCTCGCGTCGGGTTCGGGGCGCGGCCGGGGCTCCATCGGCGGGATGCGAGACACCGCCCGCTGGCGCACCGTGCTGCTCTCCACCGGCGAGGCCCCTGCCACCTCCTTCACCAACGACGGCGGCACCCGCGCCCGCACCCTCGGGCTGTGGGGCTCCCCCTTCGGCGGGGCCGACGAGCGCACCGTCGCCGCCGTGCGCCAGCTCACTACGGAGGTCCTCACCCATCACGGCCACCTGGGCCCCCGCGTCGTCCGCTGGCTGGTGGAAGCCCCCGAGGCCCGCTCCCTCGTGCGCCAGCGCTACGCCGAGGCCGCCCAGCGTTGGCAGGACACCGCCAACGGCAACCCCGTCGCCACGCGGGCCGCGCAGTATGTCGCGGGCCTCGAGGTGGTCTCCCGCATCGTGCATCGGGTGCTCGGCGTGCCCACGCCCGAGGGCGACCCCCTGGTGCAGGCCTGGCGCGCGGTCGAGGCGGCCTCCGAGGGGTCGGACCGGGCCTCGGACGCCCTGCGCGAGGTGCTCTCTTGGGCGGGCGGGCAGCAGGCCCGCTTCTGGGGCCAGCTCGGCGGCGGCAAGGGCGACCAGGGCCCGCCGGCTGGCTGGCTGGGGGCCTGGGTGGACGACGACCGATGGACCCAGCTCGCCCTCCTTCCGACGGAGCTCCGGGGCTTCCTGGCCCGCCAAGGCTTCGACCCCGAGGCCATCTTGTCGACGTGGGGCGACCGCGGCTGGCTACGCACGGAGGGCCGGCACCGTACCCGCAAGGTCACGGTGGCCGGCCGGAAGCTCCGCTGCGTGGTGCTCACCCGCGCAGCCTGCGACGCGGTGTCGGAGGACGCCGAGGGCTCCGAGGGCGGAGACTCCGATGGGTGAGCGCCGCATGTGGGGACCGTCCCCACCTCGTCCCCACCGGTGTGGGGACACGAGAAACCCCATGGGTGCGGGTACTTGGTGCCCGGTCCCCACAGTCCCCACACTTTCCCGCGCAGGACACGAACCCCTGTGGGGAGAATTTTTTCTCCTTTTCGAAGTCGAGAAGAGAAACGCGCCTCACGCGCATGGGGGAGTTCTCACAAGAGTGGGGACTGTGGGGACCTGCCTTCTTTCTTCCCTGTTGGTCGGTGTTCTCCGGTCCCCACCGCTGTGGGGACCGTGTGGGGACCTGGGGACCGACCAGGCGATGCCCCTTCATGCCACCCCGACGCCGTCAGGAGCTGTCGCACCCTTCCCGGGCTGGGGGGTGGCCCGAGCCGGAGGTCGGTGAGGTCTTCGGGCGCCCCGAGAGGCAGTGGGGTCTCTCGGGGCGTAGGGCAGCAGGAGGTCGGCTGGTCCACACGGTCCAGCGTTCTGCGCCTGTCGCTGTTGATGGTCATGGCAATGGGATGTGCCCCTGAACCTGGGGACGCGGTCTGCCCGGCGTGCTGGGCAGACCTCACTCCACGGCCCAGTTGACCCGGATCTGTCGGAGTTCCGTCGGAGTTCGCCCCACAAGGCCCCCTCGTCGAGGGCAGAGTGGTCAACAATCCGCTTCCTGCCTACGTCGTTGATGCCAAGCGGCAAGCCGAAGCTGCGGGGGGCGTACCCGCGTCCTAGCGGCTGGACGACAATCGGGGGCTGTCGTACAAGGGCACGTTGTGGTCGGGGGCGCGCAGAAGCTACCCCGGCGACCGACGAGGCAGCCCGCACGAGGAAGACACTGTGGCAGGACGCAAGAAGAAGAAGGCCGATACCGCCAAGAAGGGCAACGGCAGCATCGTGGACCTCACCAAGGAGCTGTGGCAGGCCGCCGTCCAGCTCCGGGGCTCCATCGAGCCCTCCGACTACAAGCGGTACGTCCTCCCGATCATCTTCCTACGCTTCCTCTCCCTCCGCTACGAGAAGCGCCGGGCCGAGCTGGAGGCGCTGATCGCCGACCCGAACAGCGAGTACTTTGAGGACACAGGCGTCTTGGATGAACCAGACGAGTACCGGTCTGCCAACACCTTCATCGTGCCCCCCGACGCCCGATGGAGCCGAATCGCGTCCGAAGTGCGCGGTCGTGACGACGTGAAGGTCGAGATGGACCGCGTCTTGAAAGTGATGGAAGAGGCGTACCCGGAACGCCTGGGCGGCCTGCTTCCGCCGATCTACGGTGGCTCGAACATGGACGCCCACGACCTGCGCGCCCTGATCGACCTTTTCAGCAAGGATGCCTTCCGCCTGGGGCACGGCGAGGACGTCATCGGACGGGTTTACGAGTACTTCATCGGCGAGTTCGCTAGCTCCGAGGGCAAGCGAGGCGGAGAGTTCTTCACGCCCGCCAGCATCGTCCGCACACTGGTCGCCTTGCTGGAGCCTGACCGGGGCACGGTCTACGACCCGTGCTGCGGGTCAGGCGGCATGTTCGTGCAGTCCGACGAGTTCACGAAGCACAGCGGGCGACTGTCGTTCTATGGCCAGGAGTCCAAGGACTTCACTTGGCGGCTATGCAGGATGAACCTGTTCATCCACGGAATCGACGGCAAGATTGAGATGGGCGACACCTACTTCGCCGACCAACACCCCACATTGAAGGCCGATTACGTCATTGCCAACCCGCCGTTCAACGACGGCTCGAAAGCGGACAAGGGCTGGGGCGCGGACCGCCTGCCCGACAAGGACCCGCGCCTGAACTTCGAGGTGACCGACAAGAACGGGCAGCAGTCAAAGCCCACGCTGTCGGCCAAGAACGCCAACACGATGTGGATCCTCCACTTCCTCCACCATCTCGCGGAGGGAGGGACCGCAGGGTTCGTGATGGCGACTGGCGAGTTGTCCAACAGTGAACTGGCCCGACTGGAGGTTCGGCGCGCGCTGATTGAGCAGGACTACGTTGATTGCATCGTGCAGCTACCCGGCCAGCTATTCGCCAACACGCAGATCCCCTGCGCGCTGTGGCTCCTGTCGAAGGGCCGTGATGGCAAGAAGGGCACGCGAACCCGGATGGGCGAGGTGCTGTTCATCGACGGAAGGCAGCTGGGCGAGCTGATCCCCGGATCACGCAAGCAGAAGCAGTTCTCCGCCGAAGAAGTGGAGCGTATCGCTGCGGTGTACCAGACTTTCAGGCGCCGGGGCCGCCCGGAGGATGTGCCTGGATTCTGCAAGGTGGCGGACTCCGCCAGCATCGCCGCACATCGCCACGCGCTCACGCCGGGGCGATACGTTGGAGCCTCGCTAGAGGATGACGAGGATGAGCCCTTCGATGAACGGTTCCCCGCGCTTTCCGCCAAGTTGGAACAGCAGTTCAAGCTGTCAAATACATTGATGGCGCGTGTTCGACAGGTGCTTTCGGGGGTGGGCAGTGGCGTATGAACTTCCCGCAGGGGCTATCTATCCCGCCGGATTCGACCTTGATGAAGTCTCGTACCCGCCCACCTTCGTTCGCGAGTTCGCACAGCTCAACTACGGAAAGGCGCTGCAGGAACGTGTACGGCGCCCAGGAGCCGTTCCGGTCTACGGAACGAACGGACAGTGTGGATGGCATGACACGCCGTTGGCAAAGCCGCCCGGTGTGATTCTGGGGCGGAAGGGCCAAGGTCACCTCGGTGTGAAGTGGTGTGAGAAGCCGTTCTGGGTCATTGATACTGCCTACTACGCTAGCTTGGATCAGGAGCAAGCTGACCCCCGTTGGTTCTACTACATCACCAAATTCGTTGGTCTCGACGAACTGAAGACGGGGGAAAAGCCGGGCCTCAACAGGGACACATTCCTCTCCCAGGTGTTCCCGTTGCCTACGGTCGAGGAACAGCGAGACATCGTCGAGGTCCTGACTGCCCTCGATGACAAGATTGAACTCAATAGCCAGATCAATCACACACTGGAGGAAATGGCTTCTGCGTTGTTCAAGTCGTGGTTCGTCGACTTCGATCCGGTAGTAGCAAAGGCGGACGGACGAGCGCCGTTCGGGCTCGATCCGAGGACGGCGGCGCTGTTTCCCTCCACCTTCCAGGTGGACCCCCACTGGGGCGACATCCCAACCGGCTGGAAGACAATGCCACTGGATGCCGTGGCGAACTTCAAGAACGGGCTGGCCCTGCAGAAGTACCGGCCCGACGTTGGGGCTCCACGACTTCCCGTCATCAAGATCGCGCAGCTCCGAACAGGCCAGCCTGGAACCAAGGAGTGGGCGCGTGCGGACATCAACCCAGCATGCGTCCTTGGCAATGGAGATATCGTCTTTTCCTGGTCCGGTTCTCTTACTGTAGTCGTTTGGTGCGGCGGTCCAGGAGCGTTGAATCAGCACCTTTTCAAGGTGACGTCTGCCAGGTTTCCGAAGTGGTTCTATCACCAGTGGACCCTTCACCACCTGCCGGAATTCCAGGCCATCGCTGCGGACAAGGCAACAACGATGGGCCACATCCGGCGCTATCACCTGACCGAAGCTCGATGCGTGGTGCCCCCTGACCCAGTCATCGAGGCCGCGGGAACACAGCTAGAGGCCTGGATGGACCTTTTCATCCACAACGAACTGGAGTCCCAGACACTGGCATCATTGCGGGATGCCCTGCTTCCGAAGCTTCTTTCTGGCGACCTAAGACCAAAGCAGGCTGCACTGGCTGTGGAGGCGGTGTTGTGAGTACCGTTCGAGGCAACGAGAGTACCTTTGAGGAAGCCACCATCCAGCGGCTTCAGCTCCTGGGATACGAGTACGCCTACGGCCCAGAATTGGAGCGCGAGCCCGCCCAGGTCGTCCTACTCGATGTGCTCCGGGACAGCCTCCACGCGCGCTACCCGCAGCTGTCCGAGGCCGACCTCACCGCTGCCATCGACCGCATCACCCGCCCGTCCGGGGCGACCACCCTGCACCGGAACAAGGCGTTCCACACCGATATCCTCACGCGGGGCTTCGAGCTGGTCGTGGACCGTCCAATGCTCGCCTCTGACGCGCATGGCGGCAGCGCCCCGATGCTCACCGGGCCGGTGGACCGGGAGGTGCTGCACATCCACCCCATCGATTGGGAGCACCCGGAGAACAACCGCTTCCACGTCGTCAATCAGCTCCACATCGCCGGGCCGGACCGCATCCCTGACGTGGTCGTGTACGTCAACGGGCTGCCCCTGGTCGTCTTCGAGCTGAAGAACCCCTGGGACGACAGCGCCAACGTCGACGACGCGCTGAACCAGATCCAGCACTACACGTCGCTGTGCCCACAGCTGTTCCAGTTCAACGCCCTGTGCGTGGTCTCGGACGGCAATAACTCGCTCCACGGCATGTGGACTTCGGGCATGGAGTGGTACGCGCCCTGGAAGTCCGTGGACGGCGTGAGCAACGAGCCTGGCAAGACCGGGTCGATGGCGACGCTCATCAACGGCCTGTTCCGAAAGGACCGGCTGCTCGACTACGTCCGCAAGTTCATTGTTTTCGAGGTCAACAAGGCCGGGATCGTCAAGAAGGGCGCGAAGTACCACCAGTTCTTCGCCGTCCAGGCTGCGGTCGCCCGCACGCTGACCGCGTTCCAGGACGACAATCAGCGCATCGGCGTCATCTGGCACACCACAGGGTCGGGCAAGTCGCTGTCGATGGCCTTCCTCGTAGGCGTCCTGCGGCACCACCCGGACCTTGGCGGCCCCGCGTTCGTCATCCAGGTCGACCGAACCGACCTCGATGACCAGCTTTTTAGGCAGTTCTCGCTGGCCGAGCATCTTGTGGGTCGGGCGCAGCAGGCCAGCAACGTCGACCAGCTCCGCAGCCTGCTCCGCACGGACGGCAGCGAGGTCATCTTCACCACCATCGAGAAGTTCGCGCTGAAGCGTGACCGAAACGGCAGGGTGACCGAGATCGAGCACCCGATGCTGTCGGACCGGTCGAACATCATCGTCATCGCGGACGAGGCGCACCGGTCCCAGTACGGGTTCCTCAACGGCTTCGCCCGCTACCTGTCCGAGGCGCTGCCGAACGCCAAGCGCCTGGGCTTCACGGGAACGCCGCTGTCCTTCGGCGGTGTGAAGGGCTCCCTGGAGAACTCCGAGACGGTCAACGTCTTCGGCGACTACATCCACACCTACGACATCCGGCAGGCACAGGACGACGGGGCCACGGTCGCCATCTACTACTCGCCGCGCCAAGCCAAGCTGCACCTGACAGCGGGCGACATCGACAAGGCGCTCGCGGACGCTGCCCAGCAGGAGCAGGTCGAGGGCTCCGAGCTGGAGAGCAAGAAGTCCCGCTGGGCCGCTCTGGCCGAGCTGGCTGGTGCCGCCGACCGGACCGCCGAGGTCGCCCAGGACATCCTCGCCCACTACCTGGACCGGTCCCAGGAGCTGTCCGGCAAGGCGATGGTCGTGTGCATGACGCGCAAGAACTGCGTGCGGCTCTACGACGCGCTGACCGCGCTTCCGGGCTGCCCGGAGGTCAAGGTCGTGATGACCGGGAACCTGAAGAAGGACCCGAAGGAGTGGAGCGACCAGGGGCACATCACCAGCAAGAAGCAGCGCGACGCCATCAAGAAGCGCATGGTGGACCCGGACGACCCGCTGAAGCTCGTCATCGTCTGCGACATGTGGCTCACGGGTACGGACATCCCGTGCATGCACACGCTCTACGTCGACAAGCCCATGCGCGGGCTCAACATGATTCAGGCCATCTCGCGCGTGAACCGGGTCTTCCGCGACAAGCCGCACGGCCTGATCGTCGACTACATCGGCATCGGCGACGAGCTGCGGCAGGCGACAAACACCTACACAGGGGGCGGGGGCACCGGCCAGCCCGCGCCAGACATCGAGAAGGACGCCATCCCGTTGTTCCTGGACTGCCTCGCTGCCGTCCACGAGCTCCTGCCCTCCGACCTGGACTGGGCGAACTGGCGCGGATTGTCGCCCATGGAGTTCGAAGACCTGCACATGGCTGTCTACGCATGGCTTGGCGAAGACGACTCCCGGCGGGACGCCTTTCTCCAGGCGGAGCTGCGGCTGTTCAACGCCTACCTGCTCATCAAGAGCCTGTCGGTCGCGCGCGAGCACGCCGACGAGGTACTGTTCTGTCAGCGCGTCCGGAAGCAGCTCACCAAGACCAAGCCCGGCACCAAGGTCAAGAAGTCGCTGGAGAAGGCTGTCCAGGACCTCGTGGACGACCACCTGGAGTCCGACGGCGTCGTCGACATCTTCAAGCTCGCGGGCATCGACAACCCCGACATCTCCATCCTCGATGACCAGTTCCTCCAGACCTTCAAGGACCGGCCCCACGAGGACCTGCGCCTGAAGCTGCTCCAGAAGCTCCTGGCCGACGAGCTGACGCGACGCGCGGCCAAGAACCTCGCCCAGACCAAGTCCTTCCGGGCGCTCCTGGAAGCGACCCTCGACCGTTACCACAAGCGCATCATCGACGCGGCAGCGGTCGTGCAAGCGATGGTCCAGATCCGCAAGGAGATGGACGCCACCGACCAGCGCGTGGCCGAGTTGGGGCTCGACGAAGAGGAACTGGCCTTCTACGACGCCGTGGTCGAGAACTACGCCGAGGTCTACGACGAGCCCTTCCTTCGCGACCTCGTCCACGATGTGGTCAAGGTCGTGAAGGGCAGGCTGAAGGTCGACTGGACCGAGCCCCACCGGGAGAGCGTCAAGGCGGCGGTCCGGGCTGCCGTGAGACGTGTGCTCCGCAAGCGTGGCGTGAAGCCGGAGGACTTCGAGGGGCTCACCAAGGCCGTGCTGAATCAGGCGGTCGCGATGTGGCGCGACTGGCCGAGGGTGGCGTAGTGCCGAAGCTGTCGGAGCTACAGGACGCCTTGACGGCGCTGGACGGGAACGCATGGGCGCGGGCAAAGCTCCGGCGCGAGCTTCGGGCAGCCCGCAGCGCGGTATTGGCCGATGCGGAAGGATTCGAGGTGGTGGTCCACGCCATCGAGGCCGCAGGGAAGACCCTGAATCCGCGGGGCTCGAACCTCAACCAGTACATCCCGTGGCTCCGCCACCTTGTGGAGACCGCTCACGGCTGGGCAGACGGGGACAAGCGGAGCCGTCGCCTGGAAGCACGGCTGTTCCTGCTCCGCCAGACCCGCAACGACCACGCCCACCAGGGCGTGCATGCCCGAAACGCAGCCGACGAAGCCGTCGAGGTCGCGCTGCTCCTGGAGGATGCGTTGAGCTTCAGCTGGATGGATGTCCGCCTCGCAGACGTGATGGTCCGTCGGCCAGTAGTGGCGGACGGGGATGACACGCTGGGAGAGATCCGGCGGACGATGCTCTCGCACTCGTTCAGCTTCGTGCCCGTTCGGCTGGAAGGCAGCTGGAGGCTGGTGTCGGAGCGGTGGATTGCGGATCAGGTCGTGGGCAAACCTCGAAGCGGAAGGGACGCGGAGTTCGCGCGACCGATCTCCGACTTCGAGGGGCAGCTCGACGAGGCGCAGGTCTTCGGTGAGGACGTGCCGACAACCGAACTGCCGACGCCACTGCCTGACCTGTTGCTGGTGGCGGAGACGAGGACCGCGAAGGCCCTTCTGGGCGTAGTGTCGCCCTCGGACCTACTGTGACTCTTGGTGGCGACGGCCGACTGACCTGACCAAATCTTGGAGACCCAATGCCTGATGGCTTTCTTGACACGCACAGTTGGTGGCTGACTGGTGCTCGGCTCGAAGCCGAGTCGATGCAGCGGTACTATGAAACCGTTCATGCCGCCATCCACGACGGCGAAGCGGACTTCCGTCAGCGAATCCAAGACGAGGTGGATGAGGACTACCGTGAGTACTTGGCGGAGGACTTCATGGAACGGTTCGGCACCTACCCCCGAATGCTCCGCTATTCGCAGGTCGTTGCCATTGCCAACACCGTTGAACACGAACTCCGGACCCTGGGCGAGATGTGCTCGGCGAGGGTCGGGGTCGACTTCAGCAACTACGCCATTGTCACCCAGGGCTGGCCGAGAGAGTTCGCGCGCCTGCATGACTACCTGTCGGGGGCATGCGGATACCAGATCCCTGTCGACAACGACTGGAACTTCTTGGTGGATGCGTTCATCCTCCGGAACGCCATCGCCCACTTCGGAGGACACACTGACCAGTTGTCGAGCGCGAATATGCGAAATCGTGCTGTGGCGTTCGCGAACGCGCAGCCCAACGTCGATATTCTGCCGATGCTGATGGCAGACGGGACGCCTGCAGGTCCTTTGCACCCTGTGGCGTTCAGGCCAGAATTTGTCGGCGACCTATTCACCGCCTGGAATGACTGGCTAACGTCCGTGGTGAACGAGGCGCGTCGACAGGGCTTCACTCTCCCCTGACTCCGACGAAACTCCGACGCGACTCCGCCGCCTCCCCCCGTCGCAGACCGCACTCCACGACACTCCACGCACAACGGATTGTCGTCCAGATTGTCGCCTACATCGCTGGAAACCAGCAGCCCAGGCCGATCCCTGCCGCTGGCTTCTCGCGGGTTCGACTCCCGCCGCCGCAGTCCGGGAGCTACGGCGGGATACGGCGGCCCGCCCGATACCACCTCCTTCTGGCCACCCCATCTGGACCTGCTTCTGGTCCCCGCTACGCGGCTTCCTCGCCGGGCGACTTCTGGACCCCCTCGGTGGAGCGCGGCCACTCCCCCGCCTCGACCAGCCGGCGCCGGAGCGTCGCCCGCGACACCCTGAGCGCCTTCGCCGTGGTCTTGAGCCCGTGCCCCTGCCCTAGCATCGCGAGCGCAGGCCGGAGGTCCAGCTCGACCTTCGGCCGCCCGCAGTGCTTGCCGGCCGCCTGGGCCCGCCGGACGCCGGCGATGACGCGCTCGCGGATGAGTCCCTTCTCCAATTCCGCGACCGCCCCCAGGATCTGCAGCGTGAACCGTCCCGACGGCGTGGTCGTATCGATGTGCGCGTCTCTGATGGAGACGAGACCGACGCCCCAGGCGTTGAGGCTGTCGGCCAATTCCAGAAGATGCCGGACGCTCCTGGCAAGGCGGTCCAGCTTCCAGATGGCCACGACGTCCAGCCGTCCTTCGCGGGCATCGACCAGCATCCGGTCGAGGGCCGGTCGGGAGTCCTTCGCGCCCGACACACCTTCGTCGATGTAGGCGACTGCCTCCCAGCCCCGCTGGGCGGCCACCTGGCGGAGCTCATCGAGCTGGAGGCCCACGTCCTGTCCGTGGCCCGTCGTCGAAACCCTGGCGTACAGCGCCGCTCGCAGGGGGCGGCTCATCGCGGCCTCCGGGTCGCCACCTGTGCGCGGACCAGGGCGATCAGCCGGTCCCGATGCCGGCGCGCGAAGCCCGCCACCTCGCCGGGCTCCACTCCGGCCGGCGGTCGGGTCAGGAGCGCGGTCACCGCAGCGTCCACGACGCGCACGGCCGGATCGTTCACAGCCTCGGTCGCGGCGTCGCCACACCCGCAGGCCTCCCCACACGCCGCCCGCACCCGCGCACTCTCTGCCCTGGCCTCCGCGAGCTCGGCGCGCAGCTCCTCCAGCGCCGCCCGGAGGCGGTCGACCTCCCGCCGCGCCGCCCGACTGCCCTTGGCCGTCTCCCGCGCTCGCGCGAGCTGCCGCTCCAGGCGTCGGATCTGCTTGTGCTCGTCGGTGGGCTTCACCGGCAGCCCGAGCACCTTCTGCGCGAGCACGGCAATGGCCGGGAGCAGGTGGCCCGTGGCGTTTCCCAGGTCCTCGCGCGCGACCACAAAGGCCTCGTCGTGGCCCCGACCCATGCGCCCATCGAGGTGCGTGAGCTCGTGGCAGGCCACACCGTGCAGGTAGGCGGCGATGGCCAGGGGGCGGTGCTTGTGGGCCTTGATGACCTGCGCGAGCCGGTCGGGGTGCAGGTAGACGACCGCGCGGCCGCCGGCGGTGGTCGTTGTGAGGCCGAGCAGTTCGTCGTCGAGCACAAAGCCCGGCTTGAACGACCGGCGGATGCGGGCCTCGGCGGCGATGAGGCGGAGGGTGGCGTCCCAGACCGTGAGGTGCGGAATCCACTTGTCGAAGCGCTTCTTGAAGCGAGCGGCCCGTCGGCGGTCGTAGTTCTTCTTCGAGATGCGGAGACCGGCCAGGCAGCCGAAGGGGTTGCGCTTCACGCGGCTGCGGCGCTGAGCGGCGGTTCTGGCGGGCAGCAGGGAGAGCGCGTGGCCGCCGCTGCGGGCCACCGTGGCCGCCTGGAGCAGCCCGCCGCCGGCCGGTCCGATGGCGGAGTCGGCGGCGCGGCCGATGGCGTTCTGGAGGGTGACCACGTCGCCCTCGGTGAGGGTGTCACCCCGCTCGGCCCGGTCAAGCACCTGGACCACGCTCGGGGACAGCGACAGGAGCACACCCCCGCCCCCGTTGTCGCGCACGACTTCGTCGGCGTTGGTGAGCAGGTCGCGGAGCTGACGGGCGGCGTCGGTTGGTCCGGAGGGCGCCTCGAGGGCGGTGCTCACGGTACGGTCGCCGGCCGCCACGGCCATGCCCGGCGGGAGCACAATGCCTCGCGTAGGGCCGTCGTCCGCCTGGCTGGCGCGGGTGCCGGCCGGCGCGCGGCTGGCCACGGGTGCCTCGACGCCCGGGTCCTTCACGCGCTCGGCGTAGAAGTCGGCGATGCCCCCGGCGGCCTCGGCCAGCGCCGTCTGGAAGTCGGGGTCGTCGAAGGCAGCGGCGGTGAGGTCGGCGAGGTCGGCGGCACCGCGGCGGAGGCTGGGGTCGTCGGCGTCGGGCTCGAAGACCTCGTCCTCCTGGGAGCGGCCCACGCTCTCGTTCTCGCGCTCGACCTCCTCCACCAGGTCGGAGAAGGCCCAGCGGGCACGGTCCTGGAGCGCGTCCCGGGCGGCGTTGAGGGGGTAGCCGGACTGGCCGGGGCGCACGGTGGTCCGCAGGTCGACCACGACGTCGGCCTTGAGGTTGCCGCGCCGCGCAGACTCGCGAAACTGGAAGAGGCCGTTGAGACGGACATAGTAGGATCCGAGCCGGTCGCCGGGCGGACGGCGGTAGGCCTTGATGGTGGCCTCGGTGCCGCGGCCCCAGGAACCCTCTACGCGAACCCGCGAACCGCCCCGCCGGCTGAACAGCGGCCGCACCTCCTCGCCGTTGAGGGTGAGCCGGATTCCCGGCAGGTCGTTGGCGGCCAGCAGCTCACGCAGGCGGTCGAGCAGGGGGACGTACTCCTGGCGGGCGTAGTCCCAGACCTCGTCGAAGTCGTCGGCGACATCGAAGATGGTGATGCGGGTGCCCTGGAGGAAGGTCGTGTCGTAGATGGCGACGTCTCGGTTGGCGCCCTCGCTCACTGCGAGGTTGTCGCGCGTGTGGAGCTCCCAACGGAACGTGGCGCTCGTGCCGAGGATGACGGCCTTGGCGACGCCGAAGCCACCCGCAGCCTCGTCGCTGTCGCCGGCGCTGGACTTGCCCGACTCCCCCAGGGAGAGGAACTTGCCGAGGATGGTCTCGGCGTCCATGCCGACGCCGTTGTCCTCCCAAGACAGGGCGCGGCGCTCAGCATCCCAGGTCACGGAGAAGTGGCCGTCGGCCTTGCGGGTCTTCCGAGCGCGGATGGCGGCATTGATCGCGTCGAGGCCGTTTTGCAGGGCCTCGCGGGTGGCGAGCACGGGGAGGTCGCCGGATTGGTAGACGCTGGTGGTGAAGTATCGCCACATGACTGCGGCGTTCGCGCCCGGCCGACCCGTCGCCTTCGCCTCCAGACTCTCCGCCAGATCGGTATTCCCGCTGAGTGCCTGTCGCAACGCAGCCCGGTCCACCCGCAGGCGACCGCGGTCCCGTGGTGGCTCCTGCGTCGAGACCGCACGCAGGGCCTCCCAGGCGAAGGCGGCGAAGGGATCGGGCGCGGCGTGGCAGCCACAGGAGGGGCGAGCGGGGGCCTTCATGCGGCAGTCCTTCCGAGCCAGGCAGGCACAGCGGCGGGGTTCCGGCAGCACAGGGGCGACGAACGACATTCAGTCTTGGCCCACCCCAGACACCTCGGAACGCGGTACGAGCAGGTCCAAGTTGCGGCGGCTGCTCGGCCTGGGCACGCAGGCCAGGACACAGTGAATCGGAGCGAACGATGAGCGAAGCGATGGCCCTTGAGGTGTTGGCGGCGAACGTCATGGGCAGTCGGCTCAACACGGCGTTCACCCAAACGCGTGTCAGGCTCTACGGACCAGAGAAGGGGTACACAGACCTCGACGCCGTGGCTGCTGCTCCAGTCCAGAAGACGCTCGCCATCACAGAGTGCAAGGCGCGGGGGCCTGCTCGTGCGGTCTACAAGCTGCACGACTACGATGGTCTCAGCAACGCTGGCTACTGCAAGTCGCTGAAGGAGTCCGCCCAAGCTCTCTTCCGCCCCTCCAACTCGTGGTTGTCGAAGAGCCTCCAGTTGGGTTCCGACGAGGCTCCGTGGTCTGGAGTCGAACGACTCGAACTTTGGTTGTTCGCCAACGTCTACGTGGACCCAGAAGATCAGGACTCGATGAATGCGAGGCTTGCGGCGGAGATCAGGAAGGACCTGGGCGATGCGATTCCTGCACGGATCGCTGTCCACGCACGGGTTGTGTCGACCCTCGACTTGGTGCTCGAATCGTTCAGCGTTGTGGAACGGTGGGTCACGGACTTCGATTGGGGGGTGCGCTCTGGGGACCCTGTTTTCGACGCAATGAGGGAGCTTGTTCGGTACAAGCATGCTCGCGTGGAGCAAGGTGGGCGAGGCGCAAGCCCGGTCGTCAAGGCGCACTTTCAACGGCGGGTCAGGCAAGTGCTTCTCGGCGAGCCCCAATAGGACCGGAGATGAGCGACTGGACCGCTCTTGCGTTGTCAGACGAGTGGGCCTTTGGGCATCACCCGCCGCCGCCGCGCCTTCCGCCCCACCAGCTTCCGCTCGCTCCCCGGCTCCGGCAGCGTCCACGCGAAGTGCTCGGTCAGCACCTGCACCTCGCCCACCGCCAGCGTCACCGCGACCTGCACCTGCCCATCCTCGAGGTCCACATCGACATCCACGTCGATGCGGTCCCGCAGCCAGCGCACCACCGTCTTCCACCACATGCTCGCCTCCCGCCCGCATCGCAGGCCTCCGCGTGAATCCGCCGTGCTGGACCACTCTCGCCACAGCACACCTCACTTCGCCGCGCGCCGCGCCTCGCCTCGGGCGTCCGACAGCAGCGTCCGCGGCAGCGACCGGTCCCACCAGTACCGAGCGGCCTTGTCGAGCTCGCCGAACTTGAGGCCGGCGTCGGGTGCCAGCGACAGGAAGTCCCGCCAGCCGTCCTCGGTCGGCAGCAGCACCACATCGGCCTGTGAAAGCGCGCCACCACGGCCGATCTCCAACACACCGCGACGCAGCATCGGCACATGCTGGCGCTCCGCGTACCAGGACGATGCCCGTGCCAGCTTGCTGACCACCGCCGGCCCGTGCTTCGCCCAGGTCCGCCCCAGCCAGTCGTCGCTGGCCCAGCTCCAGCCGAGCGCCGTCCAGTCGCCGCCGTAGCGGAGCACGCTGTCGATGCGGCCCTCGGTGGCCCGGTCGGCCTGGCCCTCTTCGTCGGCCGGGAAGACCGCGCCCATGTGCTCGGGCTGGAGGCCCAGGGCGGCGACCTTCTCGATGGACTGCTCGGACCACGTCGCGGTGCCCGCCTCCCGGACGCCGATGCTCACGCCGTTCACGCGGCCGAACTCCACGAAGTCCGTGCGTTCGGGGTTCCAGGCGTTGGGCACGCCCACGCGCAGGCCCTCGTAGACCGGTGCGGCGCCGTCCACGGGCACCAGCAGGTTCGTGTCGCGGATGGCGTACATCCACTTCGCCCAGGGCCAGGCTTCCGGGTCGACCGTGGCGAGGTCCTTGAGGCGCTCCTCGCCCTCCTGGCGCAGGCGCGCGGACTCGGCGAGGTCGGCGGTGCGCTCGGCCTTGCGGAAGCGGGCGTTGGCTCCGCGCAGCATCCGGGCGGCGTCGGCGGCAACCTTCTTGCGCGCTTCGGCCTCGCGACGGGCCTTCACCTCGGTGAGGCGACGGGCCGTCTTCTCCGGGTCTCGGCTGATGAGCAGCAAGATCTCGTCGGGCCCCATCTCCATCTGGGCGCCGGGGTTGTTGGTGTCGCGGGCCTGGCTCTTCAGCAGCTCCGTCATCCAACCCAGCTTGCCCTGGATGAGGTTGAATCGGAGCCCGTCCTGGCTGCGCCGCGCGAAGTAGTAGTTGATCTCGATGTTCGCGAGCGTGTTGCCCTGACGCACGCCCCGGCCATTGCGTTGCTGCAGAGTCGCCGGCTCCCACGGCAGGTCGAGGTGGTGGATGGCGCAGGTGCGCGTCTGCAGATCGATGCCCTCGTAGGCGATGGCATTGGCGATGACGACGTCGTACTTGGGCTGGAGCCCCTCGGCGGGGTCGCCGTTGAACTCACGGGCGATGCGCTGGCGGTCGGCCGCACCCTTGGCGGTCGTCGCGTTGAGCACGGCGATGCGCTTCTCGGGGATGCCCACCTTCACGAGCGTCTGGACCACCCAGCGGTGGGCGGCGACGTTGTCGACGAAGACGATGTGGCCGCAGCTTCGGTTGGCCAGCACCCGCCGCGCCATGGCGGCGAACTTGGGCGAGACCGGGTCGACGGCGGCCTTGGCGGCGGTCTTCCAGTTGTAGCCCTCGTCGAGGTCCTGGTGGACGGCCACAAGCGCCATCCGGGCGAGCAGGCCCAAGATCTTGGAGCGGTCCTGCGTGCTGCCCTTGCCAGCGGCCTCGAGGGCGGCCTCGATGTCGGAGACGTAGCGATCGTACTTGGCGTCCTGCTCGGCGTTCATGTCGACTTCGACGACGTTGACTGTGGGCTCGGGCAGCTTGAGGCCCACGTCGTCGGCCGTCTTGAACTCGCCGTAGCGGAAGATGACGTCGCGGAGCTCGTGGAGGTTCTGGAAGCCGACGACGGCCGAGCGCTCGACCACCTCCATCTTGCTGTCGACGACGGGCTTCAGCTCGATGCGCAGGTAGCGGTCGATGAACTGCTCGGGGTCGCGGATGCCCATGCGCGACCAGGCGTCGTGGTCGACGTACTGGATGAGGTTGTAGAACTCGAGGGGGCTGTTCTTCGCCGGGGTAGCCGACAGCAGGACGACGCCGGCACCACCTGTCTGCCGACGCACGGCCGCACACCGGAAGTCAAGCTGCCATGCCCGCTTGGAGCCACTGCCGGCGTTGCCCATGAAGCGCGGCACGCCGCCCTCCCGAGGCTCGGGCAGGTAGAGGTTCTTGAAGTTCTGCGCCTCGTCCACGATGAGCAGGTCGACGCCGATGTCGTCCCAGGCCACGCCCGGGTCGTAGGACCAACTCGGCGGAAGCTCCATCTGCTCGGCAATCCACGCGGCCACGCCCTCCTTGAGGATGGCCTGCTGACGCTCGGTGAGCTTCTTCCGGTCGCGGGCGTTGCGTTGGCGCAGGCGGACCTCGCGCCGGATGGCCTCGGTGTGGTCCGCGTAGGCGCGGATGGCGCGCTCGTTCATGCGCGTGCGGGCCAGAGCGGTGTAGGTGAGCAGGACGGCGTCGAACTCGCCGGCCTGGAAGCGGGTCCACTTCTCGGCGCGCTCGGCGGGGGTGTCGGTTGCGCTGGTGACGGTTCCCTTTCGGACACCACGCGTCACCCGCTTCTTCTTCGAGCCGATGACGGCGACCCGGTAGTCGGGCAGCACGCGCGCGATGTCGGCCTGCCACTTCCAGATGATGGAGTTGGGCACGAGGATGACCGGCCGGCGGCACCACCCCTCCTGGCGGGCGCGGGCCAGCACGGCGATGCCGGTGTAGGTCTTGCCGACGCCCACATCGAAGGCGAGCAAGCCGCCGCGGTTGGCGAGAATCCGCCGTGCGCCTGCGACCTGGTGGGGGTGCAGGCGGATGCCGTCCTTGACCCACCGGGCCATGGCCAGCGGCTCGGCGTCGTAGGTGGGCGCGACGTAGCCGCGGAAGTGGCGGTTGTAGGCGTGCTCGACCTCGGCGCGTCGGCCCTCGTCGGTGGCCACCCAGGCGCGGAAGGCCTGCTCCCACTCCTTGGCCTTCTTCAGCCGCACCTCGTCGATGTTCTCGTTGCGGCGCTTCTTCGGCTTGAAGGTGGTGCGGTCGTGGTTGATCCAACCCACGCACCACCGCGCCTCGCTCGACAGCTCGCCGGTGTTCTTGAGGTCGTCGTAGTCAACGTGGGCGACCTGCACGAGGCCTTCGCTGCGCACCAGCTCGACCTTGCCGTAGTACTGGTTCAGCGACGCGCTCATCCAGTCGGCCACGAGCGACAGCGGAATCCAACCCTGGCGCGGCGAGATGCCCTCGATGTCGTCGAGCACGGCGGGCTGGATGGTGTCGCGGAGCTTGCGGGCCTGGACCTCGATGCGGTCGAGGTCGATGCTGGCGTGCGGCGAGCGGTTCGTGGCGAGCAGGGCCTCGGCGCGGTCGAGCTTCGGCCACAGGTGGCCCGCCAGGTAGTCGGCCATGGGCACGAGCTGGTCCCAGGTGTCGCCATCCAGGCACCACCCGGCGTCGAGCAGCTCGGGGAGGCGGCGCTGGACGACGGATGCACCCCCGGTTCCGGGCCAAGCGTCGGCGAGCTCGGCCAGCGTGCAGGAGCGGTGCGTGCGGTAGACCCACTCGGCCAGGGCAACGATGTCGTCGGGCTTGCCGCTGTAGCGGGGCTCCCAGGTGGGCTGCTCAGAGAGGCCGGGGATGAGGCGTCCGGCCTTGGTGAAGGCAGTGAGGAAACGCTCGGCGCCGGTGTGGCCCTTCTTCACGAGCTTGCGGAGGTCGGCGCTGGACCAGGGGTTGCCGTGGGCGCCCACCCACGCGCGCAGGGCCTCGGTGAGCTCGGGCCAGAGCTGGACGTGCTCGTCGGAGGCTTCGGCGGCGGCCGCGGCCAGGTAGCGGTCCACGCGCAGGCCGAGGGCGACGGCGGACGCAGCGTGCTCGGAGAGGCCGACGGTGGCCTGCTCCAGCCGACGGGCCATGCCGGACTTGGCGGGCGGGGTCTCGGCGTTGGGGAAGGGCACGACCTCGCGCACGATCTCGCACGCGGAGCACATCGGCCGCTCGTCGAGGTCGGGCAGCTTCTCAAATGTGCCGACGACCTGGTAGCCCCAGCGTGGCTTGCGGGTCTGGTCGTCGTCGCCGCCGTCCTTCCCTACCTCCGTGCCCAGGACGTGCTCGGGGTAGCGCACGAAGTAGTCGCCCTCGAGGATGAACTGGTCGTCCTTGTCGACTGCGCCCAGCTCGCCCGGCCGTGCTCGGAAGAAGAGCAGGTCGGTCACGAGCATCGCGCCGGGGAACAGGCCGGACGGCAGGCGGTAGGCGCTGGCGAGGTGGTGCCGCTTGAGAAGCTTGTCGCGCAGGCTGACCTGCGGGGAGCCCTTGCCTGAGAGGAAGCCCCCAGGCACGAGGAAGACGCCCAGGCCACCAGAGGCCAGCAGGTCGAGCGACCGGCGGAGGAAGTAGGCGTAGGCGTTCTTCTCGCGGTAGCTGCGGTCGGGGTCTTCGGTGACCGACGCGCCACGCTGGCCGTAGGGCGGGTTGGCGAGGACGAGGCCCAGGCGGCCGGCGTACTCGGGGCCGTGCTCGCGAACCCAGCGCTCGAACGGGCCCTCGAAGACGGGGACGTCGGCGCGCAGGGCCTGGAGCATCCGGGCCGACAGTGCGGACCACTCGGCGACGAGCCACTGGAGGTCTTCGAAGCCGGAGCCGCTGGCAGCCTGGACGAAGCGGCCGATGCCGGCGGCGGGCTCCAGGGCGAGGACGACGCCGTCGGCGCGGGGCAGGTCGAGCACGAGGGGACGCACCACGCGGGCCACCTCACGGGCGACCTTGGTGGGCGTGTAGAACTCGTGGATGAGGCCGCGGGCCTCGGGGACTGGGAAGCCTGTTGGGAAGCGGTCGGCGACAGACTGGATGGAGAGACCGCCCCAGCCCGAGTAGCGGGCGAGGATGGCGCGGTCGGCGTCGGTCATCTCGGCCGGGGCCTTGCGCGCGGCGAGGGCCATGGCCGCGAGGTTGGCCGCGGTGCGCTTGGAGGCGGACCACAGGTCGGGCACGTCGGGGACGGTTGGCGACAAGGTCCCCGTCGGGGACCGAGTGGGGCGCGACCGGGACCCGCTGGCGCGGAGCTGGCGGTCGAGGATGGCCACGAGGGCCGAGCGGTTCCGGCGGACGAAGCTCTGGTAGTAGGTGGGCGAGATGCCGGGGGGCAGGTTGGCGGCGACGAGGGCCGACATGCGCGTGAACAGCGCCTCGGCGGGCGGAAGCTGTCGGGCGAGCGTCACAGCACCCTCCAGATCTTCGACACAGTGTTTTTCTCTCCCGCCCGGTACCAATGGAGGAACGGAGCGAGGTGCCGGCTCGACGAGCTCCGCTGGTCACCACCGAGCCGGAAGGAGATTGTGCATGAGCACTTTGAAGACGCTCCGGGAGGAGCTTGAGCAAGCAGAACGACGTGTCCGTGGCGCGAAGAGACTGGAGAAGGGACTTCGGCACCACGAGGCCGAGGAAGCCGCAGAGAGGCTGCGTGAGGAATTGGCGACGGGGCCGCTTGGTGCCCCCGAAGAGCGGGCGAAGGCCATCGACCTCCTCCACCGGAGGAAGGGCAACCCTGAGGGCTTCGAGCTGCCGCCGGAGTCGAGGGACCCGAAGCAGACGGGCACCCGCGTGCGGCGGGTGGACGTCCTCGCCGACGAGAACGACTGATGCGGTCTTTCGGGGTCATCCCGCCTCCTTCATCGCCGCCGCAATCGCCGCGCTGAAGGCGTCGAGCAGCAGCTTGTCCTTGGCCGCATCCACGCCCGCTTCGGGCTCCGGTGCCGCGACCATGGGCGTCGGCGAAGGCGGGGCCTCGACCGGCGCATCGCCGTAGAACAGCCAGTCCTCCACGACGAGCCCCGCCGGCGCCGCCTGCTGCAGGAGCCGGAGCTTGCGCTCGCTCTCGGGCGAGCTCATCCCGTCGAAAGACAGCCGCACCGCGACGGTCCCGTCCATCGGCCGCTTCCGCCCGGTCACGCTCGCCGGCTTGCCGAGCCCCAGGTGCAGCAGGGCCGACTTCACCCACTTCTTCGCCGTGCTCCCCTTGGGATCAGCGGCGAAGGCGTCGGCGTGGGCGACGGTGAGCCCCTGGAGCTCCGCCGCCGTGGACGGCCGCTTCCCGAGCGGCACCTCGACCCGGCGCACCTTCGGCTCCACAGCCACCGGCTTGTCGCTCACCATCGCCGTCAGGCTCTGCTGCCCCCGCGCGCACGACCGAGCGGCCTTCGCCGCCGCCAGCGCTACCCGCTCCCCGATGCGCCGCAGCTCCAGCAGGCCATCCACCGACTTGCCGTTGGAGATGGCCTCCCGCACGTCATCGTAGGCTCGGACGGCCCGCTCGATGGCCCGCGCCGCCTCCCGCTGCTCCTTGCCCTGGCACAGCTCGCTCTCGGTCAGCCGAGCGGCGTACCGCAGCAGCTTCCGCGCCCGCGCCATGAGCTGCGGGGCCTCGGTCCACCAGGCCTCAAGCCGGTCGACCTGCTCCAGCGCCTTCCGACGCAGGGCGGGTGCCTCACTCGCGAGGCTCTGGCGCAGCGCGGCCAGGAAGGCGGTGCCGTCGAATGGACTTCGACGGAAGTCGGCCACCTGGTCGGCCTCGGGGCCGAGTCCATTCTCAACGAGCCACTGCTCCACCTCAGCCGCCGTGTCGGAGTCCTCCCACACCCAGCGCCGACCGCGCACCGACGCCAGCGCATCCGCCTCGGCGGTGACCTCGGAGACCATGCGGTCGAGCGCCCCCGGCGTGGCGGGCGGGTCGGGGAGCGACACCGGCGCGTCCATCGGCGGCGGGACCGGGGCCTTCCGACGCCGCCGCGACCGGCTCACCGGCCCGACGAAGAAGCCCTGTCCCTCGGCCACCCGGAAGACGAGCGAGTCCTCGGGGTGCGTGCCCCACCTCGCCGTCGTGCGTCCGAGGAAGGTCCCGGCCTCGGGGTCGTGGGTGAGGCCTGCACGCTCCAATTGCCGGAGCTGCGTCTTGGTCGGTCGACCGATCTCGTTGGCCTCGGGGGCGTCGTCGTCGTGGAGGTAGTGGGTCCAGAGCTGCGACGGCGTCCAGTCGGTCACGTCCCGACCGCGCCGACCCGGCCCCACCGGCGTCACCGCCCCAGCCTTGCCCGCGTACTCGCGCTCGTAGGCCCCGCGCCGCCGCGTGTCGCGCACGGTGCAGGACTCCCCGATGACGCCCTCCAGCGCGAGCGCCGCGCCTTCGATGGCCCCCTTGAGCGTTGGTGCCGATCCCTCCACCGAGCCCGGCTGCGCGTACCAGCGCTCCAGACGCTCCAGGGTCCACGCCCAGCCCGTGTGCTCGGGCGCGGCCGTGATGGTGAGCTTGGCGTAGGCCGCGACCTTGCGCTCGAAGGTGACGCGTGGGCCGTCTTCGGCGCACACGATGGAGCCCTTCCACCGACCCCGCAGCGAGATGGGACCGGGCTTGCGGGGCACGCCCTTGCGCAGGCCGCGGAGCTCGGCGAGGGCCGTCTTCAGCACGGTGGCCGTCTTCGGCATGGCGACGGTGTCGTCGGTCTCGGAGCCCTGCCACATGGCCACATTGGCGGCCCCGGCCAGCACGAGCACGCCCCGACCCTCGGTGGGCCGGAGCACGAGGCCCCACTCCCCGCCGCAGGCCTTGCCGCCGCCGGTGATGAGGCGGGGCACGTCTTCGGCGGGGTCGTCGATGCGGAGGGAGGTGCGGCGGGGCTTGGTGGCCATGGCTCACCCGTCGGGGGTCGGCCCGTTGGGCGGCGCGTCGGTGCGCGGACCCTCGGGGTAGTGGTGCTCGAGGTGCAGGACGAGCTGGATGGACGGGCGCCACGCGGTGATGCGGTCGATGGACCGCGACAGCACCGTCCCGAAGAGCACAAGCGCCACGGGCAGCGTGACGTGGCCCACAGGGATCGAGCCGTAGGGCGTCTCGACCGGCCAGGTGTCCGGCGCCTCCTGTCCGAAGGCGACGCCCACAAGGCCGAGCATCACGGACACGAGCAGGGTCGTGGGCACGATGCGCATGGCGCCTGTGTCCATCAGCTCAGCGGCAGGGAGTACGACACGAAGGCGATGCCGGAGCCCTGCGAAGGCGTGCCGGTCGCATCGAGCGTCACCTGGACCGCGGCGGCGGCGCCGAGCGGGGCCGAGCGGTCGTCGTGGCTGTAGGTGCCGGGGGTGACCGGGTCGTTGTGGGACGACAGCATGAAGGCGTCATCTGCGGCCGGGGTGCCGACCTTGAGGCTCACGCCGCCGTCGAAGTTGCTGAGCACCTTGAGGTCGACGCTCTGGACGACCGCCCCGTTGGGGAGCTGGGCCGTCGAGGTGACGGTGCCCGTGCCCGCCGCCACGGCGTCGTTGAAGTCGAAGGGGACGGCGATCTCCAGCACCTTGCCCT
>Ga0213833_1000659_pt1 | contig 30808 bp, 27 predicted proteins | sample SWATP21_FD_160575 | JGI IMG/M metagenome (GOLD analysis project Ga0213833, IMG submission 160575) | Coastal seawater microbial communities from Marineland, Florida, United States - SWA TP2 #1 | ecosystem: Environmental > Aquatic > Marine > Coastal | place: USA: Florida | collected 2016-08-14 | reverse complement strand
CTACCCTGCTGTTCACCCATGCTCGCCTCGCTGTTGGAACAGTTGAACAGCGAGAACGTAGTGTGTCTCGTGCTTCTTGGCTAGGCGAGCGTGGGTCTCTCATTCCGTGCTGCATATGACGGGTTGAGACTGTCAACTCGCAGTGGCCCCACTTGATCTCGAGAAGTGGCCCCACCCCAGCCGGTCTTGGGGAGGCCCACCGTGGGGGCGGCAGGCCGGGGAGACGGGTCAGTCGTCCGTTGGTTGGGTTGGAAGGCCAGCGCCCTCTCGGTTGAGGGCATCCTGGAGACGGATGAAGGTCTGGCCGGTGCCGAAGATGTGCGACCGGTGGGTCAGACGGTCGATGACCGCGCGACACAGGCGGGGGTCTGGGAAAATGCTGGTCCACTCCCTGAACGGCAGGTTGGTGGTCAGGACCAGGGCACGGCACTCGGCACGCTCGCTCAACACCTGGAGCAGCAACTCGGCCTCTACCTTGCCCAGCGGCAGGTAGCCGAGTTCGTCGAGGATGAGGAGGTCTACTCGTGCGTAGCGGTCCACCACACGGCTCAGCTCGGCGGCATCGCGGGCCTCCAGCAGCTCGTTGACCAGGCGGGCCGCAGTCACGAAGCGGACACGACGGCCCTGCTCGGCTGCTGCGACGCCCAAGGCGGTGGCCAGGTGGGTCTTGCCCGTGCCCGGCTCACCGACAAGCAGCACGCACTCGGCGCGGTCGATGTACGCGCCCTCGGACAGCTTGCGTAGCCGCGCCTCGGGCAGGCTCGGGTTGCGTCTGAAGTCGAAGCCCTCGAAGGTCTTCACCCTCGGGAAGCCGGCTTCTTTGGTCCGCCGGGCGGCTCGACGCAGGCGTCGCTCCTCGTGCTCGGCGGCCAGCAGCTGCAGCAAGTACTCCTCGTGGCCCAGCCCCTGGCGTGCGGCCTGCTCGGCAAGGACGGCGGCCTCACGGGCCACGGTGGGCAGCTTCAGGCCGCGGCACAGGTCGGTCAGGGTGGTGGTGGACGCAGCGGTGTGTGTGGTCATGCCAGCACCGCCCCGCCCAACAGGCGGTCGTAGACGCCGAGGTCACCGCGTGCGACGGCACCGTAGGCGTCGAGGGCCCCGAGACCCGAAAGAGGATGTGCGACCGGGACCTCGGTCTGTTGCCGCAGCAAGACGGCGATGGCACCGGCCTGCACGCAGCCATGCCGAAGCGCCGCTTGGACGGCCTGGAGGACCTCCTCGCCCGTGTGCTTGCGGTGCAGCAGCAACACGTCCAGCAGCTGACGGGCGGCCTCCGACGCGTCGTAGCGCTCCTTCAGTCGGTCCCAGAGTGTGTCGTACTCCGATGGCCACCGTCCCTCTCGACGCGCCGTCAGCAGCGCCCTGGACGCCGGCAGGGCACCCGGCTTCACACGCAGCAGCTCGATGTAGTGGTCGAGCTCCAGCCGCTCCTCATGGCGGCCCTGCAGCCGTGGGTGGGAGGCCACAACCCGACCCTCGGCGACCACCTCGACCCTCCGAGCATGCAGCCGCACCTCGACCTTGCGCCCGGCCAGACGCACCGGCACAGAGTACCGGTTGGTGCGCACCTTCACCCGCGCACTGCGGTCCACGCGCACCCGCGAGACCTCGGTGGTGTCGAAGTCCTTGGCGGGGCAGTCCCGTAGCTGCGCGGCCTCCTGCGCCCACTCCTCACCAACCGTCAGCGCGTGGCCCTCCCGGCGTCGTGCATCGTCCGCCTCGCAGTCGGCCAACAGACGTGCGTTGAGGTCGTCAAAGTCGGCGACCTCGGGGACCGGCACCAGGTGGCTTCTACGGAAGCGACCCACCTCGCCCTCGACGCCGCCCTTCTCGTGGGCTCCCCCAACGCCAGGGCGACAGAACTCGAACGTGAACAGGTAGTGCGACCGCAGCGCTACGAAGCGGTCGGTCTCGACCCGGCGGCGCCCACGCAGGACCTTCTTCACGGCCGAGGTGAGGTTGTCATAGCGCACCACCTCGAACACGCCGCCAAACCACTCGAAGGCCAGGACATGCGCCTCCAGGAACGCCTGCTGGGTCATGCGCGGGAAGGCCACATGGAACGTTCGGCCCGAGTAGCTCGACCGCATCGCGAAGAAGTAGACCGTCCGGGGGCCTTCGGGAAACCATGTGCATAGCGAACGCGGCTCACTTCCCGACAACCGGAAGTCCGTGTCGCCCACCTGGAAGCGGCGAGCATGCTCCATCCGGCTCTTCAGCTCGGCCTCCGCCAGCACTACCTCACTGGCCATCCGCCCGACCTGCTGCAGCTTCTCGTTCAGCTTTGCCTCGAACTGGGTGAACAGCTCGCCACCGTCCCGGGCACCTGCCCACGCTGCCCACGACATGGAGAGGTCGCGAACCTAGGCCAAGGCTGCATCGAGCCGGGCCCCCCGGTCAGCCAACGACTGACGGTCACGGGCAGCGACATCGGGAGGAGTGACGAGAAGAGAGAGCTTGGCAACCGGACTGGTTATCGGAAGCATGGACGGCCTTCGGCTGGAACGGGTTGGGATACACACCCCCGTGATCACCCGTTGCGCCGTCACTTTCAACTCACGCGGTCAGCACTCCTCGTGACGGAGGGCCGGCTGCACCCACTCCAATCGGCTGAGCATTGTCTCTCTCTGCTGGACTTGAGCGACCCTCTGCCTCTCCGGGCCGAGTTGATCTCGTGCGCTTGGAAGGAAAGTATGGTAGGGGAAGTACTTGGGAGTGTCGAGCGGGAGTGAGCATGAAGAAGCGGAATCGCAGCGCAGAGAAGCGGCGACAGAAGAAGGCCAAACAGGCTGCGCGTAGGATGAAGGAGCGAGCTGTTGCTCGACGCGCGGCAGAGCCTGAGGCCGCTGGTGCTCTCGACTTCGTCCACATCTCTACGGCCGGTGCCCAGAAGATGGAGGTGGGGTTTGCCAATGAGGTGCGACGCGGAATTCGGCCATTGCCGTGCCCGGAATGTGGATCGACTGACCGTCGATGGATGAGCAAGCGGGAGGAGTCTGAAATGTCGTTTCCAGTTGGCTCCGGCCTCAGGCGCCTTCACTCGCGCGGAACCGTGTGCCGTTCCTGCCGATGGGTCGGCTGGCTGGATCGAAAGTCGGGCTTCGAGTTGACGATTGAAGGAGAGCAGCTCGAAAGCGCACTTGAGGCTCAGGGCCTTCGAATGGAGTGGTGAAACCCTCGAATAGATGGCTGGATCTTGCCGATTCAACCCGGGGGCACTTCGGCCTACTGGCGATGAGACGAATCGGAGCGAGCGTTCCAGCGGCACGCGAAGCTGCAGTATGCGTTCCTGTTTGCCGGCAGCGTCGCTGGCGCCCATCGGTGGGCCGTTCTCTTCGGAGTTGTCCGGACGGCCCAGAAGTGTGGTGTCGATGTCCAGGCCTACCTGAACTGGCTGTTCGAACACATGGGAACCCATCGAGAACAGCTCGACCGGACACCAGAAGACCGTACCCTCCCCATGGCCTACCGAAGGCAGTTGGTCGACCGCGCCGCGTAGGGCCAAAGATCAGGCAAGCGGGGTGCCGGTGTCGCTGATGGGCCACTTGTGCTCGCTCGCCAGCATCGCGGTCAGCCGCGACTGCGTGGACTGGGATGCGAGGCCATCGGGCTCTTGGCGCCCTTCAGGCGGAGGCCGGAGCGCTCGGTCCCCACCACGCTCGGCAGGCCGAGCCCGAGGTCGAGTGGGAAGCAACCTGGACCTGCCTGGACCAGCCTGCGCCAGCATTGCCTCACTGGCCATCCGCCCGACCTGCGGCAGCTTCTCGTTCAGCCTTGCTTCGAGCTCGGTGAACAGCTCGCCAGCCTCTCGGGTATCTGCCCATGACATGGAGCGGTCGCGAACCTCGGCCAAAGCTGCATCGAGCCGGGCCACCCGGTCAGCCAACGACTGACGGTCACGGGCAGCGACATCGGGAGGAGTGAGGAGAAGAGAGAGCTTGGCAACCGGACCGGTTGTCGGATGCATGGACGGCCTTCGGCTGGAACGGGTTGGGACACACACACCCGTGAACACCCGTTGCGCCGTCACGTTCCACTCACGCGGCCGACACTCCACATGACGGCGGCTGACCGATCGTGGCGACATGACGCTAATACCGTGTGAACGCTATTCCGACATCGAGCGATAGAAGCTGCGTCGTAAACGCGTGATTGACCGGAGAGGCTCATGTCTACCTTCCTTACGCAATTTGAGCGAGACCTTGCTCTTCGCAACCTTCGGCCGTCGACCCGGAATCTGTACCTTGGTCGGGTCAGGGCCTTCACGCGCCACTTTGGACGTTGCCCATCCAAGATGGGGGAGGCGGAGGTACGGGAGTTTCTGCATCATCTGGTGGCTCGGGGGAACAAGCCCAGCACAATCAACCTCCACCACAGCATCTTGCGGTTCGTGTATGGTACTACGCTTGGTCGTCCGGAGGTGATGGCTTGTGTACCGCGTGCCATTCCGCGGCCCAATCCTCGGATTCCGCCGCTCACGACGCCGGAGGTTCGTGCGGTCTTGAAGGCGGTTGGTGGAGATGTGTATGAGCATGCAATCGTGACGACCCTACTCGAGACCGGGTTGCGTCGCAGTGAGCTCTGCGGGCTTCAGGTGACCGACATCGACCGCAAGGCCGGGTATGTTCATGTTCGGGAGGGCAAAGGGGGGCGGCCGAGGATTGTCAACTTGAGTGAGCGACTCTATTCGTGCTTGCGTTTGTATTGGAAGGCCTGCCGGCCGCACCGGCCGTGGGTCTTCAATGCACGCCATCCCGGTGCACCAAAGCAAACGTGCCTGGTGCCGCCTTGGCAGAACCAGCCGCTTCAGCCCAACACATTGGACAACCTGCTGGGAAGAGTCGGCAAGCGGGCTGGGCTTCGTCGCAACCTCTCTGCACACGACTTTCGGCGGACGTATGCCACGCTGCTGTTGGAGCAGGGGGTGCATCGGTCGACGCTGCAGTCTCTGTTGGGGCATGCGTCGCCGACGACGACGGACCGCTACTTGACGGTCCGGCCGATGGTCATTCATCGGGTCCCGAGTCCGCTTGCCCGTGTCTACGGAGACGCTGCGCTTGGATAGGGCTTGGGGCTTCAGGGCCAGGCGAGTCGGTTGAGGGCGTCGGGGGCCTGGAGCAGTCGGACGGCACCCTGGATGGTGGCGTGTCGGGGGGACTCGCAGACGACGACAGGGAGGCCGGTGGCGTCGCGGAGCAGGGGGACGAGCCCGGGGAAGAGGGCACCGCCGCCGGATAGGACGATGCCGTTGTCGGCGACGTCGGCGGACAGCTCGGCGGAGGTGCGCGAGAGGAGGGCGCGGAGGCCGTCGATGATGGGCTCGAGGGTGGGGCGCACGGCGGAGGCGAGGGCGCTGGAGTCGAGGCGGACTTCGCGCGGGATGCCGGTGCGGTTGTCGCGGCCGGTGACGACGATGCCGGGGTCGGTGTGGTGGGGGGCGCGGGCCAGGCGGAGCTTGATGGCTTCGGAGGTGCGGGCTCCGATGGTGACGCCGTGGTGCGTGTTGATTTGTTCTTGGATGGCGAGATCGACGGCCTGGCCACCGATGTCGATGACTTCGTGGTCGATGAGGCCGCCGAGGCTCATGAGCACGACCTCGGTGGAGCCGCCCCCGATGTCGACGAGGAGGCTGCCGACGGCGTCGTCGTAGGGGAGGTCGCTGCCGACTGCGGCGGCGATGCCCTTGGGCAGGAGGACGACCTCGCGCGCGCCGATGGCTCGGGCGGAGTCCTGGATGGCGCGTCGGGCGACTTCTTGGGTGCCGTGGCCGAGGGTGATGGCAACGCGTGGCCGGTGGGGTGGGCGGCCGTGGAATGCGGTGCGGACGGCGTGGTCGAGCAGCTCTTGGAGGAGCCCGAAGTCGTCGAAGCGCGTGCCTTGGACGGGCCGGCTGGCGTGGATGTGCTCGGGGGTTCGACCAAGCATCTCGCGGGCTTCTTCGCCCACGGCGACGGTGCGCCGCGAAGAGCTGCGTTGGTCGACGGCCACTACGGAGGGCAGCTCGAGCACAAGACCACGACCGGGGAGTCCGACCCGGGTGTTGGTGGTGCCGAGGTCGATGGCCAGCTCGGTGTGGCGACGTCCGAAGTCGCGCAACATGCTGGCCTCAGTCCGCGAAGGTCTTCAGCTTCTGCACCTCGACGAGGTCCTTCTTCATCAACCTGGCGATCTGCTGGGCGTCGCCCTTGATCTGCTTCTCGCTGTACTTGATGGAGTAGCGCCCGTCGTCGAGGGTGACGGCGACAATCTCGAACATGGCGTTGTCGCCGCCGATCACGTACTCGACCTGCTTGACGCGGTCGAAGGCGATGCGTTCGGTCTCGACGCCCGAGGCGGACTTCCGCGTGAAGATGATGGACTTGGTCTCATCATCCACGAGGCTGGTCTCTTGGGCGCGTGTTTCGTGAATCCATGCCATCACGCCACCGCCGCCGGCGAGCATGACGGCGAAGAAGGCAAGAAGGATGATGGGACCGCCACGCTTCTTGGGGGCAGCATGGAAATCGTGGAAGCAATGCTTGCACCGGAAGGCCTCGACCGGCACCTCCGCCATGCAGCTCGGGCAGCTCTTGGTCGCCACTGGACCTCCCGGAAATTCCGCAGACCGGTGGGGAATACGAGGCGAGCGGGGTTGTGTCAAGCGCTGGGGGGTCAGGCGGCTGTCACGGGCGCTCGGTCGAGGGGGGGGCGATGCGTCAGGTCTGGTCGGCGGCGTATCGGGCGAGGGGGGCCAGGAGGGTGGGCACCATGAGCGGGATGGGCGATGTGGCCTTGCGCTTGGCGTAGGCCTTGTAGGCGCGCTTGCCCGACTTGAGGAGGTCGTCGACGGTGGCGGAGGTGCCGACGAGGCGGGCGAGGCCGGTGAGCTCGCGGGGGGAGAGGTCGCGGAGGTCTTCTTCGTCCCACTTGCTGAGCGGGAGGCCGTTGACGCGGGCGTGGCGGGCGAGCTCGACGATGACCTGCTCCATCAGCTCCACGCGCTTGATGACGGCGGGAACAGAGACATCCAGCTCGGCGGCGAGCTCGACGATGTCGTTCTCGGGCATGTTGGCCAGCATCGCGCGCTCGGACGGGGTGAAGAGCGAGGACATGAAGAGGACTCCTTTCGGGGGAGACGCCAGCGAGGCGGTGACGGGGTCGCCTGGCTCACTTAGTCTGGCAGTCCCGGTTCCACCGCGGACCGGGCCCCGTGTCGGACCGTGTCTTGTGGGTTCGGTTCGCACTGATTCGGGAAAGGAGCCTGTCGGTGCTCAGCGTTGTGTGGTGGTTCATCAAGCTGTTGGTCGTGCTTCCCATGCTGGGACTGCTGGGCCTGTGGGACCGGCTGCGGCTGGGTCGGAAGGTGGTGGTGCGTGTGGCGGTGGGGGCGTCGAATGCCCGGCCACGAGACAAGGTGGGCGATCTCGCCGAGACGGTGGCGTTGCTGCGGCGGCTGCGCGACGACCCATCGGTGCGGGGTGTGGTCATCGATGTGCGCGATGTGCAGGGCGGGCAGGCCACGCTTCAGGAGCTCCGAGCGGCGATGCTGGAGCTGCGGGAGGCCGGGCGCACGGTGCTGGTGCACGTGCATGGCCTGAGCTGGCGCGAGCTGGTGGTGGCGTCGGGGGCGGATCGGGTGTGGATGACGCCCAGTGGCGAAGTGTTCCTGACGGGCCTGGGAGCGCGGCTGACGTACTTCGGGCCGGCGCTCGAGCGGTTCGGTGTGAAGGCGGACCTGGTGGCGGTCGGACGCTTCAAGACGTTTGGCGAGCCCTACCTGCGCGGGCACCCGAGCCGGGCCAACCGGGAGCAGCTGAGCGAGCTGCTGACCGACCTTCAAGAGCAGGTGGTGGGCTTTGTGGCGGAAGGCCGTGGGCTGGACCGCGACGCCCTCATGGCACTGCTCGGGACGGCGCCGCTGTCGGCCGAACAGGCGCTCGAGGCCGGGCTGGTCGACGATGTGCAGTACCCCGACATGTCGTCGATGGAGGCCAATGAGCTGCTGGGCGAGGGCTTCCGCGTGGTGCCGGCGCGCGCCTACGGGTGGGTGCGTCGGTGGCAGGAGCAGCTGCGGCTGATGATCGGGCCCCGGCCCACGGTGGCGGTGGTGCACCTGACCGGTCCGATTGTGCAGGGGCAGGAGTCGGGCTCGGGGCTGCGCATCGACTCGGATGAAGTGGTGCCAGCGCTGATGATGCTGGCGAACGAACCCTCGATTCGTGGGGTGGTGCTGGCGGTGAACTCGCCGGGCGGCAGCGCTCTGGCCAGCGACCTCATCGCGCGGGCGGTGCAGCGCCTGAGCACGGTGAAGCCCGTGGTGGCGGTGTTTGGCGATGTGGCGGCCAGCGGTGGCTACTACCTGTCGGCGCCGGCGTCGGAGATTGTGGCACGGCCCGGCACGGTCACCGGCTCCATCGGTGTGGTGGGCGGCAAGGTGGTGGTCGGACGCGCGCTGGCTCGCTTCGGCGTGCACAGCGAGGCGGTGGAAGTGGGGCCCGACTCCGGCTTCCTCGGTCCGTTCGAGCCGTTCGACAATGGCCAGCGCCAGCGCTTCATGGCATCGCTCGAGCGGGCCTATGCGCGCTTTCTGGGCATCGTGTCGGCGGGGCGCAAGCTGCCGGTTCGGGCGGTGGAGCCCCATGCTGCCGGACGGGTGTGGACGGGTCGGCAGGCGCTCGAGCGGGGGTTGGTCGACCGCCTGGGCGGCCTGGAGCTCGGGGTGGACCGGGTGGCGTTCAAGGCGTCTCTGCCGGCGGACGAGGTGCACCTGGCACACCTTCGGTTCCGGCCGTCTCGGCTGCAGGCGGTCACCCACCTGATGCAGCGCGGGGTGCAGGGTGTGGCCACCGACGCCATGGAAGAGGTGGTGCTCCGTCGCATGGGCGCGGGTGGGCTGATCTTGCGCCACGCATGGCGAAAGCCCCACGACGCACTCGCTGTGCTGCCGTGGGACATCGAGGTGTGAGGACGGGCGCGACGGGAGGGTTGGGCTGACCTGACAGGCCCTACATGCCCTGACCGAGCACCACGTGGACCGCACCGGCGGCCACACCACCGACTGCGTTGTTGGGCGCGCCCACGGCGACGTCGGCGTAGGAGTCGCCGTCGAGGTCGCCTGCACCCAGCACGGCGGAACCGGCGGCTTCACCGGCGAGGCTGGAGCGGCTGCCGTCGAACCGTGCGGCTGCGACGGCGTCCAGGCCCACCGCTCCGCTCGATGGGAGGGGGATGGCCCAGACCGCACCGCCGTCGAGGGCGCTGGTGTCGGCGTTGGGGCCACCCACCAGAAGCAGCGGGGTGCCGAAGGCGTCGACCGTGGTGGACAGGGCGTAGCCGGCTGCAGAGGTGGGGGTGCCGGTCCAGCGGGTGGTTTCGTTGCGGAGGGTGCCGCTCGCGAGGGCGTCGTCGATGAGGGTGACCTCGCCACTGCCACCCAGGGCGCCGGGAGAGCCGACCACGACGTCGACCAGGCCGTCTCCGTCGAGGTCGCGCTCGGCGATGACGGCGGTGCCGGCGGCGTGACCTGGCGAGCCGGCCCACGTTGCGGAGGCGTCGGTGACGAGGTGCAGGCGGTCGGTGAAGGGACCGAGGTGCACGTACACTGCGCCCTCGGGGGACTCGAGGTCGCCGGTGTCGGGGGAGCCGACGATGAGGTCGCCGATGCCGTCGCCGTCGAGGTCGCCGGCTGCGACGACGTGGACCCTGGACCGGTCGAGGGCGTCGATCTCGAGTGCAGGGACGCTGTCGAGTGACGGGGAGGACAGGGGGTCGGAGATGATCCAGGCGGCTGCGGGGGCATCGTTGGCGGAAGAGGCTCCGGAGCCGACGATGAGGTCGACGGTGCCGTCGCCGGTGAGGTCGAGGGTGGCGTCGAGGGAGCGGCCGGCGCGGTCGCCGGTGTGGGTGCCGGCGAGGGAGGCCGTGGCGTTGGAGGCGCGGAGGGTTCCCGAGAGCGGACCAGCGAAGATGGCCACCCGGCCGGATGCGCCGACGGTGGTGTTGGCGTCGGGGGCGCCCATCACGACATCGGAGAAGCCGTCGCCGTCGAAGTCGGCCGATGCGATGGCCGTGCCGGCGAAGCCGTTTTGGTCGGTGCCGAGGAGCAGTGCATCGACCTGGCCTTCCGCGAGGCGGCCGCCACCCACCGCCGCTACACCCGAGATGACGGCGACCGCGCCGCCGTTGTAGGTGTGGCCGTCGGAGTAGGGGATGCCCACGAGGAGATCTGGCAGGCCGTCTCCGGTGGCGTCGGTGGCCCGTGCGAGCGCAATCCCCGCGAAGTCGTTCTCGATGGAGGTCCAGCTGCGGGCGACATCGGCGAGGTCGGCGACGGGCTCCCACTCGCAGATGTCGGCGCTGCCGTCGCAGTCGTCGTCGAGGCCGTTGCGGCAGATCTCGTCGGCGTCGGGGTGGACGTCGTCGCGGGTGTCGTCGCAGTCGCCCACGCGGGTCTCGGCGCCTGCACCCAGCTCACACACCTCGACCGGGGACTCCTCGTCGCCGAAGCCGTCGAGGTCGGTGTCGGCGTAGGCGGAGCGGCGGCCCTCGACGTCGGGGTCGTCGTCGTCGATGAGGCCGTCGCAGTCTTCATCCCCGCCGCCACAGATCTCGGGCGCATCGGGGTGGGTGCCGGGCAGGGTGTCGTCGCAGTCGAAGTTGTTGTTCGAAGCGCCGGTGGGGCGGGTGCAGGAGGAATAGCCCTCGGCTTCTGCGTTTCCGAAGCCGTCGCCGTCGCCATCGGAGTACCAGGTGGTGGGGCCGAGGACGGTGGAGTCGCGGTCGTCGCAGTCTTCCGAGGCGGGCACGCCATCGCCATCGACGTCGTCGGTGCTGCCCAGCCCACCGGTGCCTTCGTCGACAGCGCTGTCGGAGTCCTTGTCCTGGCAGCCGGCGAGGCTGGAGAGCGTCAGTACCGAGGGGAGGAGAAGGACGACGGTACGGATACCCATGAATGCTCCGGGGGGCGGGCCACGCCGCTGTCTGGCCCGAGTCCACAGTAGCAAGCCAGATACACTCTTGGGGCATTCGGACAATCGTTGACGTGATGTCGGGACGACATCCGTGGCGCGACGCGTCTCGATCGACGTGCCACACGTGGCTTTGGCGGAACTTGCACGCCCTGTCACGGAGTGGGGGGGACCCCGGTGCCCGAAAGACCCCGCTCGGCGTGCTACGGTCCAACAACGACGTGGTTTGGTGCCCTTGCGGCGTCCAGACTCGTTACTCACGGCGTCCATTCCCCTTTCTCAGCGTCCTGTCCACCGGTCCCGGTCATCGCATGTCCGAGAACACGCCCGCGACACATCCGGACGGCACCCCCACACGACTGGGGCGCTACCTGCTGGTGCGGCCCATCAGCACGGGTGGGATGGCGCGGGTCTTCGAGGGACGCCGGGTCAGCCTGGCAGGGGTGGCTCCGCGGGTGGCCGTGAAGGTCATCCTGCCCACGTACGCCGGTGAGGGGCGCTTCCGCGACCTCTTCATCAACGAAGCCCGCATCGGGTCGATGCTGCAGCACCAGAACCTGGTCCAGATCCAGGACTTCGACTGCGAACAAGGCGTCTACTACCTGGTGATGGAGTACGTGGAGGGGCTCACGCTGCGGCGCTGCATGAGCTTGTCCCGCCGAAACGAGCGCTCGATTCCGCCCGGTGTGGTGGCCGAGCTGGGGCGGCAGGTCTGTGATGGCCTGCAACACGCACACACCGCCCGCGCCGAGGGGGGCGCTCCGCTTCATCTGGTCCACCGCGACATCAAGCCGAGCAACCTCATCCTGAACCCCCAGGGGGTCGTCAAGATCCTCGACTTCGGCATCTCGAAGGTGGCCCTCACGCGGGAACGGCAGGGCGCGGTCCGCGGCACCTGGGGCTACATGGCCCCCGAACAGGCGATGGGGCGCGAAGTGGGGCCGGCCGCCGACCTCTTCGGCCTGGCCGCGGTGCTCTACGAGCTGCTGGCCTTGCGTCCGCTCTTCCCAGAGAAAGACGAAGGCACGATTCGCGACCTCCTTGCGCAGGATGAAGCAGCGCGTCGGGCCGCTCGGCTCATGGGTGGCACGGGGCCCCTGGGCAGCATCCTGGTGCGTGCCCTCCAGCGCGACCCCGCCGCACGCTTCCAGTCGGCATCGGAGATGGGGCGGGCGCTCGGGGCTCTGCTGTCCGACCCCGTCACGGCGCGTGAGTCGGTGGAGCGCTTCCAGGCGGAGATGGCCGGGCTGGATGGTTCTGCCGCCGCCGCGCCGCTTCGAGCACCGGTCGGGTCGCCTCCCGCTGGTGTGGTCGACCCTCTCGCGCTGCCGGTGGCGGCCGGGGAGAGTCCGCGCGACCTCCACGCCAGCCCACTGTCGCTGGGCAGCTCGTCGTCGCTCGATGCGCCACCCCGGTCGTTGCTGGTCTCCGACTCCCCCGGTGGCGGGGGCTCGCTTCGGGCCACCACCACGGCCCTCTTTGTCGTGATTGCGCTGGCCATCATCGGCTTCACCGGGTGGCGCATCCTGTCCACCAACACGGTCCCCGAGCCCAACGTCATCCCGCCAGCGCCCGAGGTGGTCGAACAGCCCGCTGCGGTCGCGCCCGACCCCAGCGCAGAGTCGCTCGGTCAGATCGAAGACGACCCTGCCCACGCCCAGCTCGAAGAGCCCGAGCCGGAACAGCCGAAGAAGCCGGCGCCCAAGCCCGCTCCGAAGCCGCCGAAGAAAGACCCACCACGCACGCCGAAGGCACCGGCCCCCAAGCCGCCGCCCGCTGCCACGCCCGAGCCCGCTGAAGCGAGTGCACCTGCACCTGCCGGCCGCGGAAAGCTCACCATCAGCTCGATTCCGAAGGCCCAGGTCATCGTCGACGGCAAGTTCATCCGCAACTCGCCGCTGTACCGCTTCGATGTGGCTGCCGGCACACGGGTGGTCACGCTCATCGACCCCGAGGGGCGCCGGAAGACCTTCTCCGTGCCTGTTCCCGCCGATGGCGAGGTGCGCCGGGTGTGGTCGTTCGACGAAAACCGCTTCATCAGCGAGTAGTCGTCAGCCCTCGTCCGCCACGCCGCGGGGGTCGAGGAGGTCGTAGAAGCGCCCGATGCAGCGGTCGATGAGCTTGCGGGTGCGGCGGAAGCGCCACATCCAGCCGCCGATGGGGTCGTCGATCTCGGGGCGTCCGCCGAAGGTGCCCAGCAAGACCACCCGGCCGTCGAGCTCGGGGTGCCGCTTGTGGAGCTCGCGCTGGTGGCGCATCTCCATCACCAGCACGGCGTCGACCCACGCGACGTCTTCTTCGGTGACGCCGCTGCTGCGGTGGCTGGAGATGTCGACGTCGACTTCGCGACAGGCCGCGATGGCGTTGGGGGCTGCGGGCTTGTCTTGCAGACCCATGATGCCGGCAGACCGGATCTCGACGGGGAGGCCACGGCGGTCGGCTTCGGCCCGAGCGAGGCCTTCGGCCATGGGAGACCGGCAGATGTTGGCTGTGCAGACGAACAGCAGGCGATGGGGGCGCGTGGACATGGGACCTCGAAGGCCGCGCAGGGACGATTGGGATACGCCGGCCCTCCCTATCGCCTCCCACGCTTTCGGGAGTCGTCTCCTCGGGACCCCTCCGGGAATCCCGTCCACCCCCGCAACGCACAGCGGGCCTCCGGTCCGCGCACGGAGCCACCATGTCGAACCCCACCGCGGTCTTCGAGACCAGCGAGGGCACCTTCCGGGCCGAGATCTACGAAGCCCAGATGCCCATCACCGCCGCCAACTTCATCTCGCTCGTGGAGTCAGGCTTCTACGACGGCCTGCACTTCCACCGCATCATCCCCGGCTTCATGTGCCAGTTCGGCTGCCCCCACAGCAAGGACCCCAACAGCCGTCGTGCGGGTACCGGTGGTCCGCCGCACGGCAACATCCAGGACGAACACAACGCCGACTTCAAGGTGTCCAACGGCCCCGGCACCCTGTCGATGGCCAACACCGGCCGGCCCAACTCCGGCGGCAGCCAGTTCTTCATCAACACCGCCGACAACGCCTACCTCGACTGGTGGGACGGCCGCACCCCCTCCAAGCACCCGGTGTTCGGCAAGGTCTCCGGTGGCTTCGACATCGTCCAGAAGCTCGAAGCACTGGGCTCGCGCAGCGGTCAGACCAAGCGCCCCGTCAAGATGGTCAAGGTCACCATCGAGCGCTGATGCAGGGGCATGGCTACCGAGCGCACACCTCGGTGGCCGTGCTGCTCACGGTCGCGCACTGCCTGCAGTCGGTCTCCCCGTGAAATGAGAGGTCGACCGACTGTGCGCCCGACACCGATACCTCTCCGGTGGGCGAGGTGTCGCAGGCGGTGGTGACGGTGAGGTTTGAGGAGGTGTAGGCGAGGGTGCCCACGCCTCCCCCCAGGCGACCGGTGCCTTCAACGTGGTGCTGGCCGTTGTCGTGCAGCTCGTCCATGCCCGACCACGCCCAGTCGGACCAGGCGGCTTCTCGTTCGTCGCCGCTCTGGGCACGGCTCCAGTAGCCGGCGAGCGCCACCTCTACATTGCCCTGAATGCCGGTGACGAGGGTGGTGTCGTCGCCGGATGCGTAGACCCACGCGCCTTGGACGGACAAGCGGTCGAACTCGGGGTCGTCGACGTCGCCTTCCACCGTGAGGTCGCTGTCCCAGCGGGTGTAGGTGACGCCGCCGGACTCCCAGCGCTCGCGAACGACGCGCCCGGTCCAGTTGTAGCCTTGGGTGCTGCGGCAGTCGGAGCGCCAGGTGGTGGTGGAGCCATCGATCTGTTCGTAGGGGCAGCTGCCGCTGTCGGCGACCCCGGTGTCCATGGCGATGCTCTCGATGACGAACAGGGGGATGTCGACGGTGGGGTCGTCCCACTCGAGGCCGGGCAGGAACTGCTCGGAGACGAACCAGAGCGGGGAGGGGTCGGAGAGGTCGGCGTCGGGGCTTCCGACGACCGGCTGGCCGAGGTCCTGGACGGCCATGAGCCACGGACCGTCGGCGGAGGCCGCGGAGTCGTCGGCCTTCCCGCTGCAACCGAAGAGAGCGAGGGCGAGGAGGAGGCTGGAGCGCATGGTGGGGTCCGAGGTGTCCGGCGAGGGTACTCGGTTGACGACGCGCAGACGGTGGGGACATCGCAAAGTCCGCGGGATGGGCCCCTGTGCGGAGCAGGCGTTACACTGCGCGGCCCCGCCGAATCGTTGGAGACCACCGTGTCGCAGGCCAGCCCAGACGACCTCCTCGTCGACCGTATCGTCGCTCGCGTGCGGCAAGAGCTCCAGATGCAGCAGGTTCCCGCCAGCCCCGAGCTTCGGGGAACGTGGCAGGACCAGTCCGCCCTCCGCCGCCTCATCGGTGCCGGCGCCGACCGCATCGGCACATCGGGCACCGCGCCGGGCGAGACCCGCGGCCTGGCCAAGCGCATCGACCACACCCTGCTGAAGCCCACGGCCACCCGCGCCGACATCGTGAAGGTGTGCACCGAAGCCGCCGAGCACCAGTTTGCCAGCGTGTGCGTCAACACCACGTGGATTGGGCTGGTGGCGCAGCTTCTCCAGGGCACCCCCGTGATGCCCATCTGTGTGGTGGGCTTCCCGCTGGGCGCTGCCAGCACCGACTCCAAGGCCTTCGAGACCCGCCGCGCCATCTCGGATGGTGCCGCCGAGATCGACATGGTCATCAACATCGGGCTGCTCAAGGGCGGCGACCACGACGGTGTCTTCGACGACATCCGTGCGGTGGTGGATGCCGCGCAGGGCCGGCCCGTGAAGGTCATCCTCGAGACCACCATGCTCGAGCGCGACGAGAAGGTGGCGGGATGTGTGCTGTCCCGAGCGGCAGGTGCTGCGTTCGTGAAGACCAGCACAGGCTTCGGTGGCGGCGGTGCCACCGCTGAAGATGTGGCGCTCATGCGTGCGGTCGTGGGCCCCGACATGGGCGTGAAGGCATCGGGTGGGGTGCGCAGTGCGGCCGATGCCCACAAGATGATTGCCGCGGGTGCCGACCGCCTGGGAGCCAGCGCCAGCGTCGCCATCGTGACCGGGGGCCGCGGCCGCGGGGCGTACTGATGGCAGACGCTGACCTCTCGGTCTCGGCCATCCTCGCTGCGGCGCGCGATGGCACCACGGTTCCGGCCCAGGTCCGCCGGTTCGTGGCCGGCATCTTGTCCGACGACATCACCCGCGCCCAGGCTGCGGCGTGGCTGGCGTTCGTCTTCCACAAGGGCCTGTCGCACGACGCCACGGTCGCGCTCACGCAGGCGGTCACCGAGTCTGGCGACCAGCTGTCGTGGCCCGATGACGGCCGGCCAGTCGTCGACAAGCACTCCACCGGCGGCGTGGGCGACAAGGTGAGCCTCGTGCTGGCCCCTCTGTGGGCGGAGCTGGGGCTGCGGGTGCCGATGGTTTCGGGGCGAGGGCTCGAACACACCGGGGGCACGCTCGACAAGCTCGAGAGCATCCCGGGCTATCGGGTCGACCTCGACATCGACCGACTGCAGGCCATCTTGCGCGATGTGGGCTGCTTCATCTCGGGGCAGACCCGCGAGCTCGCGCCGGCCGACCGGTTCCTCTACGCGCTCCGCGACGAGACCTGCACGGTGGCGTCGATTCCGCTCATCACCAGCTCCATCCTGGGCAAGAAGCTCGCCGAGGGGCTCGACCGCCTGGTGCTCGACGTCAAGTATGGCAGCGGTGCGTTCCTCAAGTCGCTCGAAGAAGCCACCACCCTCGCGCGGATGATGGAGGCGGTGGCGGGCTCGATGGGCACGCCCACGCGCGCGGTGCTCACGCCGATGGAGCAGCCGCTGGGCCACGCGGTGGGCAATGCCATCGAGGTCGAAGAGTCCATCCAGTGCCTGAAGGGCCACGGGCCGGCCGACCTCCACGACCTCGTGGTGGCACTGGCCAGTCACCCCGACGCCGACCGCATGCTTCGCTCCGGGCAGGCCTACGCGCGCTTCTGCCAGATGGTGGTGGCCCAGGGCGGCGACCCGGACGCACCGCTCCGGGGGCTGGATGCCGTCGAGGAGCACGTGGTGGAGGCCACTTCGGAAGGTGTGGTCAACGCCGTGGATGCGCTGTCGGTGGGCCGCGCTGCCTTCCGGCTTGGTGCTGGTCGGGAACGGGCGGGCGACCCGGTCCATCCGGGGGTGGGGGTGCGGGTGCACGTGAAGGTGGGCGACTCGGTGGTGCCCGGTCAGCCGGTCTTCACGCTGTTGCACGCCCACAAGGGCCTCGACCGCGCGCTGCGTCACCTCCAGAGTGGCCTGGCCATCGAGCCGAGAAGCGCATGACCACCCGGGGGCTCCGACCGTGGGACTGGGCGCGTGCGGGCCTCATCACGGTGGTCCTCCTGCTGCAGTTCCTGGATGCCATCCCGCTTCCCGAGCTCAAGCCGCGCCACCTGGCCAACCCGGTGGCGCAGGTGGAGCTGCGGCAGTGGTCGAAGGTGCTGGGGTCGGTTGGGGTGGAGGCCACGCCGTCCGAGCTCGCCGAGGTGGGCCTCGAAGTGGGGGGCTGGGCGGGCACGTTCCGCAAGAAGGTGCTGCGACCGTGGCACCCGTTCCGGAAGCTCACGGGCACCGGGCAGGCCTGGGGCTTGTTCGCGTACCCGGAACCTGCCGCCGGTCGGCTGGTGGTGGCAGGCCAGCTCGACGGCAAGGACCACACCTTCTACTCGGCGCCGGGTGGTCTGGATGACGACCTGGAGCGTGTCTTGGAATACCGACGGGTGCGGGGCATCTACGACGACGCCTGCGACCGTCCCAAGCCCAAGCGCATCTACGGCCGCTTCGCCAAGTGGGTGTCGGCGCGCGTCATGACGCACCACCTCGAGCTCGACAAGGTGGAGGTCCGCATCGACCACCACCAGATCCGCACGCCCGACCAAGGCGAGCCCGTCGTCGACCAGAAGCGCCGCATCAAGCGCTACACCCGCACCGACCTCGAGCAGGACGGGCTGCTGGACCCGAGCCTCCCGGAGTCCAAGCCATGACACGCTGGTGGGTGGAGCTGTGGAGCCGCACCGAGCATCCGCGCTCGCTGGCAGCGGTGCGGATTGCGCTGTCGTCGGTGCTCTTGGTCGACCTGCTGCGCATCCGCCAGCTCGGGTTGGTGCGCACGCTGATGGGTTCGCATGCGGCGGGCGGCCTGGGGGTTCCGGAGAACCTCGACCACGTGCCCTGGATTGTGCGCTGGCTCGGCACGGGCGACGTGATGCACGAGTCGTTGTGGTGGGGCATGACCATCGGGTGCGTGATGCTCCTGCTGGGCGTGCTCCCACGCGTTTCGGCGCTGGGGCTGGCGCTGCTGTCGGCCCAGTTCGCCATCATCCTGCCGGCGGCCGACCGCGGCATCGACATGCTCATCCGCAATGCGCTGGTGGTGCTGGCTTTCGCGCAGTCTGCCGAGACCTGGTCGGTCACGAGTGTGATGCGGCACAAGTCGTTCACGGCGCCCGAGTCCACCCGCGTGCAGGCGTGGCCGCGGTACCTGCTGGCCCTCCAGCTGGTGATTCTCTACTTCGCAGCGGGTGTGTCGAAGGCGGCGAGCTCCTGGACCCCCTTCGGCGGGGCCTCGGCGCTGTTCATCGCGATGTCCGACCCCCACTTCCAGCGCCTCCCCGACGCCTGGCTGCGCATGGGCTTCCGGCTCACCCAGGTGGGCACGCTCGTGACCTGGGTGTGGGAGTGGATTGCGCCGGCGGTGCTGCTGGCGTGGTGGTACCGCGAGACCCCCGACCGACCCGGACGCCTCCGCGCCTGGATGAACCGCTACCCCACGGTGGAGCTGTACTTCGTGGTGGGCGCCATCTTCCACGTGGGCACCCACCTGTTCCTGCGCCTGGGCATCTTCCCGTTCGCCGTGATGTCGCTGTACCCGGCGGCGGTCCACCCCGACCGCATCCAGTCGGGGTGGCGCTGGCTCACATCCCGGTGGCGTACTTGAGGGCCATGCTGTCGGCGTCGTAGTAGCTGACGTGCACGTTGTCGAAGGGGTCGATGGCGAGGTCGGCGTACTGGCCCACGTCGGCCGACTCGTCGACCACGAAGGTGGTGAAGCCCGTGCCGTCGTCGTGGGCCATCATCAGGCGGCCGTTGGTGGTGTCGTAGTACGCGATGTAGGGCTCGTCGGCGCTGTTGAACTTGAGGCTGGCGAACTCACCCACGGCGCCGGCGGTGGCGACGGTCTCGATGGTCCAGCCGCTGCACGATGAGCCGGAGTTGCAGGCGTACTTGAGGTCGGACGAGCCGGCGTCCTGGTAGGCCACACACACGGTGTCGTCGGACTTGATGTCCATCGTGTTGTAGGCGCCGTCGTCGTCGATGGTGGACGAGAAACAGCTGTCGCCGAGGCTGAGGTCGAACGTGCTGTACTGGTTCTCGGGCTGGGAGCCGATGCCGTAGGGCGACGCGCCATCGTAGAACGCGATGTGGGCGTAGTCGGAGGAGTCGACGGCCAGGGCGGTGTAGATGCCGATGTAGTCGGACGTGCTGAACGCGAGGTAGTCGGCCGGGGCGTAGATGCCCACGCCGAAGGACGAGTAGTCGGCGACGTAGGGGTAGTTCACCGAGGCGTCGTAGTACCCGAAGGTGGGCAGGTTGGAGCTGTCGATGTCGAGGTCGACGTAGTAGCCGACGTAGGCGCTGCCCGAGGTGTAGTAGCCGTCGACCTCGAAGTCGCCCGACCACGTGCCGGAGGGGTCGGCGTACTGGAAGTCGAGGCTCATGTACCCGGTGGTGGTGTCTTCGGCGGTGTAGGCGAGCTGGAAGTAGTCGGCGCTGTCGACCTCGGCGTCCATGAAGTCGCCGACTTCGTAGCCGGAGGTGACGGACAGGGTGGAAGCGCCGGTCCAGGTGCCGCCGGTGGTGCGGAGGTCGACCTTGATCTCGCCGAGGTCGTTGTCGTGGTAGGCGAGCCAGACCTGGCCCGCGGAGTCGGTGGCGATGGCGCTGGGGGCGCCGCAGTCGCAGGTGCTGTCGACGGTGACGTAGTCGAAGCGTTCGTCGGTGAGGCCGTCGCAGTCGTCGTCGACGCCGTTGGTGGTGTCTTCGTCGGCGCCCGGGTAGACGAGGGGGTCGGTGTCGTCGCAGTCGTCGTCGAGTAGGTAGCCGTCTTTGTCGATGTCGTCGTCGGCGGTGGACTCGTCGCAGTCGTTGTCGATGCCGTCGTACGGAATCTCGTCGACGTGCGGGCCGATGTCGTCGTCGTCGTCGTCGCAGTCGTCGGCCAGGTTGGCGCCGTCGCCGTCGAGGTCGTCGTCGGGGGTGGAGGGGTCGCAGTCGTTGTCGATGCCGTCGTAGGGGGTCTCGGTGTTGTCGGGAGACAGGTCGGCGTCGTTGTCGTCGCAGTCGTCTTCCACGCCCACACCGTCGCCGTCGAGGTCGTCGTCGGGGGTGGACTCGTCGCAGTCGTTGTCGATGCCGTCGTAGGGGACTTCGTCGTTGTCGGGCGAGATGTCGCTCGAGGTGTCGTCGCAGTCGCCGTCTTCTTCGGACAGGCCATCGCCGTCGTCGTCGACTGTGTCGGGGTCGGGGTCGGTGTCTGTGTCGGCATCCGTGTCGGAGTCGGTGTCGGTGTCGGCATCCGCGTCGGCGTCGGCGTCGGTGTCAGACCCCTTGCCTTCGGGGTTGTCGTCCTTGCCGCTGAAGGTGCCGGAGCATGCCGTCAAGGCACCGAAGAGGAAGAGGGCGGGAGACAGACGGCGCATGACACGCTCCGATGGGGCGAGATGGTCGAACGGGTGGGCCGCCTCGCGCAAGACGGTCCGAATCGGCACGGTTTTGGCCGGCGGGGCACCCATTGTCAAGCATTTGTCGCCGGACCGCCATGCTCGAGGGGCGGAGGAGCGGAATTCGCCAGAGCCGCGATCAGAACTGGTAGTAGACGAACGCCAGGTGCTCACCGGTGCCCATCTGGAAGACCGCGGCCCCCACGAGGGCACAGACGATGGCCCACACCACGGGTTCTTGTCGTTCGAACCAGGCCTCGGTGTCGTCGGACCACCGGGAGGGCGTGAAGTGCACGGCGTACCCGGCGAACAGCACCATCCAGGCGAGCGGTGCGAAGCGGGGCATCACGAAGGTGGCGTCGAAGAGGCCCAGCGCGAGGGACCAGGCCTTGGGGAGGTCTTCGGCGCGGAACAGGATGCGGGCCAGCACCACGAAGTGGAAGGTGAGGAACCAGCGCCAGAGCCAGGCCCACCAATTGGGGAGGGGGTCGTTGAGGCCGCGACCGCTCTTCTTGCGGAAGTACCGGTTGACCGATGTGGCGGTGCCGTGGAGCAGGCCGTACACGACGAAGTTCCAGCTGGCGCCGTGCCAGATGCCGATGATGAGCATCGTGAGCATCAGGTTGCGGTAGATCTTCCACTTCTTGTCGACGCGGGCGCCGCCGAGCGGGAAGTAGATGTAGTCGCGCACCCAGTTGGACAGGGTGATGTGCCACCTGCGCCAGAAGCCGGCGACGGTGGTGGCTTTGTAGGGGCGGTCGAAGTTCTCGGGGAGCTCGATGCCGAAGAGCCGGGCGGAGCCGATGGCGATGTCGGTGTAGCCGCTGAAGTCGTAGTAGATCTGCAGCGTGTAGGCGTACAGGGCGACCAGGAGCTCGAGGCCGGTGAACCGGCTGGGGTCGGCGAAGACGGGGTCGACCATCGAGACGCGCATGACGTCGGCGACCAGGACCTTCTTGGCGAAGCCCCGTGCGATTCGGTAGATGCCGGCGCCCACCTGGTCGCGGCCCAGTGGCGGCAGCTGGGTGAGCTGGGGCAGCAGCTGCTTTCGGCGGACGATGGGTCCGGCGACGAGCTGGGGGAAGAATGTCTGGAAGGTGGTGAAGCGCCAGAGGTCGTGCTCGGCGGCGTCTTCGCCCTTTCGTGCCTTGCGGGCGACGTCGATGACGTAGGCGAGGGCCTGGAACGAGAAGAACGAGATGCCGACGGGCAGCACGAGGCCCACCCGTGGGAACTCGGCCCCGATGCCTGTGAGTCCGATGGCGGCCTCGATGTTCTCCGCAATCCAGTCCCAGTACTTGAAGAACAGCAGGGGCAGCAGCAGCAGGCCCATCACCACAATCTGGCGAATGGACGTGCCGGTGAAGTTGCGCCACGACGCAATCCACTGTCCACCGAGCCAGCCCACGGTGATGACCAGAATCATCACGGGCAGATAGGCGGGGTTCCACGAGCCGTAGAACAGCAGCGAGGCCAGTCCCAGGACCACGAGTCGATGTTCCCGCGCCACACCCCAGAAGATGAGGGCGGTGAGCGGCAGGAAGACGATGTAGTCGAGGGAGTGGAACAGCACGGTGGGCGGGTATCCCGCCACTTGTCATGTCAACAACTGTGACCGGTGCTGGCGTGGGGTTCGATCGATGGTTTGGGCCGGCTCAGGGCGCGGCGACGACGTCGGGCTTGAGGGCGTCGAGCGTGGGCAGGGGGCCGTCGAGCGTGGGCACGGAGCCGGGGTCGGAGAGGCGGCTGCAGCCAGCGCGGATTTCGCCCACCCATTCGTAGGTCTCGGGGGGACCGTCGAGCTCGGTGTCGAGGGGCAGGGCGGTGCCGCGGGCGTAGTCGGCGTTGTGGGACCGGGCGCCGCCCTCGATGACGTCGGAGAAGACCAGCAGGGCGCCGTCTTCGTTGCGTTCTTCGGTGAGCTCGGTGTGGGTGTCGAGGGTGATGAAGCCTTCGAAGGGGCCCTCGACGTTGGTGCTCTCGGGGAAGAAGAGCGGGCCCCAGCCCACGGCGCAGCTGTTGCCGGTGGCCATGGTCCAGGAGACTTCCCAGGCGGTCTCGGCGCCGGGGGCGTCGAAGGTGGCGGGGTCGAGCGGGGAGAACGCGCCTTCGATGTTGAAGGTGTCGACGCACCAGCCGCTGGTGGAGAAGATGAACCACTGCTCGGCGATGGCAATCTGGCTGGGGTCGTCGGCGGTGCTCTCGCCCACGCCGTAGTGGTAGATGATGGAGCCGCTGGGGCAGGAGGCCGCTGCGCAGTCCCAGATGTTGCGGTACTGCTCGGGCACTTCGTCGGGGCAGGCCGACTCGCCTTCGCCTTCGCCTTCGCCTTCGCCTTCGCCGCCTTCGCCGGTGCAGTCGTCGGAGAGGGTCTCGTAGTCGGCCTGACAGACTGCCTGGGCGTTCTCGTAGCCCTCGGTGTCGCCGGACTCGTTGAGCTGTTGGGCGGCGGCGTTGGACTGGGTGGCTTCGTCGCAGGACGGGCCCTCGTAGTCGTCGCCGAAGCCTTCGGTGCAGCTACAGACGGCGGCTTGAAGACGCGCGCAGTAGTCCTCGACGCTGTCCTCGTCCCCCTTTCCGTTGCAGGAAATGAGGATGGGAACGGTGATCACGACGGTTGGAAGCAGCGAAAGGCGGGACATGGCATCTCCACAATTGGCGCGAGTATACCCGTACGGCTCGCCGACGGGCTGCTGCGCCCTGTCAGCGGTGGGTCAGGCCACGGGCCAGTCGATGGGGTGGGCTGGCACGAAGCGCAGCACCTCGCGGGCCCGAGAGCCGTCGAGCACGCCCGAGAAGTGGAAGCGGCCCTTGTTGATGCCGTAGCGGAACTCGTGGCCGGAGAAGCGGCTGCGGAGACGGTAGAGCGGCCCCATGGCGGGCTCGGCGACGGGAATGCCCAGGCGGCCCCACGCCCGGATGCAGGCGGTGAGGGGGAGGGTGTCGGAGCCGGGGACGTTGAACACGCCCTGGTGGTTGCTGAAGATGGCCTTCTGCAGGGCGCCGGTGGCGTCGTCGAGCGACAGCAGGTTGATCATGGGGTCGAAGCCGGCGGGCCGGAAACACACGGGGCTCTCGAGCCAGTCGAACATCTGGGAGCCGGTGCCGGGCGCCAGCACTTCGGCCATGCGGAGCACCACGATGCGGAGGCGGCCCAGGCCCATGCGGGCGCAGGCGGTAACGTCGGCTTCCACCCGGTCGCGCACCCACTGGGGGACGTCGACGCCGATGTTGAGCGGGTGTTCTTCGCCGATGAGGACGGGGAGGTCGCGGCGGGAGCGGTAGACCGCGGCGTCGGAGCGGAGGACGAGGCGCTCGATGGTGGGGTGGCGCTCGGCGAGGGCCATGATGCCGCGGAGGGCCTCGACGTTGAAGGCGTGGGCGCGGCTGCCGCGGGCACGGGGGCTTCTGTGCATGGCCAGGTGGACCACGACGTGGATCTGTTCGTCGCGGGCCGGACCGAAGAGCAGCTCCCGCACACGCCGGCTCTTCACGAGGTCGACCTGGATGGACCGCACCCGGGGGTTGTCGGCCATGGGGTGCAGCTCGGAGTCGCCGCCGCAGACGCACAGGATGCGGTCGACGCGGGAGTCGGCGAGGAGGGCTCGGGCGAGGCGCTCGCCGATGGGGGTGTCGGCGCCGGTGATGAGGACGTTGCGGCGGTCGGGGAGGCGACGGCTCATGCGAACACTCCCTTGCGCTCGGCGAGCCCTTCTTTGAGCAGCTTGTCGACGGCGGCTTGCACGCGGGCAGCCACGGCGCGCACGAGATCTGGATCGTCGGCGTCGTCGGGGCCGTATTCCTCGTGGACCGGGATGGGGTCGCCGTAGAGGATGCGGTACCGGACGGGCAGCGGGAAGGGCACCGCGGGAATGGGCACTTCGGGCACGCCGAAGGGCTTGCCGAGCCGCTTGGAGACGTGCAGCAGCGGCATCTGCTCTTCGGCGCCGATGACGCCCACCGGGATGATGGGGGCGCCATGGCGGATGGCGAGCTCGGCGTGGCCCACCCGGAAGCGGCGGAGCTGGTACTTCTCGGCCCACGGCTTGATGATGCCGGGGGTGCCTTCGGGGAAGATGAGGAGCAGCTCGCCGTTTTCGAGGAGGGCCTTGGTGTTGCCGCGCGAGCCGCCGATCATGCCGCTGCGGGCGAAGAGGGTGCCCACCCACGGCAGAGATGGCACGAAGTGGTCGGCGATGGCCCGTGGCACGCGCGGAGGGGAGGTGTTCTTGAGGACGTCCATCCAGATCATCGCCGCATCGAGCGGGATGTTTCCGGAGTGGTTGCTCGCGATGACGGCCGGCCCGACCTCGGGAATGACCTCGTGGCCGCGACTCATCACGCGGAACCACTTGTCGTAGAGCGGTCCGGCGACCAGCTCTCCGAGGGCCACGAAGTCGGGGTGCAGACCGAAGGCATCGTAGCCGTGGCCAGCATCCTGGTAGTGGAGGTCGCTCAAGCGCTCGAATTCGTCATCGGAGACGTACAACGAGGCGAGAACACGGGCGAAAGACGGGGGAATCGGCATGGCCCCGGGACTATCGCACCGTGCGGTGTGTCTGCGCCAGACGATGGGGGGTCAGGCGTGGGCGACCATGACCTCGGGCGGCACATCGGGGAGGGCAGCAGCGCTGCGCCATGCGGAGGGGGTGGTGCTGAGCAGCTGCGAGAAGGCGCGCGTGAAGGCCGCGGGGCTGTTGTAGCCGCAGGACCGGGCGATGGCGGCCACGGAGCGGTCGGAGTGCGTGCTGCTGAGGAGCTCGAGGCTGTGGATGACGCGGGCGCGGGTGAGCCAGCTGGACAGGCTCATCTGCAGTTCAGTGCGGCACCGACGCTGGAGGGTGCGCTCGGAGACGGCGCCAGCGAGGGCAGCATCGGCGAGACCGACCGGGCGACCGAGGCGTCCGAGCATGTGGGCGAGGGCGCGCCGGAGCTGCTTGGACTGGGCGGTGGGGATGTCGGTGGGGAGGACGTCGCGGCGCCAGATGGGCAGCATGCCGGCGAAGGCGGCGGAGAAGGCGCCGACCGGGGCGTCGTCGGGGGGGGAGTTGCGCCAGGCGCAGCTGGTGCGGGCCATCTCGCGCATCAGCGGCGGGGCGCGGAAGACGGTGATGGGGTGGGGGTCTTCGGAGTCGGTGAAGTCGACGGTCCACAAGCGGAGCGCATCGGCTGTGGCGACCTGGTACCGCAACCCTGCTGGGATCCACACGGCCTGGCCGGCCGGGACCACATGGATGCGGTCTTCGGTGACGATGCGCATGGAACCACGGGCCACAAGCTGCACGCGGGGGGTGGGCAGGACCTGCCAGTCCCAGGTGGATGCGGGGTGGTCTGCGCACACGCCGACCAGATGCGGATCCGTGTGTCGGGTGTGTCCGTTGAATTGGTTGACGGTGTGCGCCGACATCAAGACCTCCGGGTTCGCGACTGCTGCCGATGCAGATGTACCCGAATCAGTTTCAGATGTTCAGGGGAGAGTTCAATCTCCCGTGGGTCGATCTGCGGACCGGGATGCTTCGGACTCCACCCGGCGGGCGAGGTCGGAGCGGGCAGCGGTGAGGGTACGAGTCGTGGGGGACATCTGCCGAGCCCGCTCGAGCGCTTGGCGTGCGCGGGTGAGATTGCCCACGGTCAGCCACAAGCGGCCAGATCGAACGGCGGCGTCGACCACCACGTCGGGGTCGCTATCCGATTGCGCCAGGGACCACAGCAATCGGGCTGCACCCGAGTAGTCTCCACGGACTTCCCGCGACTGCGCTTCGGCCCAGCGGGATGCAAGATCGGGCCTTTTTTCTGCGAGGCGGGGATCGATCAGCCCCAGATCGCGTGCGGTGGTGGCGTCTTCGACCCCGTAGTCGGCGGCTGGCGCGGCAGCGGGTGCGGAGCTGCTGGAGCCGGCACGGAGGCTGCGCTTGGGGCGCTTGCGGGACTCGAGGGCCACCACTTCGTCGACCGCCTCGCCGAGGGCTTGTTTTTCTTCGGCGTAGGCCGCGGGAGCGCCGGCCGCAGGTGCTGCGGTGTTGGCGGCGTAGTCGTCGTCTTCGTCGAGGACCGCCACGGGCTCGGGGGGCGGTTCGGCTTCTTCTTCTGCGAACTCCCATGCGTCTTCGATGGCGGCGTCGGCACCGGCGAGGTCGCCGTCTGCGAAGGAGCCGGTGTTGGTCTCGAGGTCGTCGGCGAGGACCCCGGAATTTGTGAGCCCACCTCCCCCGACGGCACCTTCGGTGGCGATGTAGCCGAGGGCCTCGAACTGGTCGGTGACCTCGGGCTCAGGCCGGGCGTCGGACTCCCGCTTTGCGAGGCTGGGGCCGGCCGACCGTCCGGTGCCGACATCGGCCTTCTTGGCGGCGTCTTTGTTGTGGGTGTCGCGGCGCCCTTGTTCTTCCCCGCCGTAGCCACCGTAGGCGTTGTTGCGGTCGGCAGAGGACTGGGCCTGGCCGGCCGGTGCTTCTTCGGCGGGGTCCCAGCGGTCGGCGGGGGGAGGGGCAGGCGCAGGCGCGTTGGGGTGCTCGGCGGGCTTGCGCTCGACCTGCTTGCGCTTTTCCTTCTTGGGGGACGTTCGCGTGGCCGACGAGGACGGCTTGGCCATCGGGGCGTCGGTGGCGGCGGGGCCCGCTGCTTCCTGGCGTGGGGCGGGTGCACCGGCGAGCGGCGGCTCGGGCGACATCTCCGACATCTGCAGGCCCGGCACCACGAACAGGAGGGTGGCGGCGGCGGCAGCGAGTGCACCCATGGCCGGCAGGAACCACCGCGGACGGGGGGCTCGACGGGCGGGCTGGGGCTTCGGGGCGGGCCGGTGTGCGGCGAGGGAGACGACCTCGGCGGCAGGGGCGGGCTCGGCGTCGGCGGTGACGGCTTCGCGGAGGTTGGTGGGCGGTGCGATGACCGCCGGGAACTCGCCCGTGATGCGGATGACCGGTGCGAAGGGACCGGTGGAGACGCTGTCGAGGATGTCGTCGATGGAGAGGTTGGGGGCGGGGGCGCGGTCGGGGGCCAGCGCGAAGAGGGCGTCTTGGAGCTGGGGGTCGACCGTGGGCTCGGGACCTTCGAGCGCTTCGGCGAAGGCTGCGGCTTCCGCGAGCTCTTCGGCCGACGGGGGCACGGCGAAGGGGCCTTCAAGAACCTCGGCCAGGGCTTCTTCGAGCAGGCCGTCGCGCGGTGCGGGGGCGTGCTCGGGCTTGAGGGCGTAGACGGCCTCGCGTACGTCGGCGTCCACCTTCGACCAGTCGTGCCCCGGCCCACGGGCGAGGCTGTGCGCGAGGAGCGCAGCCTGGCGGGCTTCGATGGGGGTGGGGTCGGACATGGTGGACTCGGTGGGGGCGTGGGCGGTGGGTGGAGTGGGGGAGCCGAGGGCTCAGGGGGGGTAGACCTTCTTGAAGGCCTTGCAGGCTCGGTGGAGGATGACGTCGAAGGTGGCGACCTTGACGCCGAGAATCTCCGCGCATTCTTCGCGGTCTCGATCTTCGATGAGACGAAGGCGCAGAGCCTGCGCGTAGCGGGGATTCATGCGGCTGAGGGACAGGTCGACCATGTCGCGGGTCTCGGCCACTTCGGGGGCGCGGTCGGGACGCGGGGGCGGTCGGCCCATCGTTCGGTCGGCGGTCTCGTGTTCGTCGTGTTTCTCTCGGAAGCGGAGGGCCCGCTGGCGGGCGCGGTGGACGTCGATGGCGCGATTGGTGGCGATGCGACGGAGCCAGAACCAGATCGAGCGGTCCTCCAGCCGGAACTGGTGGATGCGCTCCATGGCCAGCCGGAACGTGTCTTTGAGCACGTCTTCGGCGAGTTCTGGGTTTGGAAGCCGGGGGAGGATGACGGCGCGGTAGAGCTTGTTGCCGTACCAGCGGTACAGCTCGGCTGCGGCCTCGCGGTCGCCTCGTTGCAGGCGCGCGACGACATCGCGTTCCTGGTCGAGGGTGATGGTGTGGGTCTCGGTGGCGTGCACCGGGGCGGCTCCTCGTTCGCCCGCCGTCTGAACGGTGGGGGGCGGCCCACTCTTACACGAAATGTGGGAATCGGGAGGAATTGGCCCCGGAGGCCCGGTGGTGGGGGGACTCACGGTGCCTCCAGCAGAGTGCCGCGCCCGAGAATCCAGGCGGGGTCGACGGCGTGCTTGAGGGCGCGGAAGCGGGCGAGGACGTCGGGGCCCACCATCTCGGCGAGGAGCTGGCGCTTGATCTTGCCGATGCCGTGCTCGGCGCTGACGGTGCCGCCCAGCCCGACGGCGGTGCGGGCGAGGGCCTTGTAGCGCTCGCGGGCGCGGGCCAGCTCGGAGGCGTTGCGTGGCAGGAAGTTGAGGTGGAGGTGGTTGTCGCCGATGTGGCCAAAGCAGACGGTGGGGAGGGCCTCGGCGTTGTAGGCGGCCATGATCTGGGCCAGTGCAGAGTCGGGGACGGCGAAGTCGGTGCCCACCTTGGGCATTCCATTGCGCACGACCTGTTCGTTGACGCCGGCGGGGATGGCGTGGCGGATGGCATGGAGGCGCTTGAGGCCGGTGGGGTCTTCGGCCACGATGGTGTCGTCGACGAGGGCATCGCAGGTGTCGAGGGCATCGAGCCAGGGGTCGTAGGGCGGCTCACCGTCGTGTTCGACCTCGATGAGAACGGCTGCGCGGGCATCGGCGGGGATGTCGGGGGCGCGGCTGCGGGCGAGGTCGAGGGCGTTGGCGTCGAAGTATTCGAGGGCGCGGGGTTGGAGGGGACCGGGGGACGCCGGGGTGGACCGGGCTCGGTTTGCGCGTGCACGGGCCAGGTCGACGAATTTCACGACGCTCGCATCGTCGGGGAAGAAGGCGAACAGGGACAGCACTTCTGCGGGGGCGTCGATGAGGCGCAGCCGGGCTTCGGTGAGCACGGCGAGGGTGCCTTCCTGGCCGATGAGGAGGTCGAGGAGGTTGTCGGCGGGGGCGTAGCCGGCGGCGGTCTTGACGGAGGGCTCGGTCCAGTGGGGGACGGGCCAGTCGGCGGGGATGGGGGTGCTGCGGTCGGCGTGCACGATGTGGCCGGTGGGCAGGACGGCGGTGACGGCTTCGATCCAGGGTCGGGTGGCGCCGTAGCGGAAGGACCTGGCCCCGGAGGCGTTGCAGGCGATGGCGGCGCCGATGGAGCAGTCGTGGCGGGAGGTGGGGTCGGGGGGGAAGAACTGTCCGGTGGCGTGGATGGTGTCTTGGTGGGTGCCCAGGATGAGGCCGGTCTGGACGTGGTCGAGGGCGTAGACCTCGGTGAGGAGCTCGGTGGACAGCAGCCAGCCGCCGTGGGGGACGGGGGCACCGGTGGTGGCGGTGCGCTGGGCGGTGACGGTGACGGGGATGCCTTCGGCCTGGCAGTGCTGGAGGACCGCGGCGACCTCTTCTGTGCTGCGGGGCCGCAGGAGGGCCTCGGCGTGACCGCGGGTGTTCGAGGCATCGGTGAGGTAGCCCTCGATGACGTCGGGATCGGTGATCAGTGCGGGCAGGGGCATGGTGGGCATCCGTGGGGCGGGGTCCGGCGCGCGAGCCAAGGCGCAGGGGAGTCCGATCCGAGCGTCACCCGGCAGTTCCGGGCGGCGGCAACCTTGCAGGGCAATTGCGCGTAATTGGCGGCGAGGGACTGGCGGATGAAGGTGGAACAGGGCATCGGTGGTCCCGGAGTGTTCATGCCGACAGACGTTTCTGTTTCCCCAGCGGGCAGTGCCGCACCGAGCGATGGCTCGGGGCACGCGGAAACGCTGGCTGCTCCGGGCTTTTCGGGTGCGCTGGGCTTGGGTGTGTTGGCGCTGGCGTTTTGTGCGGCGCCGTTTGTCACCTGGGCGGTGTCTGGGCACTGGCTGCCGGAAGTGATGGTGTTCGGGCTGGCGGCTGCGCTGGTGGGTGTGGTGAGTCGGCTGCGGTAGGTGGTTTGGTGGGGGCGTTTGGTTCTTCGGGGGCCTCTCCCTGTGAGGGGCCGCTTTTTGGGGCCCCCTCCGCCCCTTCGGGGCACCTCCCCCTGTGAGGGGCCGCTTTTTGGGGCCCCCTCCGCCCCTTCGGGGCACCTCCCCCTGTGAGGGGGAGGACTCTTTGGTTGGGTCCTTTGCCTGTGTGGGGGAGGGCCTTTTGGGTTGGGGCCTCTGTCTGTGGGGGCCGCTTTTTTGGGCCCCCTCCGCCCCTTCGGGGCACCTCC
>Ga0213833_1000657_pt1 | contig 30832 bp, 25 predicted proteins | sample SWATP21_FD_160575 | JGI IMG/M metagenome (GOLD analysis project Ga0213833, IMG submission 160575) | Coastal seawater microbial communities from Marineland, Florida, United States - SWA TP2 #1 | ecosystem: Environmental > Aquatic > Marine > Coastal | place: USA: Florida | collected 2016-08-14 | reverse complement strand
TCGCGCTCTCCCCCGCTCTCCAATCTCCGTCACATGCTCAATACGGGTCGGCGAAGAGGGGGCTTGGGAGTAGTCGGGGAGGAGCGTTCTCAACGTACAAGGGGGCCCCCAACCGAGACTCCTCCCAACCCACAGTCCTCCCCCTCCCAGGGGGAGGTGGCGGCGAAGCCGACGGAGGGGGCCCCCAACCGTCTCACACCACCAAACCCACCTTGCCCCACACCCCACATTTCGCTATTCGACGAATAACGAAATGAGGACCGCATGGACCCCACCTGCTGCACCACCCCAGACACCCCGTTTCAGCCCTCCCCCAGCACCGATGCCCAGCTCGCCCGCTACTGCAAGGCCCTGGGCCACCCGCACCGCGTCACCATCGTGCGCTTTCTGCTCGCCCAGCAGGTGTGCTTCGCCGGCGAGATTGCCGACCTCCTCCCCATTGCCGCCTCCACCGTGAGCCAGCACCTCAAGCTCCTCAAGGAAGCCGGCCTCGTGCAAGGCGAAGTCGACGGTGCCCGCCGCTGCTACTGCGTCTCGCCCGATGCACTGGCCACCCTCAAGGCACTCGTGGGGGCCCTGTGAGCGACGCCAACCCACTCGGCCTCTTCGGTCGCTACCTCTCCGTCTGGGTGGGCCTCTGCATCGCAGCCGGCGTAGGGCTGGGCGCCCTCTTCCCCAGCGCCTTCGAGGCCATCGCCGCCCTCGAGGTCGCCAGCGTGAACCTCGTGGTGGCCGTGTTCATCTGGGTGATGATCTACCCGATGATGGTGCAGGTCGACCTCGGCGCCCTCCGCAACGTGGGCCGACGTCCCGGCGGCCTGGCGCTCACCCTCGTGGTCAACTGGCTGGTGAAGCCGTTCACGATGGCCCTCCTCGCCGTCGCCTTCTTCAAGGGCGTCTTCGCCCACCTGGTCACCCCCGAAGACGCCAACCAGTACATCGCAGGGATGATTCTCCTCGGCGTGGCCCCCTGCACCGCCATGGTGTTCGTCTGGAGTCAGCTGTCCCGCGGCGACCCCAACTACACCCTCGTGCAGGTCTCGGTGAACGACCTCATCATGGTCTTCGCCTTCGCCCCCCTCGCCGGCTTCCTCCTGGGCGTGTCCGAGGTCTTCGTGCCGTGGAGCACCCTGCTGCTGTCCGTCGGCCTCTTCGTCGTCGTGCCGCTCGCCGCAGGCGCCCTCACCCGACACCTCCTGCTCGCCCGTGGCCAAGACGCCCTCGACCGCTTCAACCAGCGCCTCAAGCCCGCCGGCATCATCGGCCTGCTCGCCACCGTGGTGCTCATCTTCGGGCTGCAGGCTGTCACCATCCTCGCCAAGCCCGGCGTCATCGTGCTCATCTCGGTGCCGCTGCTCATCCAGTCCTACGGCATCTTCGCCATCGCCTACGGCCTCGCGTACGTGTTCCGCATCCGCCACGAGGTGGCCGCTCCCGCCGCGATGATTGGCACCTCCAACTTCTTCGAGCTGGCCGTGGCCGTGGCCATCAGCCTGTTCGGCCTCCAGTCCGGTGCAGCCCTCGCCACCGTGGTGGGCGTGCTCATCGAGGTGCCCGTGATGCTGTCGCTCGTGGCCATCGCCAACCGCACGCGCGGAGTCTTCGCCGCCCGCTCCGCCTCTCGAGGTCCCGCATGACATTCGACAGCATCCTGTTTCTGTGCGTCGCCAACTCCGCCCGCAGCCAGCTGGCCGAAGCCCTCGCCCGTGCCCAGTTCGGCGACAACGTGCGGGTCCAGTCCGCCGGAAGCCTCCCCACGCGGGTCCACCCCCTCGTCCAGACCGCCCTCGCAGAGGTCAACCTCGACACCTCCGGCCTCCACAGCAAGCACGTCGACACCATCGACCCCACCTCGGTCGACCTGGTCATCACCCTCTGCGCAGGAGCACAGTGTCCGGTGTTCCTCGGCGACGCCCGGCGCCTGGACTGGGCCATGCCCGACCCCGACCACACCGGAACCGACCGGCTCCAGTCGTTCCGCCACACCCGCGATGTCATCGCCCAGCGCCTCCGAGTCCTCGCCGCCCTCCGCCACACCCCCAAACCCCTCGCCCCCATCGAGTTCCATGCGAGCGTGCGCGTCCCCGACATCGCCCAAGCGGCCCGCTTCTACAGCTGGTTGCTGGGCGTCGAGCCCAAGGAATGGACCCACCGGTACGTCACCTTCGTGAGCGAAGCCCTGCGGACCAACTTCGTGGTGCTGGTCGACGACGGCAAGGCGCTCCACCAAGACACCCTCTACCACCTCGGCATCGAGCTTCCCGACCGCGCCGCCGTCATCGACGCCCACCACCGCGCACGCGCCGCGGGCTGGCCCATCCACAAGCCCGCTCGCACCACCTGGCGCGGCACGCCTCTGCACGAGCTGTGGCTCAAAGACCCCGGCGGAAACCTGATCGAGGTGTACGCCCGCCTCACAGCCAGCGAGCTCGCCCAGATGCCGGCCGACAAAGCCCCCTGGTTCCTGGTCAGGGAGTAGGGGCTACTCGCCGAGCGAGGGCGCACCACCATCCCCCGGCGTCCAGTCCGCCTCCGCCAGGTCGTCGCCCGACGCACTCCAGTGGTTCAGCTTCGTGCTCACGGGTCGGAGCTTCAGAGTGCCGGCGGGCGCAGGCTGGGTGAGCGCCGCAATCCCGGCGGCGTCGAGCGAGGGGTCGAGCCAGGCCGCCACCCCTTCCTCCGACAGCAGGACGGGCATGCGGTCGTGCACACGACTGGCCTCGGGATTGGCCGCGGTGGTGAGCAGGCTCACGCAGTCCACCGGCACGCCGTCCTTTTCGAAGGTCTGCCAGATGCCGGCGATGTGCATCACCTGACCTTCCGTCGGCGACAGCTCCACCGGAAAGCGCTTCTTGCCGGACTTCACCCACTCATAGAAGCCGGTCGCGGGCACCACACACCGCCGGTCCCGCAGCGACGCCGACCAGGTGCGCTTGTCCGACGCCTCTTCCGCTTTGGCGTTGATGAGCGGGCGACCCCACGGATTCTTCCCCTTCCGCGCCAGCCACATCATCGGGTAGCCCCACCGCAAGTAGCTCAGAGTCCGCTGTCCATCGGCAAAGCGGACGCCCGGAATCGGCTGGGTGGGTGCCACCGACCACCGCGGAAGCACCGCCAGCGGCAGCGTCGGTCCGGTGGGCTCGGGCTCCGGCAAGATGCGGTACAAGGCCACCAGCGCATCCCAGGTCACCAGCAGCTGCGTCCGACCACACATCCGTCACCTCCGGGCCCCATCATGGACCACTCCGAGCAGCACCGCCGCCGCATGGCCCACATGCCCTGGCTGTACGCCCGCCTCAAGCCCGACGACCGCGCATGGGCCCAAGCCTGGCAAGACGACGTACAGGCGGCCATCTTGGCACACGAACAGGTCACGATTGGGGCCGGCTGCTTCATCGCCCCCGACGCCCACATCTTCGCCGAGCCCGGCCGGCCCATCGTGCTTGGCGACGGCACCTTCGTGGGCGCCGGCGCCTTCCTCCACGGCCCCATCACCACAGGGACCAACGTGGGGCTCAACCCCGGCGTCCACCTCGACGGTGGCGCGCGCGGCATCCACATCGGCGACGACACCCGCATCGCTGGTGGCACCCGCATCTACGCCTGGAACCACGGCATCGACCCCGGCAGCCCCGTCCGCAAGCAGCGCACGGTGTCCAGGGGCATCCACATCGGCCGCGACGTGTGGGTGGGCGCAAATGTGGGCATCGTGGACGGCGTGACCATCGCCGACCACGCGGTCATCGGCATGGGGGCGGTGGTCACGCGCGACGTACCGAAGTGGGCGATGGTGGCGGGCGTCCCGGCCCGGGTCATCGGCGACCGGCGCACCGACGGCCGTGGACCGGGGCGTCGGAGGCGCTAGTCGTCTGCGGCCTCGAGGTCGGCCTTCGTGGGGTAGCACTCGGGCACGAAGGACTGCTCGGCGACCGGAGGCCGCACGTAGCCGGCCTGGTCTTGAAGCGGCGGCAGCTGGATGGGGCCGGGCAGGATGTCCTGGTAGTCGAACTGCGACAGCAGGTGCTGGATGCAGTTGAGGCGGGCGCGCTTCTTGTCGTCGGACGGCACCACGTACCAGGGGGCCTGCTTGGTGTCGGTGTACTCGAACATGGCGTCTTTGGCGCGCGAGTAGTCGGTCCAGCGCTTGCGGGACTCGAGGTCCATCTCGCTGATCTTCCACCGCTTCACGGGGTTGTCGACCCGCGACCGCAGGCGTCGTTCCTGCTCCTGGGCGCTCACGGAGAACCAGTACTTCACCAGGCGGATGCCCGACCGCTGCAGGAGCCGCTCGAAGCGGGGGCAGGCGTGGAGGAAGTACTCGTATTCCTCGTCGGTGCAGAAGCCCATCACCCGCTCGACGCCGGCCCGGTTGTACCAGCTGCGGTCGAACAGCACGATTTCGCCGGCTGCGGGCAGGTGGGACACGTACCGCTGGAAGTACCACTGCGTCTGTTCGCGTTCGGTGGGCTTGCCGAGGGCCACGATGTGCGCGAAGCGGGGGTTCAGGCGCTCGGCGATGCGCTTGATGGTGCCGCCCTTGCCAGCGGCGTCGCGGCCTTCGAACACCACAACCACCCGCTCACCGCGGTCGCGAATCCAGTACTGCAGCCGCACGAGCTCGGCCTGCAGCCGCTCGATTTCCTTTTCGTAGAAGCGCTTGGAGATGCGACCGCGCTTGGTGACGGGCTTGATCGTTCCGTTTGCCATGATGTTGCTCCAGAGTCGTCTGCCGACCCTACCGCGGCCACCGACCCACCCACCTGTGCCGCATCAATTCCCGGCCGAGTCGGCGGCTTCCAGCACAATTACGTATTGATACGGAAGCACATCGGGCTGCGCCACCACCTTCCAGCCGGCCTCGGCCAGCTCGGCCACCACTTTCTCCGCCGGAAGCTTATGGTTGCCCTTGGGCCCCACCGGCAGGTCGCCCGGCTTGAAGTCGACAATCACCATCTGCCCACCCGGTCGGAGCGCCGGCAGCAGGTTGCGGAAGTAGTCCCGCCGATTGTCGATGTGGTGGTAGGTGTCGACCATCAGGATGCGGTCCACCTCCCCCGGCATCAGCGCGGGGTCTTCAAAGCGCCCCAGCCGCGGCACCACCACCCCGGTGCCTTCCTTCTCGGCGCGCTCGGCCATGTGGTCCACGAGCGACCGCTCCACGTCGATGGCAATCACCCGCCCCTTCTTGCCCACAGCGGCGGCCAGGTAGGGGTTGAAGAAGCCCGTACCTGCGCCAATGTCGGCCACGGCCATCTTCTTTTCGAGGGCGAGCACCTCCACCACAGCCTCGGGCTTCTGCCACTCTGCACGCCCGGGGTCATCGAAGATGCCCACCCACTTCTCCACGTCGTCGAAGCGGTGGTGGACCGTGGCGTGGTCGCCGCCGTGCCTGGCCTTGTGGCCCTCACCATGCCCTTCTTCGTGGACGGGGTGCGTGCGCGTGGACTTGGGGAAGTCCAGGTAGCCCTCGCCCATCCACCAGGGAACCACCCGCACCGAAAGGTGTCCGGCCTGCACCATGGGGTCTTTCTCGGCCCATGCCTGCGCAGCTTCCGCGGTGTCGGTGACGTACAGGCAGAAGCCCCGCACCTGGCCGTCGGGGTCGTCGGCCGGACCACACACCTCGGCCTGGCCGGCTTCCCATGCTCCGTGGAGGTGCTCGAGGTGCTTCGCCTGGAGCGCTTCGAGCTCGGGCGTGACGTCGGCCGTCCACTTCGGGCCTTTTTCGAGGAACACCATCTGGACCTGGACGAACTGCGGGGCCTCTTCGGCGGCACCGGCCGTCAGCGCCAACGCAAGCAATCCAATCATTCGACACCTCTCACTCGATGTCCGGTGCGTAGGTAACGCACCAAACATCGAGTGTTTTCTTTGCGGGGGCAGGCCCCCGCGCCGCGCATCAAGATGCGCTCCCCCACGGCATCACCGCTGCGCGTTGCTGCCGCCGTCCGCCCCGGTGGGGCGTCCGGGATGACCACGTCGGTGTTTCCGCCGCGCTCATCAAGACAGTCCGGGTCGGTATCCGGTCCGGGAACCGCACGATAGGTTTCCAGTCCCTCCCATGCGGGTCCGATGAGCGAGCACAGCGGACCCACCACATCCGGAGCACCCATGGACACCCCGCCAGACCTCGGGCTGGTCCTCAGCGGCGGCGCCTCCCGCGGCGCCTACCAAGCCGGCGTCCTCCGCTTCATCTTCCGCCAGCTGCCCAAGCGTATGGGGTACGTGCCGTGGCCCACGGTGGTGAGCGGCACGAGCGTGGGCGCTCTGAACGGCATGTTCACGGTCACGCGCTCCGAGCGGTACCTGGTCTACCTGTCCCGCATCTGGCGCCGCATGCGCCTCTCCGATGTCTTCACCATCCGCCCCGACGACGTCATCGGTGCTCTGTGGGGCCGCTACCGAGGCCGTCCGGGGGCAGCTCTCCTCGACCCCTCCCCCCTCGAAGCGCTGATCTCCGAGCTCTTCCCCCACGACGAGACCCGGGCAGCCATCGACTCGGGAGCCGTCCGCGCCTTCATCACCTGCGCCACCGACCTCGCCGACGGCACCAACACCCTCTTCGTCGACACCGCCGACGACACCCTCGACCTCAAGCCCCTCCCGGGCTCGAAGGTCATCCGTCGGGCCTGCTCCCCCGAAGGCCTGCTCGCCAGCGCCGCCATCCCGTTCCTCTTTCCGCCGGTGCAGCTGGGCGGCCGCACCTACGTGGACGGTGGACTGCGCCAGAACACCCCGCTGCGGCCTGTTCTCCACGCCGGAGTCGACCGCATCCTGCTCATCGGCACCCACGCCGAGCGCATCCACCAGGTACGCCACGACCCCGAAGACAACCACGATGTCGTCCCCACACTGGCCTTCCTGGCAGGCAAGAGCCTCAACGCCATCATGGCCGACCCCGTCGAGCGCGACCTGGTGATGGCGGAGCGCACCAACGCCTACATCGACTGGGGCGTGAAGCGCTACGGGCCATCCTTCGCCGACCACATCCGCGAAGACATGGGCCTGCGCAAGGTGCGCATGCTCACCATCCGGCCGCAGATGGACCTGGGCGCAGTGGCCAACGCCACCTTCCGCGCCCACCCCCCGAAAGACGCCGCCAGCAGCCGCCTGCTGCTCAACCTCATGGCCGACCGCGCCAACGAAGATGGTGGCGAGTCCGACCTCTTGTCGTACCTGTACTTCGACCGCGAGTACACGGGCCGCATCGAGGCGCAAGGGTACGAGGACGCCCGGCGGATGGAAGACGAGCTGATTGCGTTCTTCACGGAGCCGGTGGCGTAGGAGGGGCCCCCTCCGCCTGCTTCGCAGGCACCTCCCCCTGAAGGGGGAGGACTGTGAGAACGACGATGTACTCCGCCTTCAGGGGGAGGTGGCCGCGAAGCGGTCGGAGGGGGCCCCGTCAACGCGATTCCCTACTCCCTCCGCCGCCGCAGCAGCCCCACCATCCCCGCCAACAGGGCGAACACACCCGCCGGCACCGGGTCGTTCGACGACGTGGACGCACAGCCGCACTGCGGGTCCTTGCTGCCGTCCCACTCGCCCAGGCCGTCCTGCAGCAGGGTGGGGTCGTCGTCGTCGGGGTTGGTGGGGTCGGTTCCCACGGCCACTTCGTCGCCGTCGGAGACGCCACCGCCGTCGGAGTCTGAGTTGTTGGGGTCGGTGCCGTAGCCCTCGCTGTCGCCCGTGCCGACCTCGTCGCCATCCGACAGGCCGTCGTCGTCGCTGTCCCAGTCGTTGGGGTCGGTGTCGGTGCCAGCGGTGTCGTCGGTGCCCACTTCTTCGCCGTCGGTGAGGCCGTCGTCGTCGGTGTCTTCGTCGAGGGGGTCGGTGCCCACGCCGTCGGTGCCAGCCTCTTCGCCATCGGTGAGGCCGTCGTCGTCGGTGTCTTCGTCGAGGGGGTCGGTGCCGATGCCGTCTTCGCCAGCCTCTTCACCATCGAGCAGGCCGTCGTCGTCGGTGTCGTCGTCGAAGGGGTCGGTGCCCGTGCCGGCCTCGTCGCCCACACCCAGCTCTTCGCCGTCGGACAGGCCGTCGTCGTCGGTGTCTTCGTCGAGGGGGTCGGTGCCCGTGCCTTCGGCTTCGTCGGTGCCCCACTCTTCACCGTCGGACAGGCCGTCGCCGTCGGTGTCGGCTTCCGTGGGGTCGGTGCCGATGCCCTCGGAGCCGTCCGTGCCAGCCTCTTCGCCATCGGTGAGGCCGTCGCCGTCGGTGTCTTCGTCGGTGGGGTCGGTCTCCCAGGCCGTCACTTCCTCGCCGTCACCCAGGCCATCGCCGTCGGTGTCGCCTTCGAGGGGGTCGGAGCCGTAGTCGTTCACCTCTTCGCCGTCGGTGAGGCCGTCGTCGTCGGTGTCGTCGTCCAGTGGGTCGGTCTCGTGGTCGCGGACTTCGTCGCCGTCGATGAGGCCGTCGCCGTCGGTGTCGGCGTCGTAGGGGTCGGTGCCGTAGATGTCCGTCTCTTCGGCATCGGTGAGGCCGTCGGTGTCGGAGTCTTGCAGGTCGTCCGAGCCGTCGAGCGGGTCGGTGCCGTCGTACAGCACCTCGTCGCCGTCCGACCGACCCCCATCGTCGCTGTCCACATCGAGGGGGTCGGTCCCGTACGTGCCTTCTTCACCGTCGCCAAGCCCGTCGCCGTCGGTGTCTTCGTTGAGGGGGTCGGTGCCTGTGCCGGGGTCGGTGTCCGTGCCGGCTTCTTCGCCGTCGGTCAGACCATCGTCGTCGGAGTCGTCGTCGAGGGGGTCGGTGCCGGTGGAGTCCACCTCATCGCCGTCGAGCAGGCCGTCGCCGTCGGTGTCTTCGTCGAGCGCATCCGTGCCTTCGGTCACTTCCTCGCCATCGGTGAGGCCGTCGCCGTCGGTGTCCTCGTCGTCGGGGTCGGTGCCCGCCACCACCTCGTCTTCGTCGTCGATGCCGTCGCCGTCGGTGTCCACGCCGCTGTCGACGCCCGAGCAGTCCTGGTCGATGCCGTCGCCGTCTACCTCGGTGGCGCCCGTGTACACGGTGTCGTCCGTGTCGTCGCAGTCGTCGCCGCCGTAGAGGTCGGAGTCGTGGCCGTCGCCATCGGCGTCGTAGTCGGAGTCGCCCGCACAGTCGCGGTCCACGCCGTCGTACCAGATCTCGGTGGCGCCAGGGTTCGAGTACGGGTTCAGGTCGGCACAGTCGTCGCCGCCGTAGCGTGCAGAGTCGTAGCCGTCGCCGTCGTAGTCGTAGTCACTGTTGCCCGCACAGTCGCTGTCGATGCCGTCGTACCAGGTGTCGGTGGCGCCATCGTAGATGGAGGCGTCGGTGTCGTCGCAGTCGCCGCCGCCGTAGGCATCGCTGTCATCACCGTCGCCATCGGCATCGTAGTCGCTGCCGCCCGAGCAGTCCTGGTCGGTGCCGTCGTACCAGGTCTCGGTGGCCCCGGTGTTCACTGCAGAGTCGAGGTCGTCGCAGTCGGTGCCACCGTAGGCATCGCTGTCTTCGCCGTCGCCATCGACGTCGTAGTCGCTGTTGCCCGCGCAGTCGCTGTCCACGCCGTCGTACCAGGTGTCGGCTGCTCCAACGTACGTGGAGGCGTCGGTGTCGTCGCAGTCGGTGCCGCCATGGGCGTCGGAGCGGTACCCATCGCCGTCGGCGTCGTAGTCGTCGTCACCGGCACAGTCGCTGTCCACGCCGTCGTACCAGGTGTCGGTGGCGCCGTCGTAGATGGAGGCGTCGGTGTCGTCGCAGTCTCCGCCGCCGAAGGCATCGCTGTCATCGCCGTCGCCATCGGCATCGTAGTCGCTGCCGCCCGAGCAGTCCTGGTCCACGCCGTCGTACCAGGTCTCGGTGGCGCCCGAGTAGATGGAGGCGTCGGAGTCGTCGCAGTCGGTGCCGCCGTAGGCTGTGTCGGTCTCGCCGTCGCCGTCCTGGTCTTCGTCGATGCAGGTGGCCGAGCAGCCGTCGCCCGTGACCGTGTTGCCGTCGTCGCACTCTTCGCCGTTGCCGGTCTCGAGGTTGCCGTTTCCGCACTCCCAGCAGTCGTCGTCGAGGAGGTCGATGAGACCGTCGGCGTCGTTGTCCCGACCATCCGAGCAGTCCTCGGGCTGGAACTCGATGGTGGTCTGGATCTGGAAGTTGGATTGGGTGGTGTGACGCTCGGCGAAGAACAGGTGGAATGAGTAGGTGTTGCCGGGCGTGATGCCAATGCTGGACGCCACGGAGTCGAGGTCGACGGTGTCGGAGAGGGCGCCGTGCACACCACCGAGGTCGATGACCAGCTGGCCGTTGATGAACACCCACAGGTCGTCGTCGCCCGTGAAGGTGAAGGTCTCGCCGCCGTTGTAGGTGAAGAGCGTCGAAATTTCGTAGGTGAAGTGGTAGTTGTGGCTGTACGAGCCGTAGTTTCCGTACAGCATGCCGTCGATGGGGAAGAACGCGCTGCTGGAGTACTCGTAGACCCCGGTGGAGGCATCCAAGGTGAGCGTGATGTCGTGGGTGGTGGACAGGTTCACGCCCGTGACGTCGTTGTACCACTGGTCGAAGGTGGCCGCGGAGTTCACCGTGGGGTTGGACGCCGCGGTGTTGTAGACCGGCTTTTCATCGCTGCCGAGGGTGGTCTCGACGATGTCGGGGTCGGACCCCACCACGTACTCGAAGTCGGCGTTGGTGCTCGGCGTGAAGTCGCGAATCGTGCCGGTCAGTGTGTAGGTCGATGGCAAGGCCGCGACTGCGGGCGACGATGCAACACCCAATCCAACGAGGGCCAACAGGCCACACACGCGAGAGGCAGGAGCAGAGAAAGACGAGTGGGGGGCCGAGCGCATGGTGCCTCCGAGGATGCACAGACGGACATCGGGGGTTCTCTGTCGCCGCAGGCAAAGAATCCCTCACAATTCACCTTGAGGGAATCCAGGTCAATGGACCAGCCTTTTGTGGTCACGAGAGGCCCCTCACCACCCACATGTTCCACGCCATGCGTGTTCTCACAGAACACCCCCAGCAACGGCGCATCGATCCAGTCGCGATCATGGAACGCGCATCTGCACACTGGCCCGAGTCCGTCGGAGCGGTGAAGTGGCTCCGTCTCCCCACCCGCCGGAGCCCCCGATGCCCCTCGACCTCGGCCCCCACGTCCACCTCGACACCGATCCCGACCACCCGTACGTGGCCTGGCTCACCCTCGACCGCCCCGGCTTCCGCAACGCCTGGAGCGACGAGATGCTCGCGGGCTTCTGCACCGCGCTCGACCACCTCGAAGCCGACGACACCATCCGCGTGGTCATCCTCACAGGCGCCGGCCCCGCATTCTCGGCCGGTGGCGACCTCAAGGCCATGCGCGACCACACCGGCATGTTCGCCGGCGGTCCCGTCGAGCTGCGGTCCCGCTACATCCGCGGCATCCAGTCGATTCCCCGCCGCATGGCCCGCTTCGACAAGCCCGTCATCGCCGCCATGAACGGCCATGCCATCGGCGCCGGCCTCGACCTCGCGTGCATGTGCGACCTCCGCGTGTGCGCCGACCACGCCAAGCTCGGCTCCACCTTCGTGAAGGTGGGCCTCATCCCGGGCGACGGCGGCGCCACCCTGCTCTCCCGCGTGGTGGGCTTTCCGAAGGCCCTCGAGCTCATCCTCACCGGCCGGGTCATCGATGCCGCCACCGCCCTGTCCATCGGGCTGGTCACCACCGTGGTCCCCGCCGACCAGGTGCGCGCCACCGCCCTCACCTACGCCGCCGAGCTGGGTCGCAGCGCCCCCCTGGCCGTCCGCTTCGCCAAGCGCGCGTGCTACCGCAGCCACGACCTCCCCCTCGAGCACGCCCTCGAGCTGGCCGCCACGTACCAGGGCATCGTCCAGAACACCGATGACCACGCAGAAGGCGTCGCGGCCATCCTCGAACGTCGCACCCCCGACTTCAAGGGCCGGTAGCTATGGCACACGCAGTCACCGGCGCCCACATCCACAGCGCCGCCACCCGCATCGCCGACCACATCCGCCGCACGCCGGTCCAGACCAGCCGGGCCATCGATGCCCTCACCGGCCGGCAGCTCGTGTTCAAGTGTGAGAACTTCCAGCGGGGCGGCTCGTTCAAGGTCCGTGGCGCCCTCAACGCGGTCGCACAACTCACCGAAGAACAGCGCGCCAAGGGTGTTCTCACGCACTCCAGCGGCAACTTCGCCCAAGGCCTGGCCATCGCTGCACGCACCTTGGGTGTGCGCGCCACCATCGTGATGCCCCGCAATGCACCGGCCGTGAAGCGGGCCGCAGTCCGTGGCTACGGCGCCCACATCGTGCTCTGCGAGCCGTCTCTCGACAGCCGCCTCGACACGGTCCACACCCTGGCCGCCCAGACCGGCGGCACCGTCATCTCTCCGTCCAACCACCCCGCGGTCATCGCCGGGCAAGGCACCTGCGCGCTGGAGCTGCTCGAAGATGCCCCCGACATCGGTGCTGTCGTGGTGCCGCTCGGCGGCGGAGGGCTCCTGTCCGGCGTGGCCGTGGCCATCCAGCACATGGCCCCGCACATCACCGTCATCGGCGCCGAGCCCATGGGCGCAGACGACGCCTGGCACTCGCGCCAGGCCGGCAAGCGCATCGGGCACCCACCCGCCGGCCCCTCCACCATCTGCGATGGCCTCCGCACCGAGCTCGGCACGCACACCTGGCCCATCGTGCGCGATTGTGTCGACCACGTGGTTCGCGTCGACGACATCCACACCCGCACGGCGCTGCGCTGGCTGTTCGAGCGCATGAAGCTGGTGGTCGAGCCGAGCGCCGCCATCGCCCTCGCCGCGGCCACCCTGTCCGACGCCCCCATCGACCGGAACACCCGCGTGGGCGTCATCCTCAGCGGCGGAAACGTCGACCTCGACGCCCTCCCCGGCCTACTCGCGCCACGTGCTCCCGCCTGACCGCGCCACCCGGTGGGCCAGCGCCACGAGGGCATCCATCGTGGCCGGCACCCGGACTCTGCGGGCGGTGGGGAGGTCGGCGGGCACCCCCGGTCCGCCAAACGCCACGACACAATCCGAGGGCAGCCTCGACAGCAGAGTGCGCGCGAAGTCGGTCACTTCGGCGACCGACCGAGGAAGGGTGACCGACACACACACGAGCCGAACCCGCGACTCGTCGACCGCCGCAGCCAAGGCCTCGACCGGCACCGAGACCCCGATGGACAGCACCCGGAAGCCCGACAACGCCAGGTGACATGCCACCAGCAAGACGGGCAGCTCATGGGTGTCGTCGTCGAAGCCCGAACACAGCACCCGCCCGCCCCGCGCCGGACCCGCGTTCACCGCCACCAACATCGCCACGATGCGCTCGCGGATGAAGCCCGAAGCAAAGTGCTCTTGGGCGATGGTGGCCCGCCCCGACTCCCAGGCATCGCCCAGCTCACGCAACAGCGGCCCGTACAGGCCGTGCAGCTGGTCGGCGAACCCCACCATCTCCACCGACCGCAGACACCCCACCGCACGGTCGCGGTCGAAGGCCAGCAGCGCGGCGAACAGCTCCGCGCGAACCCCATCCAGGGCGCGGGTGGGAGGGGCTGCTTGACTGGTGGGGCCCCGGTCGCGCACCTGCGCCACGGCCTCACTCACCTTCAGTCCACCGTCCACCAGCAGCTTCACCTCCCGCAGGACGGTGACGTCGGCCTCGGTGTAGGCCCGATAGCCGTTGGCGTGCCGCGCCGGCGTCACCACGGAATACCGACGCTCCCACGCCAGCAGGGTGGCGCGCGGGACCCCGATGAGGTCGGCAACGGTCTTGATGCGATAGGCCATGGAGGCTCCCGGCGTGGCCTGTGGACAGGTGCCGCGGTCAGGCGGGCGCGCCGCCGAGTCCCTGGAGATGGACGTGGACCGGCGATGACGCGGGGCCGGTGTGTGGCCCGCGCCAGGAGATGGGATGCGCGGCGGTGAGCAGTCCCTGGACCACCCCCCGCAAGCGACCGAGCCCGGACACGATGGTCCGACCGTGCATGGGGTCGGCTCCGTGCACCCGAACCAGCCGCCGGCCGATGTCGCGGTACAACGTGCCAGCCACGAGGATGGCCAGCCGTGGGCGGGCTGGGATGTAGTGCATGCCGTGCCAGGCGCGGGTGTAGGCGGCCTCGGCCACATCGAGCAGGTCGGCCACCACTCGGGACAGGCTCGCGCGACCGGCCCGACTGCGCACAAAGCCCGTGTCGAGGAGGTCGTCGGGGGTGAGGCCCACGGCGGCGAGCCGCGAAGCCGGGATGTACACCCGGTCGCGCTGCGCGTCTTCGAGCACATCTCGACAGATGTTCGTGAGCTGCATCGCAATCCCGAGGTCGACCGCGGGCGCTCGTGCGGCAGGGTCGGTGACCCCGATGACCCCACTCATCATCAGGCCCACGGTTCCGGCGACCCGATAGGCATAGCGGTACAGCGCCCGGTCGTCGGCGAGACGGACGGTCCCGAGGTCACTCTCGAGGCCGTGCAGCAGCTCAGCGGCCGCCGCGGTGGGCACCCTTCGACGGTGGGCCACGTCGAGGTAGGCAGCCACAATGGGGCGGGCGGGCGCCTTCCCCTCGAGCTCCGCGCGGAGGTGGGTGAGGTCGGCCACGGCCTGCGCACGGGTGGGCGCTTCGTCGGCGAGGTCGTCGGCCAGACGGCAGAAGGCGTAGGTGATGGCCGCTTCATCCGCACAGGTGCGCGGCAGGAAGAGCGATGCCAGCCGAAACGACCGCGCGTGGGTGGCCAGGACCGCGCGACTGTCGACGACCACCCGAGCGGGCGTGGCGGCGCTCACAGGAGGTGCCGTATGGGGTGCAGGGCGAGGAGGCGGACCTCTTCGGCCACCTCGGCAAGAGCCGGGACCGACTGGAGCAAGGGGTCGGTCGACAGCGCCTCTCCAATGCCCCGGATTTCTTCCAACACATCCGCCAGCGCGCCGCTCTCACGAAAGCGCCGAATCGCGTCCTCCACGGCGTCCACCCCGGTGACGTCTCTCGGCGCAGCCAGCAAGGCCAGCAGCCACTCCCGGTCTTCCGGCCGGCGGTCGAGGTGGGCCAGCACCAGGGCGCTCACCTTCCCCTCTTCGAGGTCGGAGCCCCGGTGGCCCCGCCCCTTGTCGCCGTAGAGGTCGACCACGTCGTCCTGGAGCTGAAACAGCACCCCCAGAGCGGTGAAGCGGTCGCCCAGGGCCTGCGCCGAATGGGCGTCGAGCCCGGCCAGCAGCGCGGCACCTTCCACGGGAAGCGCAAACAGGCTTCCCGTCTTTCCTTCGACCGCTCGCCGATACCGCGCGCGATTGAGCTGCCCGGACGACAGGAGCGCGAGCTCTTCGGACTGGCCCCGCACAGTCGCCGCGGAGTGACGGGCGAGCGCACGGGACAGCCGCCACCGGACCCCATCGTCGACGCCTCCGAGGTGGTCGAGCGCAAGGAACGGCAGCATCAGCATCAGGTCGCCGGCGTTGATGGCCTGGGCGACTCCGTGGCGCACCCAGACCGTCGGCTGGCCCCGTCGAAGGAGGTCGCCGTCCTGGATGTCGTCGTGCACCAATGTGGCGTTGTGGAGCAGCTCGATGGCCGCCGCCCACGGGACTGCGGTGGTCCGGGACACACCGAGGGCCGCGCCCGCTGCCAGACACAACCGGGCCCGCATCCGCTTTCCGCCCGTTCCCAGGTGCTCCTGAGCGATGACGCCCAGGCGGTCGAGGCGCCCTCCCGAGGTGACGTCGGCCATGAGCGCGACCACGGCATCCAGTGCGTCGCCGGCCATGAGCGAGTGTGCGGGAGGGACCGTTGCGGGAGGGGTGGCGCGGAGCAGGCGCAAGTGGGGAGCCATCACAGAGACCTCGCGAGTAGTACCGGCCAGACACAGCCAACACCCGGGATACGGCCGAGTGGGCGCGACAGATCGACTGGATTGATGGCCGGCGGCCACCGAAACCAGATGCAAACCATATACATCAATCCCGCCGATACGCAAACAGTATGAACATGGTATGGATCGAGTCCACGCCGAGGACTGCATGATCACGCGCACCCCCGCCACCGTCCCCACGTCCCCCGAGAGCCTCGATGCCCACGGCGGCTTCGCGTGGTGGTACCTCGACCTCGTAGACGACTCTGGCCGAGGACTGGTCCTCATCTGGTCGTTCGGGCTGCCCTTTCTTCCCGGGTATGCACACGCTGCGCGCGCTGGAGCCGCTCCACGGGCCCGCGACCGCCCCAGCCTCACGCTTTCGGTCTACGAGGGGGGCCGGCAGGTGTTCTACGACTTCCAGGAGCACCGTCCCGACACCGTCGTGTGGGACCCCATCCACCACACCTGGGACTTCGACGGCACCCGCATCCAGTGGTCGCACAGCGCGGACGGCACCCGGCGCACCGTCGAGATCACCCTCGACCGGGCCATTCCCGGCGTCGATGACCGCCTGACCGGCCGCATCTACGTGTCCGGCCGGCTGTGCCGCGACACCACCCCCGAGGCCACGTCGCCCCCCCATCCGGGCCACGCCTGGAGCCCCATGCTGCTCGCCTGCGAAGGCACCGCCACCCTCCAGGCCGGCGACTTCTCCTTCGCGATGGTCGGCCGGGCCTACCACGACCGAAACGCCGCCACCGTGCCCCTCCACGCGCTCGGCATCGGCCGGTGGTGGTGGGGGCGGGTGTCGTTCTCCGACCGCGACTTCGTGTGGTACCGGCTCCAGCCCGACGCCGGCGGACCCGCACGCCACATGACCCTCATGGTGCGCTCAGACGGCACCCTCACCGAACACCCGGCCTCCATCCACCTCGGCGCCGACGTCCCCGGCCGGTACGGCTTGAGCAGCCCCGGCACCGTCTCATTCCCCGACTCCAGCGGCCGCCCGGTCGTGGCTGCCCTCCTCCACTGCGTAGACGACGGCCCATTCTACCAGCGCCACCTGGTCCGGGGCGTGTGGAATGGCGAGGTGGGGCACGGCTTCGCCGAGTACGTGGTGCCGGGCCAGGTCGACCGCAGCCTCCACCGTCCGTTCGTGCGGATGCGGGTGTTCGACACCGACGGTCCCAACTCCCTGTTCCTGCCGCTGTTCACAGGCGCCCGCAGTGGCCGCTTCGGACGGCTGCCCAGGTGGTGGACGAGAACCCCATGAACGCCGCCCCCAACCGTCGTGCAGTGGTGGTGGGTGGTGGCCTCGGCGGCCTCGCAGCAGCGATTCGCCTGGGCGCTGTCGGCTGGCACGTCACCCTCCTCGAAGCCCGCACCCAGCTCGGCGGAAAGGCCGGCACGGTCACCCTCGACGGCGTGACGGTGGACACCGGTCCTTCGGTGCTCACGATGCCCGAGGTGCTCCACGACCTCCTCGCTGCCGCCGGGATGCAGGCCACCGACCACCTCACCCTCCGGTCGCCCTCCCCTGCATTCCGCTACCAGTACGCCGACGGCACCACCCTCGACGTCCACCACGCCCTCGCCGACACCCTCGCCAGCGTCCACCGCACGCTCGGGAGCACGGCCCGCGCCGAGCTGGAGGGCTTTCTCGCCTACAGCCGCCGCATCTGGGAGGCCGCGGCCCCCTACTTTGTGAAGGGTCCGGCCCCCACCGCCACCCGCTTGATGGGCCTGGGCCTCCGCGACCTCCTCGAAGTCCGCCACATCGACGCTCTGCGCACCATGCAGGCCGCCATCCACGACCGGGTCTCGAGCCCGCACCTGCGCATGCTGCTCGCCCGGTACGCCACCTACAACGGCTCCGACCCCCGGGTGGCGCCCGGCACCCTCAACTGCATCGCACATGTGGAGCTGGCCCTTGGAGGCTTCGGGGTGGAGGGTGGAATCGGCCACATGGTGGATGTTCTCGCCGAAGCAGCCCGACGTGTGGGGGTGCACGTGCGGCTGGGGACGCGGGTGGCTCGGCTGGAGACGGTCCGAGGACACGTGGTGGGGGTGACGACCGCCGATGGCTGTCGGTTCCCGGCCGAGGTGGTGGTGAGCAACGCCGAAGTCGCCCACACCATCCACACGTTGCTGCCCGAAGACGACCGCAAGGCCGTCCGTCTCGATGGCACCACCGAGCGCTCCATGAGCGGCTGGACCGGCGTCCTCCGTGCCCGTCGGCGGAAGGGACCGCGCGCCCGCGTGGCCCACACCGTGGTGTTTCCGGAGCACTACGACTCCGAGTTCGCCGACATCTTCGACTACCGCCGGCCCCCCACGGCGCCCACGGTCTACCTGTGTGCCCAGGAAGCCTGCCATGGCCGCACCGGCTGGACCGCAGACGAGCCGGTGTTCGTGATGGCCAACGCACCGCCCGAGCCCACCCACGCCCCCACCGCCCCTCAAGTGTGGCGCGCCCTCCGCGACCGCGTGCACGACCGCCTGTCCGCCGGCGACTTCATCCACCCCAGCGACCACTGGGTGTGGACCCGCTCCCCCACCCAGCTCGCCCAGCACTTCCCAGACTCCGGCGGCGCGCTCTACGGCGCATCGTCCAACGACCGCTTCAGCGCCTTCAAGCGGCCGCCCAACCGAGTGGCTGCCGTCTCGGGCCTGTACCTGGCCTCCGGGAGCGCCCATCCTGGCGGAGGCATGCCGCTGGCGATGTTGTCGGGGAGCCTGGCGGCCGATGCGGTGCTGGCGAATGTGTAGGGCTCAGTCCTCGACGAGCACGCCCCGCGTCAAGACAACCTGACACACGCCTTTTTGCCACGCTTCGAGGGTCTCGACCACATTGCGCGGCACCCCGGGTGACCGCTCGGCGAGGATGGCCACCGCTTCGTCGACGTCGTGCCAGGCCAGCCAGCGCTCCACGCTCTCGCGCTCGAGGTGGACCCGGTCGCACACATCGCGCGAGACACACCGCCCCAAGCGCTCCACGGCGAAGCGCTGGCCAGGTGTGAGGGCATGCGGTGGCACGATGATCTCGAGGTCGGACCCCACCCAGATGGGCGGACGGGGGGCGTCGCGTTCTGCAGCCCACTGCACCCCATCTTCGGTGGCAGCAAACACGCCGGGCGCCCGTCGGACCAGGCCGATGCGCGACAGCAACGACAGCGCGCGCTGGATGGCACGGGACTCCACCCGCTCCCAGCCGTCTTCGTCGAACAGCCGCGGCCGCTCTCCCGGAGCTTGGGGATACACGCGCAGGCCCTCGCGCTCCCAGCACGGAAACAGCACGTGGCGGTGCTGCATGCGGAGCTCGTCGAGAAACACCACCTCATCGACCGCTCCGTCGCCCGCGTCCCGCAAGGCAGCCCGGATGGCGGGCAGGACCGGGTGGAGGTCGCGGTCGAGCACGGCACACGCAAACCGGTGCACGGCCTCGGTGATGGAGCCTTCGAGGGTGCCCTCCAGCCCGAGGTCTACGCGCAAGACGCGGTCCATCACATCCATCGACACCGCCCCGAGCGCTTCGAGGGCCCGCAGCGCCAGTCCCCAGCGGGGGTCGGCTTCGAGCTTGTGGCCGTCTTGCAGCTCGGGTGCGCCAAGCCACCGACCGAGGCGGCGGGTGTCGCTGCGAGACAGCTCTCCAGACAGCACGCGGCGTGGCTCCACGTGCAGGATGGCGGCCGCGAGAGATGCGGCGTCCTGCAGGATGCCGGCGGGTCCGGGGTTGGGCTCGGAGAGGTCGTCGGGGGCGTCGAACACGGCCTCGGAGAAGTCGTAGGCCATCGGTGGCGGGTGCGGCAGGCCCGGGCGCAGGCGATGCCGACCGATGCGGGGAGGGTCGCCCACCACAGCCTCGAGCAGGCCCATCACGAGCAGCTGCCGCACGCCGTCCCAGTCGTCGATGGGGTCCCAGGTCTGCAGGCCCACCACTTCGTTGTTCACAGCGTGGCGCTGCACCACATGCAACAGCTGGAGGGTCTCGCGAGACAAGGCAGCCAGGCGGGCGTCGAGGTCGTCGTGGGCCAGGGCTTCGGTGGTCTCCCGGCGGGCGTATCGCAGGAACACCCGGTCGCCGAGAACAGCGAGCAGGTCGCGCTCCATGCGGGGTCGGACCACGCGCTCCAGAGGGCGGTTGGTGGGAACCGTGAGCGCATCGAGGTCGCCCAGGCGGTCCCACCAGCCGTCGTGCGCCACCGAAAGCACACTCACCGCGCGCCTCATGGCACATGCTCGATGCGGTAGGGGTAGCCCTGCTCGGCCAAGAACACCTGCCGCCGCTCGGCCATCTCCTGCTCGCGGGTGTCTTCGGAGACGAGGCTGTAGAACACCGCCTGGTTGTCGCCTTCTTTGGCCCGCAGCACGCGTCCGAGGCGCTGGGCTTCTTCCTGCCGGCTGCCCCAGGTGCCGCTCACCTGGATGGCGACGGTGGCGTTGGGCAGGTCGACCGCGAAGTTGCCCACCTTCGACAAGGCCAGCACCCGGGCCTTGCCAGAACGGAAGGCGGCGAAGAGGGTGTCGCGCTCGGACTTGCTCGACTTGCCCGTGACCAGCGGAATCTTGAAGCGCCGGGACAGCCACTGGAGCTGGTCGATGTAGGTGCCGAGGACCAGCACCTGTGCGTGGGGGTGCCGCGCCAGCAAGTCCGCGAGAACAGCCCCCTTGCGGGCATTCTTGGAGGCCATCACGAAGCGGTCGCGCGCTCCGGCCGCGAGGTACTTGGCACGGTCGAGGTCGGACAGCGGGATGCGCACTTCGATGCAGCGTGCGGTGGCAATCCAGCCGCGGGCTTCCAACGCGCGCCACGGGACGTCGTACCGCTTGGGACCGATGAGTGCGAAGACGTCGCCCTCGAGGCCATCTTCGCGGACCAAGGTGGCGGTGAGGCCGAGCCGTCGACGGGCCTGGACCTCGGCCACCTCGCGGAAGACCGGAGCCGGCAAGAGGTGTACCTCGTCGTAGATGATGAGCCCCCACCGGCCGCGGTGGAACAGGCCGATGTGGGCAGGGGCCGACTGCTTGTCGCGACGCCACGTGAGCAGCTGGTAGGTGGTGAGGGTGACCGGCCGGATGTCTTTGCGCTGGGCGCTGTACTCACCCACGTCGTCTTCGGTGAGCGAGGTGCGCCGGAGGATTTCGTTGCGCCACTGCTGCAGCGCGGTGTGGCCGGTGCACAGGATGAGGGTGCGCATCCCGAGCTTCACCATCGCAGCCACACCCACCATGGTCTTGCCCGCCCCGCACGGCAGCACAATCACACCGCAGCCTGCTCCCGGACCACCGTGAAAGGCGTCGACTGCAGCGTTCTGGTAGTCGCGCATCTGCCAGGGCGCGCCGTCGGGGGTGGTGGGCGACAGCTGCATCGACAGCGCTTCACCGTCTTCGAAGCCGGCGAGGTCTTCGACGGGATGACCGAAGGCGATGAGGGCCTGCTTCAGCTCGCCCCGGCGCATGGGATGGACCCGCAGACCATCGCCACCGGAGTCGTCGACGAGGTCGTGCACGGCCTTGAGGGTGCGCACGGCGTCGAGGTCGGTGGGGTCGCGTCCTTCCAGGCGCAGCCACTCGCCGTCGCGAACGAGTGAAAGTGCCCCATACCTGGCCATCTTGGCCCGAATCGAGTCAGGGATGCCGGCCGGGACCGGGAACTTGGCCCAGCGGTGGAGCTGCTCGATGACTTCGTCGGCGGAGTGACCGGCGGCAGCGGCATTCCAGAGCGACAGCGGGGTGAGGCGCCACGTGTGGACATACTCGGGCGACTTCACCAGCTCGGCGAACACCACCAGCACATCGCGGGCTTCTTCGAAGTGCGGGCTGGCGGTCTCGACCAGGATGGTGTGGTCGCTCTGGACGATGAGGGGGTTGTGGGGGACGTAGGTCACTGGGCTCCGGGGGGCGGCGGACGGCGGTCTATCGGAACGGGTGGAACCCGGGGGTGGGTAGGGTGTCGGAGGCCACGGAGGAGACCCGATGCTGTTGCTGCTGCTTCCCGTCCTGGCCATGGCCACGGACTACCGGGCCGAGGTCGACCGCATCGCCACACAGCGTGCGGAGCTGGCCGAGCGGTGGCAGGCGGCGCCTCCAGCCGAGCGCCCCACCATCCTCGCCGAGGCCCGAAGGGTGGTGGACCGGGCCATCGTCGACACCTTCATGCCGGCCTGGGAGGGCACCACGTGGGCCTTCCACGGGATGACGACCACACCGAGAGAGGGGGAGATTGCCTGCGGTTTCTACGTGACCACCCTGCTGCGGGACGCCGGCTTCCAGGTCGAGCGCGACCGCCTGGCGCGGCAGGCCTCCGAGAACATCATCCGCACGGTGAGCCCGAAGAAGACGATGTGGCGCCGCATCGGGGTGTCGGCCGAAGCGTCGGTCGACGGCGCTGAAGATGGCCTCTACATCGCGGGTCTGGACCAACACACGGGCTTCGTGGTGGTGCGGGCGGGCGCGGCCCGGTTCTGCGATGCGTCGTACGTGTCTCCGGCGGCGGTCACCTGTCAGCCGGTGGCCACCTCGGCCTCGTTTTCGTCCAACTACCGCGTGTTCGGCTCGGTGTTGGCCGACGAGACGCTGGTGAAGTGGCTGGAAGGCAGGGCCTTTCCCACGGTGGGGAACGTGACCCGCTGACTACTGCCAGGCACCCAGCGCGGTGCGACGGAGGAATTGGTAGCCCCCACCCGACGCCCCCCACACGTGGCGTCCATCGGCCGACCAGCCGCGGTCCCAGCTCACCAGGACAGTCTCGTCCAGCTCGATCTCGGAGGTGGCGTAGGCGGCGCCGCCCCAGTCCGTGAGGCATTCGTCTTCCACGGTGCCGCCCACGAAGCGCTCGCCGTCCCAGTCGAGCACCACGCCGCAGCCGGGCAGCTCCACGGCGCGGTCCAGGTCGAGGTCCCACGCCGAGACGTCGTCGCAAGCCCCGATGTACTGGCGCGGTCCGGCCACTTCGAAGACCCGGCTGATGGCCTGGTGCTCGTGGGCGCCGGGCTCCAGCACGTAGAGGCGCTGACGGTAGGGTTCGTCGGGGGTGGAGGCGGCGGTCTGCTCGACGTACAGCACATTCGTGCCCAGATCGGGCATCTCGACGGGGCACATCGTGAGCAGGATGTGGAGGTAGTCGGCGTCGGCGGCTGCGTGGTCGGCGGAGTCGTAGTGCCCGATGAGCAGTGCTTCGAGCTCGGCCACCGCATCGAAGGCGGGCTCGGTGGTGCCGGAGTCACCCGAGTCGCCGGAGTCCGAGGTGTCGGTGGTGCCGGTTTCGTCGGTGGTACCGGTCTCGTCGGACTTCTCGTCGGAGCCGGAGCACGCGAACAACAGGCTGAGGGCGGCCAGCTGGAGGGAGCGAGGGGTCATGACTGTCTCCTTGGGCCCCGTGGGTGTAACAGTCGTTCGATGGTGCAAATGTGCTGCCGCAACGGTCAAAAATCGTCCACACACGGCGCACCGAATCGGCTACACCACTACACACCCGGTCGGGCTGGAGGTCCCATGGCCGACACGCCAGAAGTCCCCGTCGTGCGCCGCATCCTGCACGTCGACATGGACGCGTTCTTTGCGTCTGTGGAACAGCGCGACAACCCCGAGCTGCGCGGCCGTCCCATCGTTGTCGGAGGGTCGCCCGAGGGCCGAGGCGTGGTGGCCGCCGCCAGCTACGAAGCCCGTCGGTACGGGATCCGGTCGGCCATGTCTGCGGCCAAAGCTGTACGCCTGTGCCCCTCTCTGGGGTTCGTCCGCCCCCGCTTCTCGGTCTACAAGGCGGTGAGTCACACGGTGTTCACCATCTTTCGCAGCATCACGCCCCACGTCGAGGGCCTGTCGCTCGACGAAGCCTTCCTCGACGTCACCGACCACCTCGACGGCTTCGGCACCGCACGCGCAGTGGCCGAACACATCCGCACCCGCATCCGCGAAGAGGTGGGCCTCACCGCCTCTGCCGGCGTGGCACCGCTCAAGTTCGTCGCCAAGATTGCCAGCGGGTACCGCAAGCCCGATGGGCTCACCGTGGTGCCGCCGCCCAGGGTCCGAGAATTCCTCCATCCCCTGCCCGTGGGCAAGATCTGGGGAGTGGGTCCCAAAGGCCAGGCCCGCCTCGAAGCCCAAGGGCTGCACACCATCGGCGACATCGCCCGACAGGACCCCCTCGCCATGCAAGAGGTGTTCGGCTCGTGGGGCGAACAGATCTGGCGAATGTCCAACGGCATCGACCGCCGCCGGGTCCAAGCCCACCGCACCCGCCGGTCACGCAGCGCCGAGAACACCTTCGCCACCGACATCGACGACCTCCCCACCCTCGAGTCCCACCTCGACCGCCTGGCCGACCGCGTGGGCCGCGGGCTCGAAAAGGCCGGCGAAGAGGGCGACACCGTCGTTCTCAAGGTGCGCTACGCCGACTTCACCACCATCACCCGCAGCCGCACATTGCGACGGCCCACCCAGTCCCCCGATGTGCTCGCCCGTGTGGCCCGACGCCTGCTCCGCGAAAAGACGGTCGCAGGCACCCGACCGGTGCGGCTGCTGGGTGTGGGCGTGCGCGTGAAGAAGCCGCCACCGCCCACCAAACAGCTCGCCCTTCCGTTTCGCTAGGGCACATCAACCGAATTGCGGAGGTCGTCGCGGGCACCCGTGCGAGAGAACAGAGGCGGCTCTCCGATGGGCGCATCCACGGTCACCCAGCCCGGTCCTTCGTGGTGCTCGCCGGTCCATACGAGCGTCCAGGTGTCGTCGGGAAGGTAGACCGTGCGCTCGTCCTGGCCAGGCTCGAGCACCGGGGCCACGAGGAGGTCGGGGCCCAGGAGGTATTGGTCGTCGAGCGACCAGGTCTCGCGGTCGTCGGGGTAGGCGAGCATCAGGTGCCGCACGATGGGATGACCGGTGGTGGCGGCATCTTCGGCGAGCACGAGCAGCTCGGGAGCGAGGGCTGCGTGGAGCCGGGTCATGGCGGCGAAGTGGGCCTTCGTGTCGTCGTCGGCGTCCCAGCGCCAGTTCTCGTCGCGCTCGTTGCCGTCGTGGGTGCGCATGAATGGGGTGAGCGCCCCGAGCTCGGTCCAGCGCTTGTAGAGCTCTTCGGTGGACGGTCCGCCCGAGAAGCCGGCGATGTCGTGGGTGACGTACGGCTGCCCCGACATCGACAGGGAGAGCATCGCCGGAACGACCGTGGGCAGACCATCCGTGGGCAGCCAGTCGGCTTCCTGGTCACCGATCCAGTGCACCATCGCGACGTCGTGCACGCCGGTGTACCCGGAGCGGGCGTACATCAGCCAGTCGCCGTCGGGGCGCAGCTCGTCCATCACCTCACGCGTGATGCTCTGCCACAGCTCGGGGTAGGTGTTGTGCACCACGATGTCGTCTTCGGCGGCCAGCTCGGCATCCAGCGGCATCCACTCGGCGAAGTCGGCCATCCAGCCATCCAGGCCGATGTCGGCGACGGCGGTGCGCAGGTAGCCGCGGATGTATTCGCGGGCGTCTTCGTTGGAGAGGTCGGCGGTGGTCATGTTGCCGCGCGGTCCCACGAAGGTGTAGGTGTCGCCGGTGGTGGGGTCTACCGGCAGCATGCCAGCCGCCTCCATGTCGTCCCAGTGCTCCAAGATGGGGTCGACGAAGGGGTTCACGTAGCCCACCACGCGGTAGCCACGGGCCTTCAGGCCAGCAAAGTAGGCGGCGATGCCGGGGTACAGCTCGACTTCGTCGGGGGCCCACCGGTACTGCACGCCGTAGCCGCCGCCGACGTTCTCCCGGCGTCCGGTCCAGTCCTGCACCCACAGCGTGGAGGCCACCACACCGGAGGCTTCGATGTCGTCGACGAGGGCATTCACGGCGTCGATGCCCCCCTGGGCGCACATCCAGGCGCCTTCGATGGACCACGCGGGCGGCAGCTTGGGACGGCCGACCACCTCGCCCAGGTGCGAGACCACATCGAGGGCGTCGCGACCGTGCACCACGCGCATCTCGGGGTGGCTCACCGGCCACACCACCTCCATCGTGGCGACATCGGGGTCGGTCTCGCAGAGGTCGACGTTGGTGAGGACCGGACTGTCGACGAGAACACCGAACCCGCGGGCATCGACGTACCAGGGCATCGGAAAGTAGGTGGTGTTCTCGTCGCCCGAGAATGCCCAGCTGGAGCCGTCGCGGCCGATGCCTTGCTCGGACAGGAACAACGGAAAGGACTGTCCGGTGCGGTCGACGGAATGGTACTGCGCGCCCCAGCCGTGGAATGAGCCGTCGTCGGCGCAGGCGGTGCGGATGACCAGTGCATCCGGCAGCTCGGCGCCCGTGTCGAAGATGAAGCGTGTCACGTCGCCTTCGGTGGCCAGCCGCAGCACCACGGACTCTCCGGTGGCGCCCTCGTACTCCAGGCGCACCACGTCGCCGGGTTCACGGGAGATGCCCACCAGCTCCACCGGGCGGTCGGTCTCGCCGCTGCGGTCGAAGCGCCACATCCCCAGCGACATCTCGGGCGTGATGCTCACATCGCGCAGGAAGAAGGGGCTGCCCGGCGGGCTCGCCCAGGTCTCGCGGTTGCTGTCGTAGAGGGTGAGACTGCCGTCTTCGCCGACCAGCAGGGTGATGTCGTCGGAGAGGTCCCACTGGCCGGAGGTGGGGTCGCCGGGCAGCTTGCCCACATCGTGGCCGCACGCGGCGAGCAGTCCCAGAAGTGGCGTGACTCGGGTCATGACGAACCTCACAGCGAAACGAATGGCGGCGGTCTCGCGACAGACCCGCCTCACACTGCCGAATAGCCCCCTGCCGCGGGACGAGTCATGTTGTCCGCGCACCCACCACCAGATCCAGGTTTTTCTCCTCCCCCGGTGACACCATCCCTGGGGGGCGGTGTTGGACGAACAGACGGGGCGGCGCCCCGCACCTCGGAGACCCATTGAGCGTGGACGTCGAAGCGCTGTACACCCGGTACGGACCCATGGTCCTCCGGCGGTGCCGTCGCTTGCTGATTGACGAAGAGCAGGCCCTCGAGGCCATGCAGGACACGTTTGTGCAAGTCATCCGCTACCAACACCGCCTCACCTCAGAGGCCCCCTCCTCGCTGCTGTACCGCATGGCCACAAACACCTGCCTCAACCGCATCCGCAGCCGGAAGCGCCGCCCCGAAGACGCCGACACCGACCTGGTGGTGCGCATCGCGGCTGTGCCCGACACCGCAGGCCGTCCGATGGCCCGGTTGCTGCTCGAGAAGATTTTCTCGCGCGAGCAGGAATCCACGCGCACCATGGCTGTGATGCACCTGCTCGACGGCATGACCCTCCAAGAGGTCGCCGACGAGGTGGGCATGAGCGTCAGTGGTGTGCGCAAGCGCCTTCGCACGTTGAAGGCGCACGTGGCTGAGCTGGAAGGAGTCTGACCATGTCGACCACCCCTGAAAATGGCCGTCCCACGGGCGTCGTCAGCGACCTGCTCCTCGAACGCTTCGCTCTGGGCGAGCTGCCCGCCGAGCGCCTCGCAGCGGTGCAAGCGCTGGTCGACGCCGACCCCTCCCTCCAAGACCGCCTGCGCGACCTCCAAAACGACGACCGCGCCATCCGCATCCAGCACCCGCCGCGCGTGATGGCCGCAGCGATTCGGAAGAGGGCTGGCGTGGCGGCTCCGAAGAAGCGCAGCCCGTGGGTGTTTGCGGCTCCTGTCCTCGCGATGGCTGCGGTCGCGCTGCTGTTCATCCAGGGGATTCCCGAGGAACCCAACGACTTCCGAAAGGGTGAAAACGGAACCCACCAGGTCGACCATGTGCCTCGGCTCCAGGTCCTCCGCGAGGGCGACGGCCCGCTCCACGACGGCGATCTGGCCCACGCCGGCGACACCCTGGGCTTTCGCTACGACGCTGACGGCTACGGCTATGGCGCCCTGTTCAGCATCGACGGCGCCGGCGTGGTCACCCTGCACATGCCCGAGTCGGCCAATGGTGCGCTCGAGCTTCGCCAGGGAGTGGTGACGCTCGACCTTGGCTACGTGTTGGACGACGCACCCGACTTCGAGCGTTTCTTCCTCGTGCTGTCCGAAGACGCCTTCGACCTGCACCGCGTGCTCGACGCCGCCCGCGACCTCGCAGGCGAAGATGACGCCGCGGACGCCGACCTGATGGTTGCCGAACACCTCGAAGTCATCGACTTCATGGTCGGAAAGGGCTTTCCGACCGACGGGGGCACCCCATGACCCGCTCCCTCCTACGCGTCGCCGGCCTCGCGCTCGGCCTCGCCCTCACCGCCGCCACGGCCGGGATTGCCCGCGCCGATGGTGGCGTTCGCCGTTTTGCCCTGGTCATCGGCGCAAACGACGGCGGCCCCGAGCGTGCCACCCTGCGCTATGCCGAAGCCGACGCCCGCACCGTCGCAGGCGTGATGACCGAAGTGGGCGGCGTGGCTCCGGGCGACCGCGTGATGGTGCTCGACCCCGACAAAGCGCGTCTCATCGTGGCTCTGGGCGAGCTCCGCAAGAGGGTCCAGGCCGCGGAGGGCCAGCGCACCGAGGTCATCGTCTACTACTCGGGTCACTCCGACGAACGGGGCCTGCTCCTCCGCACCCAGCGCTTCACCTACAAGGAGCTGCGCGACGCCCTCGCAAACCTCGACAGCGACGTCCGCATCGCCATCCTCGACTCGTGCTCTTCCGGTGCTCTGGTCACGGGCAAGGGGGGCCGGCACGTGGCGGGCTTCCTCGAGAACGAAGCCAACAAGGTGGCCGGACACGCCTACCTCACGTCGTCCGCCGCCGACGAGGTGTCCCAAGAGGCCGCAAGCCTGGGCGGGTCGTACTTCACCCACGCCCTGGTCACCGGCTTGCGGGGAGCCGCCGACACCAACAGCGACAGCCTGGTCACCCTGAACGAAGCCTACCGGTTCGCTTTCGAAGAAACCCTCGCCCGCACCGAGTCGTCGCGCTTCGGTGCCCAGCACGCCAACTTCGACATCCAGCTGTCCGGGTCGGGCGACCTCGTCATGACCGACCTCCGCACCCGCAACGCCACCCTCGAGCTCGACGAAGCCATGGTGGGCCGCGTGTTCCTGCGCGACGACGACGGCCGTCTGGTCGCCGAGCTCGCCAAGCCGGCCGGCCGCGAGGTGTCGCTGCTGCTCGAGCCCGGAAAGTACCGGGTGAGCCTGGAACAAGAAGACGCCACCTTCATCGGCATGGCGCACGTCGATGGCGCAGCGCCGTCCCATGTGGCCTTCGAAGACCTCGCTCCGTCCACCCTCGTGGCCACCGTCGCCCGCGGTGGTGGCGAAGAAAAGGACGGCTTCTCGGTCGCCCTGTCTCGCGTGGTAGACGGCGCAGTGGTGTCGATGGACGGCCTCGACGTCGACCTCGTGGTCAATGGCTCCGCGCTGTCGGGCACCGCCATCGGGCTGGGCGCCACCCGCTACACCGAAGACGTCTCCGGACTGCAGCTCGCTCTCGGCGCCAACGTGTCCGGCAAAGACCTCACCGGCGTGCAGGTCTCGCTCGGTGCCAACGTGGCCGGCGGCACCACATCCGGCTTCCAGGGCACCACCGGCATCAACATCAACGAAGAGATGGAAGGCGCGGCCCAAGCCACCACCGGGGTCAACATCTCCGAGTCCGGCGGACGCGGCAGCCAGTTCGCTGCCGGCGTCAACATCACCGGCGGCGACCTCCACGGTGTCCAAGGTGCGGCCGGGGCCAACATCACCGGCGGCGACCAGGCCGGCGCTCAGCTGTCCGCGGGCGTCAACATCACCGGCGGTGCCATGCAGGGCGCGCAGGTGTCCGCAGGCGTGAACATCGCCCACGGCCTGGCCGGCTACCAGGGAGCCGTGCTCAACATCGCCGGCAACGGCCGGGGCACCCAGACCGGTGTGCTCAACATCGCCGGCGACTTCGACGGCGCGATGGTGGGCGTGGTCAACATCGCCAGCAGCACCGACGCCCCCATCGGCCTGCTCAACATCATCGGCGACGGCATCCACGACCTCGAGGTGGGCAGCGACGGCCAGGGGGTGCACGGCACTCTGAAGCTGGGCGGGCGCAACATCTACACCAGCTACATGGGCCGCTACGCCCCCGAGCAGCCCGACCTCGTCGGCGACTGGGAAGTGGGCATGGCGATGGGCGGCCGGTCGCGCGGCGGCGTGTTCGTGTCCGACATCGACGTAGGCGCCACCATGTTCGGCTCGAGCATGTGGCAGAGCGGCAACACCCCCACACCCGGGTCGCAAGTCGTCGCCCCGCGCGTGCGCCTCGCGATGGCCTTCGAGATCTTCGACGGCCACATCGCGCCCTACGCTTCCGGCGAGATGGTGATGGGCATCGCGGTGGACGGCAGCGGCCAGCTCCCCGAGTACCTGCCCCGGTGGAGCATCAACGAGCAGCTCGGCTTCTGGCCGGAAGGTCAGATCGGCATCCGCGTCGGCATCTGACCGCTCCAAACACCCCAAGAATGAGGAACGCCCGGCCACAAGGACCGGGCGTTTATCGCGGTGGGACTGGATTCTCGGGGAATGCAGCCGGACCGAATCAGCGTCTCGCGGCGGCCCTATGCAGGTAGTGTGCCAGCGCTGTGCAGACACCGAGAACCCTCATGGACACACGGTCACTCAGCGCGGGGATGCCAGGCCCCCACGGCCGCGGACCGAAAATTCGGCAAAATCGCGACATCGATGTCGTACCGACAGGATTCTCTCGCCCCGCTCCCGCTGACGTCACATGGGCGTCACCCCGAGGTGTCGCGAGGGCCATCGAGAGCCCGCACTCTCCGATGGCGAGAACCCCTGGCTTGTGATTCATCTCAACGACTCGAGACCAGAGTCCGCATCCGGGGCGGCCCGACACGGCGCGCATCCCGTCCCGCCAGACTCGGGCATGAATGTCACACCCCCTCCCCTTTCACGGTCTCCTACACGTTCATGTGGCCACAACGTCCAACCACGCGGCCTGTCGTGTGCTCAGCGACAACTAAACCTCCCCATCGGCGACAACTACTCCTCCCCACCGCTGCCCCCATCTGACACGCGCCCGCTACCCGTCCTGCCTTCGCAGGGAGCCCGGCGTGGTGACAGACCAGCAGG
>Ga0213833_1000656_pt1 | contig 30841 bp, 50 predicted proteins | sample SWATP21_FD_160575 | JGI IMG/M metagenome (GOLD analysis project Ga0213833, IMG submission 160575) | Coastal seawater microbial communities from Marineland, Florida, United States - SWA TP2 #1 | ecosystem: Environmental > Aquatic > Marine > Coastal | place: USA: Florida | collected 2016-08-14 | reverse complement strand
TTCCTATTCCTACACCGTATCCGCCACTCGTGCTCCACGCCCCCGCCGATCCCGTGTCCGCCAGAGGTCATGGGATGCTTCACACGTGGAGTGTGTGTCCCCACGCTCCACTGACGAGAATATGTCCGCCGACGAGCAGTGGCGTGTGAAGCGTGAAGTGGATGTGGATGTGGGTGTGGATGTGGATCATCATGTGGTGATGCGACGACCAGTGCGCCGTCGTCGTGTGGGTGCGGCATCCGCCGCCAGTCGGACTGTGTACGTGGATGGCACTGGCACGCCAGCCCCGGGCGTCGTGTACAAGCCATCTGATGTGGATGTGGCCAGCACAGTGTTCGACGATGTGGGCACGGTTGTGGCATTAGATGCTGGTGCTTCGTCCCCGATTTCAACGAATGGTGGTGACCCAACGGATGTGATGGGCGATCCACTTTCTTTGAATGCGTTACCATATGTCCATGGTGACGCGGGGAGTCCTGAGTTGTTGCCTTTTGATGGGATCGCTGATGTGAAATTCTTCGACACCCTGTCAGATCCATTGCTCCCGGTGGATGGACTTGACGCCACGTGGGCTTTGGAGCCTATCGATACTTCAGTATTCGCGCTTGATTTGTGTATGTGAGAGTGTTGCCATGCTTTGCCGTAGTACTTTGACTGGGCGGTGTTGATTCGCAGAGGATTTTGTTGTTTGCCTCTCCGGAGGACGTGTGTACAGTGTCAGTAACAGTTTACGTAACAACAACTACACCTTAAACACTGCCACATGCTCGTGCCAGGAAATCCATGTACGGCCTGCCACGGGTGTGATGGGGCCACACCATGTCCATCGTTTCGGGTGTCATTGTTGAAGCACACGCAGCACGCCTCGGCTTCCATGCGGCGACCCGCCGGTCCACTTCATGTCCCCATCGGCGTCCCAAAGATCAACAAAAGCTCCTCTACCTCTACAGCAACGACAGCGCACGGAAGAGCAGGGGGGCAGAAAAGGTGACGGGGGCGATGGATCCATAGCGCATGAATCTCAGCAAGCCCACAAGCGCAACGGAGCCCCGAAGTTGCACGAGTCGACTCTTTTCGAGCGCCCGGATCCCCAAGAACACGGAAAACAGGGCGGAATTGCCCACCAGAAGTCTCGCCAGGGCCTGGGTCCACGTGCGCGCAGGTCGCAACGGAAACTGTGCACCACGTCCCCAAACCACACAGCAAGTGTCACGTGCCGCGCAGGATTCAAGCATGCGCATGCGCTGCACCAACCTTGTCAACAAAGGGAGCGGCGACGCCTAGCCCGGCCAATACTCCAACCATGCCAAGGTACGAGGAGTACGGAACATCATGAGACAACAACGTTTTGTCTGCAAGCAACCAGTCATACAGTCACTTGCTACACAGGTGACCCAACACGGCTAGACTCGTCAGGTGAGGGACACAAGCCGGGGATTCTTGCCTTTGTTCCGAGGATGACTCGTGGCAGTTTCTTTCCATGAAGCTGGGTCCGTACGTTGAGTCACGATAGAATAGCCACGGCGAAGGGCAAGAAAGCATAGCAAAGGGACCAGCTCCAGCAACAACACCATCTTCCACGCAGGCTGTTTTCGAAGGTACCCAGCAAGCGCATTGAAGAACTGCACAAGCACGTTCGTCAACAACACACACGGATGATCGTGTGCACCACGTGCCACGACGCACCGTATTATACAGAAACGCTGAAGCAGATCCAAGAACGGCACCAACCGCAACATCCCGTGGGTAGTGAATGCCCTCGTAGACGCGTGAAACGCAAACGCTCCCAGCAAAGGCGATTGGTGCGGCGAGAAACAATGATCGCACAAGGCGAGAGTCCCCCCATCGAGGAAAGCTGGGCGACAGCACTCCATACCCCGTCAAAACACCTGGTGCAATGCAAAAGCTGCTCGACGCTGCGCACATACAGGCTGCGGCGAAAACGCCCTCGGGAGTTCAACAGAAAGAAGGTGACCACTGCGGTCATGATTTGGGCGTGGGACGATGGAAAGCTGTACCTGTTGAGCGCGGCAGGCGTCACCACAAGCAGATGCGCATGCAACCATGCAAAACCATTCACGTGTGACGTTACGTACTCGTGCGACCAAGCACGGAGGTCTATACTCCGGTCCACCCAGCCCGGTCGCGGAACTCGAAAGTGCCACTTCATCAGGCCGTTGATGATCTCAGTCAAAGGGACCTGCAGGCCACGGACCACAGCAAATGAGGGCAACGACACGGGCACCCCGAAAACACAACCAACAAGCAAGCAGGTACACGCAAGAACGCACCAGGTAGATCCCGTACAAGCATCTGTTGGCTCGACACAGTACACGGATCGGCACGTGAGGCGGGACTGCATGCCAACGTACCGCTGCCGCGAGACGTACCGGTAACGATCTGCGACCAGGTACAGCGACACAAAGTATGTCACCAGCACCTCGCCACTGCAGAATTGGCCCAGGGACCACATCAACTTCGAGAACAGTCCGGTGCCCGTGTGATCCAGCCGCTGCAGCGGGGTCATAATGCGTCGCCGCTCCCACTTCAAAGAGGGAGAGTCTACATGGTGGTGCACCGACTTGCCACTCGGAGGGGGAACGCGAGCCACAACCTTGGGCTTCGACTGCACGTGCATGGCACCACACACAAGCGCACCGCTGCACGCGCGCTGAACCCCCCCCCACCAGACTGTGCTAGTGCGGTGACCGCACGGACAGCAGCATGTGCCGTAAAAGGATTTAGTGACACATTCAGGGATGAAGCACGCGTGCGAGACGGGGGGCATGAAGCGGCCGCGGGTGGGGCAAGACGCTGTTGTGGATGTGAAACGTGCTCGTGGTGGGGGTATAGATCTCAGGGGTGGTGGTGCTAGTGTTGGTGCAAGTGCTGCTAGTGCTGGTGCTGGTGTTGGTGCTGGTGCTGGTGCTGGTGCTGGTGCTGGTGCTGGTGCTGGTGCTGGTGCTGGTGCTGGTGCTGGTGGCGGTGCTGGTGGCCACCCAACTGCTCACCCCACGTTTACATTGCATACCAAGCAACCGAGCGGTCCCGTTGCTATGGCGGGCACAGCGGGTGCAAGTAGTTCGGACGTTCGCAGTGCGGTTCCTGCTCACAACTCACCACTGAGGAATGCAGGGACCACAGCCAGTGTCGATGGTCAGGCCAAACCACAGCACCCCAAGCACGTTCAACCCCCTCACGCCGTTGGGCTATCCTGGCAGCTTCTGTGGTCAGAGACGATCGGAAACCCGCCTGGGAACGTTGCACCCGTTGTTGTGACACTCGGGCAGCTCCTGGGCCAAGGCTTGGGAGAAATGCCCGAGTACACGGTGGTCATGAATTACCTTGTGGATTGGGAGTGGGTATGTGACGCGGCACCCATCGCCCGGACCTTTCGAGGAGTCTTGGTACACGGGCATCGCCAGCATGACTCCAGAGTGCGTTCCAACACGTGCTGTGTGCCCTGCTTCATCCCTGCTCACACGGTTGGAGCGCGGAACACTTGCCGCCAGGTTGCAGTCCGAGAAGCAGTGCGCAAGCTCAACAGGGGAGAAATGCAAACCTGCTACCCCACGAATCTTCCGGTGCGTTGCAGTAGCGATGAGATGTGTGTGTGTGTGTGTGTGTACCGGCTCAGCTGGTGTGCATCGCACGACAGCCTTTCGGGACACACCACTCGAAAGCATTCCTTCTATTTTACGAGCACCGTGTGCGTGTGATCATTTGCACGGCCAACCTCCTCAAGCGAGATTGGCTTCGAAAGACGCAAGGAGTGTGGTGGCGGGACTTTCCTCGCAAAAGCTCTCCCAAGCCTCCGTCTTGTACGTGAAACTCGATTCCCACACCATGCCCGAAGGCGATAGACACCACTTTCACCTGTCGCGCTCTGTCCCCGTTGCCTTTTGCAGCGACGTTTGAAACAGATTTGGTGGCGTACCTGAGCGTTCTCAACGAAGGTGTGCAGCGTCGACTAGACACTGCCCTGTCGCGTCTGAAGGACTTCGACTTTTCCGCGGCGGAGGTTGAACTTGTCGCCAGCGTCCCGGGCTCACACCAAGGCCAACAGTTGCACTCGTTCGTCGTGTGAAGTACATCATTGCTGCTTGGGCTTCTCACCTGCTGCAACACCACCTACACTGCCGTTCCAGGTATGGTCACATGCGCGTGCGTAAACTCCTGTCCTCCGAGCCCGTTGCGAAGGGTGTCTCCTGCAGTGACCCCATCGCGTGCCAATTTTCGTCACTAAGCTCCCTGCCTACATCTCTCCGCGATGCCTTGCAAACCTCTTTCAACAGCTCCTCTCGCCGCATGTTCGGCGCTGCTCGAGGGCCGTTACGTGTTGTGTTTCCCACGGAAGCAACAGTGCGCAACTCTCTGGAGGGGTGGTTTGCCGGAGACGCGATTCCCTGTCGGTCACACCATCTGACACCCGACGTGCGCAAGCTGCTGTGGCGGTGGGAGTGCCCGCTGAGTGGCCGGCAGCGTGCTGCTCCGCACATCAAAACCTTCTGTCGGTTTGCTCGCAGTGGGTCCGGGCACTTGGGATGGGTTGTGCTCTCGTCGCACAACATTTCTGCAGCCGCGTGGGGTCAGCTCTCGCGCCGTGCCGGACGTACAGCGCTGGTCATCAAGTCATACGAGCTGGGTGTGATGCATCGGCCGTCTGCAGTGGCCAAGGCTCGTGGATGTGCGACTGTGTCCCTCCGCTCGCTGTTCGAAGCGCTTTCCGCTGACGGCACCGTTCCACGCAACACAAGCGACGCCCCGATACCCTTCCCACCGGACCCTTCTCGCCCACGATCCCCCGCGCCTGTGCTGTATGTACCACTGCCGCATGTGCTCCCCGCGTCCAAGTACACGAAGGCGGACGAGCCCTGGGCTGTGGACGTGGCTCATGTGGGGGCAGACCAAAAGGACTTTCGAGGGGGTGAATGGGTTCCTGTCCCTGGTAGTGACCGCTGCCGGTACTCTCTGCCCGTCGATTAGCCGTGCACCATCACAAGCACAGCGCAGTACCTGCACAGCACTAGCACTGGAGGAGCACGAGTTGCTAGCAGTGTGTGTGTGTGTGTGTGGTGTCAGTCGGGGGTCATTTTTGAACTTTGCACGCGCAGCAGCTGAACCTCATGCCCGCTCACACCCGTCTCGCATGTCGGCATCACCCCACTGCCACCATGGCAACAAAACTTCGTGCGGACGACTCCGAGTCCCCGTCGACTGCTCCCACCGCCACCTCATCGCCTACAGATGACGGAACTGACTCGGTCAGCAGCATGCTGCCACGCCAAATAGAGCGGGCAGACGACATGAGCAGCCTCGGTGTGCGTGGACGCGGGCCAGTTTCGCGCGCGGCAGTCGAGGCACTGGCGTCCACATCCGTTGCTGGGCATGTCAGTGGCGTTCCACTGGGAGGGGTGAAGCCTGTGCTGTCCACTCGCTCCCTCATTGGGATGATGTCTGCGCCGCCTCGCCCCTGTGGGTTGTGTAATCCCGAAGCACCCCCGACACTTGTGAAGTGCTACTCCCGGCGAAAGTCAGCCGCCCTACGCGTGTGCTTCCACGAGTCGGGACCGTCGCGGCAAGATGAGAATTATGTCACCCGCTTCACGAACTGCAAGCTGGTGCGCGGTGGAAAGCTCATCGCGGACGACCTGTGGGTATTCAAGGGCAGGATCATCGACCCTGCCACGCGGTTTTGGGATGCGCACTCATCTCAGGTCCGTGTCGTGTCTGCGTTGCCACACGGGCGTGTGCGTGCATGTTGCTCCTCCGAGGTGGCTGATCTGCTTTCTCTTCACTGCGTTCATATCCTCCCACCCGTGTCTTGTCGCGCTCTTGCCGGGTTCACCGTTCTTGTTTGTGCGGCAGGAGTTTGCGGCCGACCGCGTCATCGACTGTGCTGGTGGCATTCTAGCCCCGGGCTTGATTGACATCCAAATCAATGGTGCCGTTGGGGTCGACTTTTCAGAAGAAGACGTCCGCACACAAGATGTTGCCAAGGTTGCACGCACACTCCTGCAGGTAGAATTGTCAGCTGTCGCTGTCGGCTTGACAGAGGAATGACGCATTCTCTGTGCTGATCTCCACCCTCCCCCCCTCTGCAGCACGGTGTCACAGCCTTTTGTCCCACAATCGTATCGTCTTCTCGCCGTGTTTATCGCCATGTCAAGAAAACGGTGCGGTAACCGTGTGTGTTGGGACTGCTCGCGCCCTGCTCATCTTTCAATGCGGCGGCTGCAGATCATACCTGGCACTGGCTTTGACATCAAGCGTGCTTTCCGAACGGCCACAATCCTTGGCCTTCATCTTGAGGGTATGTCAGACTTCGTGATGTCTGAAGCGGTGGTGTTTGTGAGGTGTCCGTAGCGTCACCGTCAGGGTGGTCAGCTCATTGCGGTGATGTTGTCAGGGCCGTTTCTGAATCCTCGCTGCCACGGTGCACACAGTGTTGACAACCTGAGGCATCCTGTTGGTGGCATGGAAAGTCTCAACGAAGTGTGCGTCCCGCGGTGTGCCTGCAGCGTAGCACATGCGTCTCTTTTAACTCCACTCGCGCCTGCGGCGTGCAGATACCCGTCGTTGGACACCACGTCCATTGTCACACTGGCACCAGAACTCCCAGGTGCCATTTCAGCCGTTCGTGGGCTTGTCAATCGCGGTGTGGCCGTCTCGATGGGCCATTCCATGGCCAACCTCCAACAGGCCCAGGCCGCTCGAGACGCAGGGGCCAACCTGATCACGCATTTGTTTAACGCCATGGTGCGTGGGGTTTGTGGTGCACGGGGTGGTGTCGTGGATGTTCTTGTTGTCGTGGTCCCACCTTGATGACCGTCTTGGCTTCCCGGGTGCCCCTCCATTTCACCGTAGACGCCCTTCCATCATCGTGACCCGGGTTTGTTGGGCCTGTTGGGCAGCGACAACTGCCCATACTTTGGGATCATTGTTGACGGCATTCACACGCACCGCCACGCGGCAAGCCTCGTGTACCGAGCACAGAAGGACAGGGTTATTCTCATCACTGATGCCATGGCAGCCATGGGGCTACCACCGGGTGTGTCCGGGGTAGGGTGGTGGTACCTAGTCTGCTGCCAGGGCACTGACCACGACAGATAATGTGCTGTGCGTGACTATGGTTTGGGTCCTGGTGGTGGGCGCGCAGGAGAGTTCGAGTTGGGAGACATGAGTGTCACAATTCGCGAGGGCGGGGACTATGAAGGACTGCACGCTGTCATCACGGGCTCAAAGACGCTTGCCGGTTCGGTTGTCACGCTGATTGAGTGCGTCATCGCTGTTGTTGGCATGTGCGCGTCGCGATTCTTGAAACTTGTCCATGCCATGTGCTCATCGGTCCCCTCGTCCTCCGCAGTTGCGTGAGGAACTACATGAAGTTTACCGGTTGCTCCATTTCCGAGGCAATCGATGCGGCAAGCCTGCACCCTGCACAGGCTCTCAACTTGGACAAAGAGCGAGGCTCGCTGGAGTTTGGGCGCCTAGCCGATCTTGTGCTGCTCGATATGGACCTCAATGTGCAAGCCACGTACGTGTTCCCTCACGAAGCACGTGTGTGCCCGCGGAAAAACGCAAAAAGAAAACAAACAAAAAAGCAAAAGCGAAAAAGAACTTCTGCAACCCGCGCCCGGATCCCTTTGTTGTTGTTGTTGTTGTTGTTGACACCTGTGGCGCGTGTGCATGCGCAGGTATCTTGAGGGGCACCTGGCGTGGAGCAAGCTCGTGGACACCAAGCTAGCCGTGTCTGCCACGCACCACGTGCACGGTACGGCCAGGCAGCACCACAGCAAACGCCGCCGTCGCACCTCCTCCGCATCCTCCCATGAAGTCTCCGACTCCTCCACCCCTCGTGGTGGCCACAAACGCCCACGTCTTGGGCACGGGCCGCCAAAACCGCCGCCTCAATCCGCCAAAACCGCCGCGGCGTTTTGGAGCCAGGCGGAAGAAGCCGCACGTGTTGATGCAGCCCGGGCAGAGGCCGCGTCCACCTTTTCCAGACGCACACACCCGTCGAGCGCGACCGAATCATGGTCGCATGCGCACCCATCGGCCTTTGTGCAGCGGTCCGAGTCGCGTCTGGCGGTGGGTGAGTCCGCTCGGAGCTCTGCAGTCAGGGCACGTGCCGTTGTGGCGCAGCCGAAGCAGCGACCTCGGGGCAGTAACGCCACCTTGATGGACGCATCCACCTTTTTCGAGGGCTCACACGCATAGTGGCAGCGCAGCGAATGCATGCGTCGGATGGAAGGGCGCCCGTACTTGGCCCGACGCAACAACTGTCGTGACAGCACTCGTTTGTAGAGCCGCGAGGCGTAGTGGTTGCCCCGTGGAGCAGAGTGGTTTGCCAAGGGGGGATTCCGAATCTCAAAAAGTAAATACATTGTTGGTTGAACCTTGGACATGCAGACACGACCGCAACAGGGTCAAAAGGCCTCGACTACCAACAGCATCGCACATGCAGAAATGAAAAAAACACATGATCACTACTACTGATCACACGCACACGCATACACACACGCGCACCCTGAATGAAGCATGCCTCCCCCCTCCCTTAATTAAAGTAAAGCATCCCAATCAATCCCGCTCTGTGATGGCACGAGCGTGTGCCCGCTGGCATGTGGGGCCAGCCGCGGCTGTGGCACACCACCAGTCTCAACCGGCACAGCCTGACCAGCGGTGCTGGATGTCACGCCTGCGTGAGTCCCAGACGAAGCCATGTCAGGTGGGTGGGGCATGCTGAGGACAGAAAACGTGCGGGGAACACCATCACTTGTAAAGTCACCCAACACTGCGCCTCTTGGAGGCGATGCTGTCACGTGTTGATGGTCGAGGGGCGAATTCGATGACGCCGCCGTCGTGGTGTTCTGTGAGCCGACGGTGTTGCCAGTGCGCACTGCGGCATTCACCCAACGCCCGTGTGGTGCGTCTCGACCTCCAAACGTCCCCCCACCACGTGGACGCCTGCTGTGGCCGGTGTGCTGCCGCATGAACGCCACCACCCGGTTCTCCAGCTGCGTCTGGCTCTCGACGACTGCTTGAAGGCGTTTCGTCAGCTCCGACTGTTGCTCCGCGACCGCCAGGAGGCGTTGCGTCATGTGTGTGTTCAGGTTGTACACTTGTTGAGCAAGCGCCACGACGTCATTGGGCGTGCGTCTTGTGCCCTCCACACCCATGGCTCTTCGAACCGGGAAGAACCGGGTGTCACCAGCTGCGATCATACGGGCGACATACCTGCACACCCAGCGACAGAACACAATTGTGTGTGGTGTGGTGCGTGAAACCAGGCACAGCGACAACCCTTCAGGCCAAACACGCACGATTCATGACCGGTGTAGTCATCGGGATGCTTCTGTGACAAGTGAACCTTGAAGAAGAGGTAGTGCCAAGCGTTGTGCGACCGCGCAATGTGTCGCTCAAACCCCTCACCATGATGCTCCAACACATCTCTGTCCAGGGAGCAGATGAAGCAGCGGTTTGTGATGTCATCACGAATAGCTTTGTCGGCGGTTCGATTCTCAGCAAAGGTGTCAATGATGATACCCGCGATGATTGATGTCGTCACAAGGATCACCAGGATGTGGTACATCTGCACGACAACAAAACGCACCACACATCATGGACAACGTTTCACGACACTGTGTGCCACACTGCACGGTACCGTTGAGAATATCGTCGATCCAGCTGTGGTGACAACATCAAGCACGCACCACCCCGAAACATGGTGACACATGTGCACAACACACAGGAGAGACCATGCGCAAACACGCTACTCACCCGGAGCATTTGAAAACACTGGGGCACTGCGTAGACCATAGTCAATATGGTCCAAGATGAAATTGTACAGTGAGTCATTGTGAAGGGCGTCCAGTTCTGCGGTTCCGTAGGAGCCCCCGTATGCAAACCAACCCACTAAGCCAAAGCCAACCACCACCATGATGCCCAGCAGTGTGGTTCCGATGACTTGTCCACCGTTGGTGATGACAGACCGAATCACATAGTGCAGAAGCCTCACACGGACGATGACGTCAGAAAGATGAAAGTAGAACAGGAAGGGATGGATCAAAAAGCCACCCAACGAAAATACGATGTACATGAGATAGTACCATGTGGATGGCTCCGCCATAAACTTGACGATGGCAGCATCACGCCACGCTGCACACGCACACAAACACACGAGAGAAAAAGAAAACAACGAACATTACGTGAAGTCAAGTGGGACTGCCATTCCTCACAAAGCGTACCCCGCACAACACACGTACTGTCACCGCAATTGCACCCACGGCGGCGCTCGTCAGAAGCGTGCCCATGCACCTCATGCAGCCGCGTTTCCAGCGCTAAGGCGTTCAGGGATTGATGGTAGGTCTGCCGACGCCCTGTTTCACGGCTTTGGTGCACGACATGTGACCCAGTGTCGCTGTCACCGCGGGCCTGTAGCTGTGGATGACGCAGCTCCTTTCCAGAAGCGGCATCGGCACCACCACTGCGATCCCCTCCGACGCCGTCAGCGTTGGCGTGGTCGCGCATCGCGGACAGTGGAGAGGCAATATGGCTGGTCGAACGCATGAAGCGCCGGACACGGCGCAGGTGGGTCTTTTGGGTCAAAATAGGACCACGGTCCATGACGAAGCCAAAGCTGAGCATGAATGCCGCCACGACATGCAACAGTCCCAGGACTTGGACCGCAGTAAAGACGCCCTCAGAGCCTACGTTGCACGTCGGGTACACCGATGTGCCGCTGAACATGACCTGCGGGGAGAATCCACGTGCCCGCGGGTCATCGAGGGTAGCGTTGGTACACGAGAAGAACAGAATGAGCAGAATCGCGATGCTCAGTGTCAGTCCAGCGATTTGGTAGTACCAGTCGCCTGCGGCAAGCCAATTCAGCACCCGTGAACGCCGTTGCAAGTTGCGGCGATGGTTCATGACGATCCACACGTTGTCCATTTGCTGCAAGAAGTCAGACAGCTTGTCCTCCATGTTCCCACGGCGCACACCAAAGCTGCAAGACAAGCCACATGCACCAGCGTCCCAACAGTGAGCCCCCGATCGCCATGCCACTCACAGCACCGCAAACAGAGCCAGATGCTTCCTCCTAGGCACCTACATGAGCTCTCGTCTTGCCTCTTTAACATCTACCGAGTCGAAGAAGAAATTCTGAGCCAGTGTCGGCACGCGAAAGTACACATGCTGCAACCGCGAGTCTCGCACGATTTCTATCCGGCCCACTTGGTTCTTCAGCTTGTCCAGCTCACCTGGAGACTGGACGGACTCCCAGTGCAGCAACTCTTGCTTCGCGGTGTGTTGGTTTTGGTGGGGTTGCTCCGACAGAATGCGCATCAGCATGTAGTGACCAAAGGCAAGATCCAGCAAACTCTTTTGCTCCAACGGCAGGTCGCAGCTCATAACGCGTTTGGCGACACCACTGGGGCATAGGTAGCCAGGTGAGAAGCTCACATGGCAAGGCATGGCACGCATAGCACGTCAGGGCACACATACGTACGACGGAATAAGACATTGCGTCACGGCTGCTTGGTGAAGACCGTGCCGCCTGCTGCGACACATTGACACGACACCACACCACCATTCCGCACACGCACATGAGGAACCTGGCAGGCCACCAAGCACGATGTGCGACATCATGAAACTCACCGTTTACCGCCACCTCGGCACCATGAAGCACACAAGGACGCATGTCGACGACGAGCGACAAGACGAGAACGCTGCTTGTCCCCAAGCCCAGCACAACCAGACCACGCAGTGCCAACACGCAGGACACGTCATACGTCAGCGCAGCTCGCGGGCTGCTTGATAGCTCCAGCAAACAATCTTTGCTCAGCATCTCACCTGTTCGCGCCACGCTGCTGGGGACAGTGCCAGCATAGCGTCCATGGATGCGCCACAAGGCGGTTGGTGTGGAAGATGATGCACGATACCAGAGTCCAGGAAATGAACCACCAAGTCCACGAAATCAGCGTTTCGAGCAGAGGCCACGACATGGCGAACACCCTCAGCGGCCACCCGAATGCGCTGAAAACAAAAAAACAAACGAAAAACACAGAAACAAAGACCAGTGTGGTCAGGTGACAGCAACACGCACACGAGGCAGCGTGGCACTACAGCCAAACCTGAAAGACAAGTGACTCGACGCAGGTTCGATGTGCAGGGACGCTGCGTTGGGCATTCTCCAGCATGGCGAGGTACAATGACATGTTGCGCATGATGGGTGTGAAAGCGGCGGTGGAGAGCATCTCGTCCCCACATTCCGGCATGAGCAACGCCTCCACCTCACCAGGAGGCGCTGCATTGGCACCGGCCGCACCAGTGTTCGGCGAGTGGGCATCGCCACTGAGATCGGGCGCAGGATGCATGGACATGCCACTGCCGTTGCTGCTACTACTCGCACGAGTGCCATGCCTGCAAACCATGAAAGCAGCACAGCCGTCATACGAAGGGAAGAAGAGGGAGCGGGAAACTGAGCAACAGCGTACATCGTGAACAATGCAACGGACAACTTGTCATACGTGTGGCAATCATCGTTGCCTTCGACCATAGCACGCAGTGTTGTGATGATGGACTGGCCCAGGGTTTCACATCCAACCAGCAGCCACCCAAGTCTGAGCACCATGCGTTGGACAAGGCGTGCTGTGTCGGAGGCATATCCTGTGTGCGTGTGTGTGTGTGAGCGAGAGATAGTGTATGTGCGTGTAGCGAAGGTGCCAGAACAGTCACCGAGAAACAAATGGCACAGTGCACGTCAACAACAAGTCAGCAACACACAAAGGTGTGATATGACAAAACGCGGGACGTCGTACGCTCTTCTTTGCTCTCACTGTGGTGAATGTTGGAATGCAGAGCATGTGCAAGGCGCTGGAAGGGGGCAAACGACTTGGCCCCGTCCGTGTGAGAATGCGAGAGGAAAGCTCCATCAGGGGCTCTGGAAAGCAGTCGATTCACCCATTGCGTCACAGTCTGCCACGCCAAACAGCGCGCCACCACTTCGTGAGCACCATGGTCAAGTACACCTCGCCACGACACCTGGTAGCAACATGCAAGCGCACTGAATCAAGATTTACGTACATACACAGCGTGTGTGACCCATCCACCAACGCCAATGAACTCCAGCAGTGGAACGAAATGCGCAGGAAGGTGTGACCGCACCACATAGCTGGCCGGGACACCGTGCACCACACGAGCACAAGTCAGCACCACCACACAGCGGGGACACAAACAACCGAGACACGCATCCGTGACTCACGCTTGCACTGGATGACAAGGCCCTTGTACCAGCTCGGTCAGGCACTTGAAGCAGTGCGCAAGCAGAGCGATGTCCGTGAGAACGTCCTGTGCAAGATGACAACGCATGCATCAGAGCGGTTGTACGTCGGCAGAATCGAGACAGCCACTGTCCCAGCCACAGCACGCATATCATGTCATACCTGCAGGATTTCCAAGGCAACGGCAACGCTGTCGGCAGCCAACGTGGCTCGCTCGTTGACAGAGCCGTTTGGGTGGTGGAGGCCGTCTTGTTCGTCCCCAAGCACCAACGGAGGCGTGGCATGAAGTTTCAGGCACAGCACCACCGCTACGTCAATCACTTCTTGGACGAAGTTGAGCGGACCAGCATGGGTGGAGAACTCCAGAAGCAACCGTTGCATGTGTGACTCGTGGTCTTCACACAAGTACGTGATAAAGCGAATGCATGATACCAACAGTTGCACGCGGTCAGGAAGTCGTCGGCGCAAGTCATTACCGCTGCCTTTTAAGTCGGACAGCGACTGCTGTCCAAGCTGGTTGTTGTGTACGAACTCCCGCATCAGCTGGCGAATGACATCCAAAACAAATCGCTCTCCGCCAGGGGTCTGCGTCAGCAAAGCACAAGTTAGTGGCGGTGCAACGAATGATGGAAAGAGACAGACTATCGACGTGTGGTAGGGACACACAAGGGGGGCGAGGGACATACTGCCACATTGGACATGAAACGGGATGGTGTACTCACCTGAAGCGCGGCTCTAAATCCGTCTTGAACGCTCCGCCTTTCGATGGCTCCACGAAGGAGGTCAGACCCAAGCTGGAGCGCATACCGCACCAGCATTCGGTTCTTGCTGCAGCCAAGGCGAATGACGAGATGCGGAATGCCAAATCTCACGAGCTGGCGTTTGGAGAACGCTTTGCGCGCCATGCGAGCCTTGGCACGAGCCAGCTGCTTCGCGGAAGCATCGATTCGAGCCAGTCCCTGTGGTGGGGTGGGGTCAACACAGGACGGTTGAACGCATGAGCAACGCATCAGGCAGGGAGGAATCTCACGCACACAGCACAACAAGGAGTGGTGTGCACCACCAAGCCAAACCAACACAACGCGCCACATACCTGCGAATTCACGCCCGCACCCACCGAGTCGTGTTCATCCGCTAGACTGGCTGTGAGCACAATGCGCCGAAGCACCGCAACCAGCACTGCATCTACCACCACGGCAGAACCGATGCGGTCCAGGTCTCTCACGCTGGCCGTGAAGCCCTTCACATCCCCCTCCAGTTTCAACAGTAGCTGGTGGAACACCACACCCTGTTGCGTCGCGTCATCGTCGCTAGACGGTCCAACGACCGACATCCGATCGGGAACCACGACCACATTTGCGTGCGAGGGCGCTGTTCCCATCCAACCTGCACCTTGAGATCCCTCACCCAATGCTCCCGGGCGCGCACTCGCACCCGCACCCGCACCCGCACCCGCACCCGCACCCGTACCCGTACCCGTACCCACACGTGTACTTCCACCCACACTCGCACCCGCAGTGGCTGGTGGTTGCGATGCTGCGTTGCCGTGACCAGTGGGTGACTCCGAGGTTCCCACGGCAGCGGCACCACGGCGCGTCACTCCGCAACAGTGGCCGCACCACCGCGAGAAGCAAGGGCAGCAACCATTCCTGTGATGCTGTGTGCGGGATCGACGGCGCACATCATGTCCTGCAGCACGGTGGGGAGTGTTGGACAGGGCGTGTGGGGAGAGGGCCGACGTGTGGCTTCGGCTGGGCGCATGAACCACCACTTCATGGGGAAACAGGTGGTTCAGTTTGGACAGAAGAGTGGACGCGAAGCGATCAAAGTCACCCCTGAGTCTGCGGAGTCGTGGACGTCGGGGCGTGCAGTGAGGAAACAATGTTGGCAAGCGACAAACGATCTCCACCAAGACACCAGCGCATCCGTACTTGTGCTGCATGTACTTCAAGATGTCAGCGGTCGGCTCCACGGGAGACAAACTATGCCACCCACCGTCTTTGTGACGACGGGAAGCAAGCAGCACTTGTTGCACAGACGATTGGAACGCCCCAAACAACTCAATGACCATCTGGTGTCGTGTGCCGCACCGCCAACAACCACCCACAAGCTGAGAAACAACGGAAAGGAAGAGGAAGCAGAGACATGCCGATCCGAGCAACCGCAAACTCGACGCGTACCTCGTGGTGACCATCGCTGCTTCGCTCGGATGTGCGAAACCCGGAATCAAGCGAAGAAAAGCGCGTCCCAGGCGAAAACAGGCGCATGTTACTGCGCACGGCGGGTGGACTCAGCAGTACGCCCCGGATGGGTCTTGTGGGGGTGCGAGGAGCAGGTTGGTGAAGAAACGCCTCACGTCTCACAGCAGAAGGGGTGTTGGGAGCTTGGACGGCGCTACCACCACCACCACCACCACCACCACCACCACCACCGCTGACATTGGTGCGGGCGTGTGACATCTCTCCTCGCTGTGGGGAGGGGCTGGGAAGAAGCACAGGGGCCAGTCGCTTCCGACCGTCCTTCACCTTCAAGGGCGGCGAGCCAACACCCTCTCCCCCTACGACACGGTAGGGCAATGCGCGCATGCCTGCTTGCGCACCTGCACTGCCAACCGTGCCTGCGGCATCAGAGCCTGCGTTGCCTCCATTGCTCGTCATTGTGGCCCCAGACAACACGGGTCGCAGAGTGGGGATGGGGGACACGAGGTCTTGTGGTTCCTCGAGGCCAGCAGAGTGTGGTGCCACGCCTGGGTGATTTGAAGAAGACTCACTGGAGTGAAACGAGTGAGCCCGGTGCATGAACACGTTGATGGCACGCAGAACGCTGCATTTGACGTGCAGCCCACATGAAATCAGAGTTTCGAGCAGATCGGCCTGGACAAGCAGCACATGTCGTGGCGTGACGTGACGTGACGTGACGTGACGTAACAAGTCAAACCTACCACAATGTCTCGGCGAACGATGTTGCCGGGACCGAGTCCCTTTGACATGGTCAGCACTTCGGCCATGAGGTGTGCCACAGATTCCTGAACTTCTGCGCGCCGCATTGCCCCAGCTTCTGCCACCGGATTCTTGCCTGTGCCCAACACAGTCCCGTCCTTGTTGCGCACCTCGTCTCCATCCGGCGTTCCGTAGTTGCACATGATGAGCAACGCCACCGACGCAGGTTGTGCCATGCGCTGCACGTTGATACAATACACACGATCAGCAAAAACGAGCACCAACGCAACGCAGACACAGCTGTGGGTACACACAGCAACAACACACACCTGAATCAACGGGAGGATGCCCAAAAACAAGAACACATCGTCACTATCACTCATGCCAAGGCGAGGCGTGATGCTGGCTAACTCCTTTGCAGCTCCATCCACAATGCCCTTGAAGGTCTGACACAACCAGCAACCTCGCACGCGTTATGGAAGTAATGGTGGCACGGATGAAGTGCCATTTTACAACGGTAGCTCAGTCATACGCACCTCAACAAGCCAGAGTGCGTGGGAAAGTTCACTCGAGCGACTGGGTGGCGCGGATAGCTGTTGCCAGAGTTGCAACACACCGGTGTCGCCCGCATGGTTCACCTGCATGAGGTTTGTCGACGACGTCTCGGATTCGCCCGCGTGGGACACCGACTGCACCCGCCAGTACACGTGGGCGACAAACAGCAGGTACGGGAGTTTGGTTTCCAGCGAGAGGTCCAGGGACAGAATGTGGACGGCGTCCGCCTCAGAAAGCAAGTCACGACACTGTACCGTCGCCCATCATTACAAAACGCGTGATAATGCGGAAGCGATGTGAGAGAATTGTAACGGACAGTCTAGCAGCAGCTGCATGTAGACGCGCACATACGATTCACACGACGGCAAGCTCCGAATACACATGGGGACCAACACACCTGATGGACATCTGTGCGGCCAGCACAACACACAGCAAGAAGCTCGACCAACTTGAGGTGGTATTGAGCACGTAAGTGCGCAAGACTTCCTTCAGGAGCTTCCAGATCGGATAAGAGGCGCTTCATGCTGCACACACCACGATAACACACGAGGGTTTGCAACACAAAACTTCCGCGTCAAAAAGCGCAAGGCATCAACCAGAAAAGAGAGACACGCCAAATGCACACGATGCAACGTTGCATGCACATGCATCACGCGTCGAAACGCCCAACTGCACCGCGACACACTATGCATTGGTCGACAAACGTAACGTACGCGAAGTTGCTGCGAGCAGCACCTTTTGGTGGTGGGGGTGGTCGCCTCGGAGGTGGTGGGGGGTGCTTCAACGGGGTTGCGTGGGACGTGGTGTCACTTGCAGCTCGGTTGGAACTGTCGGGCCGCTTTTCCTCACAAGCTCCATCGTGGGTCATGCGAGGCGGTGGTGAGGTCAACCCCACAAAGTTGCTGCCCATTTGGGAGCCAAAAACGACCTGGACGTCCTCATCCAACTCAGAGTCGTCCGAGTCGGATGGAGTGGATCTGTGCACAGCAACAACAACAGCAACAACAGAACCCAACCCGACAAGGGGACGGAACAGATAATCAGACGCTAGTCAGGAAGCCTGGGACATAATGCCGGTTGGCACTGACGCACTGGTTGGTGTACAGTGCCACATCAAGGCCGTCGACGGTGTGTAGTAAGGAGCGGAGCACCAGCTCTTGCCGAGATGGATCAGGCTGCCCCATAAACAATATCATTTGCTGCAGGAACGTCAGCATGTCGGCTGACTCTTGAGCAAACCGATTGATGCCGATGTGAGAAATCACCCTGTGGTAGTGCATGTGCCAAGTTTCACTCATGGGCATGAGTGCCTGGCGGCACTGAACATTTCGCAGGCAATGTGAACACCAACCACGCACGCTGTGATGGAGGATGCATCAAGAAGGGAACACATCTCTGGAAGCACCTGCAACACGATGTTGACAACTGCCAGAGAGTTCAAGAACGATTGATCCAGGACGAATGCATCAAGCAACATGCCGTTGAGAAGACCCTCAGCAACGATGGCACGGCAATTGTCAGGCGAGTTCCTGTCACGAAACAGCTCAGATGTGACAACCAAGGAGACACCGAACACAAAGAAAACCAAGACCACCGCTTGAAGGTAACGAACACACAGAATGCCTCAAGGAAACGAAACGCGGTCGACATGGTGCGACGCATCGCCTTTGATCGTTGCATCAATGCAACATTGCCGGGGCGCAAGTTTTCCCGGAGCAACTCAGCTACCTCGGAGTGAACGTTGCTGTTGCGCAGCAAGTCTTGGTACACAACTGCTGCCGCTTCATCACCGATGGCATTGGCGTCGCGTTCGACTGCGTTACGTGTCGTACCAGGTTTTGTCAACGCTGGTGTCGACACACCCCACACACATGGCAGCACGCGTGGTACATGAGGCTCACCTTTTGGGTTGCGACGCACGATGCCCTTGCACAAGTCACTGTACCTGTAGAAAAGAACAGCCACCGTAACATCAGAACATGAAAGGACGGCATGTGCCCAAACATCTCGTCTAGCCGATTCATCATTGTTGCCACAGTGCAACCACTAGCCCAACCGCGTGTGCACCACGCACCACTCCAAGATGTTGCCGATAACCTGGGACTCGTGCAAGCGACGGCTATTCGCTTCAGCACGAAGGCGCGCAAGGTACCGCAACACCTTCTTGCTCACAGCAATGTGTGCTGGGTTGGCGAGCAAGGTCAAGCTCCCGCCACAGAAGGCCTGCCCGAACTCCGTTCGAAAGGTGTGCACGCGCACGAGCGCAGTTAGAGCAGCGCTGCGAGAGGTCTGTCATCCCATCCAACCGCCCAAGGTCAACGAATGGAATGGGAGGGAATGGGGTGAATCAAGCAGGTGAATCAAGGAAAGTGAGGCAAGCCACATTGATGATGAGGCGCATCACGCACCGCGTCTTCGTCTTTCAACATGTCGAGAAGTGCTGATGACACGTCTTGTACGAGCAATGGGTTTGTGTCACCCCAGGCACGCAACACCTTGCTCGCCGCGGCAGTCATGGACGGAGCCACAGTTTTCAGCAACGCAGGGTGCACGGTGCCTGAACGCGTGTTCCACCGCAGCTGCTCAGCAGCGTCACGACCATGTGGAAACGGCGCATTCAATGATGGCGTGACGGCGTCGCCAACCGGGGCATCTCCGGAGGCGGGGACAGCCTGAGGAGCGCTGGTGGTGTTGTTGTGACTGCTTACATCCTGACCGGCAGAGAACCCGGGTAGTGGGGGAGAGGAGTCAAGTTCACGGGAGACGTGGCCAACGTTCGATGCACGGGCCTTGATGTTTCGAATGCGGTCCAGCAACGCCTGGCCATCGCCAGCGGAAGCCTTCCACTCGCGAAACCACCTGCAGAAGAGCGTACACACAACCACGACGAGAGCGGTGTGTCAGCACCACCGAGCGTGTGTGGGGCTATTGTGTTGCGCGCTCTTGCGGGGCCGTACTGTTGAAATGTGAGCAAAAGGCACGAGATGCGCTGGTCGAGCATCAAGTTTGTGGCTTGCAAGACGATGCGGCACAAGGTGGAATGACACACATACAACGTCTGCTCCACATTCGTCCTGTGGTGCGTGTTGCATTTGAGCTGGCATACCAACCGCGCCACCGCACCTGAATAGAACCAATAGTAAATCATAAAACCAGTGGCGAAACGTACCTCTGTGCCGCTTGGCGCACAGCTTGGGCGGAAGAGCAATGCAACAAACGAATCACGCGGCCCAAGAGCACTGCAACATGGATGAATGTGTGACTTGATGGGGTGGACGAGACGGGCACACCATGGGCTGGACTGGCAACGTTGGCGCCTCCTCCTCCCTGGGAAGGAAGATGACCTGCTGTTTCACTCGGTGGAGGTGTGTGGCCGTACATCGAGCTGGCCACACCCCCAGAGGTTGCTGCGGCTTCGAAGGAGCACACGTGAACGAGCTGTTCAAGGGGTACAGGTGGAATGGCGGCGGAGAAAAACCCGAACTTGACCAAGGCTTCGACGAGCTGCACGCACGAGACACTGACACAGCACATACACGCGCGCACACACACAGCGGTGTAGGGATGGAATGAGAGGGGGCTTCTCACAGAGGTCTGAGTTGAGTTGAATGCGACGTACCAAAACTGGAGCTTCGCTGCAATTGCTGCATTGTGTTGCTGCTGCTGTTTCACGCCTGCTGCACAGACAACTCGATGTAAGCACGTAACACCGACGAAACAACAGGGTTCAAAGAGGCGATGCATCGTGCAATAGCGTACGCCGTGTGCGATGGATACTGCGCTTCCTTCGGTTTGCTGGTGTGCCATCTGCGTGGTTGTCCACGTCAAGAGCATCCAACGTATCAGACACCTCTTCCAAGGCACTGAAAGCCCACATTGTGATCGTCTGTTCATCGGCACATGACAATGAGAACAAACAAAGGCAGCGGGCGGCACTGACACACAAGTGCGGTACCCGAGCGTTGATGTCAAGCTTGTCATACGTCTCCCAGCTTGTGTGACCGTCGATTTCACTCCACACTCGCGTGTAGTTGATTGTGTCCACGGCACTCAAAGGGTCGTACGCCACATACACATGCACCAGCATGTCAGCAAACAACGCCTTGCAGGAGTGTGGCATGGTGGGATCTTGCAAGTACGCGATCAAGTCACCAAACGGAAACATGGCGCGAACCATGGCGTTGGGGTCTGTTCGCCGGCCGATGTTCATGTCGACCAACAGGCGCAGCGACGACAGAAGGTAGTCTCGATACGTTTCATCCGCCTCAAGCCGGCCTTCCGATCCACCCACCTGGCAAACCACTCCACACAACAGTACACAACGCGTACGAGCGTGAGGTTGATTCTTCTTCATACCACAACAAAGGGCCCAGACTTTGCTGCCCAGACTCTATGCAGTGGACATACTCGCCGCCACAACACACCTTGCCTCCTGCTCCGTTCCACCACTTAGCAAACAGCTTCCACGCGCCACCAGAGTCTCCAGCTTCGGGGTCAAGAATGTACCTGTGACACGGAAGGGAACGCCGTGGTTGTGTGCCAGCAGCCTTGAGCTCCATGTGTGGTTGCTGGTGGCCGTAAACAACGCAACGTACGCTCGGCCTTTCAGCTCCGAGGCATGTTGGACTCCATCACAAGGTGCCCCCCCGACTCGCAAGCGAAGGAACAGTGACGGCCACTTGAAACGCCCAAAGGTCTCGATTCCGTCGCCAGCACGGTCCAATTCACTAAAGTGGCGACAAATCATGTCCTGGTTGCCTGGAAGAGCGTCCTTTTGGAAGGTACACAGCGCCGTCAGAGAATCGAGGTATCTCGCGGAGCGTTTTCGCTGCAATAGCACAATGTATTGCGTGACAAGCGCCTCAACTTCGGCGGTGATGTTCAACAGTGTCTGCAGCAGTCATGTCCGGGTAAAGTGAGCCACCTCGACGCTGTGCTGGTGTACAGCCATGAAGCTTGCACATCCACGAAGCAACAGAGGACGCGTGCACCTTATTGTTGTCGAACATGGCCTCCAAGGTCGCAGCTATTCCCCAAGAAACACGGAGCCGGCTCAGTGTTTGCATTTGTTCTGTCATCAGCGGAAGGTGCTGCGCAGCAATAAACACACCGTTGCGGGTATGGCGCTCACACATCAACCGCAGCACATGGTATGCTTGTCGCATTGTCAGATGCATGGCCCGTAGACTCGAGCTCTCCAGGTCACGTGGAGCACAGTACGTCAAAGGAAGCTGTAGCAACTCCATGATGGCAGCCGGAACACCCTGCAACGCGCAAGGAAGGGTGAGGAGGGAACGGTTGTGTTCCGTGCACGAACGAGCTCGGCAGGCAAGGCCGCACACACGACGTACCTGCTCACGCAGAATATCTTGGTGGGCTCGACAGGGCGACGTAGCGTGGGGGAGCTTCGACAGTCCGACGTCACGGCGGCAAAACTGGACGAGCTTGTTCAACACGCGGCGTATCGGCGCAAACTGCCAGGGGGTTTGGGGGCACATCATCAGTGGACCAACCAAATAGCACCGCATGCACCGCTGCCCAACGCAAAGTGGAATCACGCACATGCCAGTCGACGTCACTCATCGTTTCGAACGTTGCTGAACGCTGTCACACAGCCAAGGGATGAGCCAACAACTTCACCGCACCGCACAGCATCCTGCACTGGAGCTTCACAACCTCCATGCAGGAACACGCATGACATGCACCGTACCACTGCTGATGATATCGCGCTTGCCCGTTGTCCCGCCGCTCCTAACACCTCCGTCATGAGGCCAGCTTCTAGGCGCTGGACCAACGCCTGCGTTGCTTGTCGCAGCTTTGGCACGAGGCTTGTCACAAATAGCAGGCTCCTCACGTCGGCTTCCGGGGCCTGCACACATGGCACTTCAGCAACAGGTCCACACAACTACAGCTGCAACACACTCACTGCACTTGCACTGCATCCGTACCGCGGTCACGTGCACCACGTCATCATGTCTCTTGGATTTACACACTTGAAGCGGCAGTTGGTGAGTGGCAAGGGCCGACACCAACACGTCTTCCGTTGTGGATAGGGCAGATCTTTGGTGACTGTGGGCGCTGCCAGACGCGATGCTTGCGGTGGCACGCTGCGCATGTTCCGCATGTCCCATCAACGAGGAGCGTGGCGTTGCACCGACCTCCCCACCACCACCTTCCTCCGTCTTGCGACCATCATCACCCATCATCGTGTCCGAACCACCCCTTGCTGCACACGCGTCTTCCTCGGTGCCAGTACGACACCGGCCATCGCGTCGATTGTCCACTGGTGACGGAGATGGCGGTGACGCCTTCGCCGCATCGGCGCGGGGTCCATTCCCGGACGGGCGAAGCAGCCCGAGGCTGCTAGACGCCAAGGGTGCGGCAGCGCCGGAGCGTGTGTTGGCACAGAGGTAACCGCGAGAGGTCGTGTGGCGGATGTGGACGTAGGACGACATGGGGATGTTGGGACCTGACAGGTAGTGGTGAATGGTACCTCGAACGACCAGAGCCTCGGAGTCCAGGGGCACCAGTTGGAACAAGGTGCTGCTGTCAAACTTCGTCACTTGCACCAGGTCCACCTGAGAAAGAGAGCAAAGGAGGCGGGTGCAAAGGAGGCGGGTCATTTCAGCACGGACAGCATCATACTCACCCCGGCCCCCTTTCATGCACCGCTCAGTGGCCAAACCTTGTAGTTGGCGCGGGAACGCCGCACACGCAAAAACTTGCCAGTGCCGATGTGGCGCAGCCGAATCCGCTGACCCCAACAAAGCTGCGCCCCAACACAACTTTGGGCGGCTTCCACTTGAAACAAGGTGCTGCTAGAAATCAACTGAACAGGCAGCAGGACGCAACACAATATGGACGCGAAAGCGAGTGGTATGTAAGCAACAAAAACAGCACGGGGGACACACTGAGTGTGGCAAAGGGCGCACCTGATGCTTCGAGGAGGGGGTGTTGAGCAGAACAGAAACTCCTTCATCACGTTGGTCCAAGCCAAAGAAGCCTTCCAATTCGCGATGAAAAAGGCGAATTTGATCACCACCTCGGAGCAACGCTGGCGTGTCAGATGATGCCCGCTTGGCGTACAGTCGTGGTACCCACTGCGTACGCCTGTCACTAACGTTACATGCCCAAAATTCTCGGGCCTGGGAAGGGAGGGAACAAGCAACACATGAGTCCACCCTGCGTTGCCAACCCGAACACAGATGTATCGCCGGGCAGTGCACGTTCGCACCTGAGATGTGACGCCGTCTTTGAACACGTTCTCTGTGATGTGCAGGTACTGTGGTGACACCCCGCTTGTGGCTGTCATGATGAGCACCTCGTCCCCCAGCCGAACTACATCGCCTTGCGTGCGGACCTGGCAGTCACACCACACCACACGACACGCACACACCGCCACACCACCAAAGACGTCATCATGTCATGCTGGACACCAGAAACATCGAATGTCAGGCACGCCTGCAACAGCACCTTGAACCGAGGGTGTAGCGTGAACATGCCGGGCACATGATGTTGGCGCACGGCAGACTCTGGCTGCAGCTCCAGGCGCCGTGCGTCAGGATCAAACCCACACGAAAACTGCTGCGACGCCACGAGAAGGCGCCTGGTAGCGACGTGTTCAATGTAAAACGCCTGGCCGTAGACAATCGGCACCCTTGCTCGCTGCGCCTCGGGGACGCGAGCGTCCACGCCCGTCTGGTGAGCAGCCACACAACACACGACGATAAGAACACACACCCGGCAAGAGTGTGGAGTGTGAGCATCCCTGGTACCAAGGAGACACAACACATGTGATGTGAAGGGATAATCTGACCTGAAGGAACCGAAACACGCAGGTGGAGCGAAAGTCAACGCCCTGGTGCCGAGAGACAAACGCGTCGCGCGAGTCCCGTCGTTTGCGGTGGGAACGCCCGTACTCCACGCCTGAACCGACGCTGTCGTTGTCACTTGATGCTGCGGACTCATTCGATAGCGAGGGGTGCTGTGGAGTCCTGTTGAATACGACGAGGCTGTTGTCGGAAAAGGAAAGCGAACTCAGGCAGCTTCTGTGCTGCTTCGTCTCAATAAACACCTGGGTGGTGGACACGCAACGTGACTGTGTGCAAGTGCGAAAGAGTACACACGTCTAACCAATCCTACCCAGTCACCAGTATGAAGAACTTGACCACGTGACTCCATTCTTGATGGGGTTGGCTTTCAATTACGGTCACCACGGGTGCGTGGGGTGACACATGATCCCTGTTGCGCTTGGCAGGGATGGAAGGGCGCAACGCTCACCAGTGACCATGCCACCTGATGCGCTGCACCTACAGCTTAGCACTTTGCAGTAGTGACGTTGATCGACCACTGGCTCGCTCGTGAAAGGACTTGATTGCCAACACGACTCTACGGTGCCTTGCGTTCAAAGCTGAGTTCAACGAGCAGCACCGCGCACGAGGTGGATGTGACTTCACCACGGATATGCAAATGGATTTTCGGAAAACACCGAGAATTTCGAGACACTCGGTCCCCATTCGGTGGTTTATCGACGACGCGCCCCTCGTCGAGCAATAGGGCGCCTTGCTGCAGCACATGTGGCTGCGCAATCACTCACACTCTCTGGTTTCATGTCTTCTCGTTCGTCGAAGTGTACATTTTTGTGTGCTGCACGCGCGTCCAGCAACTTTGTGATGGTGTGCTGTTCGAGACCACGCTTTCGTCTGAGATTCTGGGGTGTTTCTGCTGTAATCCACGATTTTGTGGCAATGTCGCATCAAAGTTGGCGCCCCGACAGTGTGGACAGCTTTTGTGAGCAGCAGGGGCGGTTCATAGCAGAAGTTTGCTCCCGATCACGAGGCTTCACCTCCACAACTCACAAGCCACAGTGCTGTAGCATGCCAACAAAGGCTGGCTTCACTCGCTCCGTTAACCCCACTGATGAGTTCGGGCAGGACACTGCCGAGCGCAACACGTATGTGTCTCCTTCATGCTGTTCGTGATTAGTGCGGACCGTGTGTGTTTGAGTCCAACCACACTGGACCACGCTGTGGGTCATGGCGAGCCGAGCCCCCCCCCCCCCCCCCCCCCCCCCCCCCCCCCAACACCAGGCTCGCACATGAAAGAAGGGATGGCACGAAAGAGAATGCGCCGAACACACACTGGAAGTTCGAAGTCACAGCGACTCTCCACAGTGGCTCGGACACAACAGAAGAGTTGCTTCAGTTTTGCAACATGGCAGTGTAGTTGGCAGGTGCGCAGCGACTGAAGCACGGACACAGCACCGCCCATTCAAGAGGCTACAAACATGAATTGTGTTGCTGAAATACAAAAAGCAACCTCACCCCTGCTGATCAAGGTGCGCATGCGAGCTAACAACACACAGCACATGCACTAGCATCATGCGTTTCGCCAGGTACGTACACACATGTTTGGCGGCAGGCGTGACGGTGATGCAATGACGGCGAGTCGCCATTGGCGACAGAAGCCCTCGACCACCATGCACCAAGCGATGATGTATCGAAGCGGCGTCATGTGGTGACTACTTTGACAGCTCAAAACTTCCTTGTTGCTTTTGCGCAATCGGTGCTGTGTCCGTGCACCGGCACACTGCATCGGTTCACGTGAGCGACACAAACGAGCACCTCCATCTTCATTCACCCTTGGCCTTGTTTGCTGAAACTCCACCCTCACAACCCGTGCAATTCGATGGAGCAGTCGCCGCAGCGGCAGAGCCGGGATTGGCTCTCCTTGCTTGTTCCACACGCATGGCGTACACACCCAACCCAACGTAGCAACTCGTCAGCAGGAACGCCAGGATCGCAAAGAACGCGACAATGCGGGGGTAGGGGAAGATCAAAGCGACAAAGTCAACATCCTCTTGGCGGGTCGCCATGTCTTACATGCCAGTCGGGGCCGAGTCTCTCCAGCTGACGAGTTCGTGTACAGCACGCATGCGTGTGTCTGGATGGTGCATTTGTGGAGTTGTGCATGATTCCTCGGCTGTGCTTGTCTCGTGGCGCAATTGCGGCGTCGCGTTCTGCCAACATGGGACAACTGCGTGGCAGTTCCGTGTGGACGCAGTTCTCTGTCCTGACACACAAGAATGCGCTATTGGCGTGCAAGTACGGCGCTGCTGCTTTCTGTATCCTGTGGTTGTGCCACCATTTATTCTGGTGGCATGCACGCGCACACATGTACACATTGACCATTGGAACGCTTGTTGGTGCACACAGGTCATGGAAGGGATCGCTGGCTCAAATCATCACCCCAGCTGCTATTACGTTGTTGTTGCTGCTGTTTCAGTTCATCTCGAACACGATTTTGTCACAGCAAGGTACTTGCGTGCTTACGTGTGGAAGGTGTTATTTGTGCACGGACATGACCACGGCTGCGTGATGGGCGTGTTCACACGACTTGGCGGCCAGTACCATACCCGCCCGTCAATCCTGTTTCACAGCTCCCCCATTGTGTGGCACTTTCGAGTCCCTCATGCAAGACGGTGGCGTACGCGCCGCGGCTCGCTTGGGTTGAGGACATTTTGCGCGATGTTGCCTCCACTGCGGGACTGGACTTTGATGAGACGTTTGTCGCCATCCCTGGTACCATGACGGATGCCACGTTGGAGGCTGAGTGCCATGGCACGGTATCATGTCTCAATGCATTCTTGAAGGACAACACCACAGTCGCAGAGTGGATTCTCCAACGCCCGAACCAGACCCAAAATGTTGTGACGTTTCAAAGTGCCTACATCCCGCCCGACATCAAGGCTCAGCTCCCAAACTCCACCATGTCTTGTACGTTGTATTGTTACTAAGTCCATGGGTGGACCAGGGTGGTTTGGGGGTGTCCTGGCATCTGTGTTGGAGCGCTTGTCACTGACCGTGCAACCTTGTGGCTTTGTGTAGACACCCTGTTCTACAACATCACAATTGACCAGTACCCATTCTTTGGGGATGACCACGCCATGGAGCTGAAGAGGAGTCTCGATGCTGCAATCATTGCGCGCTCCAGCGGTGTGGACACGAAGCTCGACATTGGGTGGCAACATTTCCCGAAGCCGCCTCCTCGTTTGCAGGGTTATGATGTCGTGCGTTCACACAACGGGTGTGAAACCTTGTCCTGCCATGTGTGGTCAGCCTTTCATAGATGATGCATTGTGACGCAGGTGGCGAATTCTGGCGGCACTTGGTACTACGTTCCTGCCATGATTGTGTTCTTTGTGCTGCTGAGCGAGTTGGTTCAGGAAAAGGAAAGCAAGTTGCGCGTGGGCATGGCGTTCATGGGAATGAAGTCTGCGCCGTACGTCACATCGTGGACCGTGTGTTATGTTTTACCCGTGGTGGTATGACCACGTGCGTGGGCAATCTTTGTTGTCAACCTTTTTGGAACGCACACACACACACACAACTCTGTTTAACAGGTACTGGGCAAGCTGGGCAGTGTACGGCTTGGCGTTCAACGTCCTTTCCACACTCGTGCTGGTTTTGTCTGGCTACGTACGCAATAATGACGTTGTTGGGTCGTTCTTTCGTTTTCGTGTGGGTTGTGTTTGTGGACTTCTACGTTTCGCTCACTTTGTGCTCGCCGTGTCAATACCTTGCGTTCTGTCAGGCTGCGGGGTTTGACTTGTTCACGAACGCCTCCTTCCCTGTGCTGCTGATCCTGTTTTCGCTGTTTGGAGCCGCGATGGTGTGCTTGGCCTTTCTTCTATCGACTTTGATCAGCAGTTCATCGACTGCCCAGACCTTTGGATGTGTGCGTGTGGCGGTGTTGTGGCACTTGTTCGAATGCGTCCGCTAACACACCCCACGTTTGCTGTTTTTGTGCCACCAGAGGTTGCGTTGGAAGCATGTTGTCTTCGAAACTTGACGACCCTTGTGTGAAATGTGTGGTGCCTGTCTGCGTGCGTTGTGTGATGTTCGCAGATACGATCATCTTGGTTGGGTTTGTGTTCCAGGTTGGTGACCGTCGGTGCGGTGTTGGTGTATTCATGGTTGATGCTGACCATGTGCCACTGCAGGTCATCCTGTCGTCTCAGTACGGTGCACTGATCGACCTTCTGTTCAGTGACAACGTGGCCACCTGGGTACGCTGGTATTTCCATGCTGTGTGTGTCAGCGTGCACACCCTCATGCGTTCAAATCGTGCAGGTTCAAGGCGTACGCTGGCTCCTTACTTTCTATCCACCATTCTTCTTTTCGAAAGCGTTCTATGATGTTGCAACGCGTGCATCTAGCATCATTGACAAGGCGGCGGGCAAGGTGATTCAAGGCCCGGGCTATTCGTGGTCGGACTTGTATGTGCACCGTCATGTCACATTCTTCAAGTTTCACATCGACGTCCCTCCGACTGTCAACGCTTTCTACTGGCTCCTCATCGATGCCATCATCTTCCTGGGTACGCTTGGAGTTGTCAGAAAACGGTGGTCTTCACGTGCAGGGTTGAAGGCCGTGAACTGACACTTCACTGCGATTGTCACGCAGTCCTGGCCATGTACCTTGACGCTGTTTTGCCCGGGGACCATGGATCACCAAAGCACCCGCTGTTTTTCCTGTGTCCCGAGTCGTGGCCAACATGTTGTCGCCGTGGCAAGAAGCGTGCACCGGCCCAGTCATCACCAAGTACGTTTCATTTCCATGTGTTGCCGTCGTTGCGATGGAAGCCGCTCCTCTAACCCCAGTGGGTCGGGGACGACACACGTGGTGTGCCACGCTTCATCATCACAACGTCACCCAGTCGATGGAGAGGGGGTTGCCGAGGAAGTGCGCACCGCTGCGATGTCGCCTCCCCCAGCTGGTGTGGCCGCTCGACTGTCGCACCTTGTCAAGGTGTACCCCAGGAGCTGGTGGGCGTGTCGCGGCGAAGATGTGACAGCGTTGGATGACTTGAGTCTCACCGTGCGGGATGGAGAAATCCTTGCGTTGTTGGGGCACAACGGTGTGTTCTGTGGGGTTGTATGCACGTGTTGTACGTGCTTGTGGCGTTTGGGGAGCTTGACTGCTCACACTTGCTGCTGCCCACCGGTGGTGTGTGTGGTATGCTCGTGTGCAGGTGCTGGCAAGACCACCACCTTGTCCATCATCACGGGGTTGTTCAAGGTAACGCTGCAATGGCTGTGTGAGGGGTGATCGCAATGGTGTGTGTCATGTGTTGAGGCAAGGACAACAGCCATTCATGCTCCGACCATGTACCGACTCCCTCCATAGGCAACCCAAGGCACCGTTGAAGTGTATGGAATCGACGTCGCGAAAAACGTGCAAGAACTCCAAAAAGTCATGGGCGTGTGCCCACAGGTGAGTGAGGATGCTAGAGCAAGGGCAGGGCTGCTGCTCACATGTGTGCATGGATCAATGTCGCACAGCACGACTTGTTGTTCCCTGCTCTGTCAGCGCGACAGCATCTTCGTATGTACGCGCGTATCAAGGGCGTGGGGTCGAAAGAAGAGGTGACAACCGAAGTGGAGCGACTGTTGAAGGAGGTGGGGTTGGATCATGTTGGTGATGCACCCGTTTCAACGTTCAGTGGAGGCATGAAGCGGCGTTGCTCCATTGCCGTTGCGTGCATTGGCGATGTGAAGGTGTTGCTGCTCGATGAACCAACCACAGGTGCGCTATCTTGTCCCCGTTTTGAAGCGGGGTTTCTGTTGCTCTTGTCGACGTTGGTGTCGCGGCCTTGCTCAACCAACTCAACGTTGTTGCTGTGCATTGGGGCTTGGGCGCGAGAGGGGTTTCAGGTCTGGACCCAGTCAACCGGCGAGAAGGTGTGTAACTTCATGCTGTCGCGCTATATTGCTTCCACACTGTTTCACTGACGATGTCGGTTCCTTTTTTCCCCTTGAACACCTCCCGATCCCTTCCCATACTCTCAGCTTGGAAGCTCATCCAGCGACTGAAACAAGGCCGCGCCATCATTTTGACGACACACCAGATGGAAGAAGCGGATTGTTTGGGGGATCGCGTGGCCGTCATGGCACACGGACAACTGAAGGCCGTCAGCACTCCCTTGCGCCTCAAAACGAGGTGAGCGTCACGATACACAACGTGACACACAGAGCTACAGTGGTTCTCACGTTGAGCCTCCATTCCT
>Ga0213833_1000651_pt1 | contig 31090 bp, 23 predicted proteins | sample SWATP21_FD_160575 | JGI IMG/M metagenome (GOLD analysis project Ga0213833, IMG submission 160575) | Coastal seawater microbial communities from Marineland, Florida, United States - SWA TP2 #1 | ecosystem: Environmental > Aquatic > Marine > Coastal | place: USA: Florida | collected 2016-08-14 | reverse complement strand
TGAGGGCCTCCTTACCGCAATCCTGCAGCAGAACGTTGTCCAACACCACAGTACCGATGCGATCCATCTCCACGTTGCCCACCAGAACGTTGCCACCGTACCCAGGCGCGTCAGCCTCGATGGCGCCACGCACCACGATGTTGCGGGACATGTGTCCCACCGCACCCGCAAGGCGCACACTGGAGGCCAGTCCTGAGGTGCCTGCCGTGTCCACAGCCACGTCACCCGCAAAGTGGGAGTACTTCAGTGGCTCTGCCAGAGAGACGGACCAGGTGGGGTCGCCAGAGGAAGGAACCGGCGCCACGCCAGTGATGGTCATCGTCTCCACCTCCATCGTCTCTGCGCCGTACTCGGTGGGCGTCAGGACCAGCTGGTCGCCAGCCTGCCACGCACCAATGCCGGCACCCGTCACAGTGATGGAAGAGGAGCCCGCCTTTGCCGTGGTGACAAGACGCGTCCACGCCTGAGGCACCTGCTGGCCGTACAACCGCAGCTTGCCCATCACCATCATCACCTTGTTACCTTGGTACGCCTGCAGCAAGAAGTTGCGCGAGGTGCGGTGGCCGTACAGCACCACCTCAAACTTGTGGCCGATGAAGCGCTCGTCGGCAGAGTTGCCGGCACGAAGGGCACCCCACACCGCCAGGGTGTGTGCGTGCAGACCCACAGTCGCACCAGCCTCGTTCTTCACCTCCAAGATGCCCTCCACCGACACGTGCTCCAACACCGGCGTCACCACGTCCAAGATAACGCGCATGTTGCCGGCGATGACGACGTCCTGCCCGGCCGTCGGCACCACGCCCAGCGGCCACGTGTTGGGGTCAGACCACAGGCCCGACACCATTTGGTCTTCCGCCACAGGGGCGGGAGGCGGTGCGCACACGGCGTCCGACGGGCAGTGGACGCTGCGCGCCTCGAGGGAGAACCGCTTCGAGCTGGATGCAAACGCGGTGCGCAGGGGCTCGTCTTGGTCGTGGTTCGAGCTGGAGTTGACGGTGTTGATCACCACGTGCCACGCACCCACCTCCAGGGCAGGCGCGTTGTTGTGGGTGGTGTACCCGGTGCCGATGGTGTTCCAGGGACGGGGAAGGAGGCGCACAGAGCCAAACGAGGCCGGTGGAAGTGGTGCAATCTCCTCACCATTGTGCAGCGCCTTGAACTTCCACCGCGCGTCAAGGAACGGGAAGGTCAGGGCAATCCACTCGGGAGCGGTGTGCGACGCGGCCACTGCGCCCTGGTTGTCTTGACCAAACAGGCGCACGACCGGCGAGGTGGGAGACGCAGCGGGGGCGGTGGGGGTCACGAGTCCCTGATGCACAGCAGAGGCGTGGTCGGCGGGCACGTACTGGTCCACGTACTGTGGCCGACTGTATGTCACGCGAAGCGACGTCCAGTCGGCGTCCGTGCCGAGGCGCACAGAGTAACTGCGCTGGTCTGCGGCCACGAACACCCAGCCGTACGTGTCCTTCGGGTAGAACAGCTCCTCGCCGGACCCGGCATCGCTGCTCACAATCATGCGCTTCCAGTCCATCTCCATGGGGTTGGCACCGTCGACGCTGACGCGGCGCATGTGAACGTTGCCATTGCACACAATGCCGCCGTCGTACGGGGAGATGGTCGATCCGCTGTCTGTCGTGACATCCGCGGGCTTCTCACACACCGTGTCCCACATGTTCCAGGCACGGTACGGCGTCACCCACCCCTTCGAATGACCGGTGAGGGTGCCGTCGAGATCATGGAAGATCTGGCGATACGGCGCAGTCCACTTCGTGCGACGCGGCGAGTTAATAAACTTCATGCCGGAGAAACGGAAGGTGAACCCACCCTGTTTCATGTTCGAGGAAGAGGCACACTTGTTGCACCCAGCCAAGGCACCGGCGCGCCCGTAGTTCACAAGCGTGGCGTTTCGCATGTAGAAGTGCTCGTTCTGGGGCGCCATGACCGATGGCAGGCCGTTGTAGCTGCCGTCGGTGCGAGTGGTGGCAACATGCAGGGAATGGTCGAGAACGGGGCGGTCGGAGAACGGGACATCCAAGTTCACAAGGTTCACCCAAGCGGATGCCACAAACTTGTTGTTCACGAAGTGCAGGTCGCCAATGCTCTTCAAGAACAGCGCCTGGCTCCCGGTCTTGAACGCAGTAAAGTCGTACAGGTACGTTGGCTCGGTTGGGGAGTTGGGGTCGCATGGGTTCTTCAACGGGTGCCACGCAGGGTACACTCGCACACCATGGGCTGGGTTGGAATGCGCAGAGTTCCCGCGGAACTCGCCCAGGTGACCCTTGACAGGGCACACGCCAGACACGGATGCGGATGGGCCCAAGGGCTTGCCTGGGAGTTCAAACCAGTAGCCAGTGGCCTCAGATCCAGCCGCCACGTTGTCAATCCACCTGTTCTCGGCACTGGCCATCCAGAACGTGGCTGGCATCGTGTCACTTTTGATGCAGCTGCCACATTTGCGCGTCAGCACTCCCAGGTTGTGCTTGAACAAGTTGTTCTTCTCGATGCCATCCTCGACGAAGTACGTGTGACCCTGCCACACACGGGCACACGCCACACGTCACTGCCACACACCCCACCCGTCACACCAACAACCTCGACTGCTCACTCACCATGACGTCATAGGCGACGTTGTTCTCAATAAGCGAGTTGTGAGAACCGTGGATGGTGACTGCACGCTGGAAGCTGTGGTGGATACTGTTGCCACGGATGTACGAGTGAGCTTGGTGGCCAGCCATGTGCAAATGGTTGCAGTAACGTCCAAGCACGAAGCTCTGGCCACAATTGCGGATCTCTGTGGGTCGCAGCGTTCCAAACAAGCGTTCCAAACAATGCGGTGAGAGGCGCTCAGTCGTCGCGACCCACACAACGGGACAACACACAGCGTTGTGTACGCACCAGCATTCTCCATGTGGAAGACTCCTCCATGAACTGCGAGTGTGTGTGCACCAAACTTTTGAGAAGCAGACTTGTCGTCACCCTGGATGATCACGTTCCGGGACAACAGCCCAACCTCAATGCGCATGTCAACGGTTCCTGTAGGCGCACATTGACCGACACACATCCATCCATCCATCCATCCATCCATCCATGCACATGCATACGCCACACGAGTTGTCGGCAGTGAGAGGCAAGCACCACCACAAAAACAGCGGTTGGAAGGCGGCCGACGAACCGTGTCGCTCAGCGCCCGCAGGAGGCGTGTAGATGTAGCTCTCATGAGTGTTCACCAAAGGAGTGACGGTGATGTGGCGCGGAGACACCCGCGCGACGACCTCCACAGTCTCAGCATCGGCTGCCCGAGTGGTGGAAGACGTGACCACGACGCGGTCTCCCGCAACCCAGTCCACGTCCTCGGCAAGGTACAGCTCCGTGCCTCCCCGCACCACGGTGCTCTGGTTGTTACCGACCCCGCATGACGGTGTGAGTGGGACTCGACTGCAACACACACGCACAAACCAAACCGGGAGAAAGCCACCTACCTCCAGCTTGGTCCACGTGGTGATCCGGTCAGCTCCATGGATGTCAAGCACACCCATGTCGTGGTGGTGGACAATCCCGCCTTCATGCTGGTGCTCAGTGATTTGATCGTTCGACACCTGCATGCAACCAACACAACGCACGTACATACACACATGCACACAGACGGATCACGAAACGTCCAGTGCAACACACGGCACATTGCGTCACGCACCGCAAGGCACTTGGCACCGGCATGGGGAATCTCCACCGATTCGTATCGGTCACCGTGCAGGGTAATGACGGCATTCTGAACGAAGGGCTCGTCCTCTGTGCCCACCTCAAATCGGCCGCCCTTGATGAGAATGTAGCTGGCATCCAGGGCCAAATCCTGGCGGTCGAACACAAGTGTGCCTTGGACCAACAGCAGGAACAGCTCCGGTGGGCTGACATCCAACAACACCGCCTGGTTTTTGGGGATGACCACCGAGTCACCCGCCACAGGAGGCTCGCCGCCTGCCGCAAACCATGTTGACAACGACGACCAGCGATCCAAGAAACGGAACGCAACAGTCGCGGCAACCAACGCTTCGCCGTGCCCGTCCACGGTCACGACTACCTCCGGCGCGTGAAGTTCCTCACCACGTTTGGTGGTGGTGCACGTGATGGAAGTCGGTGACACCGACTGGACTGCGCAATCCACACCTGCCAGGGTGACAGTGTGTGACTCAGGGTGGCCGGGAATGAAGCCTGAACCAGACACGGTGATGGTCTCCCCTCCAAGCGAGCTGCCGAAGTTGGGCGTCACCTCTTCCACGGTGGGTGTGGAGTCGGCGGAAAAGTGCACATGCTCGTTGGCGTGAACTGTGGCGGGGTGGTCGTGGCTGTCGTGAGTACCCAACCGCCGCCGGCGAGTGGATGTGCCAGCAGCAGAGGCAGCGCCAGCGACAGACACCACAACGGGGCAGGCAGCATCCGTGGCGGGGGCATCGGCTGGCAGGGCAGCGCGAGCACCCGCGGCGTCCAAGTCCGTCACCATCACGCCAAGGTACTCAATCTCGCTCGCGGTACACCAGCCGCGGCCAGCACGGTAACGCAGATAGCGGTAGGCCGCTGGGACATCCGCAACATCCAAGTCGAGGGCGTTCCAACCAAACTGGGGCTTCTCCGAAATCGTTGCAAGTGGGGTGAAGGTACGCCCGTCGACAGAGCCTTCGAACAAGGAACCGCGCATCTTGTGGGCCCACCGCGTCGTGTGAGGGTGGTAACGAATGCGGTACACCACACCCGCACTGCCAGCACCAAGGTCGATAGTGGCAGAGCAGCGCCTGGCATTGTGGACAGCACATACGTGAGCGCACTACTCAGCGCACAACCAGCCACTGTGCCCAAATTCACACGCAGACACCACACGCCCACACACCTGTTACCGGTGGTCGCACCCGTGTGCGTATCACCGTCAAAGAGAGGCTGGAAGTTCTTGCGCTTCGAGCGCACGTCACCAGTCAGCTTCTGCCGAATATCCCGTCCCGGAGAGCTGGTAATGAAGTCGTCACCGCGGCCGTAGGAGTACACGCTGGAGAACTTGGCCATTGACGCAGCGGAACGAAGGCTGGGCACCGTGCACGTGAGACGAGAGTAGGAGCTAGAGGTTGTGGCGCACTGATGTCCGCACACCAGGACGCTGGCGTCTTCGGGGTTGGAGGGGAAGCCACGGCCGTTGATCTGCAGCTCCCATCCGCCCGCAACGCCACCCTCGCTGTTGGAAATGGACGTCACCTCCAGGTTGGACGCGAAGGCGAAACCGGACTCGTCCGAGGCGGCCGTCAGACGGCGGCCGTTGGTGAGGTCGAAACTGGCGTAGCCCTTGCCGGCCACGTCCACGACGATGTCGGCATGGTTGCCACCGGGAACGTCGCCCAGCGTGCACTGCACCGACTCTTCTCCATCGCCCACCGTCACGGTGGCTCCGGTGCAGGGAACGCCGCCGATGGTGACGCTCACATCCGCACCAGCCAAACCGGTGCCCGTCAGGGTGATCACATCGCCCGCGCTGCCCTGCTGAGGTGCCACCGCAGAGATGATGGGCGTCAAGTCTGCCTGCCACTTGAAGTGGAAGTCGGTAACGCGGGTAAAGGCGTTGTCACCACCCTGAGCAGACACATCGATGACGACAGCGGCGCCATCCGCCTCCAACTGCGCCGCGACAGGCGTCAGAGCAGTGGGGAAGGCGGGAGCACGAACGACAAGCATGGTAGGCGTGGCCGACTCGACCACAGCCTGCACGCCCAGCGACTCCACGCTGGGACCAGACGCACCAGGCACCTCCACCGTGGTGGCTGGGTTGCCCAACCACACTTGCGGCAAGGCACCACCAGCGCCCGTCGCGGCCAGACCCACGCCAAACACCGTGACGCGGCGCCCACCAGCCATGGAGCCGGCAAGGGGAGCCACAGCGTCGACGCGCAGCGGGTGTTCGTAGCGGAGAGCCGAAGCATCGGCACCGGGCGCAGCGAAGCCGGTTGGGGTGGCGACCACCACGTCAACCACACCCGCTCGGTCGTGTGCCACGGAGCAGGCCACGGTGCCAGCGGCCGAAGGGGTGCGGGGACAGGCGTTGCCGCCCACCGTCACCGTCGTGGCTGCGTCGTCCTCAGCGGAAAGACCCGGCATGGACAGGGTCAGCACCGAGGGAGCGACGCTGAACGTGGCGGCGTCGAACGTCGAGGGTGCCTCGGCATGGGAAACAGAGGCAGAGGCCACGCGTGGCGTTGCGGTGGGAGTCAGTGTGAACATGCAGTCGGCGTTGGCATCACAGACGGAGACATATCCACCGAGCATCACTTGGAACACCCCCGACATGGAAGCACCGGAAGACGCAAAGCCAGCGGGAGTGGCAGCCAGAACGCACTGGAGAGACGTGGAGGTGACTGCGGTGACATGACACTCGACAGTCTTGTCGGCGCCGTTGGGCACGGTGAACGTGACACGCGCCGTGTGGTCGTCAGCACGGGACGCGACAAAGAAGGAGCCAGTGGCACTGATTGTGGAGCCGCCCGCCAAGCTTCCAGTTGACGGCGAGACGGACGTCACATGGAACCCATGGCTCAATGTGGTGGCGCCCACAACCATGGCCGCACCATACCCAGGGACGACGAGGCTCGGGGACGACGAGTGGGTTTCCGCAGACACCTCACAGGCCTCATCACCGCCAGACAAACGGCGGTGGTGGCGAGCCTGTGCCTCGCTCAGACGACGGTGGTGTCCTTCCTCACCAGCAACAAGCTCGGGGTTGAGGGTGTGAGCGGTGGTGTGGTCACCACGCCCACAAAGGCCCACACCGCGCGGAATGACACAGGTGATTTGGTCGGCCACATCCTCAACACCTTCGGGTGATTGCTGCGTATCGCAAGGCACGTCACCGAAGGAGACCGAGACACCCTTTCCAAGAAGAGAGCCTTGCAGAGTGATGGCAGTTGTCGCCGCGGCGCTCACATCAGACGGGGACACAGCCGTAACGGACGGCGTGTGAGATGCAGCAAACGCAAAGTCGCTCACGGTGTCTGCGGTCGAAATGGACGCAGCAGACACACTCCAAGACGCGGTGCAACGGGCGTTGGAAGCCAACAAGGAAGCCCCAGTGAAACCGGCGGCTTGGAGAGCGGAATACGTCATCCCTTCACAGGCCACGTCATCTGCAGATGCAGCTGCACTGCCCAGGGCGGGAGTGCGGCACGTCGCAGTGGTGAAAGACGAAGATTCGAGAGAGCACACACCGCTACCAATGCGCACGGTGAAGCCTGTGGACGTCTCCAGACTCGATGGGAAGCCGGTGCCAGACAAGGTGACCAAAGTGCCGCCTGCGATGCTTCCAACAGCGGGGGAAACGGACTCCAAGCGACCCTGGTACTGCACAACAGCGGAGCCGCGTGCCTGGCCACGCCCAGCGGCAACGATGACAATCACGTCCAGGCTACCAGCAACAGAATGACCAACGGTGCAGGTCAGCTGGTTGGAAGTCGCAGCGGTCACGGTACAGATGGAGGTGCTGGCGTCATCGGATGAACCGGACGGACGGAGAAGCACAGTGTTGTCCGCAGGGTTGGTACTCAAAAAACCGGCGCCGGTCACCGTCAGCGAAGCGCCAACGCCCACCGTCGCAGGAGACACGCTGCTCAAGGTCGGAGACAGTGCGGCGTCAAACGCGAAGGCACACACGTCTGAGGCGCTCGCTGCTTCAGCAACGACATCAGCTGGTGCGTCCTTCAGAGGCGACACAGGCAGCACACAGTTCTCGCACTTTTCGTCCGTGGGGTCCATGAGCTGGTAGAACTCGGGCATGGGAGACACCTTGCTCGAGCCCGCGTCTGATGCGAACGCAGCAGACGTCGGCGATGGGCAACTGGCTTGGATACCGTTGGTGAAGACTTGAATACCCGGGGTGGACTCGGCAATCTCGAACAGATCGGCTGGGATGGGATCAAAGAAGCCATCAATGGAACCCTGATGGGGTGTGTCCACCACGATGGTGGCACCCTGCAGGCGGCTCGAGTCGGCGGTGATGGTGGGCATGTCACCTGCCTGGGTAAATCCAATGCGGTAGCGACGTGCATCAGCGGGGGTGCGGTCGTCCTTCACGAATTGCAGGGGCTGCACCGTCGACAGGCTCTCCAAAGCCTTCTTCACCTGACGCCAGTTGGCGTGGAAGGGCAGGAACTCGGTCCATTCGCCACGGAAGTTCAAGCGAAACTCCCCGCGCACGGCAGGAGAGGCAGCCCGAACTTTCTTCACGCTCACGTCCGCCGTGAAATGTCCGCGGGGTGTCAGCGTGCTCTCAACGATCTCAAGGGTGGCGTGTCCTTGCTCATCGGACACGGGGGCACACATGTAGTTGACATGGTACTCGAAACCCGCTCGGCGGCGGCGGTAGAACACACGGTTGCGGCGGGTAAATTTGATGCGCTGCCACACCCAACGACGGTACACACGAATCCTCCTACACGCGCTCATGCGCACCAATTCACGCTGGATGGTACGCGGGTGCTGGTTAAAGTTGAAGTGACGCGAAACTTTGGTTGCCGTGCTGCCGTCGGCTTGCACCCAGGTGGACTTGACGCGGAAGCGTCCACGCACGCCAGCCACTCGAATGACCTGCAGCTCGCGCACAAGCTTGCTCTTCACAAGCACACGCTGCACCTCACGTGGTGAAGCCAGCATTTGCTGATCCGAGTTGCTGATCCAACCTCCGCCAGCTGCTTCAGCTGCGCCGGCGCTGCCAGCAGCAAAGCCGTTCGCAGCAGGGGCGGCGTGAATGCGCACGGCAACGTTGAACGTAGCACGCCCACGGTGTTCGGTGTGCAGGATCTCAGTGTAGTACTTCTGTCCCTTGTTGAGCCACACCTTGCGGGAGATCTGTGGCAGGTAGTACACCACCCAGCCATGTAAGTACAGTTGCGCAAACTGTAAAACAGCAGCGGCATGCAACAAACCTGTCCAGGGCGGTCAAAAAAGGTGCGCGAGTACCGGGTTGTTGCCAACACCGTGGCGTGAGCAGCATCCGTTGTGTCGACACTGGCAGCATTGGCCTTGCCAATATTCATAGAAAAGCGAACCCAGTCGTCGCCTCGCACGTAGAACGAGTACCAGGCGTCCGTGGGTGCAACAAAAAGCCCCGTGAGACGCTCTCCGTAATAGTCACCGTAGTTGAATGGCTGCTGGATGGTGGCACGTGTTTCCAGCAGGCGAATGTCAGGTGAGCCAGGGTAGTTCGGGTTCCTCGAGAAAGCTCTCCCGCCCGTGTTGCGACGCCCCACGTTCAAGTAAACCTCTGAAACCAGACCACGACCGCGACCGTGCGATGCTGCAAACACATGCAACGCCACGTCATCGCGAGCCAAGGGACAAGCAACACCCATTCCATGTCGTCCGTACCCAATGGTGCTGCAGCAGGCGAAGCCGGAAGCTTGCACGTGATGCTGTTGAACGAGGAAGACAACACGGCGCACGGCTGTCCATGCACGAGCACTTCGTTCTCCGAGGCAACATCAGAGTAGCCAGTTCCGTAAATCGTGAGCTGCAGGAGGACATGGGAGAAAGCCGTTAGCTGGCAATGAAGAACCCAAACCCCAGCCTGCACGCACCTCAGCACCGCCAAGAGCGCCTGCCTCTTGCAGTGATGTCGCCGCAACAGTGGGATACAACGATGTGGTGTACACCTCACCAGATGAAGGGTGCACACGCAGAGTAGAGTTGGCAATCTTCGCGGCACCAAGACCGTGATACCAGTTTCGCTTGTTCTGGGTGAACGAGAACGACTTCAGCCCGGCGGCGGACTGTGGGGCATAGCAGCGCAACCACCGACGGCGAGGATGGGCTTTGTTCAAGGATAGGTCCATCATGCAGCGTTCACCAGGGGAGACGTGCGACGAAATGCTTGAAATTGAGGCGTTTCGGCGTGTGTTCTCGTGCGCCTGAAGGTCGACCGGGGCGCTCAGGCGGGTATCAAAGCTGTTTAGCGAGCCGTAGAAGTGGCCATGGGCAGATACTACCCCGCCTGCGGCTGTCGCCATGGAGGTACGGTACACCCAAGGGGTGGAACTTGATCTGCGATTCGGTGGTTAGGGAGAACCACTCGCCACCACCACTTTCAGACGCAACGAGCAATTGCGCACCTGTACATGAACTTACAGCCGCCGCGAACACCGCACCAAGCTGGGCTTGGCGCTCCAGAAGATGAAATAAATACTGAAAGAGGAACTCTGCCAACAACACAACACAACAAGAAGAGCGTTGGCGTGGGGAGCTCGCCGCGACTTAGCGGACAACGTACTTCTCGTCACGCCGTTCCCTGTATCGAAGGGGACGATCAGTCTTGAACGGTTGCGTAACGCACGTGATCCTCTTGTCTGAAGTGTAATAGTCTACAACAACACACTCCTGCGAGCCGAGCATGCTGTTTCGCGGTCGAGTGACAAACGTGTGAAGACCAATGGTGGAGGACCCAACGCAAGAACGTGACTCACACTCGAATGGCGCCTCCCTCCATGCCATTCTCGCCGCTGGCAAAGCCAGAGCCGGTGATTACCACCTCAGTTCCGCCTTCGAAGCTTCCAGTTCGTGGGCTGAAGCCCAGAATCCTGGCAGCGCGGGCACCATGCGGGAAGGCCGAGGCCAGAGCAACCACCAGTGCCAACGCGGCAGGCCAGCCCGTGGCTAGCCTGGAACGTGGCATCCCAGCACGCTGCTGGATGCGCAAGTACTACAAAAACACACAGCCGCGCCTGTCTCACTGAAACTCCTTTTGTGGGAGTGGGGGAAGGGAATGGGGGCGCGGGAATTGCGCGATGCGGTGAGGACAAAGTGACTGCGTTGCGTGGCAGCAACAACACTTTGACGTGGCGAGGCGGAGGAAAAAAGGCAAGATTTTTTGATGAGTGTGACAGTATTGAAAAAAATGTGTCAACCCTCGAGTGCCACGCGTGTAGCAGCCATGACACCTTCGCATGGGCATGCCTCCGTCTCAGCATGAGAAGGGCGGGTCGAATCACGCAGGTTTCGTGTGTGCAAGTTGCTGAAAAGTGGCGCTGGCGAAACGCCGACGCATTTTACTCCTTGTCAGATTCATAATTTTGGTTGGTGGCCTGTCTTCGTCGACCAACACCGCTGCCGACGCATCGTGAGAGTGCGCGGGCTCTCAAGCACGTGTGTGTGTATGGAAGCGTGTGTAAGGAGTGGGCGCGAGAAATCGGTGTCGCTGGCAAATCAGCAGGCAAGCACAACACCGCGCATGCGTGGAGTACTCAAAACCCACTGCGGGGGGCGTGGCGTGGCGCCTTTCGTTTGGCACAACTTGCCCCACAAGCCACGCAACGTACACAAAAACAAACTCATGAAGCTGGCATACTAGGTTTCTCTGTATCATCAGCCATGGGTGTATCCACTTGCGTGGGGTCGGCGCCCAACTTGCCCCACAAGCCACGCAACGTACACAAAAACAAACTCATGAAGCTGGCATACGAGGTTTCTCTGTATCATCAGCCATGGGTGTATCCACTTGCGTGGGGTCGGCGCCCCCAGCGGGTGTTACTTGCGTGGGGTCGGCGCCCCCAGCGGGTGTTGCTGCGGTGGTAGTCTCAGCTGTGCTGCTTGCCGCAGCAGCGTCGCGGTCAGGTGCAGACCCGTCCTTGCTTTCGTCACCGGTTCCGGAGTTGTACAGTTTCATCAGCTTCTCGACCAAGGTTTTGTGTCCGTACCAGTCTGCTATCTCCAATGCATTGTGCTGGAGTTTGTTGTGGGCCTTGAGGCCTGCACCATGCTTGAGGAGAAGACTGGCGATCTCGTTCCGACCAAATTCCACAGCAATGAGAAAGGGGGTGTAGCCTGAAGCCTGCAGCAAAACAGAGTGTCAACCAATGCTCCAAGGCACGTGTAGAACGCCAAAAGCACCCCGTACATCCGGTAGGTCCACTGGCGCGCGATACCTCAGCAGCACGCGCACCACGTCGATCTCTTTCCCAATGCAAGCCCAGTGCAGCGCAGTTCTTCCCGTAACCTGCGGTGCAAAACTTGAGTTCACAGCGCGTACAGCAGTACCACAAACTTTGCGTACATCTGCAAGCGTCACATTAGCCCCATGCTTTCTCACAAGGGCACGAACAACCGAGGTGTGCCCCTCCTTCGCAGCATGATGCAGGGCAGTTTGCCCTGTGTCTTGCTGTACGGTAAAGACACCACATCAGCACGGCATAGAATACAGAGCCATAACCACAACGGACATTTGCAAGGTCAACTGAAGCGCCATGCTGGATCAACACCTTGACCAAGTGCCCGTTTCCGCAATGGGCTGCAGCAATCAAGGGAGAGAAGCCTCGCGACTGCAGACCAAACCAACACCTTGAGGGTATCCAACAGCAGTGTCCAGCCACATTCAAAACACGTACATCAAACACATTGATACTATCTAGGTCCCCAAGGAGCGATAAGGCGTCCTTTGTGCGATTTTCCATGCACGCATTCACGAGTGCCGTCACTCCGCTGGCCATCGCCACGGCTCCACCCGCACGCCAATGCCGCAGCCCACAAGTCCTTCAGCCACTGGTGTCCACACAAAATTGAGCAGGAGGGAGGACAGCAAACTCAACGAAGAAACTTGACCAGTTGGCGCTACAACAGTGCTCAACGCTGCATGTGCTGTGACAGTGCGACACAACAACGGACGTTGAAGTTCACACACATGAAAACACTAAACTTCACACAAATGCGCTCAAGCCGGAGAAAAGTACATTTACGGTATGTCAACGACGATTTCTTTGCCGACTTGGCCCGACTCGGCAATGCCGAAACCGCCGCAGAACGGCGGCCCCAAACAAAACACGAAGGCCACAAAGCCGAAAAACAAATAGCACTAGGAGCATGGCGTTGGTTGGGTTGGGAACGCCGCGCGAGGTTGGTCAGCGCAATCGTCACTTGTAGTGATACCGCGTCACGGCCTCGGCCTTGCGCTCTTGCGAGCGCTTTTGAGTACCATAGCGCTGTCCCACAGACGACAAACCGCTGTATCCGTTGGATCTCCCGACCGTCGATCCATGGTGCCCGTGGCTGCCACTGTAGGAGGCGTGTGAGTTGTACCGCTGATGGCGCATGCGCCGTGGTCTACCCATAACATGTGCGTGAGATCCTGATTCTGTGCCGACCCGATGGCGCTTGCCACCAGGATCGAGAGGCGGAAACACAGACGCAGAGGCATGCTGCAGAAACGTTGGAAAAGCAACTGCGTGAGCACACACAACACACTCAACCACCAGCAACGAACGAGGACCGGACGCACCTTCATTTCGATTGCCCCCATGGCAGGTGCAAGGAAAGAATCTTGACCACCAGCATCCTGATTCGTTGCTGTGGTGTGGTGTGTTCCGGTGGTCCGGACACCTGTGTGTGCACCGGCACCAGCGGCGCCTGCGGCGGCCGAGGACCCCCAAATTAATGGCGCAATGCTCATGCCGTACGTTTGACTCGAGCCTCGGTGCTTCGTCGTCCTCGTGGTGCGCGTATGGCGAGCGTTGCTGTCTCCGTTGTGGGACACACCACCCTGGTGGTGACCGTCGTCCTTGGACTTGCGAGCGTGGTGCCGGCGGTGTCGTCGCTTGTGATGTCGGTGCTTGTGGCGCCGGGAGTGGGAACTAGAGCTTTCCGTGCTGTGGTGGGGCCGGAGGTGCTTGACCGGAACCGTCCCTTCGAGAATCCACTCTGATGCAGAGGAACGTTGTTGCAGGTGAACAGCAAAACTGTGAGTGGAGCGACTGCTTGGCGCTAGCCAACAACACGACAACTGAGCCGTACCGTGCTGGAGCGCTTCATCAGGTGTGAATCGTTGCTTTGGATCCCAACGAAGGCAGCCCTCCAGGAAACGAACGAATGCCATATCGTTGCATCGGAGTGCATGTTGAAGTGTCTGCTCAGGAACCGCATCAAGAAAGCACGGCCATGTGAGCATGGGGCCAGCCTTCACTGTTATTGGTGGCTCAGCAATTCATCATACCTTTGTGCCAGGGCGTCGAAGCTTTCCCTTGGCATTTGGAACAATCAAGGGGTTCCCATTGCTGTCAAAGAAGTGCTTCTTGCGCGTGCATTGATCCAAGAGTCGGCGCGGCGGGACATCTTGGATCTCCATGATGCACAAGAGTTGCTCAACCTGCGCGCAGAGCAATGAGATACGATACAGACACGAGAGCTCCGATTTTAGCCGTACTCACCTCGTCTTGGCCTGGATACAATGGACAGCCGGTAAACAGCTCAGCAAGAATGCATCCAAAAGACCACATGTCGATGGCCATGTTGTAGCCAATGCCAAGGATGACCTCTGGGGAGCGATAGAATCGCGACTGGATATAGGTGTACACTCTCTCCTGCTGAAAGCAACTGCTGCCGAAATCAATAACCTTGATGCCTGACTTGTTCGGCTGCTTCAACAAGATGTTCTCGGGCTTCAAATCACAGTGGACGATTCGATGCTTGTACAAGAATCGCAGGGCCGTCAGAATTTGCACAGCAAATCGACGGATGAGACCAAGGGAAACACCTTGGAAGTTGTTCTTCTTGATGAACTCATAGAGGTTCATGCTCATGAGTGGGAAGCTGATACACAAGTGGTGACGGAAATAAAAAGAGTACTTGAGGTGAATGATGTTGGTGGCAGCGGTGGGGTCGTTGTCACGAAGGTGGCTCAGTATCTTCACCTCAACCAAAGCCTGACCAACCACGCGGGAGGCGAATTGCGACAGTTAGAACACAGCTTATCACCACCAACCGTCCATCCATACCTGCTGGTGGAAACGTTTCTTGTTTCGAATGATCTTCACTGCAACATACTGTCCGGTCTTGTAGTCCAGGCATCGGACAACCTGTCCGAAACTTCCTTTCCCCAGCATGCTCAACACCTCAAACCTGTAGCCCAGGTGATCACGCATGACGAGCTTGTAATCACCACGTTCATCATCAAAGTTGTGGTTGTTGGGAGCACGTGTGTTTGCGCGAATCTTCTTTTTCGTGTTTCCCTGTCCACACCAACGTCAATGCATGCAATCAGCACGGCGCTGTTGTCCGGCAAGAACGCCTGCTTCTCTCACCCAAAAGTGGACTTGCTTGTACTCCAAGATCTCCCCTTGCTCGTACTCTGTCAATTCACTGGCACGGCTTTTCAAGACTTGCGCTGGAGTCCAAGGGTTGCCGAATTCCTGTGACTTCGAGCGACCATGGGGGCGGAGGCTGTTGGGCTTTCGGTGTGGCGGGGGCGCAGGCACGCCACTACTTTGGCTGCTGCTGGGTTTCGTGGGTCGCTTGGAAGCAGATGCCTCAGCTGGTTGCACTGCATCGACCTTGACTGGCGATGGGGCCTGGAGAACGCTTGCTCGTGAGCATGGGATGGATGTCACCACAAAGCACAACAAGTAACGCACCACGAAACGCTTCTTCGTCTTGGTGCGTGGACCACGCGCGGTCTGGCTTCCAGCAGCGTTGGCAGTGTAGCCATGGGCGTCTCGTGCTTCACGCGCTGTATGAGGCGCACCCGTTGCCTTTGTATGCCGACGAGTCGTGTCTCCAGCGTCCTGAAACCAGCGCAGCGACGCCATATCCATGCAGGCGAAACGGTGTCAGCTATGCACGTACAGAGCTCTGAACCAGACCAACCTAACCTTTCTGTGGAAAATTGCACCACCTGTGCCAACCTTCGCCAGTGCCAGACGAGGAAGAGTTTCCACCTCTTCCACCGCTGTCTCCGCCATTATGTGGTTTTGTGCTTGTGGGAGAGTTTCCGCAAGCTGCGCTCGCACGCGGATACCTGATGCGCACGCTAGCACACACCTACGGCACCGAAGTCGGGGCAGATGCCTGTTGGCATGGAACTGTGCCAAGCAAGGAGCAAAGTAGAGAGCGATTCCCGTGGGAATCCAGTCTCAACACCGGCGGTGGACGGCACAGGCGCCTTTCCGCCCGTTGTCCAGCACAGTGCAATGCACGCACAAACGTCAGATCTGCCCTATGTGACAAACGATCTTACATGTGAAGCTTGTTTGCAAGAGACCGCGCTTTCAGCTGCTGTTGTTCCACCCACCCCACCCACTTGCCTCCAGTATTGTCATCCAACGCCTTTTGTTTTCCTTCCTGTCACGCTTTCTTGTGTAAAGGTTTCACTTTGGTCCGTGTTGAGGCTGCTGTTGAGCCCGCTATAGGTCTTCCATGCAACTTACCTTGGTGTGGTGGGTTGGTTTGCAGACACGTGTCGCAATGCGGCTGTTCATTCGCAATCACCGCGGTACGGTTGAGCTTTCTGTTCGCCCGTCTGCAACTCTAGCCACCGTGAAGGCCACTTACATTGCATCTGGCAAGCTGGTCGGGGATCCGGGCTTCATTGCACTTGCGCACAAGGATACGGTGTGTATGCGTGTGGCTCGCCGTCTCCGCATATGGTCTCTGACTCACGTTGCACTATTCCAATGCATTCTGTGTCCAGGTCCTTGACGACCACAAGACCCTGTCTGAGTACCAACTTGGTGCAGACTCGGTTCTAGTTCACATGCAAGTCCGCCAGCGCTCGTATTCTGACGTTGACTACACAGCGTTGTCGAAATTTTCCGAATCCCAAGCCCGCAAGCGCCGGTACGATAGTTAGCGGTGTTGTGGATGGAATCACGAGTGCCACTGACCGGTGGGAACACTGTGTGATTTGCAGAGGTGGTGCAGGCGACCCTGCCGACTATCCATCGGACTGGGACCCCACCTGGAGCAAGGGAGACGAGTGGAAGACGTACCCACCAGGTATGTGTCAAGGTCGGACGCTTGCCCGCTCCTGCGCTTGTTGACGTTGGTGACTGTGTTGCCAACACAGTGTTCGCTGACAACATCTGGGAGGCCAACGAAGAGCCATCTGAGGAGCGCGCTGCCTCTGGTGCTGGTGCCGGTGCGGGTGCCGGCGCCGGTGCTGGTGCTGGCGCGGGGGCACGTGACTCGTATGGTCGCGCTATGTCCGAGCAGCTTGCGGGTATGTCGTTGTCCATGTTGTCTTCCACTCCACTGTGCCTTGGCCCCTCGTGTGATATTGACGGTTGGTGTTGTGCCAGTGACACCTGCGGCCGGCCCTGTTGTGCCGGTTCAATCCAATCAACGTCGGACCCGTACCCGCAGGTGTGCATTTGTTGTGTGGTTAGCTGGGTCCTACCTTCTGTTTCTGACACCCACGTCCAGGTCGCGCAAGTCACGCACCCGCGAGTTCAAGAGCCTGTACGTTGTGAAAGTGGGCTCCCACATCTTCCATCTGCTTCATCGCATGGAAGGTCGCTGGAACGGGGAGGCGACGACGATTCCTGCTGACGATGAATCCGTGAGGGTTTGTGCTGTGGAGTGTACGTCATTTGCCCGCGGGTGCGATGCAGCATTGGTCGTAACGCCCTTTCCATCCCACCAGTGACTTTTGATGACGACAAGGGGATTTGGAAAGAGCGCCAATCCTTGACGTCATCCGACGGCCTTACCACAACCCAGGTTCGTTGTTTTTTCGTGCCCACCACGCATGCCAGCTGACTCACTGAGGGTGGCGCTCCCAGCACATGCGCATGCGCCCTATCGCCAACGGTGTGGCGGAGGTATGGACTGAAGAGCGCGACTTTTCGCACCTATCCATCCGTATGGAAGAGCAGAGTGATTCTGTGCTGCTTGTGGTTGCAACTTCAAAGCGAACAGGCAAGACCGTGTTCGTCGAGACGACGACTCTTGTGGATGATCTGCGGCGCGTTCGTTCGGTCCAGGTATGAGCGTGGTCGTGACCACACCCGTGTTGCGAGATGTTTACGTGTCATTGTCTTGATGCAGTGGTTCGACGAGAATACTGGGGCCTTTAAGACACTGTATCTCATGAAGGAGCAGCGTGTCATCGACTCCGTGTCCGGCGCCATCCGTCGCCGTCGCTGAGAACCCGACTTGAGTATTTTAGCGAGGCTGGCAGTTGCCAAAAAATATTCATTTTACGCTGATTGTGGGGCTACACTAAGTTTGTCTTCTGTTCTCCACGTCTTTTCGTTCGGTGAGCCGCGCACCCAACAAGCATCAACAAGATCCCACACCCGCCAGTGGCGCCACCCTCGTCCGGGACGTGCCTTGGCGCTGTCAAGGCTTTACGCTCTGATTTCCGTCAGTTTTGACCCGCATTTGGGCTGTGCGTGGTTGGGAGGGGCAGGTGTATTGTAGGAACTGGGGCGTGTCAACATGGCTGCCATACACGAAGACACACATGTTTGGAACTACATCCTTTCTGGCGCGGCCGATTGCTGTTGGTTCGTCATGGGCCGATCTGCGTGGCCTTCTTGAGAGTGACTCACATGTGTGTGGCCCCACAGGGTGGTACTGAGCTTCAAAAAGGACGATTTCAATCTCCTTGAGGTGACGGGTCACGGAGACGGCGGTCTGGACGAGATGCTTCCTCAGCTTCACGACAACCAGGTGCGCGTCTCCGCCCGACTGTTGCGGCTGCGACAATGTCTTGACCAAAGTCGTGATTTTGTGTGGTGGGGTGTTTGATGGGCTTGTTGCAGATGCAATTCGCAGGACTTCGAGTGACTGCTGTCGACAAGCGATCGGACGGCACGCTGCGGTACGAGTTGCGCGTGTTGCGTGCACGCTCATTGCAGCGCTGTCGTCGCAAGCGCGTTTACACAGTGCTTTGCTTTCTCAGAGGCCGACCAAAGTTCGTCTCCATTGTTTGGAATGTGGGATCTGTCCCAGTCAAAATGCGCATGAAGGGCAACACCGCTCGCCGCACAGCGACCACATACTTTCGGGTATGCCCGTCGGTGTCGCGTGGTTGCGCTGGTTGCGCTATCCTCGCTTATATTCTCACATGTTTGTATGTCACCAGGGCGCTAACGTATCAGTGAGCGTGTTTGAGAGATCAAGCCTCACACAGGATGCCATTGTGAAGCAGCTACTATCCGCGGGTGGCAGTCATCCGCCTGACCATTTCGAGTTTGGGCGCTCCACGGCGTCACCACGAGTGCGTCGTCCCTCCATGAAACCAGCTGTAAATCTAGAAGCGGTGGCAAGGCTTCGTATCGCCAACGCCGCGGCATCAGGCGCCGGCGCCGGCGCTGGTGCAGGTGCAGGCGCTGGTGCAGGTGCAGGCGCTGGTGCAGGCGCTGGTGCTGGTGCGGGCGCTGGTGCTGGTGCAGACTCAACGAGTGAGACAGCCCCCAGCCCCTCCACCCCAACGATTGTTGAAGAGGATACAGATGCAGGTGTGGACGAGACAGAAACCGGTTCAGCAGCTGCACCTCCTCCGCCACCTGGTACCGGTGCCGGAGATGGGTCGACTGACTCCTCCGCGGCTCCCCCAAAGCCGCCACACCTGGGAAACCGGCGCAGCTCGACCGGCACTGGCAAGCACCATTCTCGACGCAAAGCCCGTGGGCGGGGAGCCATTTTTGGTGGGGGTGGGACCATCTTCAACGGGCTGGTGACCGAGGACCTGGTGGACGCGGATGACGACGACGCCAAGGACAGCGATGACGAACTGCCCACCCCTGCTACATCCGATGAGGCCACCATGAAGGTGATTGATGTTGCCATGGCACATTTCATGTTCGATGGGTTGGACAAAGGCCAGCACGAAGCTGTCGTCAAGCAGTGGCGATGCCTTGATGTGGAAACGGGCCACACGTTGATCTCACAGGGCGACATTGGTGACGCCATGTTTGGTACGGCATGCCTCGTTGGATTTGGTTGTGTCGTCCGCTGCGGCCTGACAACAGTTCGATTGTGTTGCTTCAGTCATGGAGTCAGGTGGCGTGGAGGTGTTTGTTCAAGGTGCCAAGGTATTTGAGACGTCAAAGTCCGCGTTCATCTTCGGCGAGATGGCATTGCTGTATGATGGTTCGTCCTGTAGCCCAGTGCTCGCTGCCGAGACATCCGTGATGTGACGTTGTTCTTTGTTCCAGCGCCTCGCAATGCGAGTGTTGTCACGTCCGCACCGAGTCGCATCTGGCGCCTCAAAGCGCGAACATTCAAGCGGACTGTTATCCAAGCATCACGCCAGCGTGTTCATGAGCGCGTGAAGTGGCTGTCTAGTGTCAAGATCCTGAAGCCGCTGAGTCAAGCGGACCTCCAACGTGTGGCAACAGTCATGAATGAAACTAGGTAGGGAAGCAGCCGTGGTGTTTGCCAGGGTGTTTTGCATCTGACCAGGGTTCTGCGTCTGGTTGCGTCCCCAGCTTCGAGGAAGATGATCACATCATCACGCAGGGCGACGTGGGCGACGCATTTTACATCATTATGTCGGGAACGGTGGTGTGCAACGTCGAGGGGGTTGGTGACGTCGCGACACTGGGGCCTGGTGAATTCTTTGGCGAAATGGCCTTGTTGAAAGATGCTCCCAGGACAGCAAATGTGATTGCTCGAGACTCAGTGGTGACGCTCGTGCTGGAGCGCAAGCCATTTGAAGCGATTCTTGGCCCGCTCCAGGCCATGATGGATGAGGTGGTGAACCAACGGCAGTCAGAAATTGATCAAGCCAAAGAGAAAGCCGGTGTTAGTGTCGCGGATGGTGCTGGTGCAAGTGAAGATGAAGCTGGAAAGAGCATTGTGCCCATAGACTCGGAACGAGGCGGCGAAAAGGTCCAGTTCGACATGGCGGGCATCGAGGTTCGTGTGGTTGCACCGCCACGTAGTGTTTCGTGGCGTCTCATGGTTCGACATGCACAGCAACTAGGCATTCTGGGAGAGGGCTCGTTTGGTATTGTGCGCATGGTGCGCTATGAAGGCGAGGTACATTGGCTGGCTGCCCCTCGCATCGATGTTTTGCACACTCACGCTTCGGTGCCTCAGATTTATGCACTGAAGCGTCTCTGGAAGGAGGAGGTGCGGCAAGCGCGACAGACCAAGCACACGAAACGCGAACGGCGTGTGCTGCAATCGTGCAACTCGCCTTTCATCATCAAGCTTCGTGGCACCCAGCAAGACCAGAATTCCATTTTCATGTTGCTTGAACTGGTGCAAGGCGGAGAAGTGTGGACACTTGTGTACAATGAAACGTGCGTCACTTCTCATCCACTCTTCTTGTGCAACTCTGACGTTGTGGTTCTTTGTGCCTCCAATGTGCAGGTCGCCGTTGACTGGAGGCTCAGGCGGCATGAAGGACGAGCATGCTCGCTTCTACGCTGCCAACGTGGTGGCTGCCCTTCGGTACTTGCATGACGTACGTCGTTCTTCATTCGTTCAACAACGTTGTTGGTACGGTGGTCTCACGTGTTTCGGAGCTTGGATATGCCAGCGCAACCTTGCGTACAGAGACTTGAAGCCTGAGAACATGTTGGTCGCTGCGAATGGATACATCAAGTTATGCGACCTTGGCTTCGTCAAGTCCATCCCATACACAGATAAGAAGGGCGAGGACTTCGCCCAGAGCTTCACCATGCTCGGCTCCCCAGACTATCTTCCACCTGAGGTTATCTTGACCAAAGGGCACGAAAAGTCTGTGGACTTGTGGTCGCTGGGCTGCGTGGTTTACGAGCTGCTCTTCGGAACAACCCCATTCAAAGAAGACAACCAGAACAAGGTGGGCCACACTGGCCCGTTTCTTCTGCGCGAAGCATCTCATTTGGATGTTGGTGGTGTGGTGTTGTGCATCCTTCAGACGTTTGAGCGTGCGTGCAAGCGTGACATTCGCTGGCCGGAGGGGGCACAAGAGGAACACAGCCTAGCCGTTGACTTGATAGAGCAGCTGATGCGTGTGGAGCCCAGTGAGCGGCTAGGAGCTGGTCACCGTGGCGTGGCGGAGATCCAAGAGCACCCCTGGTTCGGCGGACTTGATTGGGAGGCATTGGAGGCTCAGTACGTGTTTGATTGTGATTCGGAACGATCCACCTGTGCTGACTCCTACCTTCGTGTGTGGTGCTTCTGCAGCCGCATTGAAGCCCCTTACAAACCGAACATCCAAGACCCGACTGATCGTTCCAACTTCGAGCTGTACGAGTCCGACGAGGAAGATGAGTCTGATGAAGAGGTGGAATACAGCGGTGGACAAAAGGCATTCCGAGACTTCTAGCTAACTGGGCTGAGCTCAGAGCTGGGCAGCGAACTAAAATCTTGTACCCCGCAGAAACACGTCACGGGCCCATGTTGCCTCCGGCTTGGGCCCTCCCAAAAAAGGGAATCCTTGCAGCGATCGACAGCAAGTAGTGAAGTCACACCAAATTCGCACATGTTACAATAAGATCGTTGGTCTGTCGACGTCAATGCGAGGAGCTTCCTCAGTGTGCGTGCGATCGGGAACGTTGCTCGTTGGACCCTGCCCCTTATCCCGCACTTCCGATCTGTGAACGCGCTTGCCTTGTTGTTCAGGCCAGTGCTATCACGCTTCACTTCTTGTACGGCGCATTCCTCCCGTGGTGTTTGCAGCCCGGGCTGTGGTTGTGCTGCTTGCCGTCTCACACCCAACCTGGCCCCTTTGTCACAGTTGTGGGTTTGCGTGTGATATTCGTGCTTCCTCCTCTCAGGCCACTCGCACACGGTACGCCATGGCTGATGGTTGTCAGATCTGCACGATTTAGTGTCCTGGCGCCGTGTTGTGGCGTGCTGTGATCTTGCCAATGCGTTGCGTGCACTGGCGCGCACTTGGGTATCTCTTATCACGAACGCCGCCGTGTGTCCTCCACAGGCAACAATGTCGTACGCATATCTGTTCAAGTACATCATCATTGGTGATACAGGTGCGTCTTGTGCTTTGTCAGCTGCTGTGCCCTCGTCCGCGCCACGCCCTGATCTCAACGTGACGTGTTGTGCGGCTGCAGGCGTGGGCAAGTCTTGTCTGTTGCTTCAGTTCACGGATAAGCGCTTCCAGCCAGTCCATGACTTGACTATTGGTGTCGAGTTCGGTGCACGCATGATTAAGGTGTACGACAAGCAAGTGAAGCTCCAGATTTGGGATACGGTACGTGGTGTGACGTCGTCTGACACATGCGGCACACGCACACTCACTGGCTCGGCTCACATGCTCCTGTGCAGGCTGGTCAAGAGTCCTTCCGTTCCATCACTCGATCATACTACCGCGGTGCTGCTGGTGCCTTGTTGGTGTACGATATCACTCGGTACGTGGAAGCAGATGTCCATCGCGCAACGCGACGCCATTGTCATGTGGATGCGCGTGCCATGATGAGCCTCACCCGCTGCGGCACGTGACAGCCGTGAGACTTTCAACCACCTTGGCCGATGGCTGGAAGAGGCGCGTACAAACGGAAATTCCGACATGGTGATTATGTTGATCGGTAACAAGGCTGACATGGAAGCACGGTGCGTTGCCATAGGGGGTGGAGGAGGCGGGTGTGTGTTGATCTGGAGTGTCACCTCCCCGTTCGTGCCTGTTGTGCCTATTTCAGTCGCGCGGTTGGCCATGACGAGGGCGCTGCTTTTGCGAAGGAGAATGGTTTGATCTTCTTGGAAACGTCAGCGAAGACAGCCGCACATGTTGAAGAGGTAGGTTTGGGTGGGCATCGGGGCGACCAGCGGTGGTTGTCCGTGTGTGCGTCCGGCCGTCGTGGCTGGTTCTGACCCATCACGCGACTTCCCACGACAGGCTTTTGTGATGACGGCGGAGAAGATCTATGACAACATCGAGAAGGGTGTGTACAATGTGCAAAATGAAGCACACGGCATCAAGCTGGGTGTGTCTGCAGGAGGTGCGGGTGCAGGTGCCGGCGCCGGTAGCTCAGGAAAGGACAGTGGCGGTGGTTGCTGCTAGCCACATGCGAAGTGCTGACCGCGTTGGGTTCGTTACGATACTTTCCTTGTTTTCCACACGTCTTCTATCGGATTCCTGTCTATCCCGTGGCCAGGCTCGGTCGCCTCATTTGCACCACAGAGTTCGCAAAGCACGGGGCAAAGGCGTTGCACATCTACACCCAAGCCCAGCTGGCACATACCCAGCAGGCCACATAGCAACGCAATTCCCACGACACTAGGGGTTGGTTCCGCCGCCGTCTTCCTCGGATGGGATGGGATGGGATGGCATCGGCGGGGTGCTGTCCAACCTTCACATGCTCAGTTCGCCCGGAGCGAACATCGTGCGTGGGGCTGCTGGCGGCGGCACGACAACTGCTCGCAGCCATCGGTTATGCATGGGAGCGGTGCAGGAACACACCCCTCCTAGTAACCATGTTACAGACCACACCCCGCACAATGGCCCCAGCTGCTGCATCCTTCCTCGGCTCGTCATTTCCACCGACCTGTGGGGGCCTCACCTTCTGCCTTCCGCACGTGCGTGGGAGTTGGAGCTTGCATCGGCTTGGGAGGGCCATAGTTCGCCTGCCCAACAGGAGCCATGATCACAGCGCCCCACACAGCATGAGGTGATGCACAGAACAGCATACCGTCTGCATGTGAACACATGGGTTCTGCAGGCATGACGCACCACGTACCCGATAGCCATACGAGCTCGCAATAAGGAAACCAACAGGCAACAACAGGGACGATACAACAGCTATGGGCCCTGCCGTGCTTCTGACCTTTCGGAGCACATCAGCGGCGTGCATCGCAGGCGGACAGTCGCCAGCAAACTCCCACCCGGTGCACGTACAGCGCCCGAGTCAAGCAAGCATGTACTCCTGAGTACTTTTGCGAAATTGGTGGATGTTTTGATGTTGTTTTGTCGGTTGCTGTGCGAAGCCTGAACCTGCGCGCGCCGGCGGCACCTGGCTTGTTGTTGGTGTTGGAGACTCCGGGTTGGATCTGCGATACTCCCAGCGTTTGGTTGGTGCTGAGGGGAGCAGCAGCCCGTGCCGCCCCCTTGTGAGAGCCTGTAACCGGTTGGGGGGGTTGCTAGCCCTGCTGCACAATGGCGTCGGCTGTGCTGCCTTCGAGCGGCTACCAGGCGGTGTGTGTGGTGGTGGCAGGAAACGAGAGCACCAGTGCAGAGGCCACGCGTAAAGTGCGCGACGACGCGTGCGCAGCGCTGCTTCAGCACTCTGATGTGTACCACACAATCACCCGCCAGCAGCTGGCGGAGCTGGCCCAACTGCGCAAGTTGAAAACGGACGTGCAAAGCTTGTTGAAGGCGCTGCACGAGTTTCTGGCGGGGGATGCCGCCACCGGCGCGACGCCTGAGGAGGTTCTTCAAGCCGTCCGCGTGGAGGTCGGGGTGGCGGAGGCCGTGAAACAACCCAAGAAGAAGCGGGGAAAGCAACTGGACGAAGCCACAATCAACAGACTGCTGGGGCGAGATGTAAAGCCCAAGCGCAACCCCCACCCGCGCCCGCCCTCCACATTGCAGCGCATTGTGTTGTTGCATGACTTTCCTTCCTCTGTGAAGGAGGCGGAGGAAGTGTTGGCGGCGCAGGCAGCCGCAACTCAGCAGGAAGGCAAGCGAGCAGACGACGGCGTGGCGCCCACACAGTTGTACATGCACGCCGTGCTTGACCTGCGACGCACATACGATGGCGAGCCGGTGGAACGAGCTGCTTCGTTTTCCACGCAGCCGACCCCGCTCGAGCTGGGCGCACCCGTGCCGGCGTCTGGCAAGATCGAACGCCGTGTGTCGGTGGCAGGCGAGGTGATCGACTTTGGCGAGCCGCCGCCGGAGCCCGAGCCCGAGCCGGAGCCCGAACCTGAGGTCAAAGGCGACGAGGGGGACGAAGACGGTGGTGGCGACGGCGGCGAGCACGGCGACGGCGTGGATGGCGAAGGGGAGGGGGGAGAACAAGGCGACGGTAAAGGCGCAGACGAGGGGGAGGGGGAGGGTGACGGTGGTGGTGGTGGTGGTGGCACCAACGGCGGGGGCGACGGCGATGGAAAGGCCGGGGAGGCGGAAGAAGGCGCCGACGAGTTTGGTGACGACGCCGGGGATGATGACGACGATGACGACAGCCAAGCGCCCGTGGAGTCCGAGCCGGAAGCCGAGCCGGAGCTGCCGCCAGAGGAGGAGGTGGTGCACGAAATCACCAAGGGCGGGGTGGACATGTGGCGTGACGCAGCCAACAAGGGAAGCCCCACGTCTGTGTGGAACGACCTTGACTTTGTGGCGGCGACCATTGACGACTTCCGAGGCGTGACAGAGGACTTTGCCACACTGGTGCCCCGCCTGCACGAGGTGCTTGTGACGGTCGCCAAGAACCGCGTGCGGTATGCGCAGTGGGGCCGGATTCCTACCACAGCGATTCCCAGCGAAGGCAAAGCTGTACGTGATGCGCATGCCGCGGAGGAGTTGTCATGTGTGGTCTCGTGTGTGTCTACGTGCCTGTGTGCCTGTGTGTCTGGGTGTGCTACATTGTGTGCTGTGTTGTGTGCGGTGTTGTGTGCTTGTGTGCGCCCACGACTCACGGCAGAACGGAACGTGCTGTGTTGTTTTGTATTTTGTTTGGATTGTTGGCACCTACGCTGTGCCGTGCCGACTTTTTGTTTGTTTTGTTTTGCTGTTGTTGTTTGTTGTTGTTTGTTGTTGTTTGTTGTTGTTTGTTGTTGTTGTTGTGCAGGACGACCCCGCCGCCCTGATGTCTGCCTTCACGTCCGTGCTGGACGGCGTTCCCTGCGGCGCCGTCGACGAAGCCGTGGTCATGTTCGCGTTGCGCGAGGCGGTGGCGTTGGTCGGCGACGTGGCCACCGCCGCGTCGCAGCCGCCGGTCGAAGAGGAGCTGGTGCACTGGGCGGGGACCCTGGATGGGTACGTGCTGGTGGAAGAGGGCGACGCGGGTGTCATGGCTGTGTGCCACGCCGCCCAAGAGACTGGCCAGGCGCCGAAAGACCTTGCCGTCGGCGCCACTGTGGCTGAGGGTGTGGAGGGCGCCGAGGAGTACCCAACCGTTCCCCTGGCGGCCGCCGTGCGGACCGTTTCTCAGCGGGGTGCCTATCCGGGCGCGTGTTATCGCAAGGTGAGGGCTGGCATGTACAATGGGAGTGCCATGCGCCATGCGCCGTGCCCCCCCGGGCGCGCTGTTGTTGTCGTTGCATCGTCTTTTGCCTTGTTGTCAGACTCGACTCTGCGTTGTCCTGCCTTGTGTTGGCCTGCGTGCTGTGTGTGCTGTGCGGGTGTGAGCGTGTGGGCTGGTCGGGGCGCTGGAGTTGTTGTGCCGTGCTGTACTGGCACTTCCATGCCAATGAGATGACCATCCTGTGTGTGTGTGTGGTGTGCGTGCGTATGTGTTGTTCGTTTCCCACCGTCTGTTCCCTCTCTCGTACGTGCACCGCAGGGCATGCCATGCCAACCCACGCTGACGACCACGGACCGTGGCGCTGCCTCCACCGAGCTGGCCACGTTCACACCACTGCCCCAGTACGTGGTGACGCGCACGCAGCTGCTCCGGTCCATGGAGGCGCTGCTGCAGAGCGCAGACGACAAGGTTGCCCCCGAGGAGCTGCAGCGCAAAGGCAAGCGCGACCCGGACTCCTTCCTGTGGCAGCTCCACGACTGGCGGTGGTACCAAGAGCGCTCCCCCCGCGTGGTGCAGCAGGCCTTCGCGCGTGCCCTGGCCACGGACCCGGAGGTCCACACGGCGTACAACGAGCACGCCGACACGCTGGTGATGGCGGTGCACCACCCCACCCCCCGCCTGCGCCACCGCGACACCGTGTTTTGCGCCCTGGAAGCCGCCACGGTGCCGCTGCACTACGCGCGGTGGAAGGGCTCCGGACTGGCGTCGCGCCCTGAGTGGGCCGCCGACGCGCCGACGTTCTTCGACGTCGACGCGGCGGCCCTGCGCGCCTCGGTGCGCCTCACGCGGCGGCTGTTCCCGGCGGACCACGCGCTGGTGCAGCTCCAGGCCGGCGTGGATCGCCAGTGGTGGCTGAGCGTGCACAAGGACGGGCACCTGTTTGGCATGCGCCGTGGCTGTGGTGCGCGTGCCGGACAGGGTGCGCCGCCGCCGGACGCTGCGTCGGGTTCGGGTTCGGGTTCGGGTTCGGGTGCGGCGAAGCAAAAGAAGAAGGGTAGGAGTGCTGCCACGGCGATGCCGACGGGGGAGCGTGGGTTTGCCGGTGGTGATGTGCCCAATGCGTCCGCGGTTCGATTGCCGCGGGGTGGGTCTGGGGAGGGCTTTCCGTACGTGCATGGTTTGGTTATGGTGTGCCGTGGGATGCAGGCTGTCCGTTGTTGCCGGTTGCCGGTGTCACCCTCCCTTCACCACGCTGACCTTCCATTTGCCTTTGTGCCTTCCACACACACACACACACACACACACACACACACAGGTATGTGTTTTACGCCCACTTTGCTCCCACACGCTCCACTGGCTGGAGCTCCATGGTGGTGGACGAGGGGCCAAGGTGCCCCGACAAGCCAGACGGCAAGGGCAGCGTGCTGGTGTCCAACACCACCTCCGCGGGGTTGGTCGTCACCAACTGCAGCAGCGGCTGGGTGCAGCAGGTGCCCCCCGAGCCCCTCGCCTGGACCATGTCCGGCCCCAAGGAGGTGTCACGCACCGTGGTCGGCTGCCGTGGCACCGTCATCGTCGCCTTTGAGGGCGGCTACCGCAAGCTACTGTTCGCGGACGGCAGCGTGTCGTGGTTTCTTCCCGACGGCACCGACGCGGACGGCGGCGATGCAGCAACATCAGCGGCAGCAGCAGCAGCGGCTGCCGGCGCTGGCGCTGGCGCTGGCGCTGCTGCTGCGGACGGTGGTGCACCCGCCGTCGCCGCTGGCAAGTGGGTGGTCACGGAGCCGTCGGGGACGCGGTACCAGCGGCTGGGCGACAAGCGCGTGACCATTGACCCCGTCCAGCTGCGGCGCACCACGGACCCGGAGACGAAGGCGGACGTGGTGGTGCGCCACGACCCGTGCCCCATCACCAACGCGGGTGCGTCGGGCGGCCTGGACCGCATGAAGAGCAAGCGCAGCAAGAGCCGCAGCCGCCCCGGCCGCACGAACAAGGCCAAGAGCAAGCGCAAGCAGGCGGAACGCGACGCGGCCATTGCCAAGTACTGGGAGGAGCGCAAGGTGTTGCAGGGCGCGGCGTACACGGCGTCTGCGCCGGACGGCGGCCTCGGCGGGCGGGTGGTGGTGATCCACTACACCGACGGCAACCGGTTGGTCGTCCACGCCGACGGCACCCACATCGCCACCACCACCCTCATGGCGGCCAACGCGCGGCCGGGCGACGCGCCGACGGAGAACGTGGTGGTGTCGTGCCCCGGCTACGCGACGGTGCAGGTCAACGTCGCCACGGAGGCCACCGCCCAACGGCACGCCGCCGGCAAGCGCGTGTCCATCACGCGGTCGGGCGTCCAGACGCGGTCGGTGACGTACCTGCCCAACGGCACCGTGGTGGCCAACGACTACGACACCAAGATCACGTCCACGGTGAACGGCCGCGTGCGGGTGCACAAGCCTGACGGCGTGGTGGTCATCGTGCACGACGGCGGCGGCATCGAGTACCGGCCCAGCGGCGCCTCCGACAGCATCGCCGCGCGTGAGGCCATTGGTTGTGGGAACGTGCAGCAGGAGGTGTCACATGGTGGCGATGGGGGCGGAGGTGGCGGTGGCGGTGACGGTGGCGGTGGTGACGACGATGACGGTCGCGCGACGCCCCGCAGCGTGCGTTCCGAGGTGGACACGGACACCGGCGTGTACGAGTTGGACCTGGAGGTGGGGGACATGCGGGTGACGGACCCGGAAAGCAACGGCTTCCAAACCTTCATGTCCGGCCACATCCTCACGGACCTGGCGGGCACCATCGGCGGCATGGGCGTCATTCCCCGCGTCCACAACCCCATCCCGCCGCGCCTGTTCACCCTCGACGGCACCGGCGCCGCGACAGAGCTCCTGGCGCCGAGCACCTTTGCCTCCCACCGCGCCGCCGCGGTGCCTGTTGACGACACCAACGGCTTCTTCCCCCTGCTCGTGTACACCGCCGAGGAATCTGGTGCCGCAGCTCGCCCCGGCGCTACCTCCTCCTCCTCCCCCTCCTCGCCCCCTTCCCCTGCCGCCTCTGCAGCCTCTGCCGCCGCCGGGTCCCCCTCCCCGCCGGGTCCCCTGGCCGCACGTCGCGGTGCGACGTCCCGCGCGTCTCGCACGCGCGCCAGCGTGCGCTCGGGCCACAGCCGCACGCGTCGTGGCCGTGGTCGTGGCCGTGGCCGTGGCCGTGGTCGTCGTGGCGACGGCACGGACGGTGACGGCATGGACGATGACGGCATGGACGCCGCCGCTGCTGCGCAGGTGCCAGCCGCCGGTCGCACGTTGATGACCTCGACGTTGCCGCCGCTGGCCCTGGAAACGCTGGCCGCGGCGGCCGCGAAGGCGCAGGCGGGTGGGCTGGGCGCCGCGGACGCAGGCGTGCCGCCCACGTTTGTTGGTCGCACGGTGGCGCTGCCGCCCACCATCGCTCCCGCCAGCTACAACCGCGCCGCCGCCGCCGCCGATGCCGATGCCGATGCCGATGCCGATGCCGCCGGCGTGGACGACGTCCTGCGCCGGAAGCCGGGCGCCAAGGCGCAGTCGCGGTCGCAGTCACAGGACCAACCACAGGCGCAGGTGGTGCCCATCCCGGGCGGCCTTCCCAACGCGTCGCTCAACCACACCTTCCTCACGCTGGCCGTGGGTCCTGGCGCCAACACCGGCGCGGGTGCCGCCACGGCGCCGCTGCGCCGGCGCACCGGCCAGGTGGCGCACCAGACGGGCGTGGCCCGGGATCCCGCCGGCAAGGCGGGGCTGGTGTCCGTGGACGGCCGCTGCGTGCTGTACACGGGCACGCAGGGGTGGGTGGGGTACCTCAGCCCCAAGGCCACGCCCGAGGCGGCTGCGTTGGTGGTGCCAGCCGTGGTGGGCGCGCGCCCGGTGGTGTGTGGCGCCACGCGCATGGCGGTGCTGTTCCAGGAGGTCACGGAGCACGACCAGCTGAGCGTCGAGCAGCGCGCTGCGTTGGAGGAGGCCGAGGCCAAGTGTGAGCAGTGGCGCACCGCCGTGGCGGCCACCATCAACCGCTTTGCCGTGGATGACCACCGAGCCGACGACGTGCGTGTGGAGGAGCTGATGGTGGCGCGGCGCATCCTCAAGCAGCGGGCGCCGAAAAAGAAGAAGAAGAAGGGTCGCCGGCGATACGGCCATGTACGTGTCCGGTTGTGTTTGCTTTTTTTTTTGTTTGTTTGGTTGTTGTTGCGGTTGTTGTTGCTGTTG
>Ga0213833_1000649_pt1 | contig 31107 bp, 36 predicted proteins | sample SWATP21_FD_160575 | JGI IMG/M metagenome (GOLD analysis project Ga0213833, IMG submission 160575) | Coastal seawater microbial communities from Marineland, Florida, United States - SWA TP2 #1 | ecosystem: Environmental > Aquatic > Marine > Coastal | place: USA: Florida | collected 2016-08-14 | reverse complement strand
GTTTTCTTGCGCGTTTGCACGTCCGTGAGGAACTTTGTTAATGGGAATCTCTCAGAGCGCCTTAGTCGGTGTCTATGAAGAGCACACATACAAATATGTCATCTTTGCTCTGAGACGTGCTTTCGTGTTTCTTTTGCTTGTTTTTTTTTTCACATGCACTGTTCTTCGCTCGTCTTGACGCCAGCTGTCTTGGTTTGGTGTGATGCAGGTATCCCCACCCTTTGCCACTTGTTTGAAGAGGCCCAACTTCCATGTACGTTCCTGCGCACACTCTCAGAGCACACGGCGCGCAGTGATGATAAAGAGAAGGCTTAACCTATTATAGTAGCATGCTTGCATGCCGCATGATTAAAGCAAAACCCCGCTGAGCGCTGCTGTGTGTTTGATTTTGCTCTCGTTGTGAGATCTTCGCTCACCATTTGCTTGTGGCTTCTTCCTCAGGTGAGTTCGCTGCGGTTGTTTTTGCGTTGGAGACGGTGGTGTGTGCGGAGTCGTGTCGTGGTGGTGCGGGGGTGGTGTTGTTGCTTGCGCTGTCGTTGTGCGAGGGGGTGTAGTCGGGGTGTCGTCGTGGGTGTCGTCGTGGGTGTCGTCGTGGGTGTCGTAACCAACAACACAATTGCGTGCAATTCCTTTTCTTTTGTCCATGATCTCGCATTCATTTTGTCCATGATCTCACTCGGGTATCATATCACACAGTCAATCATGCACTTGCAGCGGGTAGTCGGTGCATTGGCTGCGTGGTCATTGTGAAAGCGGCGTCCTCCAGTGGAGCCCTCCACACGCTTCAGTTGTTCAACTGTTGAACTTCAACATGCCTGTCTACTGGAGGGTAGCCACGGTGGGACATGGTACCCAGCCGTGCTAGTCGCAAGTGCACGCACATGGCATGCTTCCCTTCCAAAAAACAGCACAACACAAAGAGCTACAATCTCTGCGTCACCAGCTCTCGGACAAACGCCGGAGCAGTTTCCAATCCCCGCAGAACTCGCAGCATCTCTCGCTTGTTGCGCCGACGTAACTCAACTCGGATTCGTGCTTCTTCGCGGCGTGCCGCGACCACATCAGCGTCCGTGACCAATGCATGTGCTACCGCTGCGGCGGAGCTGCGTGGTTCATGTGTTGCAGCTGATTTCTTCATGGCCAGCTGGACTGGAATGGAACTCGACTTCTCCAGGTTGCACACCGCGGCTGCAACGTTACAGAGAGGTTCACATGACACCCCCACCGTCGCTAAGGCAGCTTGGCTGGCTGCAAACAACTTCTCAAGGGGTTGTGTTGCCAACACCAGCGCCTTGTCGCAACACCATAGCACCGAGATGCACCACACACGGAGGAGAGGCGCCGACACAGCCGAAAGCAATCTGCCAGACAGCACACGCACCAACCCGATACAACACTCGCGCTGCGCACGTGGGGGCACCACGCCCACTCCCTCGTTGGCAGCGTGCGTACGAGCACCGCATGGGTCAGTGGTGCTTGCAGAACAATGTGCCCGGGCTCGGTACAACAGCCGAGCTATCGCGGAAACGAAGCTGGGTGCAGACTGAGAAGCAACTTTCTTCGACAGCATGGCTGCCGTTGTTGTTATTGCTGTTGCTGTCGGTGACGTCTCGGCTCCCACGTCGCTCCCCAACACACCTGCTGCGTCGTGGGAGGTGGAAAAGTCGGGCATGGCCACCGGCGGAAGCCCCAGACGCCAGCGCAACAAGGGGCACAGCCGGCGCCACGCGTATTCTGAAGCCACAACATTCGCGGTTGTGGTGTGGCCTTCGCTACGTGCCAGTTGTTGAGGGGTGTTCGCTTTGCTATCAGGCAGAGTGCAGCTCGCAAACCCCGTACGAATGAGAACACGTGCGGTGGTCGTATGTCCTGCAGCAGCCGCGGCGTGCAGCGGCGAGCGCAGGTACATGGCATCAGGTGCATCGACACAACCACCAGCAAGAATCAGCAACTTCACAACTGCACAGTGATTGGAGGCGGCAGCAATCCGCATTGGAGTGCCCATGTAGCCGCTGGTGTTGTTTGGATTCACGCGCGGGTGTGCCAGCAACCGTCGGCACACTGTGGTGTGACCGTACCTGCGCCATCGCGCAGCGGCATCACCAACAACCAGTCAAGCGCTGTCTAGCCACACTGTCGCGCACGAACCATGGGCTGCGACGTACATCGCAGCAATCCACAAGGGAGACGACTCGCCTCGCCGCAAACACGGATCCGCGCCGGCGGCCAACAAAGCCTCGATCATGTCGGCATGCCCCTTGTACGCGGCAGCAAACAGGGGCGTGGCACCGGATGACTTTCCGTGGTCAACGTGTGCGCCACACGACAACAGGAGTCTTGCCACTTCGACGTGCCCGTGGGCAGCGGCAAGGTACAAGGCGCTGGTGTCATTCCGGTTCCCGCGTTCGATGAACTCCCGGACGGTGGTTCCGCGTGGCATACCACCGCTCCACAGCAAGCGTTTTAACCCAGCCACATCGCCCGACGCCACCATGTGACCCAGTCGTTGCTGTGGCTCGTCTGTTGTGGCATCCGCTGTGGCTCCCCGAGACGTTTGGCCACCCGCGCCAGCACCCGCGCCGGTACCGGCGGCGACTGCAGCTTGCTGCTGCAGTCGTTGGCGGCGCAGCGTATTCCGGCGTGGTCGTCGAAGGATACTGCGATGATGCAGTGGTGTCAAACGGTGACGTGATGACGACGCCATCACGCGAGTGATGTGTGGGCGTGGGGCATGGGGCCAAACTATCAACCAGATGATTCAGATCAGCTGCCGCACCAAAGGAATCGAAATTACCCAAACACAAAATCCCGCGCAGTCTCAGCAACTCTGCTCGTGCGACAAGCGCCAGCGCCGCGATGCTTCTTTGCTGGTCCACCGGCAGGGCATGAAATCATGACGGGTGAAGCCCACTTCTCTTTGTTTCAGTAGGTGGGGCGTGTTTCGTTTCGGCCATGTCCAGTCAGCGCCGCCGCAGGAAAGCGAAAGTAGCGGCAGCAGTGTCTGTTGTCCGGCTGCCAGTCCAGCCGCTGCGACCCCGCCCGCGTGGAGTGGAGAACACAGACAGAATGGAGACCAGCCAACGGGTAGTTCCGTCTGGTCAGAACAACAGCAGTGGCTGCAGCGGCAGCAGCAGCAGCGGCGGCGGGAGTGACACAGCATCCTCATCGGACGTGTCCAGTGACTCAGACACCGATGGCAGCGACACGGACAGTGTTCCTGTTCATGTGCACACACGGCCATACCATGGACCCCACACGCGCCTTGCCACATCCACCAAGTCCAAATGGGAGTACATGGCTCGTTGCACGCAAGTTTCGACCCGATGGGCCTTCATCCTGCTCGCCGCTGCAGCTGTCATCATGGTGATCCTCTTCTTCACGGTGTTCGTTGTGGGTGTGGGCGTGGAGCACCGCCGTGGCTCTCGCTCTCGGGCCCAACGCCGATTCGGAGAGTGGAAATCTTCTTCTTCTTCTTCTTCTTTAACACGTTCCCAGTACAGGCGCAAGGCGCGCAAGGGGCCGTTTTACCCTTGGAGGGAGTGGGGGTTGCCGACGCACCAGGATTGCAAGGGGTGGTCCATCGGCGTTGGGTTCGCGCACAGCCCGTTGTCCCGTGTTGAAAACTGGACGCAGGTGTTTTGGCCAGAGCTCGAACGAGATAAGGACACCGAGGGGCCGTATGCGTTGGCGGCAGACCCGTTCCTGGTGCCAGTGGGGTCTCAATGGTACATGTTCTACGAAATGTTTGGACCGGGTGATAGCCCTGGAGAGCAGATTGGACGCATCGGCTGGGCCTCGCAGACTTTTGAAAGTGTGCTGTCGCCCTGGGTGGATGGCGGCATGGTGGAAGGCCTCGCTGCTGGTCACCAGTCGTACCCGTATGTGGTGTTTGACGTTGACACCAACTCCCACTACATGCTTCCTCAGATTACAGGTGAACTCCTCACTCTGTATGTGTCCGACCAGCAGCACTTTCCACAGCAATGGGCCGCCTCCACAGTCATCGACACGTCATCGACGCACTACTATGACAGCAACATTGTCCACTGGCAGGGCCGATGGTGCGTGTGCGGCGCACATCAGAAAACATACATGGGTTTGTGTCCCGGAAGTGACCCTTGCTTTGCGTTGCGCGTGCGCCATCTCTTCTCCTTCCAGGTATGTGTTTGCAGGCCTCTTTGATGATACGCTAGACCGCACCTACTCCCAGCGCATTTTTGTCAGTGAAAGCGGAGTGCTTGGGCCCTACGAGCTCCACCAGGCAGCTCCACTTCCCAGGAAGCATCCGGCGCATTTCGGTCGCAATGGTGGCCGCATGGTTCCTTTTCGCGGCGGACTCGTGCGTTTCACGCAGTTCTATTTTGCTGATTCGCATCGGTATGGCGAGATTGTTCGTGCGGCCGTTGTATCAAAGCTGACCTTGACCGAAGTGGTGGAGGAGTACGACGTGTCTTGGGTTGTGTCGCTTCCTGCAGACACCTGGCCAGAGTTCGTCCTGCGTGTGGTTTTGCTGGTCATTGAGACGCTGCTGATGTTGTTTGTTGTGCCTGCTTGTGATTGGTTGGTGCACTCTCTTTAGATACCGATACGCGCGAGACCATCGTGCGTGGAACGCGAAAGGTGCCCACCACGTGGACATGCACCCACTCACCGATGGCCGATGGCTGGTCGCCTTTGATGGTCGTGAGGCCTGCGCTGTGACGAAGCAACGCCCGCAGTTCGTCCGCGCCAAGCAACGTGCCAAGCTTCAACGAGAGCAAGAGGATGCTGTGAAGCGCGCTGAGTCCCAGAGGCAGTTCATGGAGATGATGAATGAGCAGCGTGCGGAGCTGGGGCCGCAAGAAGACCTCGAGCGCGACTACCATTTCTAGCGACACGATGTGCACAGTTCTAAAACATTTTCACAGTGCATCATGCCGCGAGAATCTCAGCAGGCCGGAATCCTCAACTGAGCCAAGATGTGGGCACGCCTTGCTCACCATGAAGCAGCCACGTGGCTACCAGACCCAGAAGGTATCGCAGCAGAGTACTGGGAGAGCCACGAGGGGTCAGAGTTCCTAAAGGTTCCTCGCTGGGTGTTGTTTGAAGCTGTGTTGCGACGCTTCTCAGCCGCGTTGTCTCTTGCCGAACGTCGTCCCGGCGGTGCAGCAGCAGCTCTCCCTGCCGTCGCGGATGCGTTTTGCGAAGCTGTGGAAGCGCTAAACCGTGAGGCTGACACGTCTGTGTTGCGGGAGTTCCTGACGGATGTTGCGGCCTCCATGCTGTCCCCAGGACAGGTGTTGCGTGCGTGCCGACGGCTGGTGTGTGCGGCTCTGTTGGCACCGGTGCTGTTCCCGTGCCGTTGTGATGGGTTGCATGTTGCGGCCTTGGAGACAAAGCACTCGGAAACACTGTCGTGTGCGTGTCAGGACAATCAACGCCGTGGTGCCGCGGGTGTTGGTGCCGGTGCCGGGTCGGATGCGCTCGCCAGGGCTGGTGGTGGTGCTGGTGGTGGTGCTGGTGGTGGTGCTGGAGCAGGTGGTGGTGCTGGCAGTAGAGTGGATGGACTATCTCCTAGTAGCCAATTGAGCAGCATGAATTCACACAAGCCACCTGACGAAGGGAAGGGGGTTGGTTCAGGCTGCCCAGTTGCGCGCTGTGGCGCAGCACCCGCGTCTGATGCATGCAAGGTGGAAAGCGAGAGCGGGCGTGCTTCTTCCCCGGCTTGTGTTGTCTCTGGGGGAGGTTGTGGAGCTACACTACCTCTGTTGGACAGTACCCATGCGTTTCAGAGCGTGGAGTTGTCCAGGTCACAGGTGGTGTGCCTCTTGTCGCACATGATGATGGGATGTCCGCCCACTCTTGCGGAATCGCACCCCGGCGAAGGTCACGGCGAAGAAGCCCCAGAAAGTTCCTTTCGCGACTTTCTCGTTTGGTTTGGACGCGGTAACGGCAGTGTCTACAGCCTAAATCCATCCGCGGTTCACGCGTACTTGGCAACCATGCTGTGCTTTTTCTCTACGTGGGTGCTCGAGTGTGGACATGCGCGCGTCAGACCTGGTGATCTGTGTGACGCCTCCCCTCTCATCGTGTGCAAGCACGTGCTCCGCTCAATGGAAGGCCTTGCAAGCACAACCTCGACTGCAACCGCGACGACAACGAAGAAGCCTGCAATAAAACCTGCGACCGCCTCGGCCACTGTGGCCGCAACCGCAACCGCAACCGCAACAGCCGACATGGGCCAGCAAGCATGGAGAACGTGCGACGTGAAGCTCCGCGGGTTCAAGGCTGGTGGCCTTGTCCGCCCGGTGCACCCGCCTCAACGAGCAGTGGTTGTGTTTGCGAACGCCGCGATAGGTTTTGGGCCGTGTGGGACACAAGAGGAGCTTCTGTTTGGAATGCGACCCGAGGCGTGCGTCGCCACGCTGTTCATGCCACGCCTTCAAGCCCGTGAAGCCTGCTACATCACCGGTGCACGAACGGTTGGCTCGTACACAGGCTTTCGGGCCACGACGCGCTGGGCCGGTGCGCTTCATAGTACGACGGCCACGACACCGAAGCCATGTTCCTGTGTCGGACGCAGGGGTTCACATGCGTTGCTCGTTATGGATGCAGTTGAGTTTCCGGCATCGGAGGACGCCCCATGTGACGCTGATAGTGGTGCGGGTGGAGATGGCGTTGGCGCCTGCCCTGCTTTGCTCGACGTGCAGCCTCAGTACCTGTTTCGTGAGCTCAGCAAGGCGCTGTGCGGGTTTGCTGCTGCACGATCTTGCCGCAGCACACCCACCCACTCGCTTGCTGCATCTTGGACGCTGAGTCGCGACCGCCTAGGCTGGACTTGCAGACCGAGCGCCGCTCCTGGCCTGTCTGGGGACGTCGTGGAAGTGGCCAGTGGGCACTGGGGTTGTGGGGCGTTTGGTGGCAACCGCGAAGTCAAGGCACTGATCCAGGCATGTGCGGCCAGCTGTGCCGGCGTGACGGTGGTGTTTTTCGTGACGGAGCGGGAGTGGTCTGCGGATGCGCAAGCGTTCACGGCGGGCAGCAGCGCCGAAGCCATATGTCGCACCGTCATGTCGCTCCAGGAAACCGGTGCCGCAGTTAGGGATGTTGTGGCTGCACTTCTTGACCTTCCGCGCCAATGGCGTGGCGCCGGCGCAAGTGCAAGCCCCGTGTTGGACTTCGTGTTGCAGCATGTGGGAGCAGCGAAGTGACGCATTGCCCGCATTGTGAGTGCGTGACCCTTCCATGGAAAGTAGACGTTTAATGAGGACAGCAAGTTGAACGCTGCTAAAGAACGAAGTACAAACCCACCACCCACCCACTGCAGTGCCAGTGACGGACACCAACACACGAATTCAAAAGCGACAAGACCAAACACGACACCGGAACCAAAAAACAACACTATCACGATCAACATCGCCTACACGCGACTGTCAGCGCCCTCTCCCATGCTCGGACCATGGTTGGCGCCACCGTTTCCGTTGCTGAGGTGTGCCGTCCGACTGTTCAGGCTACCAGTGGGAGCACCCGCCCCAGCGGTGGTGGCCGGAGGCGGCAACCGCAACGCGTCTGACTCGACGTCGCTGTCACTGTCCTCCTCAAACGCCGCTCGTTGACGAACCGCCCTGTCAGGGCTCGCACCAGACTGAAACGGACTACCGAGGCTGCTCGACGACCGCAACACTTGCTTGGCCTCCTCAGGGTGCAAGTTCATGACGCGCACACGACGGGCGTTGGCAAGCGCGGCTGGTGACTGCTGCTTGGCGCTTGGGGAGGCTGGTGCGGCCGCGGCTCCAGCCTTCGCCTCGCACGCAGCCTCCTCACGTCTCGCTTTTGCTGCGAGGGCATTGGCGCGACTTACCACGCTTGTCGAGGTATTGGTGTGCTCGACGACGACGTGGCAGTCGTCCACTTGTTGGGCCCTGATGGCGTCCATGAGTGCTTGCTGCACCGACTCCGCCGAGTTGTGCGCAGAGCCAGGCTGGGCCTTGACATAGAACAAGGCTGTGTCGTGATCGCCTGTGGGGCACCAAGACAAAAAAAGCACAAACCACGATGTGAACAGCCGCGTTTCCAGAAACGTGGCACCACGTGCACGCCATTGATACACACAACAGTCCACACACACCTGCTTCAATGTCAGCAGTGACAACGTCCAGCCCCAATTGGTTCAGTGCTTGAGCCACTTCGTGCAAGACAACCGGGTGGTGCGAATCTGCTTCCACGGCCACCTTCATGAGGTCAGTGAACCCCTGAATCACGGCGCGTGGCTCATTCAAAGCCGCGTGCTGAGGAATCTGCGACCACTTGGGAGGCTTCACCATGACCTCACCCTTGATGTTGTGACTGTCCAATAGATTGCGCAGGGCGGTGCGCACATGGTATGCGACGTCGCCACCGACGCGCGTGTCAGGGCGCCCAAGGTTATGGGCATACAGAACCTCAACGTCCGTGTCGTCTCGTGTACCAACGCAGGTCGCAAGCTTGACCTCAAGCCCGTGATGGTTCAGCACCTCCGTCACCTCCGTGAGCATGCTGGAGAAGTGACTGCAGGTAAGCTGGATCTCCAGCATGTTGTAGTTGAGCGGTTCCGTGGGGATGCAGACAACCTGCGCGTCCGGGTCATTGACAGCGTCCAAGATTTCGTGCTTGATCTCGCTCAGCTTCTCGTCATCCACTTCGCCACCACGGCGGTCACGCATTTGCACAGTGAACACCTGCACATCCACCTTGCCGTCTGTCTCAATCACTGCCTCTCGCACTTCCAGCGTCAGGCGATTCAGCACCTCGATCACTTCTGGCAGCAGGCCAGCGCGGTGCACGCCTTCGACTCTAATGCCAAACTCATCAGACTTGCCGATGGAGGCAGAGCGGGGTCGGTGTTCCTTGGCAAGGCGACGCGTGAGAGCGGACTGGAAGGCAATGGGGGCGATCACGGCTGAGGCAAGCAGGGCCCAAACAACAGCGGCATAGGTGTCGTTGGACATGAGGTAGTCTGTCTTGCCAGACAACTGGGTGCTGACGCTCATGGCGGCCACAAAATAGGCAAACTCGCCCCGGGGGAGCATGGCGCAACCCACCACCATCGCGTTCATGCGACCTGCAGCGATGCCTGCCGCGAACTTTGGCAGCAGGGCGCCAAACACGGTCAAGGCGGCACCCTTGCCGATGGCGTCCCACGAAAACAGAACCTCGGTGGGGATCGAGAACGCCACTGTGGAGGCGAAGAACAGTCGCAGAAGCCACGCCGAGACGCGCTTCAGCTGGCGGCGCCACACAATGGGGCTGCGGGGGACGCTTCCAAACAAAATCCCGGCGACAAAGGCACCCAGCAAGTGTGAGCCAATGAACATTGCTATGGAGCCACACACGACCAAGGTGATGAGCTGGAGAGCGAGTTGCAGCTCGTCGCGCGGCTGGTGGCTTCGTTCCACGCGCTCACGCACGCGGCTCAGGGCAGACTCCACCAAGGGCGGGAACCAGGTTTGGCTGGCCCATGCTCCAAAACCAAGGAACACCACACCAGCAACAATGGGCCACGTGATGGACAGAACATTCAAGCTTCCCTTCGCAAGGTTTTGAAGGATCACCAAGGCCAGCAGGGACAGCAAGTCATCCACGAAAGCCGCGGCCAAAATCGTCTGAAGTGGTCACACAAAACAAAGTACCACACAGCGTCGTGGAACCTGTTGGTTGATTTGATTGGCCTGCGCACACTTCTGAGCCCTCACTCACCTGGCCATACTCTGAACTCAAAACCTTTCGCTCTGTCAACAGCTGAATGGCGATCCCGACGGAAGTTGGACCAAGGGTAATCCCCGCCGAGAGAGCGTCAGGGAAAGCGTCGACCCCAAACACTACCATTGTCACAACACCCATCCCAATGGGGAACAGGGTACCAATGACCGCCACGCCGACAGCTTGCTTGCCAACTTTCTTCAAATGCTCGAAATCGATGTGCATGCCCGACAGCATGATCATCAGGGTGACGCCGACCTGGAAGTGCATGGCATAGGAGCGCCACAAGAGTCACAATGAAACCAATCATCAAGAAAGTGAGAGAGCTTGCACTCAGCGAGAGGATATGCCACATACGCACATTTCCGGCGAGAACAAACACCGAGGGAAACCCGTCGGCATCTTTGTGCGCGTATGGTGCGATGTCAGCGACGTGCGGCCCTAATAATATGCCAGCAACAATCTCCCCAATGATAGGAGAGGCACCGATGGCTCTCATTAGGCGGCCTGCCATCCATATTGAAAAAAGGAAGAGCACCACTTGCAAGATCTGAACGAACGCGTCGACTGCGTCACCAGCCATGGTGCTCAGCTAGACAACGATCCTGAGGGTCGTGTGAACGAAACGGGACTGTGGAGCTGCTTTCTACTACTCCTCGACAATGGCGCGACCCAAAGGCACGCCGAGTGAAGCGACGAGCATGCCACGGCTCTGGTGAGAGCACAACCAAAGGACGAGAGGCGACAAACAAGGAGGGAGCAGCTGACGAAGACAGTATGAGCATGTGCCCACACAATCTTATTTGCCGCGGATCGCCAAAAAAACAAGTGGTATTTTTGTCACGTGCAAACCCCTAAAGACCCCTAGTTGGCTGCCTTGGCGTCGAACGACGGGTACGTTGACTTGATCACTGCTGCAAGCGAGGAAGCAGCATCGTCGCTTTCACATGCACCCTGCACAGTGGCAAGCATGTCGTCCAGAATATCAGCAGCGGCGGCATCACGCTCACGAAGAGCTGCCTTGATGGCATCGTGCCGGGTGTGGTGCGCAGTCAACAGTTCAGACACCGTGTCGGAGACGCGGTCCATCGTTGCATATTCAGCGGCTTCAGCATCAACCTTGATGTCCATTAGGTCCTGAAAGGTGGAAACAACGATTCGTGCAATGAACAGAGCACGTCAGCCCAAACCACAACTCCGGACACGTCACACGACGCAGCGCACCTCTTCAGCGTCAACGGCATCCCACTCGGCCTCTTCGTTGTAGTCTTGGGCGCGGAAGATCCCCACGTCGTGCGGGTTGTAACTAAGGCGATTGTACTGTGTCAACTCTTCGGGCTCCATGGGCAGTGGGGCATCAGACTTCATGAAGTTGCCCTTGCGGAACTCGCGCTCCTCTTCCTGCAGGGCCAACTCGTCCCGTGTCTGAATGGACTGCTGGAAGTGCGCCTCGGCACACTGGCAGCATCGCAACAACACAAATTCATAAACACAAGGCAACAAGACACCTATGAGTGAGTGCTTGAAAGCAACCAAGCTGCCGCTGTGCGAACCTCGGCGGAGTGCTGGGCAGAGGATCTCAAGAAGCTGATCTCGTCGGCGGTCAGCCTGCGCAGCTTCGTCGCTGGGCTCCCGGTCCACAACTCTCCGGACTGGATGACGGCATCCCCTTCCACAACAGCGCCGGCATCGACAAATGCATCCGAGCCGATGGAAGCACCAGGCAAAACAGTGGCCCGGGCGCCGATCATGGTACCGTCGCCAACCACGCAGCCAGCGACAGTGGAGCCAGCACCTGCAAACACAAATGGTCATTCCCCGTGGGAAAATAGGAACCACATCTTCACCTCAGCATGTGTGCTTACCAATAAAAACATCACTGCCAATCTTCACCGCGCCAGCGCTGGCATCAACAACAGCGCGATCTTGCACGCAGCTGCCGTTACCGATGGACACCTTGTTGCCTTCACCTGAGGCGGGGGACAGCAGCGACAATGTGCGGCACCAAAATCAGTGAAGAGTAAGTGTCATTTCGCCAGACATTCGCAAATCACGCTGTGTAACGAGGCCGAAGCAGGACAAAGCCCCAAAGCCGAGGACGTACCTCGGACGGTCGCGCCGTACCAAACAGACGCCTTGGTCCCCATTTCCACATCCCCAACCACGTTGGAGGTGGGAGCCACAAACCCTTCCAACCCATGTGAAAGCGACTTGCCTCCGACAGCGACAACACGGGTAGATGGCATCACTGAAGCAAGCCGGGCACAGAAGAGATCAGTCAACACTGGCAGCCCTCCACAACACAGCGGACACCACAGCACGTACAGCGATCCACATACGCATTGCGGCCCTGCAGGCGCACGCCGAGGTTCTCCAGGGCATGGCCAATGTTGCGCATGCTGCTACCAAACACCTCCGAGATCATGATGCCCGACAGCAAGGTCAGCAACAGCACCGTACGACGCAATGCTTGACATGCTCGACTTGCGAAAGAAACACCACCCAATAAAATTCAGTTTGACGAATACACATGTACGTTGTTATGGTTATGGATGATTTTATGTTCGTTGACAGTCCTGCTTGAAGGGTTTGACACACGTCTCTTGATGCGCACACTGTCGACTGGCCATGTAAGCGCTTCTTGCAGTCGGCGGGATAACCAAAAGCACCCTTTGGCATCACAATGAACTCCGTACCCTCGCGACCCCGTGAAGAGAGACCGGTACATGCCGCAAGGCCGCTTCCCAAGCCGAGGACATCACCGTCATCCGCCAGCCTCGACAGAGCACTAGACACACTTGCTCATGCCGCCTCGGCCCGGTCACAGGCGTTGGATGACATCGAAGAGTTTATAAACACAGCTGTTGCGGCCAAGGACAGTTCTGATACTGTCCGTATCGTGTGTTGGTGTATGGGGTCCGAGTTTCGGCTGACGCGGTGCGCCCATGCATGCAGCTCAGACGCCAAGAAGTCCAACGCCTGACGGCGGAGGTTGAGAGGATGAAGAAGCTGTGGCAAGAAGCTTCCAGGTCTGTTTCATACTGTGGGTGAATGAAGCGATGGTGTATGAAAGGTGATGTTCGGTGCCGTGACAGCAAACTGCAAAGACATGGGGACATCGCTGCGTCTATCAGTGAGAAAGACAAAGAGCTTGAGGCCACCAAAGCCGAGTGCGTTGTGGGAGGAATAGCAAGCCCTGTGATCCACAACATCACATCATGCGTATCACAGATTAGCTGAGCTCCAACAAAAGCACTCTGCCTTGCAAGAGGCACACGCGCAGCTGCAGGAAGACTACGAAGTTGAGGCAACGGCGTGCCGCAGCGCCACAGAGTCGCTGCGGATGAAAGAGAAAGAATGTGCCGCCCTTGAAAAGGACAAGCGAGTACGTGGAAACGGTGTGTGGTTTGTTGCAATGCAATGCGTGATGGGTCTTTCTTGAATGCAGAGGGCTGTTCAAGACGCACTTGCTTCGGCAGACAAGCTGCGTGCGCTAACAAACAAAATGAAGAACTCCGGAGCTGGCGCGAGTCAAGCCCGCCAAACAGGGGCCACATGGAGTTCCTCTGCAGCTTCTGGAAGAAGGCGAAGATAACACACCGCGTTCATGCACCGCAATGCCAGTGTACCCACTGGTTTTCCCCATCATAACCTTGTTGCAAAAGTGCAGACGCCGGCTGAGTCGCGGCTGCTCTTTCATATACAGCGTCCTGCACAACATTGACGCCACCCCACCTCTGCTGATCCACAAGAACTGCCCTCATTTCAATAGGTTTGGAAGACGGAAGCTGTTTGTTTGCTTTGGCTGGTTTGCTGTCACGGCAGGATTCCAAAGTTGGATGTTTAGAAACAATAAGACAATCACAGGGTCAAATGTGGAGTTTGGCGATGAGTTGCATGTGCGCAAAGAAAAAGCTGCAGAGTTCGCGACTGTTCTTCTCTTCAACATGCCACGCCAGCACCCAATCCCCACTCCCCAAGTTGACCAGGAACACCCAAGCAGTGAACCTTGTTGACATACGTTGTCATGATGACTCAACACTCTAGGTGTGCTCTGGTGGTATTGGTTGTTGTGGCACTTGCTGCCACCGCGCAAGCCTACTCTGGCACGGACTTCTTTGGACAGCCTGGTGTTGCGATGCCACGTGGGTTCGGCGGTCATCCCATGTTTCAGCATATGGGAGGCATGTTCCCACACTCCGGGTTTCCGCATAGCCGGCACAACATGCACGCGCAACAGCAGTGGCGTGAGCAGATGAATCGCCAGCGCGAGCTGGAACGTCAGCGCTTGCAACAACGTCAGCTGGAGCAACGCCAGTTGGAACAGCAACGTCGGTTGGAACAGCAACGTCAGTTTCAAGAGCAACAGCGCAAATTGGAGCAACAGCGACGCGTGCAAGAGGAGCAGCGCAAGCTGGAGCAACAACGTGCCGAGCAGCAGCGCCGCCAGCAACAGCAACAGCAACAGCAGCACCTTGCGGACGACCACAAAGAGCAGCAACGGCAGCTTGACCAGCAACGTGGACAACGTATCGCCACTGTGACACTCAGCAAGCAGTACGAAGTCCACGTTGCACCCAAGCGTGACTTTTGGGGGCAAGCCATCCCGATCGATGTACGATTTGGGCGGACCCGGGACACGGTGGTGCTCCAAGAACGATCTCATGGGGGTCTGCGCCAAGAGTTTCGAATCCCGGAGGACGTGAGCGCAAATGACATCACGACGCACCGCGCAGCCAATGGAAACCTGGTCGTTGTGTTTCCTCGCGTTGCTGAAGCCACGTCCGCCAGTCCTCAGCCGGACAGTGCTCCTGCCAAAACCACCAGCGCTAACACGGCTGCAAAGGAGGCGCTCAAGCAGCGCATTCAGCGCAGGTACGAGGAGTGGAAGCGCCGTGAGGCAGAGAATGGAAGCAAGCGGGGCGCACCAGCCTCAGCACCTCAGGCCCCCAAGACGCGTAAGGTCTCGGAGGCACCCTCTGATGCCCGCCTGCGTCGTCGCCAGCGAACCACCACAACGATCGTCGAAGAGTTTGATGTCGTGAGTGGAGATGATGATGACATGGTTGTTGAGGACGTGCCCTTTGATGATTCCGTCGTGGAGGACAGCGATGCTGCCACGGGCTACTACATGCGTGGCGATTTCGTGGAGTATTGATGTCGCCGAGACCTGAGTATGATAATGCTGAGTGTTCTGAGTTTTCGTTCCGCAATTGTGTGTGCACCGTTTCATTCAAAAACACACATGCTTTTACAACAGCGCTGTAGAAGTGCACACTGCAACACAACGAAACAATCGAGCACGAGCACGCGCACTGCATAACGAAACAATGAGCACGCCGACGACTCACACCTCACAACACACACACATGGCCAGCCAGCTATCAGTGACCACGTTGTACATGAGAGGTTTCTCAATGTGACACTCGACTTGAAATATACTCTTTAAACCTTGACAGCCTCTCGCGCACTCGCTCGCTCAAGGTCGGTCATGTCCGACAGCGCTGTCACAATCGAGCTGATATTGGTCTCCAGGACCATACCGCCCATGACGATCTCATCCAGCACATAGTGAACCTTGTCACTGTGAAATATCAAGTCCAACTCGCATACGTTCTCGAAGCACTTGTCCAACGTCTCCACAAACACTGTGTACACGCAAAAACAAAATGCGGCATCAGCGTCTGCCGCAACCTACACCAACTGCGCACGTGTCAGCCGCAGGCCGTACCTTGCACCAGGTCCAAGATTCCAAGCTCGCTTTCTTGTTGATCAACTACGAAGACAAAGTACAGTGTGGCATAGTGGCGGTAGATAAGTCGGGTGTCCTGGCCCCACGAGGAGGTGCTGTGATGTGGGGGGGAAGGCAGCAGCACAAACACGAGCAGGTCAAGCACCGCAGAAGGAAAGCACCAAACCACCACAGGGCAGCCACCAACCTGCCACCCTCCAGAAAATTGCAAACAGTGTCGGGTCTCTTCGATACCATCAGGAACAGCTCTCGAACCAGCGCTTTGATGCCTGATGTCTGAACAAACACGAAAAAGTGAGTGCATGTGTCATGAGTAGGGCCTGGGGTGGCACCGTGCACCTACCACCGGGTTGTAGACCTTCACAAGCCTGGCCTTGCCATGGTTGTTGATAATAAACACGCCATGAATCATGTTTTCACCGCCGCGGCGGGCCCACACCAACACGATCGGCACACGCTATGGTGGTGCTGAGGGGAAGAAGTGTCGAGACCGAAGTTACCCATCATCACCACGGCAAAATGCCAGGCGATCAATGTCACATCAAATTACCCCACCCACGTTGCTCAGAATCCTCCTTCCCCGTCATGGCATGGCCAGGTCGTTCTTGCTGCAGCAGCACACAAGGGTGTGGTGTCGACCAGCCAACATTCACTGAGGTTCCTGTAACACGTGTAGCAAACTCGTGTTGTATATTCATTGTACGAGCCCGCCTTCTTTCTCGTGCCTTGTCGCAGTCCTCCGTTGGCAATCCGTGTGTGGGCGCAGTTCTCGTTGTCGGTGTTCTCGTGTGTGAAGGGCACGACTTACAAGACAGCACCTCGTCTGACACACCCCGTGGTCTCGGGTGTTTTCGCCTCGTTCCAATCTTACGTGATGGCCACCCTTCCTGAGGGATGGTACGTGGTGAAGCCCCTGTCCTGCACCTGCTTGGTTGCAGTCAGTTGCGCGTTTGTGACGTGTGTGGTGTGGTCTTGTTTGTTCCTTCTCAGGGATGTTCGCTACACGGCGGACGGTAGACCTTTTTTCATAGATCATTCAACTCGTCGCACGCAATGGGAACCACCACTGCCCGTGGGTTGGAGTACGTCTGCGCTCATTGTGCTTCTTGCCCCCCCTTTCCCCTGTCACAAAAAAATGGGACGTTGATTTTTCTTTTGCTCGTGTTGTGGAGTGCAGGCGAGCGAACAGATCCGCGGTCTGGCCGCAAGTTCTATGTGAACCACGCTACAACGTACGCCTCGTCATGCGATTTCGTCTTTGGTGTGCGTGTGGTTTGCATTTTGCGTTGGGTCCGCTAACTCGTGTGCGTTGCGGTGGATGCGTCTTGCAACACACAGCGCAACACAGTGGGAGGACCCACGCGCTCTGTATGACCTGACACCGCCCGCAGCCGGAGCAAATACTGGAGCGCCTGCACCAGCACCGGCGCCTGCGCCCGCACCTGCTCCGGCTCCTGCCCCTACGCCCACACCCACGCCCTCCATGTACCCTGGCGCCGTTGCTGCTGGAGGCGCATATCCGTCCTCAGCGTATCCCGCCGCCGCTGCCGCGGCCGCCGCTTCTAGTGCTGCCACCACGGGTGCTACCGCAGCCGGTACCTACCCCACCACGGCAGCCACCACTGCTGGCGGCTCGCCTGCTGCCGGTGGCCCTGCTGGCGCTGCGACTACTGGCGCCGCGGCGGGTGCGGGTGGTCGAGGCGCCGGCGCTGGCGCTGGCGCTGGCGCAGCCGCTGCGGCGAGGGCGATGGGTGGTCTGGGTGCCACTGGCGGGCCTTCTGTGATGGCAATTCAGGAAGCCACGCAGGTGCGTGCAGGGCCGCTGGGACATGGGCGTGGTGCCTGCTGTGTAACCGTGTTGACACACTTTTTTTGTTTTTGTTTGTGTCACGTGGTTGAACAGTTGAATGCCTTGATGGTTCCCGACTCGCAAGAAGCTGTGTGCTTCGTGTGCCAGGAGAAGTTTGGGTTCTTTGGTGGGCGTCACCACTGTCGCTGTTGTGGACACAGTGTGTGCTCGTCGTGTTCCAACCACACTGCACGCTTGACTCCAGATGCGTACGTGCGCACGGTCTGTCGCACGGCTGTGGTGATGTGTGTTGTAGTGTTCATGTGTGTGTATGTGCCCCCCTGCGCGAGGTCCTTACGTTTTTGTGCTTTTTCTTTCTTTCTCTTTCTTCTTCTTCTTCTCCCCAGCGCCACGGCACAAAAAGTATGCAACGCATGCAATGCGCACTTGACAGCCTCCAACTTCCTGTGCCTGTCGCGGTACCTGGTGTGGCTGGATTGCACGAACAGCACAGCGGAGGCAATCATCGCGCGTCGCAAGGCATTGGACGGCCTCGCCGCGCTCTTTCGGCAAGCAGCCGACAACGCCACCTCCTCCACGGTCGCGTACCCGAAGCCGGACCCGGTGTTCAAGGCGTTGCTGGGCAAGAAGAACGACGGCGTGCGCAAGTTTCTGACGGGGCTGGTCGGCACCTTTGAGACACCCGACCTGGTGGTGTCTGCCATGGGCGCCTTGGGTGGCCTGACCGCCTGTGTCGTCATCAGCTCGCATGACACCCACCGCTACATGGGCGACGTCATCGCAGCGGACGTCCCGCAGCGCCTGGTGCAGGCCCTGACGTCTGGCAGCCCGGCGGTGACCAAGGCCGCGGCGCTGGCGTTGGAGGAGCTGTGCAAGACGCAGAACGACAACCTGGGCGTGGTGTTGCGCGACGGCAACGGCTTCCGCACGCTTGCCGACGCGGTCACCGCCAGCGACACCCAAACCCAGCGCGCCGTGATGAACACCACACACATGCTGCTGATGGCGGGACCCGCCAATGTGAAGGCCTTCGCGGCGGCTGGGGGCCTGCAGTCGCTCTCAGTGGTGCTGGGCGCGCCGCTGGGTTCATCGCCGGCGTCGAACCCCATGTTCCCGGTGGTACTGGCGGGTGCGCAGGCCCTGGAGGCCGCGATTCGCGCGCCGAGTGCCGACGCCGACCCGGCGTCGTTGGTGGAGAGCGCCGGGTACCGCGACACTGTCGTGGCCAGCAACGGCGTCGCGGCGTTTGCGCGCATGCTGGGCAGCGGCGGAAGCTCGGCGTTGTTGCAGCGGGTGTGCGTCAAGGCGCTAAAGCGGCTGACGGAGACGCAGCCGGGGGTGGAGGCGCTGCTGCAGTCCACGGGCGCCGTGGGGCGCATCGTGGCCGCCATGGCCACCATGGGCGACGAGGACAGCCAAAACAGCTGCGTGTCCATCATCGCCAACGTCGCGAGCATGGGCGGCCGTGCGGGTCGGTGTGCCGTCATCGACGTGGGCGGGCTGGCGTCGGCCGCCAGTGGCCTGGACGTCACGGCGCCGGAGCTCATGCAAACCAGCTGCGTGTCGCTGGTGGCGGAGCTGGCCAAGGAAGACGACGTGGCCACTGCCATCGCGTCCGCGGGGCTGCCCGGCATGCTGTCGGGCCTCCTGGACGCGCGGGCGCCCACCGTGAAGGCCAAGGCCGTGGTGGCGCTGCAGGCCTTGGCGTCGCGCCCCGCCCACCACGCGGACCTGGTGTCGCAGGGCTGCGTCCTCAAGCTGGCGCGCTTCGTCCTCACCGGGCCGCCGCAGGACCTGCAGCGGTCGGCCGCGGACGTGGTGTGCGTGTGCCTCCAGTCCGCCGCGGCGCTGCGGGCGCTGGGCGTCCGCGGCGCGCCGGAGGTGCTGGACACCCTGACGCAGGTGGCCTGCCGCACCGACGACGCCGCGGTGCGGCGCTGCATCGTGCGTGCCCTGGCCGCGCTGTGCGGCGACCCGCTGCCGGATGTGGCCAGCCTGGACGAGCCGGGGCGGGCGGAGATTGGCATGATCGTGTACCAGTGCGGCGAGCGGTTCCTGCAGAACTCCACCGCGGCGGGGGTGGTCATTGCCATGGTGGGCTCCCCGGCGGTCGGCGTGCGTGACGCGGCGCTGTGCCTGTGCACGGCCTTGGTGGCGTACGAAGGCGGCGCGGCGTTGATGGCGCGGCTCGGCGCCGTGAAGTCGGTGCTTGGCGTGGTGGAGGCGGAGTCACGCGCGCAGATGTTGCTGGTGGCGATGGCGTTCTACTCCCGCGTGTGGGCGGCGTTGTGCGCCGACACTGCACCGCCGGCCGTGCGCACCCAACACGCCAACATCGAGGGCGTCATTGTGCGCGCTGTGTTGACCTGCTGCGCCCGCTGCAACGGCGACACCGGCGTGCTGTTCCACGCCGCGGCGCTGCTCAAGCCCGTCAGCGGCAACCCCGCCCACCAGGCCACCCTTGCCGCGATGGTCTCCCCGCTGGTGCAGCTGCTGCCCACGGCGGTGCCGCCGCAGTACGTGGTGGACGTGTGCACCATCGTGGCCGCCGTCGTGTCGCTGCCAGAGCGCGCGGACATGATCTCCCAGGAGGGCGTCCTGGGCCTCATCGGCGTGCTCAACCGCCTTGCCGCGCTGGACCTGCCTGCGGCGTCGGAGCCGGAGAAGCACGCCGTGGTTGCGGCCACCCAGGCACTGGCCATGGTGGCGCGGGGACCCCGCGCCCGCACCATGATCCTGCAGCTGTCCGCCACGGACCCGGCGTACCTGACGTTCGTGCCGCATGTCATGGGCGCGGCGGTGGCGGTGGGGCGTGACCACCCCATGTCGGTGGTGGCCGCGTGGGCGTTGGCGTTCTTGGACAACCTGGCAGCGCCGGGCGGAGACAACTTGGCCGCCCTGTCCTCCAACGCCGCGCTGTTGCCGGCGCTGCTGCAGGTGGTGCGAGCCCACTTTGTGGAGCAAGACAGCAACGACAACAACAACAACAACAACGGCGGCGGCGCCGGTGGTGCCGGTGGTGCCGGTGGCAGCACGAACACCGACCAGCAGCGCCAACAGCAGTACGCCAGCGCGTCGCGTGTGCTGCTGGCGGTGTTTGGCCGCGATCCTCGCCTGTGGGCCAACATGCGGGACGACGTCCGCCCCGCGATGGCGTTGTTGCAGCAGGGCCTGGACGCTGGGCGACTGGACGTGGTGGGGTCGGCCTGCCACGCGGTGCTGGACAACACGGCGTTCGACTCGGACGTGGTGCGGCGCCACTTGGTGGGTGGCAACTTTGTGGCGTTGTTGCAGCGCACCCTGACGCTGCCCCCGCCGCCGCCCGCGTCCGCAGCCGCTGCGGACCTGCGCAAGGTGCGCCTCGCAGCCGCGTCAGGCGTGCTGCGCCTGCTCGAAACCGGCGCCGAGGCGTTCGTGCAGCCCCTGCTGCAGTCCCCGACCACGGCAGCGGCCGTGGTGGGGTTGATCTCACAGGGCGCCGCCGAAACGCGGGTGGTGCTCCGCACCCTGTGGTGCCTCCACTCTGCTGGTCACACCGCGGTGCTGGGCGCGGCGCTGGCGCCCCACCGCCCCGCCGTGTTCGCGACACTCGCGGACGTGCTGGCGCGCCCCGGTGTGGCGACGGCCGCCGACCGCGACGGGGCGGTGGGTGTGGAGGAGGACACGCCGACCCTGAGCCTGCGCCTGCTCATGTGCCTGCTCAAGTCGCCGGCGCTGCAGCTGACCCCGGCGGAGCAGGGCAGCGTGCGGCGCCTGTTGCGGGCGTGCATCGACACCTCGGCTCGGGCGGCGGGGCCGGACGCGGATGCGGCGTGCCGTGACCGCGCCCCGGCGTGTTTGGAGGCCGTCGAGGCGCTGGTCAAGCTGGGGCAACTCAGCGGCTCGGCGGTGGACCCGTCGTCGGGATGCCACCTCGTGTCGCTGTTGTTGGACGGACTCGTCCGTCTGCCGGCGCGTTCCATGTTTGCGGCCACCGGCCCCGGTGCCGGGGAGCGGGAGCGGACCCTGGCGTTCACGCTGCTGCGCGTCATGATGTCGTCCTCCAGCAAGGCGACCGCGTCGATGCTGAACGACACGGCGCTGCACCGGCTGGTCGAGGCGCTGCCCGGCGACGCTGGCGCTGACGCTGACGCTGGCGCTGGCGGCGATGGCGATGGCGATGGCGATGGATGGAAGGAACTAGTACCTGTGTTCACGCTGGTGTGCGGCGCCAACCAGGCCGGCGTCAAGGTGCTGGCGCGGGCCGGGTTGGGGGAGAAGCTCGTGAGCCTGTTGCACCGTGGTCGAGGCCCATTTGTGTTCGAGCCCAGTGCTGGCGGAGAGGAGGGTGTCGAAGCCACCCCAGCCGCGCCCGTGTCGAGTGGTCAGGCGAGCGATGCCCTTGCTGCGTCAACGGACGCCGCGGACGGCGCTGGTGCCGAGGATGAGACCGCGGATGTGGATGCGGCAGACGCGGAGGCGAGTGTGGATGCGGTTGGTGATGCGGATGGTGATACGGGTGCGGATGCGGATGCGGGTGCGGATGCGAATGCGGATGCGAATGCGAGTGCGAATGGAGGTGGGGAAGGGGATGGGGATGGGGATGGGGATGATGAAGGCGAGGACAGCAAGGCCGAGGACAACGCCGATAACGGCGGCAGTGGCGCCGGTGATGCAGGTGCGGCAGCAGAGGTGGACCGTACCCCGTCACTTCCTGCCGAGGCAACGGAAGGTGAGGAGACCCCAGCGACACCCGCGGCAGTGGAGCCCCCTCTCGCCCCTCCCGCTTCCCTCCCCGCCCCTCCTCCTCCTCCTCCTCCTGCCGTTGGTCCCGCGTTCCACACACTCCCACGGCTAGACGCCGACACGACGGCGAACGTGTTGCAGTGCCTGCGTGTGATGCTCCAAGTGGCGGACGACCCGCTCGCGTTGTTCACCCCCACGTTTGTCGCCTGCGTCATCGACGCCTTGCCGTTCGTGGCCGGCGGCGGCCGGGACGGCCCATGCGACGCCCGTGCTCGCACGCACGGCGTCGCGTTGCTGCGACTGGCAGCGACGGCTGACATGTTTGCGCCCGCCGGGCACCCTGCGTCTGCGTGCTGCCGCCGCGCGCGTGCCGTGGACGCGCTGCTGCGGGTGCTGCATGACGACAGCACCGCCCCGGTGTCGGACAACTTTGTGGCGCTGTCGGCGTTGCGGTGCCTGGTGGCCCACCCGGTGGCCGCGGCGCAGGTCATGGAACACGAGGAGCACGTGACCGCCTCCCTGCGTCTGGTGGTGTCTGGCGTGGCGTCGGGCATGGCAGGCAGCGTGTCGCAGGACATGGGTCGCGTCGGTCGCGCCGTCGCTGCCATGCTGCTCCGCATCGCCGCCCACGCCGACTGTGGCGCGGCGCTCGTGGACCGGCACCAGGCCGCAGGCAGCTTGGCGTGCACCTTGGTGGCCCTGGCGACGTCCCACCGCCAGGTCACGGCGGGTCCGGCGCTGTCGCTGCTGCTGGAGCGGTTGCTGCACGCACCCGGCGCACGGGAGCAGGTAGCGGCGGCCGTGCATCGGGCCCACCCGGACGCGGCGGCCGTGCACCGGGCCCACCCGGACGCGGCGGCGTCACTGCGCGAGGCGGTGTCCCAGTGCGACGACCCGAGTGTGGCGGACTGCCTGGCGGAAGTCGCGCTGTCCCTGGTCGAGCACCGGGCGTGGTTTTTGGAGCGCCCAACGCGGCCGCAACACGCGCGCCGCCGCTCGTCTGCGTCGTCGTCTGTGACCGGCGCCGTGCCGGGTGTTGGGGGTGGCGCACCCGGTGTCGCCACCACCTCCATGCTGGGCGCCGGTCCTGGGGTGTCCCTCGCTGCTGGTGCTGGTCCAAGTGCCGGTGCTGGTGTTGCTGGGGTTGGTGCTGGTGCTGGTGCCGGCACCGGCACGGGTGTAGGTGTCGGTGCCGGTGCGGGTGCTGGTGCTGGTGCTGGTAGGGGCGTGGTGCCCTATCCCGGTGGGAACCCCGTTCCCTCCACTGCTGCCCCCAGTGCCGCGGCTGCTGCCTCCACACCCACTGGTGGTGTTGGCGCCGCCCAACCGGCGCCGGTGGGCGGTGCTGGCGTGGGTGTCGGTGTCGGTGGTGCCGCCGGCGCCGCGCCGTACGGTGGCGCGTATCCGGCGTACCCAGCGTACCCGCCAGTGTCCATGTACCCCCCTGCGCCCGGCATGATGTCGGCGTACCCCTCTCCAGCCCACGCCCATACCCACGCCCCCGCCGCCACAGCCGGCCCACCGTCCTACTCCGCTGCCCCGCCACCCAGCCACCCTCCGCCACCTGCCACGTCGGTGGGCGCCGGTGCCGGTGCCGGTGCCGGTGCCGGTGCCGGTGTCGGTGCCGCGCCATCGTACCCGGGCCCGCCCTCCGGCCCCGCCGTTGGGGTGGGGGGCATCGGTGGCCCTGCCAGTGGGTACGCACCCTCACACGCCACCCCCACGTCCGCTGCCCCACCGGCGCCCGCCGCCGCGGGCATGCCAGCCACCCTCCCCCCTTCCGTTGGTCCCGCGGGCGGCATGCCCGGTGCCGCTCCTCCGGGGCCGGGCATGGCGCCGCCGCCGGTGGCTTCACATCCCGGTGCCGCCGCTCGTTTGGGTGGTGCAGGGTCGACGGGTGGCGGCGCCGCCGCTGCTGCTGCGGCCACCGGCGCCGCGCCCCGGGCGTGGGACTGCCCGTCGTGCACCTTCCACTGCACGGCGCTGCAGACCAAGTGCCCCATGTGCAACACCGCGGCGCCGTTTGCCCCACCTGCGCCTGCCCGTGCACCCCCTGCAATCAACATGACGAGTGGCGGTGCCGGCGGCGCAACCGCGACGCCAGGGAGCAGTGCAACTCACACGCCGGTGAACACCGGGGCGGGTGAATGGAAGTGCCAGCACTGCACATTTGTGAACACCAAGCCCGAGGCGCTGGTGTGCGACATGTGTGCGAAGCACCGCACCGTGTCACAGTCATCGTTGCCACCAGGCATGCAGCAAGTGCGCTGTGGCAAGCCGAACTGCGGTCAGATCATCACATGTGCCAAGGGCCTGCCGTCCATCAAGTGCCCGAAATGCAACACGAGCAATGCTCTGGGTACGTTGTGTTGTATGTATGTGTTTTATGTGTGTGTGTGTGTGTGTGTGTGTGTGTGTGTGTGTGTGTGTGTGTGTGTGTGTGTGTGTGTGAGTGTGTGTGCGACTGTTCGAGTGTTGTGTTGTGGTGTGCCATCGGACCACAGCGTGCTGGTTGTGCGTCGCCACTCCTCTAACGTGGTTTGGTTTGATGCTGGTGTTGGTACAGCTCCTGCGGGTGCCGGTTCCAACGTCAAGGTCAGGTGCGGCATGTGCAACATCACCTTATCAGTGGCAAGATCCGCTTCGAAGTTCAAGTGTCCCAACTGCAACACCACCAGCCAGATGCCCCCTTCATTGCGGCGCTAGTCTTGCCCAGGAATGTCCCCGCCTTCTTTTTGTTCATTTCATTGGCGTTGAAGACATACCGCTTGTCGATCGATCGGTTGTGTTGTGTTGTTCGTGTGCCCCGTTTGCGGTGGTTGTGTGCCCGCCGGACGAACTGCACCGCGAGGCCCACAGCCCCATAACTATCATGTGCGATTTTTTTCATGTTCATCGAGTACCACGCGCTGATCTGGCGTTCACATCCATCACGTGCGGCTCCCCAGTGCAAAACACTACCGAGCCATCTGGGGCGTGGCACTACTCTCTTCGTTCCAGATTCAGAAGAGATCGTCCTCGTCGTCCGACAGCAAGCCGCCCAGTGCGACGTGCATCTCGATGCTTTCATCCAGCGCTCCGAGCTCTGGATCCGCGAGGAGATCAGACATGGTTGGGACCTCGAAGCCGTCGTCTGTCCACATGAGAGATGAGAATGGGCTGGTTAGTGTGTGATTAGCGGCGGCAACACACAAGGCGAAAACAGAGACGTCGCAGCGCGCTGCACGCACCAGAATCCTCATCCTGCATCTTCAAGATGTCGTCAACTGGCTCCAACGACAAGCGTCGGGGCATTGCAGCAGGTTCAGCAGCCAACTGGCTGAGCTTGGCTTTCCGCATTCGCGAAAACACGCGCTCCACGTCTTCATCTGCGCCAAAGCACGGCGACAGGGGACTAGGACCGGGCACGATGCACTCCACCTGTACGCACAAGGGCGTGGTCATGAGCCATACTCCGGAGCTGGCAAGATCTCGACATGCATTGCGCTATCCAAGACGAACCTCAAGCAGATCATCAGCACGCTTGCGGGGCTTGGGGGTGGCTGGCACAGTGGCAATGGCAAACACCGGGGCGAACGTCTTCTTCAAGTTCTTGAGAGACGCCTTGCCACCGTGCGGCCGATTCAATCGGTTGTGCGACTGTTGTGAGTTGGAGATGTCACCAAGCGCACGCCTGTTTGGGCACAGTGAACCGGAAGCAACCGGCGCGATGTCAGTAGCGACGGGCGTATGCGGGCTGGGGTCGCCATGCACGTACCGTGTGGCAGAACCCTTCACACGGAGCCCTCCACTACGACCTGATTGAGCCACAGCTGTTCACGCGCGCACACACAGGTGGAGGATCATTGAACACACTCAGGTCAAACATCCTGCCCTATGGAGAGTGCAGCAGCCCGCGCAGGTGGGAGGTTGTACCTCGCTTCGCACGCGCACCAGGCGTGCGCAGCTGCAGCCCGGCGTTCTCATTGAACACATTCACGGGGCGTGAACTCAACATGTGTGCGATTGTACCGCAGTCAGAAGGGGATGTTTTTCATACAAGCGGGATTACAGAGTGCTCATGGTGGCGGTTGTTCCGATCCAGAGTGTTCGTGCAAGTGTCACACGGAGACGTGCTGGTTGAAGTGCCGATCCCCGCAACTTTCCTCCCAGCAACGCCTTTGTTTGTCACTCAAACAACAATCTTTTTCAGCCAAATAAAAAACAATTGCGGACACCGAGTTTAGAACATTTCGGACACCAGCTCCACACCATCGCATCGCGGCTGCTGTGCACGCTTGTTTTCAGCAGTTGTAGCAGACACAGGGCACCCAGACAGTGCACCACCTTCGAAGATGGGCAGGATGTACGTTGATGAGTTGCACAGGGTTGTGTTGCATGTGGTGGCGGGTGCGCGGTCGCAAATTCGGCTTCATGAAGTTCCACACGGCTCATGTGTGTCGTCTGCTGTCTGTCCACTTGCTTGTGGTGTCGCCAGCCTTAAGAGCGGCAAGGTTGTTGTGGTGTTGGCCGGCCGGTATGCTGGCCGCAAGGGTGTGATCGTGAAGACGTTCGACCACGGCAAGGACGGCCGCAAGTTCGGCTTCTGCATGGGTGCGCCTCGCTTGTTGTTGTGCGTGTGCTGTGTGTGGTGCGTGCTTCTCATCGTCGCTTCATCGCTGCAGTTGTCGGCATCGACCGCTACCCGCGCAAGATCACACGCGCCATGGGCAAGGCCAAGACCCAGAAGCGCTCCGCCATCAAGCCTTTCATCAAGGTTTTCAACTACACGCACCTGATGCCCACTCGGTTCGTTGCCCTTTCGTGCCGTTCTCGCCATTGTTTCATGTCTCTGACCCTCGTGGCTCCACACGCTCTGGGTTCCTGCAGCTACCAGGTTGACATCACTGACAAGCTCAAGAAGGTGATCACTGAGGAGGCTTACACTGACCCCGCCGCCCGCCACACTGCCCGCAAGGAGGTCAAGGCCATCCTGCAGCAGCGGTGCGTATCGGTCCATGTCTCCCCTGTTTGTTTGTGTGCGCGCTCTCACCGAGCTCCGTGCTTGATTTCAGCTTCAACGACCAGTCCAAGGTGAAGCAGGGCAAGGCCGCCACCGGCGTCGGCTACCTGTTCCAGAAGCTGCGCTTCTAAATTGTTCACTCAGCTCCATCCAGCCTTGAACCAGGCTTGCCTGCGTTGTGCCGTCTGAGCAACGTGTGGGACCACAGTTCCAGAATCTTCATTGTTGTGGTTTCAACGGCCCTGTGTGCATGTTTTCGTTGTGGATCTTGCCCGCTGCGTGTAAAAACGCAACTAGACGTTGTGTTGGTGCTGCAGTTCGGTGACTCCCATCGTAAGGATGCGCATGCTTTACTCTACTTGTCACCACCTTGTGGTCCTTTCTTGCATGACATTGGAACCACACCCAACACCGTTTGCTGCATGTGCATCTGCTTTGCACTGCCATGGTCAGGACTTGAGTTCAGACGTGGCCGGGATGATTGGTTCAGCTGCATATTTGTATTACATCTGGGTAAAGGAACGCGGTCTGTTTCTACAGCTGGCGTGCGCACACTCGCTGACAGGCGTTCACGATGTTATCAATTTGAGGGAGGCTCGCTTGCTCCAAGTTCGTGGCGTACCTACGACAACAGCCAACTGTCACAAAACAACGGCAGTGCAACCCCAAGCACAAACCACGTACGCCATGGGGACATCCGCTCCAGTGATACGCTCCACAGGCGCATCCAAGTAGTCAAAGGCCGGGGCTGCTCACCCCACATCAAGCATGAGACAAAGGAAGCCAACCCCACACACCACACCCCATACGCGAGACGCACTCTCGAACACGACACCGCAGATCTCTGCGCCGATACCAGACTGCGGCCACCCCTCCTCCACTGTGACAAGTCGATGGGTCTTCATGACGGACTTCACAATGGCATCGCGGTCCATGGGGCGGAGGGAGCGCAGGTTCACAACCTCTGCAGAGATACCCTGCGCCTCCAGCACCTTGGCCGCCTCCAACGCGTGGCCCACTGGGCGCGAGAAGGTGATGATGCTCACGTCCGTGCCTTCACGCTCAATCTTCGCCTGTTTCCCAGACGCGGAGCGCCCATGCAACAAAATGTAAGAGGCACATCACACACAAACGAAACCAAAAGCACACCAGAACCACCGGCTCCTGCAAGTATGCATGCGCACCTTGCCGATCTCGGGCACCCACTCCGGGTCCATGCACTCGGCGGAGATCGTTTGCGCGACACCGTACATGATCTCGTTCTCCAGCACCACCACGGGGTTGGGGTCACGGATGGCAGCCTGTTTCGTCGCCAAATCACATACGTTCCGGCAACCAGCCGGCAACACGCAGACATGTGGATGAACACATGCACAGCTCGGCAACCAGCCAACAGCAAAGCGGCACAGCGCCACAAACAAGACTCACCTTGATCAAGCCCTTCGCATCTTCGCAAGAGTACGGCGCCAGAACCTTGAGACCAGGAACAGAGGAGTACCACGCACCAAAGCATTGGGAATGCTGCGCACCGACACCGGCAGAGGCGCCATTCGGCCCACGGAACACGATGGGCACAGGGATGGTGCCAGCAGACATGTACCTGATGACACCAGGTACAACCCGGATCGTTGTAAAAGACGAGCCCCCAACGAAAGCGGCATGTTGCGGCGCACGTACAACTGCTTGGCGGCAGAGTTCACGATCTGGTCAATGGCTTGCATCGAGAAGTTGAACGTCATGAACTCGATGATGGGTCGCATGCCCGCCATGGCTGCACCCACACCGATGCCAGAGAAGCCCATCTCTGTGATTGGGGTGTCTGTGACTCGATCCTCGCCGAAGATCTCCGAGAGGTCCTTCGACACCTTGTACGCGCCATGGTACCGCGCCACCTCCTCACCAATCAGGCACACACGCTCGTCCTTGTGCATCTCCTCCTCGATACCAAGCTTGATGGCTTCGCGCACAGTCATCTGAGAACAACAAGGGTGGGTGAGCGGGATCAATCAAAGGGAACAAATGCTGATGTGAGGGTGGGGGAAACGCAGTGCTACAGGAAGGGGGTTTGCCATGCAACTGCACAAAAGGCGGAAAGCACGGAATCCACACGCACCTCAGCAGCGGACGCGAAGCCGCGCACACCGGTGGTGTTGTGCACAGTCTATCCCCACAACAACACGTGGCACCCCACACCAGCCACACAACAGCCATAAGTGAGCTACGGTGGAAGAAAGCACGCTGGCCACCCCCGAGACGGTGCTGCAGACAAGGGCGACGGAGACGAGCACTTTTGCACTGAAGCCACGAACCGAGCGGGAGAGAGCGCCCGCAGAGCGGCACACTCCACGTGCACTGCGCACAAACATGGATGGGATCGACGCCATGCTAACAAGAAAGGAGGGAGGCACCACAAACTGCAGGTGGCAGCAACCGAACCGCGATCGAGGGGTGTGAGCTCCACAGGTTTGCAGCAAGCCGCAACACCCGCAGCGGCGGTGGTGGTGCATTTTTGCGAGATGAATTTTGCACAAAAGTGTATTTGTCAATTTACGCACGCAGCGCCGTCACCAAGGGCTTCACGAACTGCTCCGACACGCTGAGGCCTGAGCAGCCAAGCGCCAGCATCAGCGCATTCTCTTCCTTCTTCACAAGCTGGAGGGCGTCAGGATTGGCGCACAGGTTCGCGAGTGTGGCGGCGGCGAGTTTAGGAGTGTCGTCCTGGGACGTGCACCAACACCACGATAAATCAGAGGAAGGACATGAAGTTGGTACGTGTAGCAGCAGTCCAACTCACCTGCCCAAAGGCACTTGTAATGCATGCAATCATTCGTTTGATGAAAAACGGCTGCTGGGCCAGGCGCAGCTGGGCGTCTGGGGCCAGTGTTGACAGCTCAAACGCGAGTGCAAGGGCATAGTCGCGGCGCTCGACAGCATGGGTGAGCCAGTCGTGAAGTGCATGCCGGGCTGATGTTCTCAGCGCCTTCAGCGCCTCAGGTACCCCAGCAGGGGCTGTGACAAGCGGTGGGTTGAAGTGTGCTCCCTGGAGTCCAGAAATTCCTGGCGAGCTGAACCGGGAAGCCCCGCCAGTGACCGTGCGCAGCTTGGTGAACGCAGGGCCAAGCCTATTCCGAACAGATATGTGAACAAACGGCAACGCACGTACACAGACGCAACCTGGCAGCAACCACCTTACCCCGCTGGCACTCCTTCTCGCTCTGTGTCTTGCCACGTGACATCTTCGAGCCCAGGAGAACACACCTGAACACGAGAACAACACGACAATGAAGGGCTGCAACAAACGCCGAGGCCTTCAACGCACACACGCACCGACAACAAGTCGCAGATGCGCTGGTAGGCTGCAGTCGACACATGTGTGGACATGAGGGGGCGATTGGAGCTCACGGAGCAAAGGTTACACAAGCCTTCGACCCCAAGAATAATGCGCCGGTGGTCGTTGCTTCCGAGCAGTCCCACCATGAAACGTGGCAGCGCTGCCACGACAGAGGTGTACACACGGACGCTTGCTTCCCGCAACCTAGCGCGCGCGATGTTGCTCCCACCATGCGATACACGCTCACGCGAGGAGAACTGGACCGAAAAGAGCTCGCCTGCACGTGACAATGACAGTGTGGTCAGCACACGCGAGTAGCGCCAGAGAAAGCCGCGTAACGCACCAGTCAAGTCGATGCGAGACGCAGCAACAGACAGCACCTCGGCGGCAGTGCAAGCGATCGTATCATCACTCGCTCGGGACAATGCCAGGGTACTCTTGATGATGCCAGCATGAAGCGCAATGCTCTCCAGGTTGTTGGGAAGCAAAACAAGGTTTCGGAGCACTGCAAGCACAGCCACCACGACCCGTCTCGGAGTGGTTTGATCGCAGGTTGAAATACCGGTAATGGGGAAAGGAACATGGCGCCCGTGCGTGACGGCAAAGTCGGGAGACAGCGGCTTGGCACTCGTGTCTAGGTTCAACAAACCCGAGTGCCTGGTCTTCTTGGACACACCCACTAGCCTGGACACACAGTCTTGGTAGCCCAGGTAACTACTTTGCTCCAAGCCTGCAGCCACAAAGAAGCGAAGAGGGCAAACCGCCGCCGT
>Ga0213833_1000648_pt1 | contig 31118 bp, 41 predicted proteins | sample SWATP21_FD_160575 | JGI IMG/M metagenome (GOLD analysis project Ga0213833, IMG submission 160575) | Coastal seawater microbial communities from Marineland, Florida, United States - SWA TP2 #1 | ecosystem: Environmental > Aquatic > Marine > Coastal | place: USA: Florida | collected 2016-08-14 | reverse complement strand
ACGGCGCAAGGCAAGCACAACACAAACACGTCTGTCTGGCTGGCGGAAACAACGCTCGCCTCTGGTCTTGGCAAGTGTGCAACACGTCCGAAGGCGTGCAGCAACAACCGTCAAAACAAGAGGCGGCGCCCGCAACACGCCTGACAAAACACGTCGAGTGTGGGCGCACGCCAACAACGACCGCGCGATCCCTACAGCCCCCCCTCCCCTCCCCTCCCCTCCACACCCCTTCCCCTGCGGGCGGCAGCGGGGTCAACAAGTCAGCAGGTCAGCACAGCGAGCGGGCGGCTGTGTGCTTTCTACTGCGAACCCGCCTGGTGCCACGCGGTAGCAGGCCCAGCTGCGCCGTAGGCGCGCTGCGGGAACTGGCCCTGCGCCCCAGTGGCCGCGCCGGTCATGCCTTGCGCGGACATCCCAGGCGCCATGCCGGCGGGGGGTGCCATGCCGGCGGGGGGTGCCATGCCGGCGGGGGGTGCCATACCGGCGGGGGGTGCCATGCCGGCAGGGGCCATGCCGCCGGCGGGAGTGGCGCCGTACGCACCCCACGGTGCGCCACCTTGCGGGTAGGGCGCCCCGCCAAAGCCTTGGTTGTACCCAAAGTTGTTGTTGCCGTGCCCCGCAGCCACGGCGGGGGAGAACTGACCGGCCGCGGCGCCCGCGGGGGCCACCGCGGCAGCACCAGCACCAGCAGCCGCAGGTCGGGCTGGGAGGCCGGAGGTGGCGGCGCCCGCCGCACCACCGGCAGCGGGGGTGACGTCCGAGGCACCGGTGGCCGAGGGCAAGGACGCGGCGCCAGAGGCAGCGGCGCCGGTCGTGGTGGTGGCAGCAGCAGCGCCGCCAGTGGCTGCACCGCCCGCGGCGGCTGCGCCGGGTGCGCCGGTGGGGGCGCCTCCTGCGGCGGCCGGGTTCATGGGCATGCCCGCGTAACCGTACTCAAAGCCCATGGGGTACTGCGACTGCTGGTAGTTCGTCTCGGCAGGCACAAAGGAGCCCTCAAAGCCGGTACCGCGGTACGGCGGCTGCTGGCGGTGGCCGTAGCCGTAGTACTGCGTCGGAGACGGGTGGGCGTAGCCGTAGTAGCCGGCGGCCGGAGAGTAGCCGTACGGGGGCTGGAACGGCGGGAAGGACGGGGCACCGGGGTAGCCACCGAGCATGTTGCCCGGGGCAGACGCGGCGGTGGTCGGCGTGGGTGCGCCGGCGCTGGAGGCGGTCGTGGCAGCGAAGCCGCCCGCGGTGGTGGCGGTGGCGGCGCCCGAGGCGGCGCCCGACGGCGCCGCGCCGGAGGTGGGTGCGGCGGCACCCGGAGCCACACCGCCTGCTGCGGCGGGGGCGGCACCGCCCGCGGCGGCGGGTGGCCACTGTGGCATCATGTTGTACGGCGCTGCGCCGTAGGCACCGGGGCCGGGGTAGCCCGGCATGTCGCCGTTGCCGCGGGGCATGCCCGCGTAGGCACCGGGGTAACCCCCTTGCATGCCGCTATCGTCAAAGCGCCGGCCGCCGCGGTTCCAACCGCCCTGCGGGCGCTTGCCGCCCTTGCCGCCCTTGCGGTTGTTGTGTCGGCCGCCTTGGTTGTTGCGGCGCTTCTTGTTGTCGTCGTCGCGGCGCTGCTGCTCCAGGGCGCGCTGCCGGCGCTGCTCCTCGGCACGGGCCTGGGCCTGGGCCTGGGCCTCCGCTTCCGCGCGACGCTGCGCCTCGGCGCGCTCGGCCGCAGCGGCAGCCACGGCCTCGGCCTGCTCACGCGCAATGCGCTCCGCGCGTTCACGCTCGGCAGCCGCCTCGGCTTCCCGGGCAGCGGCAGCTTCGGCCTCGGCCTGACGCTTGGCCTCGGCAACACGCAGCGCCTCTTCCTCGGCAGCGGCGGCGGCAGCGGCGGCACGTTGGCGCGCACGACTCTCTGCCTTGGCCTTGGCCTTGGCGATGGTGTCCGCCTCGCGTTGGGAGGCCTGCATCACGGAGCCCAGACCTGGGGGCGGCGCAGACATGTTCAACGCAGACACGCCCTCGGTGATGTCGCCCACAGCAGGGGCAGCGGGCGGGTCGACGGCGGCAGGGGCTGGGACAGTGGCCGTGGAGGCACCCCATGAACCACCGAAATCGCCAAACACGAATGCGTCGTCGTCTTCCTCCCAAGTGTTTGCAGCCACCTGGGGACGGGGACACAGCAACAGCGTATGGTCATTGCCACACCGGGCACACAGCACAAACAAACAAACAAACAAAACTAACAAAACAAACAAAACAACAACGCCCGGCAGGGAGGGGCACCACAACGAAACGAGGCCATCAGGCACCCGACAGAGTCAGGCGTGATAATTTGTCTGCAACCCGCAACAGCACTCCGAGGAATCCGCCACCCGAGGGTGTGAACTCAACCCATCGATACCGAGGCGTGTTCAGAGTCTGGTTTGTGCTCTTCATGTGGCCAAGTGATGAACCCCTCCCTCCTCTTCGTCCCCCAACACCCCGCGCTTTCACACACACACACGCTACTTGCACGATCTTGACGTACGGGTGCGGCGACAGGAGCAGCAGCAGTGTTCCAAACATTGCCGCGCTTCTTGCCACTATCTGCAGACTGCGCACCCACCTCGTCGACAGGTGTGGCTTGTGTAGTGGGCGTCTGCTCGCCCGCGTTGGCCTCCGCGGCTGCTGCCGCAGCCTCTGCCTCTGCCTCTGCCTCCTCAGCTGCTTGAGCAACTACCTGCGCCTCTTCCGCAGCGGCGGCAGCAGCTGCTGCTGCAGCTTGTGCTTGCTGAGCCTGGGCCTGAGCCTCAGCCTGGGCCTGAGCCTCAGCCTGCGCCTGAGCCTCGGCCTGAGCCTGGGCCTGAGCCTCAGCCTCAGCCTGGGCCTGAGCCTCAGCCTGAGCCTGGGCCTGGGCCTGGGCCTGTGCTTGGGAGCGTGCAGGGCCCTTGCCTGGCGCAGTGCCACGACCGCCGGGACCAGCACGACCGCCACGGCCGCGGCGGCGCACAGCACCAGCCGGATTGCGTCCCCGACCACGACCACGGCCAGGCCCGCCACGGGCGGCTACACCAGCACCGGCTGGGGTAGGGACAGCGCGCTGGCTAAACTTGGCAATAATCTTGTTGCGGCCCGCCCACATGTTGGTGGTGGCAGCCGCGGAAGGCGCCGGGCGCGCAGCCGCGGTGGGCGGCTGCTGGTCCCCGGCCGGGGCGTCTGCAGGTGTGCTCTCTGTGGCGTCTGCGGGGGGTGCGGCTGCAGCTGCGGGCGCCTGCTGTCGCTGGGGTGCGGCAGCACGTGCGGTGCCAGGCATGGAGTCTGCCAGGGTGTGGGGACGACCGCCAGCACCACGCGTGGGGCGGGGTGCGCGGGCGGTGTTCTCTGCGCGAGGAGCGCGGCGCCCGTTAGAGTTGGACGTCCGGTCGCCACGCGGCTCACGACGGTCATTTCGTCGCCCCTCTGAACGACCACGCCCACGGGCAGGCTTGGATTTGTTAGTTGTGCGCTTCTTTCGACGACCGCCGGTCTGCCACTCGTTCCCGATGTCACCCACAACTGCCGTGGAGCCAGACTGCCACCACAGAGCAATATCGGCGTTGATGCGCTCCTTGTTGCTCCTGTGCTTCTTCACAAGGGCCGCAAGAACGCGACGCCGCTTTTCTGGTGTATCTGAAGGGGGTGTGAAGTCAAACATTTGGTCGCACTGACAACGCCAAGACAACGCTTGTGAGCACCATCCACCCCAGCTCACAAAACAGAACGCGCGTGTGCACCAGTGCAACCTACCAGGGCCTTCTCGACGCGCGAGAGTGGGCGCTCTCGACTAGCCATATTGGCTTATGTGTGTGTGTAGCTGTGTGTCCCTCCTTCCCGAGCCAACAACGGCAATGCCAAGAAGTCTGTCACGCAGCCAGGTGAGAAGACAAAGGGTCGAGACCGCCACCACCCGAGGTGAGCAACGCGCTATGCCCCAAACGCACCCACAGAAGCTACTCAAAAAGAATCAACAGGGCACAAAACCAGCGGTGCTCCCGCGGAGAATGGGCTCGCAAGATCACGGGGAGTGCTGACGCTGCTGAACCGTTCGCTGTTGTATTCCAAAGAAAGGGTGGCCGTGCGTTCTCTCGATTTCGCGCGCGTGATAAACTGACGTGACGTCATTCCAACTTGGCATGTTCCTTTTTTGACCCCCGCAACCATCCGCCGTCGGCAACAGTGTGCTTGCTGCCTGTGGTCCACCTGCAAGTTCCACGCTGCAGGTTCACAATTAGTTCACCATCGTGTACCATACCCATTGACTGACTGAGTCAACAACATCAAAAGCACCCAATGCTCCGTTCCACAAGTCCTGTCACAGGACTGCTGTGACAATGTGACGATCCGTGCGCGAGCAGGTCATCTATCTATCCATGTGAATAAGTCGTTTCGGCGTTTTGCAGCGTTTGCACCACGTAAAGTTCTACAATCCCCCAAGTTGGGGCCCCAACATAGGCTTGTCCACCATCTAGACGCTTGGCTGGCGATCGAGTCTGCGCTGGAATCAGCTGATTGAGTGAACGGCAACCGAAACGGAACCAAGGTTTGCCACGACACACTGTTTGTCACGACACACTTCGCACCCGACGATGCAATATTGGAAATGGACAAACACTACGGCAAATACCCGTCTTCAACTTGTGAATCGCTACTAGTGCTACATGCACTTTAAATTTTACAAAAGAGCCTCAACACTTCCTGGGCGGCGGGCTGGGAGGGGATTCAACAACGCCCACCGGACCACCTGCTTCGCTTGGGGTGGGAGAGCCCCGTGGTTTGTGGGCACGATTTGCGCCCGTGGCAGCCATTTCAGGCGCTGTGGATGATCCCGCTGTTGATCCAGCATCCTGGTTGCGCTCTGCACCCGATGTTGCTGCATCCGCCACGGTTGGCACGGCAGCACTGGAGCCTCTCAGTGCATCAGTGGCACCTTCTGCTTCTACTCCAAAGCGGCCACCGTTGTCATCATCATCGTGGGCACGCAGCTGCTGATACAGATCCGGTTTTGCCTCCACTTGCCGCTGCAGCCCACTCGATCCGCCAGAAGGAATGCCGTCACCGATGTGCTCGTGGAGGCGCCCTGCTGCAATGTCTTGGGCCAGTTGGCGAAGGGCGCCCCGCATCTTCCGTGTCCGAAACATGGCCTGCACCAGAATCGTGGCTTCAAACTCGGCGTAGTCGTACGAGTCGTTGGGCAGCGCGCGCACGTGACCTAGGGCACCGCGGGATGCACGACTCGTGAGCTGACGGGTGGATTTAGCAGTGGGCGTCACCGCTTCAAAGTTGCTTGCTTCACCATGCGCCCTCGCCAGCACACCCTTCACCAACTCGGCAAGCACTTGGTTGTACCTGGGATGGATGCACGTCCCGGGGGTGAGACAGAGTGTGCACAAATGCAACCGAGCACACAACACCTCCAACACGCACTCCACAACGTGGTCACCGTCCTTGGTTACTTTGACTTCGATCTTCATGTTCCCGATGAATTCCATTCGGTATGCAGGGCTATCTCTGTTCAAACAAACAATATCAGACGCAAGAGCGTGAGCCCAGTCTGGCTGCGCAGGCAGCAGCAGCGTCTGTGGCAACGACGTACAGCAAGGGATCGAACCCAAGTGGAATGCCAAGCTTGTACAAGAACACCTTGAGGGTTGCACGGTTCAACCGACTGCTGTCGTGGCGCAGCTCCCCCGTGCGTGGCATCGAAGCCCACAAATCCGCAAAGAACTCCAGGTCTGCAGACGTGACTTGGCTGGTTTTGTCCGAAGCAAACTCACGCTCGAAATTCTCCAGAATCACCGCCACGAACAGGTTGATCATCATGAACTGCCCGAGGATAATGAACGTGGAAAAGTAGAGGTACGCAACCACCGCCCCACCCACATCGCCCGGTTGAAAGGTGTCATGCATGATGCCGTTCCAGCTCTCGCCTGCAGGCGCGCACACGACAACAAAACGTGTTAGAGCCAATCCCTGAGAGCAGGGGCGTGACTTGTTCCCACGTCGACACAGTGTGCCCCACACTGCGTACCTGTCGACATACGAAACAACAACAGAAGCGAACGCCCAAAGTTGTGGAAGTTTGCGTGCTCGTTCAAGTATGTGGAGTTGGGTAGATGCCCGAACAGTGACATTCCCATTACTCCGTACCTGTGTCGCAGACAACGTGGTTCATCAGTCAGGACACGGCCACAACACGACGCTGCATCCGCATCCCGTTGCCCATGGAAAGCTCACGCACATGAAGAACATCAATATCAACAGCGTGCCGACATTGGCCATGGAGGGAAGTGACAACCGCAAAGTAGTGAAAATCAAGCGCAACTGTGGCACCGTCTTGACCAAACGGAATATGCGAAAGACTCGGAAAACCCGGAACAGCTGGAAATCAACTCCAAGTGTTTGGCCCATGGTTTCACGCAGCAGCACGGTGACCACATTGATGACGACAAGGGTGCCATCAAACATGTTCCACTTCGAGGCCCAGTACTGCCGAACTCCCAAGCCGATGTGCTTCACAACCATTTCCACCAGAAAGATGCCACCAAACACATAGTTCGAAACCGCACCCAACGTCTCCCAGCCGTGCGACATTCCAGCGTGCTGCGTGCACATCACGAGTACGTTCAGGACGATGCAAGACATGATGAAGATGTCAAACCGGGGGTGAGACACTAAACGGAAGGTGGAAAGGCGGCATCCATGTGAGCTGGCCGGTGGTGCCGCCAAAGGTGCGGGACGCATGCGAGAGATGATGCCCTGCATGTCCACCCACTGTTGCTGCGCGGCAGTCATGAACACACTACCACCAGCCTCCTGTTGCTTCATCTTACGAAAGTTGTCCACCACGACCGACACGAAGAGGTTGATGATGAACATGCTGCCAAACATGATGAAGCACATGAAGAAAAACACGGCGATCTGGTTGGCGTTCTTCTCGGGACCCCACCCTTCTTGCTTGATGTCCACGGCTCTGTACATCACCTCCTGCCACAGCTCCAGGGATGCCACCTCAAACAACGTCATCAGGGCCCACAGGCTGTTGTCAAAGGAGTACTCTCCGCGCCCGTCCACAAACGACGGGTTCACCCACTCCCGGGGCTGGGGAGTGGTGGAGCCGGCGGGTATGAACGTCCCGTTGCAAGCAAGCTCTGCAGTGCACGCCAGGCCGGCCAACTCGGGGCTGCACACGCGGGACGGGTCCGTGCAGTGCCGGAGCTTGCCCGAGAAAAAGTTGACGCCGAGGATGCCGTAGAGGAAAAAGAACAGGAGGCACACGAGGGCCACGTTCATGGCGCCGGGGAACGCCTTGGCCACGGCGTTGATGACCACACGCAGGCCGTGCAAACGCTTGACGGCGCGCAGGGGTCGAAGCGCACGCAGAAAGCGCAAGACCTTGATGAAGCGAAGGGTGCCCTCCAGGAAAATGTCGAGCAGCGAAATCAGGACAATGAACAGATCAAGCAAGTTCCACGGGTCCCGCATGTACGTTCCCGGGCCCTTCCACACCCCAAAGGCGAACATCTTGAGCACCATTTCCAGCGTGAACAACACCGTCAGCACAATGTTCAGCACCCATAGAGCCGCAACGAGCTCAGGAGATGCCTCTGCCGAGTCCAATGCCAGGCCGACACACGCAACTGCAATGAGGAAAGTGATGAATCCCTCGAAGATCGGGTGCAACACCGTGTTTCCCACCGCAAATCGAACCGAGTGAGAGCCCACGACGCATCCGCTGTGGATAGAAGAACAGAGATCAGCCGCGCCACATGTCAACAAAAAGGCCAAGCGACAAGCACCAACGGTTGTCCATGGCATCAAGCACACCCACGGTTTCCACGACTTCAGTACGTACAAGCTCTTATTGTGGAATGAATCATGCTCCTGGAACCGGTCACATCGCAGCCCACAGCACCGTGGTATGCGATGGGCGTGTGCGGTGTACTGGTGCAGCCGTGCCTTGTACTCGTTCATGGCCTTCATCCGCGTCGCCATGATCATGCGCCTGGATTGACGGGCCGCGTTCCGCCGATCTGCGAAGCTGCCGGCCGACTTGAGGCTGTGGCAGGACGCAGACAAAGGCAAGCGAGGCTCACGAGACGGCAACTCAGCCCCGAGGGACAAGGAAGACCCAAATCGCGGGGGCTGGCTTTGGCGCGGGGCTTGATGAAACGAGTCGGCGTGCGCCGCCGCAACCGTTGCTCCGGCAAAGCCGACAGGTGCTGCTGTCTTGACAGGGCTGGCGTCAACAGCTGCGTCCAACAGCGAGGCCTCGCGCGCCATCGCCTCCATCTTGGCGATGTCACGCTTTTCGGACAACTCCGTGAAGTGGTCGATCAGGATGGCCAGGAACAGGTTGAGCACGACGTAGGTGCCGATGATAACCTCGCTGACAAAGTAGATGACCGCGCCGTAGCCGGTTTGTTGGATGCAGAGGTACATCACCTCGTTCCAGTTTTCACCCGTCAAGACTTGAAATGTGGTCACGAATGACCACAACAGTGAGTCGTAGTTGAACCGAGGGGCAGGGGACCCAAGCTTCCCTCCGAAGAGCTGTGCCGACCACAGTGAACCCCGTCAGCATGCACCGCACCACAACAAGCGGCACCATCCACACAAGCACCTCCACTGCGATCGCTGTGCATCCCACGCACCTGCATGCCGAGCAAGCTGTAAATAAACATGAACAACAGTAGAATGATGCTGAAGGGAGCAATCTTGCGAAGAGATGACCCCATGGCCGCAAGGATCTCGTTTAGCGATTCCCAGCTTCGCGCCAGCTGCAAACCAAAAAAGTGCCCCCGATGAAGAAAGGCGGGGCAGCAGGCGAGGCACCGGGTTATCATGACCAAGAACAACCCTCTTTCACGTATGGCGCAGCTAGCACCACGTACCTTGAGTACACGGAGCAGCCGAAGCGCCCGAAGTGCTGATACACCGCCACCAGCATTGGCACCAGTGATGGCAACAACAAGGATTTCAACCACGCTCACAATGACAATCACCCCGTCAAAGGTGTTGAACGAGTCGTCCCAGTACCGCTTACAGCCAACCGCCACGTGTTTGAGGACCATTTCCAAGGCAAACAAAACCGTGAGCACGAGGTTGGCAGCCTCCAATGCGGTTGCCAGCCACTCTGCAAATCACAGTTTGCTAGGTGAGGTCATGAAGTTGACAGACAGAGAAGGGAGGGACACGCAGAACTCTTCGCACCTGGCATGCCGTGGTACTCCATTGACAGGAACACGGTGTTGAGCAGAATCAACACGAGGATCAACACATTGAACCACCCACTCCCGACGATGCCAATTGCCCATTCCTGCACTTTGTTTCGGGCAACTGGCCGCGGGTGCTCAGGACTGAACATGGACATTTGCGACCCTGCGTGCCCGATTTCAGCAAGCTTCATGACAATAATGCTGGGCCTCTTCTCACGCTTTGTGCTGGGACTCGGAAACGACTCCTGCAAGCAGCACACACCAGTTGTCAGTGCCGTACGGTGCACGGCACATTCGTGCAGAACGCCACTCATTCCATACCTGCTCATCTTCGCTTGGCTGCGCCTCGCCATCTGCACTGGTGGAGCCACCTGATGGCGATCCCAACGGGGCCACCTTGCTACGCCCGCGGAGAGTGGGATGTTGCTTCAACCCCGTCCCTTGGCTTGGTGATGATGACGCTTGGTCTGAAGACCCATGCGACCCCGTGGGTCGGCCAGTCGCACTCGCATGTGGCTGCGACCGCGACTGCGCCCGGGACTGCATCAGGGGTACCAGTTGAGTACGCGCTGGCTGTTGCTCTTGTGGTCGTGTCCATGGCTGTGATGGTGCTCGCGATGGCGGCGGCGTGCCGTCACCAGTGGCCACACGTGGCAACGGTGCCAGCGGTGACGGCAGCGCACCGGGCGACCGCAACCGCTGGCGGTCAAACCGGGCGCGCACACTGGGGTCGAGTGTGGGAAGCCGCTTCGCCACGGTGCGGGGGCTCTCCAAATTCTTCAGCCGAGCCGTTGTCGGCACCCGTGCGTCTGCCCCGAGCGTGTCGATGACGGAGTGGGACGACAGTGTGGTGAGGAGGGTGCGTGGCCGAGTCTTCGGCGACCCGGGCACGTGCCCAGAGGCCACCGTGTGCGTCACCGGCGTGCCCAACGCTGACGTGGGCAGATCCGGCTGCGCGGGCCGGTTCGCACCCGCACCAGCAGGGTCGGGCTGCGACCCGCTCGCCCCTTGATGAGCCTCTGCAGTTTGCTCGCCCGTGGTTTGCTTGGGCAGCGGCTCCGCGTAGTCGCGACGGGCGCGGCGCGGCGACGGGTCGCGAGTGAACAACAACGGCAGGCGGGGCACACGTGAGTGCGTGCCAGGCCGCGACGCGTCGCCATGCTGGGAGGGGACCAGCTCTTGCACAGGTGTTAGCGCTCGACCCTCGCCACGGCGTGAAAGGATGCTGTGGCTGGACCCCAGCACACTGCCAGAGTGTAAGCCGTGGATGACACCACGGCTTGGACTGTTGACGTGCGAGCTAGAGTCGTCTGCGGGACATGTGTGCAGGACGAGGGGGGATTCAGAGGGAGCACGGGAGCACGAAGAAACGGCAACAGCCGGTGACGGATCACACACAGTACCTGGGCGAGGCGACATGTGGAAGCTATTCACGGGTGTCAGGGACTCAGAGCCACCCGGAGGGGGTGTCCGTTTCCGATCTTCCTCGTCAGTGTCGGCGCCACTGTCATCACGCAAGGTGTCGTCCGGAGATGCCTGCTCTTGCTCACCCACCTCTTCAGTTTCGTGCTCCGTTGACAGGGTGGTCACAATCACGGCCACCACCAAGTTCAGCAAGAAAATGGCACCCATGATGATGAGCAACAAAAAGTAGATGATGCCCATGTAGAATGTGCCTGTTTGCTCGACCCAGTACCTGGATGGGAAAGAAATGTTCGAAACACCCCGTCATCCTGAGCCCTATGCAACCAACAAACACCGCCGCTCGGCATCACAGCATGGGACATGTCCCTCGTCACGCACATCACATCCACCCAGCCTTCCATCGTGATGCACTGAAAGATGGTAAGAAAGGCGACAAATATGTGGTCGAAGTGCGTAATGTCGCTGTTGGGTCGTGTGCCTTCCATGTGCATGCACACGGTGGAATTACCATCGGCAGAGACTCCACACGTGCGAAACATTGTCACGTCTTCAAGGTTGCACAACTGTACAGCACAACAAAGGAACGACAGAGGGCTTTGCAATCAGACGCGCCGAACAGCACAATCATGCATGCATCGCATCACAAGAGCGTACCTTGTTTTGCTCTTCCGACGGAATAAACGCGGCCCAGCTTGCGTTGTTGGCAGGCACGGTGCAATGCTGGTCCATCACACCACCGAACAGCTGTACGCCTGCATTGCCAAGCACACCCATCACACACTGTCATCAGACTCGCAGGGCATTGCCTCAGCCGCACTCCAGCCTACCTGTGATTCCAAAAAGTACAAACAAAAACGCGCACAAGAATAGCACGTTGGCAAGTTGTGGAATGGATGCCAGCATCGAATTGACCAGAAGTTTCAGGCCAGGCACAGATTGTACTGTGCGTAGTGGCCTCAGAATGCGCACAATGCGGATGGAATTGAGGCTGGCCGAAGAAAACACAGGCAAGTGCCCAACCCAGCCAGAAAGCACCAGCAAACCGTCGATCACGTTCCAGGTCTGCTTGACATACGCTGTGGGACCGAAGAACACACCAAAGGCAGCACATTTGATGAACATTTCGATGGTGTACAGGATCTGGAATATCAGATCGGCCGTGTCTAGCACCCTGTTCCTCGTGGAACTGGGGTCCAGGTCAAGGGGGTCCATAGCCGCTAGAAACCCACAGTTGATAAGAATGACCGCAATGACGACACGATCGAACCACCTGGGATTTGACACAAACAGTATCAGGTCGCCACAGGTCAGCAAGAGCTTCCCTCGCACCAGACGGGCGCCTACCACCTACTTGTTCGACGCAATAGATATGAATGGTCGTCGCCACGACGCTGGCCGGACTTCCACTTCGCGTAGCGGCATTGACACCGGAAGTGGCAGCGCTTGATTGTCTCCACCGTGTGGATGGAGAGAGTCACTATCAGAGTCGCCCTCGTGCCGTCCGTTGGACGAGCGCCGCTTGCGCTGCAAACTCAGCCGCCCCTCTTGAAACATCTCGATTTCACGCTCTTGTTGTGGCGACAAGGGCAGCGCATGCGCCACACTGCCACTCGAAGCCGCCGGTGCGAGCCGGCGGGCTGCCATGCGTGGCGACTCCTTCATCTCGACGTGTTGTGTGGCGAAGTTTACCAGAGCCGCAACAGGATCATACGTGGCAGCAGGGACACTCTCCCTCTCGCGGTAGGTTGTGGGTTGCCCACCTGGGGTTACGGGCACAGCCGGCCGGACGGAGGAGGCAAAGTCGTCGACACCACCCGGCAGGCTGGGTGACGAACCGTACGCACCCTGTCCGCGCCGCAGGAGGTGCTCCGGCGAGGCGTGGACCCTTGTTGAACTGAAGAAGTCTTCTGGGGCCCTTGCACCGAGCCGAGTGTCGACAACGGGTGTGCGCTGGTGACCAGGCGAGCTGTCACCAGCGCACACAGTAACAGCTCTACGAGCGTTGATGGTTCCAGTGGGCTACAACCTCGTCACCGTGCCCCCGGCTGCACGGTGTTGGCTTCCTAGAAAGGCATGGCGCGCGGGTGGGAAAAAAGGGTGTGGGAACGGGCTGGGTAGCACCCCCGCGTGCCCAAACGGTGAGTTGGGGACACCTTGCCGGATCGAACCGGGTGGCGAATTCACATGGTGCTGTGTGTTGGGCACGGAAACTGAAACCAATCAATCAATTGTGCAATCAACCTCTTTGGTCCTGGCAGCTGCAGGTTGAACCTCGGGTGCCACAAGTTGCCCCAAAACAAAGAAAAACAAATCCCGGCGCCTGTTTGTGTGTTGATATTGTTCTGCACGGACGCCCCTCCACATACACTGCACGTAGGTTGCGCCCGCAACTGTTGTTGATGAAATTGCTCGAGCATGGAGAGCCCGCCAAACTGGGAAACAAACAACTGGCAGCTCTCAGATCGCCAAGCCGAAGGCAACCAGTGGGAGTGTTGAACACAGGGCACCGACGGTGCTCTGTCCTGGGGCCAGTGCTATGGTGAGTGCCCGATGACAGTGGCACTACGACTGGACTTGACTTGGTGCGCACGCAGCGCCATGGACTTGAACGCCGCCATGACACCTGAACCGGTCTTCGACGTCACGAACGCGGTGCCCGCCCGATGAGCGTCCGCCCAAGACAGCACGGCTTCCTGCAGGGACACGTAGAGCTCTGGTTGGTGATTGACTTCATCCATGCGCGTCACAACAACCATGAGCGGAAGGGGCTCCCCGGGCGGAACGTGCATGTCCGCAATCACGTCTCGAACTTTGCCATCGTACTCCCGGTCCAGGCACTCCGCTAAAAACGGTGTCGTCGCACTCACAACAAGCATGAAAGCGTCACTCTTCATCTGGGATTCTGTTGCCGGCACATCTGGCTCACCAGGGTGGGTCCACACCTGGTGCGGCATACAACATCCTGCTCATCCCGAGCACACAACGTGGAAGCAACAACAAGCACAAACCTCCACTGTCACCATGCCGAGTGGGTCGCCCACATCAATCACCTTCACCCCCAAATCAACTACATCAGCCAACCAAGCAGAAGAAAAGCCGTGAGTGAAACTGAGGGGGCGCGCACACACATGTCGCAGTTTCATTGACTTACCAAGCCTTCCAGGTGTGTACGTCGCGTCAAACTCGTTGCTCACAAACCTGCGTGCCAAGGCCGTCTTTCCGGACGCAGGGGGACCTATGAGGGATACTTTGAACAGTGGCGTGTGGGGCGCCATTTCAGTGATTTGGTTGCCTGTTCACGAAGGCGTGTCAACGCGACATGGCGGAGGCATGCACAACCAACGCAGCCACCTCCGCTCGTACCGGAGGATGCACAGCACCCCATGGTGTGCCCTAACTCTTTCACCGCAGGCACCACGGGGCCATGCACATCAACTACACTTAGCGTTGCATAAGTGTTGGCGGAAGGTTCATCGAAAGGGGTGTGAATAAGTGTGTCTCACTGAACAGCCATCGCACGCACTGACATCCAGAGAGCAACGCAGTGCTAGTGCGTTGTCAAGCGCATGGGCATCAAGATGCTATGGTCATCATACTAACCATACTGATGTTTGACGAGGATTCTGTATTTTTGTCGCACCCTGTTTTTCCAGAGGCTGCACACTTCCTTCTGGCTGTGCAAATTGCGTTGCTTGCAACCCACACCTTTCTTCCCCCACCAGGCGCACCGTCGCCATGTTCACAACGTCAGCACCCACCACTTTTCGCCGTCTGTTGTGTCAGCACGGAAGCCGCAGACCAACCAGGCTGTCTGCCTCTGTTCAGCAGGTGCTCAAGGCAGGGTTTGCACCATTTTCGTCGGAAGCGAAGCCGGAGCGTGGACCGTCGCAATCCTTCATCGAGAACACTGACAAACTCGCTGAAGCCGGCATATCGTTCGGTGAGCATGCCCTGAAGAACAATCTCGAGACGTTGGGGCGCACGGGCGAGTGCCCGTTTCTTTCAGAACCAGAGAACGAGTACATTCGGGTACGTGGGGAGCACAAGCCGGCCGGAGTTGCACCATCCACTCCATCCCCGTCGCACAGCTTCCTGAACTAAACATTCCAACTGTTTGTCCAGCGCACTGCAGAGCGCGAGTCCAATGCCAGGGTGTACCTCCGTAAGTTCCCCATTGCCATCGCCAAGGCACAAGGCATCCACGTGTACGACACTGAAGGGCGCGAGTATCTCGACTGCCTTCAGTGCGCCGGAACCCTTGCGTTGGGGCACAACCACCCGGTGATGGTGGATGCTGTTATGGATTTCATGCAGTCAGGTGCACCACAGCAAACCATGGACCTGGTGACACCCGTGAAAGACGACTACGTGTCGGCTCTCATGGAAGTGACCCCCCCTGAGCTGGACCGCATCCACTTTTGCTCGCCTGCGGGCACGGATGCGCTGGATGCTGCTGTCAAGCTGTGCAAGATAGCAACGGGGCGCCGCACGGTTCTTGCGTTCCATGGTGCGTACCACGGTCAGGGCCACGGCACCATGGCGATGATGGGCAACCTTGGGCCCAAGACACCCGTTCCGAGTCTCATGACGGACGTGCACTTTGTGCCGTACCCGTACTCCCTCCGCAACCCGTTCGGCATGCGTGGGTACGAGGGCGAAGCAGCTGTGTTGGCGTACCTCACCACTGTGTTGAGTGACGAGGAGAGCGGTATTCCCAAACCCGCGTGCTTGGTGATGGAGGCCATTCAAGGCGAGGGCGGCGTGAACCCCATGTCCTCTTTCGCCTTGCGCGAAGTGCGACGCATTACGGCAGAGGCGGGCGTGCCTCTTGTTGTGGATGAGGTGCAGGCTGGGTTTTGCCGGTCCGGCGACTTCTTTGCCTTCCAGCACGGCAACCGTGGAGCCCCCAGTGGCACGCCCCCCATCTGCCCCGACGTCATGTGTGTCTCCAAGGCCGCGGGCGGCAGCTTCCCGTTGGCCGCCATCTTGTACCGCCAGGAGCTCGACAAGTGGGCCACCGGCGCCCACACGGGTACGTTCCGTGGCAACCAGATCGCCTTCGCTGCGGGCACAGCTTCCATTCGCTACATGCAGGAGGAGCGGCTGTGGGACAGGGTGTCTGAGCGGGGCGCCCAGTTTGTGCAGGGCCTGCACGCCATCGCCAGCAAGCCCTCCACGCAGGGTCGCATCCGCGAGATCCGAGGCCGCGGGTTGATGTTGGGGGTGGAATTCACGGTGCCCGCCCACGAGCAGCGCGTGGAGGTGGATGTTTCTGGTGTCCCCATGCCGGACGGGGTGTTGACGGACGCGGTGCAGCTGGAAAGCTTCCGCCGTGGCCTGTTGTTGGCTCGGGGTGGTCGCCGCGGCGGCGTGGTGCGTTTCCTTCCACCGCTGACGATCACCGAGGAAGAGGTGGACGAGTGTCTCCGTGTGTTCGGCGATGCGGTGGAGGCTGCTGTGGCCGCGAACCCGTGAGCATCGTGTCCGTGAGGATGTGTTGTGTCTCGGATCGCGACGTCCACGTGCATCAACCGTTGCCGTGTTGTGGTTGGTGGTGGGTCTTTCTCTCTCTCTGCCCTTCTTCGCCACGTGTTGTTTTGCACTACAGTGCAGGTTTGGGGGCAGGGAAATGTGTTCGTTTGTCCGACTGTGTTTGTGTTGTGCTTGCTGCATCAAGCACGGGTTAGAGATAACATTGTGCAGTTCTCGCCACGCGCATGGACAATTCCAACTGCACCACACTATCGTCTGTCCCACAAGGCCTGCACCAGCCCTCTCACCTCACCACCCACACCCCTATCTATGACGCCATGAAGGCTGCAGCCTTGAGCTCGGTAGCGCCCTTGCGCGTGCGTGCGTCCACAGCCTTGCGGTGCTTCGTCACACGCTTGCTGAACTGCCACTTCATGGGGTGGGCAGGAACAAGCGGGTGCCACACCCCCAGCGCCTTGCACTTCTCGCGCAAGAGGAAAGCGTGGCGCTCGGGGCACTTGAGATCGTACTTGAACATTTCGTCAAGCGTGTCAAAGGCAGACCGGAGGTCTTGTTGCTTCGCAAACCCGTGAACCAGGACTCCTAAAGACTGTGGAGGGGTCATCAAACCAACCAGAACAACAAGCACAAGCGTCGCGTCACATGGTCGGCGGGTGCGGTGGCAGTGTTCTGTGTTGGTGGCGCGACGTACATCGGCAGACGGTTTCACACCGTGTGCAAGCATGTGTTCTTTCATCGCGACGGCGGTGTCCATCTCGCGCCGCTTCACGTGCTGTTCGATTCCGCAACCAGCAACACAACACATGTTTTGCCATTGTCACACCGCTAGGACTGTGGCAGGCAGGGGTGCTGAACACGCATCAACGCACCATGCTGATCAAGGCACGGTACGTCCTCTCATCAGGATGCAAGTGCAGCGCTGGGAACTGCTCTTCGACGAATGCGTGCGCCTGCAGACACGCTCACATCCGGTCACGTCCGCATACAAACACATGTGTCAGAGCCAACCCTTGCATCATTTGGCATGACCACCTTCCACACCCACCTTCTTTGGTTGATTTGCGTCACAGAAGGCGCGCACCATAGCATTGGCTGTCACGAGGTCGGGTTCCACACCCTGTTCCTCCTGCATGTACCGAAACACCGCCTCTGCTTCGTGCACCAAGTTCACGCGTGCCTGGAACACAAGTCACACCGATCCACAAACCCGATACAGACACGTGGCTGATGAGCACCCACACAGACAAACAAGAAAAGAAACAGCAGCGTCTTGATTCCGCACCTTGTTCACATCAGGGTGCATTTCACTCGGCAACCAGTGCGCCCCAGCCGCAAATTTCTTGGCCAAGGTCTGGCCACACGTACACAACCAGGGCGTCAACAACACGCGGCACACGCTCACGCAGCCACCGACGCAGCGCACACCACCTTCAACGTGCGAAGACGCAGCGCTTCCTCCGTCCCTGGTACCAAGGCATCACCCAGGTGCGCCGCTGCTCCGTCCACGACACCCGCCTCCTCGCGAGCAGCACTTGCCGCCGACGAAAAGGCGCCGTGTCTGTCCAACTTCGCGACGGCCAACAGGGCGCGCAACGTCGCGGGCTGGCGACCGCTGCGGTAGCTCTTGGCCAGGCTGTCCTCCACCGCGCTCACGACTGCGTCCTCCACATTCACACCCACGGACGAGCCCGGGCCGGGGTGCGAGGGCACGTCGTGCAGCAGCGCAGCGCTGGCTTCCGCGGTCAGCGCAGCAGGGGCGTGCGCCTCCTGCTTCCCATCCGCCGTGGCATCATCACCACCTGCACCTGCACCTGCACCTGCACCTGCACCTGTACCTGTACCTGTACCTGTACCTGTACCTGTGCGCAGGGTGGTGCTGGTGCTGGGGGGTTGTTGGGTCGCCCCACTCGCGAGCTCTGCCGCCATTTCTTGTGCCACAAACGGCAGGGAGCCCGGTCGGCGCCGACGCACCATGCCCGGGAGCTCTTGACCTGGCAGGGCGAGCGTGCCGACGACACTATCTTCGTCATCCGAGTCCACGTCCGATTCGGAGTCGGAGCCGGAGTCTTCCACATCACTGTCGCCGGCGTACCTGTGCGTGCGTGTGTGTGTGTGTGTGTGTGTGTGTGTGTGTGTGTGTGTGTGTGTGTGTGTGTGTGTGTGTGTGTGTGTGTGTGCAAGGTACATACACATGATGACACGGCAACAAACCATCAACAACGTCACACCCTCCCCCATCACAGGTTGCAGCACCCAAGTGTCCCCTCCCCACCCACGTACCCATCATCATCCTCATACCCAGATCTGTCACCGCCCATATCCGTGACCACAACATCAGAAAAAGTGGCGGTGGAAATGGTTCGGCCTTCAGTGCTCCGAGTGACAGGCTGCTGGGGCGCGTCGGGATCTTCCAACAAACGAGGGCTCTCCCCCGCTTCGATGGCTTCCAAGGCAGCGAGGCCTTCATCCAAGGCGCGCGAGTCAGAATCATCCGACAAGAAACGGTCCATCGCGGCACCGGCAGCTTCCAGTGATTCCAACAAAAAGCTGCCAAGCCAAACCCCCAGAAGCACAACAACCAACAGAAGGCACGGTGAGGAGGACGGAACTGGTTGACGTGTATGTATGCAACGTGGCGTGGTCGAGACACATATCCCCAACACACACACACACACACACCTTTGGTACCGTCGATCCAGCTCGGTGTCTGAAAGGTCAGACCAATCTGTGTCTCCCAAGAGGCGGTCGACAGACTTCAACACCTTGTCGGGGTCGTCAGACTCGGACATGTACCTGGACGTGCAGACACCACCACGCACCAGACGCCACGCACAACACACAACTCACACGTCACACATGACAACAAGGCAGCAACAGCACCCGTGGGTTTCGGGCTGGTCGCTCGCTCACTTTCTCCAGTCCAACTCTGCGGTGATCTCTGCGAGAATGGGGCTTCCCGCCGCAAGTTCCGCCCGCATGGCTTCCGCTTTCTTCATTTCTGCCTCCACTCTGTCGATGGGCGCGATGTCTTGCTTGGCGTGGGGGTACGCGACCTCATTGCGAGCGGCAACTTCCGCCTCCAAACCCTGATTTTCTTCCAAGGCCTCGAGGTAGTCACCGTAGCTCTTCTTGTTGGGATCGTTGTAGAAGTCGATCAACATGTTTTGAGCCACCGTCTGGCACACAGCAACCACCCAGGACACGTGTCCGTCACGGCACGCAGAAGGCAGCAGCGCACTAGACGAGAGAGCACGGCGCTGCACCCACTCACATCCATGTCACCCTCCACCAACACCGAACCATGGCCCAGGTCGCCTTCTTGAGACTGGGGCTTCGGGGGCTTCAGGAGTTCTCGGCCGTCTGCCCGATCCTCCACAGTCTCGGGAGGGGGCTTGCCCTTCAGCTTTGTCATGGCACGGGCGTACACCGTGATCAACGAGTTGAACACATACACATTGGGCTTCACGTTGTCCGCATACATTTGGTGCCTATCATCGTCAGAGGGAGACAGGAGGCACATCACCAAGATAAGAACCGAGTCCAACGCAATGCCCACAGCAACACGTGCAGAAACAAGCGCGATGCGCATCCGGTCTGTGCCGCTGCCCCAACGCGCCGTGCTAGGACGGGACGCACATGTACTCCTTGGCGCGGTTCACTTCGCCTTGGTGACTGCAAGCCAACAACACTGCAGAGTACGTGTACGTATCTGGCTTGTATCCGTTGGCACGCATCTCGTCGAACATCTCGTGTGCGAGTTCATGTCGGCGCATGGAGCGCCCCGCGGCGTGTATCACGGCGTTGTAGGTGACATGCGTGGGGACGAGCATCAACTGCTTCATCTCGGTCAGCAGGTTCAACGCACGTTCCACTTCGTCAAGGCGAGAACAGGTGGTAACCATCGCGGACATGGCAACTTCATCGGGCTCGCAGTGATTCTGAGCAGCAGGTGCGCAGGGCAGCGACACACGTTCACACCACGCCTTGCACAGTAGCAGAAGCCAATCCAACCAGGATGTTCAGCAAGCACGATCATCCCGAACCTGGCGCATGTGATCGAACACTTCCCACGCGCGTTTGTACATGCCACGGTTGTTTAGGCCAACAATCAAGTGGGTGAAAATGGGGGGTGCTGTCCAGCAGTACAGGCACGGTAAGACACGTCTGCCCCATGGTTTTCAGCACGCCATCACGACACACCACGACACGCGTACTCAATTGCAGTCCATCATTGGTAATGTGCTCGAGCACACTGAAGGCTCGCGACAGGTCCTCTGCACGAAGGCACGCCGCGATTACAGAACCATACACGTGTGGAGTGGGTCGCAGACCTGGAGGAAGAGGTAGGGTGGTGAATGTGCATGTCAGGCGCACGCACCAACGCAAGCAACCGTCGCAGCGTGGGACCAGGTACCACACCACGTACCATCTTCTTTCATCATGTCGACAATATCAAACGCCGCGTCCACGTTACCCACGGACGCACAAGATGTTGCCAGCGCTCCATACGCAAACTCATCCAGGCGAATGCCGTGGTCCTTGACCATTCCCTGCGCCACCTCCATCGCATCGTCGAAGCGACCATGGGCGCCCAGCACACGCAACAACATCACATAATTCTCTCGGGTTGGCTCCATGTGCCCCGTGCTCATGGCCCGCATGAACTTGTCCGCGTCCACGCTTTGCAGCTCTGTGCAAAAGCAAGCCCCGACAATCAGGCTCTCCTGGCCAGCACCCACACAACCACGCACGCACACCACCACGCGCGCGCATAACCACACACGCACACAACCACACCCACACCCACGACCATGTGAACACACCTGCTCGAGGGGTGGGTGGGCCCTCCTGCTCCATCTTGAGCACATCGATGAGCATGCGGTTCATGCGAGAGTTCTCCTCAATCCGCTCCGCAGGGGGCATGGCAACGGGGGCGCGGGCAAGTGCCGTGGAACCCCGATTCCGGTGGCGTGCCACCTTCTCCATCTTCTTACGGTGGCGTTTCTTCGCCCGTTTGCTCAGGTGCTGGCGCCAGTTCTTTTGGCGATTGGTGGGTGCGTTGCCATCATTGCGGCCGCGCGCGGTGGCACTGGTGTGGACTTGGCGGCAACGCAACGGGTCTGTACACAACCGTTCGGCATACAACAACACAAAAGCGGATCAGCGCGTCGCCCGCAAGACACATGAATACCGAGGCCACAAACACTGCAGAGGGGAATCAACTCCTCGCGCACCACACGCACGCGAAGTCAGCGCCCAGAGGCAACTGTCAGAACTTGGCGCTGCAACCACACCCCGTGACGTCGCTGTCACTACTCTTGCTACACATGACCGGAGCGAGCGGGTCGCTGCTGACACCGTGCGGTGGTGCTTCCCCAACATGGCGACGGAGCAGCTTGTGCCGGCACGACGTGTCCAAGTGCCAGAGTTGGCAAACATTGCTGTGCGTAAGTACACTATCGGCAGTGGCTGCGCAGCAGATCTTGCAGCAGATATCCCTTGGGGTGTTGGTTACGATTTCAGCATGGCGTACAGACCTGGCCCAGGGAGCGAATGGAAGCGAAGATTGTTGTTGGTGGCAGGTGTTTCGGGCGTGTCGTGGTGGCTGTTCAACACATGGAAGGTGCAGCAGGCGATGGCCAGACACGTCGAGGAGGCACGTCGCTGTGCTGCGGCAGAGGCTGCTGAACAGGACGACGTTGGGCATGAGCATGGGCGGCCGGGGAAACAACAACTGCATGATGGGAAACATTCTGGTGGCGGTGAGTTGCCCACGACAGCGCGCTCTGACATCCTCTCCCCAGACACGTTCCACCAACAACTCGACACGGCACTGCGAAACGTGCCTGCTGAGGAAACCGTGTCTCCCCTGGACAGGTGAGTGTAAACGTGCAAACGTATGTGCGTCCATGCATGAAGTAACCCGTTGCTTGTGTCTGATTTCCGGTCACACACACAGTCCCTACATGCGGCTGTCACGTGAGAGCTGTGCATTTGCAGGCGCCGGACGCGCTGCCTTGCTTCAGATTGCGCATCCCTTTGTGGCTGCAGGTGTGATGGCACACAGTTCCATCGGGGCAACTGGTGGCGGTGTGCAACAGCGGTTTTACAGGACGTTCTTCTACATGTTCCGGCTCGTGTTTGGTGAAAAAGCAGTTGCAGAGAAGGCAGCACTTGCAGTGAGTCGCGCGCCAACGCCAGTTCCCCTCTTGTCGACAGTTTGAGTGACATGCCATGCCAATTGGCTTCGCTATTCCTGCTTTTGGCACGGTACAGGTACGGAAGCTTCATGAACGTGTCAACGGACAACTGGGGGAGAGTGTCGGGCCCTTTCGCAAAGGGCACAGCTACGATGCGAACCACTTGCCGACGATGGTCTGGGTTCATGCGACCTTGATTGATACGGCGGTGATGATGTACCGCGCTTTTGTTGGCGAGTTTTCGCCTTCGGAGCTGGACAGTATCATACGAGAGTCGTTCGTTCATAGAAAGCTGTTCGGCATTCCTGACTCAGTTCCGCCAGCCATGTCGTGGAAGTGCTTCGCCGCATACTGCCATAGAATGGGAACATCCAAGTGAGTGGTGTACAGTTTCTTGGCTTCGGCGCAGCGAAACTTACGGCGTGATGTGATATTGTTGGCCGCAGTACATTGACTGTTAGCTCCGAAGCAGGTCGCTTATGTCAGTTCCTGCTTACTGCTCCGTCCCCATGGCTTGCTCCAGTGATGTGGGTGGTTGGCGGGGCAGCTGGGATCATGCTTCCTCCGAAAACGGCGAAGGAATTCAACTTGTACCCCTGTGCGTGTGCTTTGCTTTGCGCTCCCCGCCCCCACCGCACTTATCGGTGGTGTTATGTTGTCTCAACCGTGCTACAGCAAGTATCCAGCGTGTTTCCGCTTTGCTGGTATTGGGTTTCTATCGCATGGTGTACCGTGCTTTGCCAGAGAGCTTCCGCTTCCTGACCAAGGCACGTATATTGTGTGCTGTTTGTTTGCCAAGCATGGCGCGCTAAACTCTGGTTGTGCGAGCGCAGTACGTTGAAGCGGAGCGGCGAGCCGGAATCCATCGATCCCGTGTCATGAGCAAGATGTCTGCAACGCTTGCAACTCTCCTCTTGCGCGTATTGATGCCACCAAGACCGGTGATGAAGAAAGAGCAAGCCCGCTAGCGTGTGCAAACGATGAAGAGAAAAGCTCACACATGGTTGTTACCACCGCCAGGCACATACGACGGACTGTAGCAGTATCAACAAGCAGGGTGGCTCACAAAAACGAAACGCGCAACAACAAGAAAACCAAAAACAAACATAGAGAACAAGACAACACAGCCGCTGTACAGCTAACAACCCCCGCTCTAAAGAGTCCCCCCTGGGAGACTACTTCAGGGAAGGAGCAGAAAAAGAAGCTTGAACCTCGTCTGATTGTCCCAAGATGTACGCTTGACCAAACACGTACACAAAGCACGCGCTGATGTGCGTATGCAGCACAAACCGCTGAAAGGAGCTTGGCGCCTTAACAGTGGTCAACAGGCCGCGGGCATAGTGCAACCCGCCATGGCCACGGGTGTACTTGCGGATAAGCCCGGAAAATACCTCACACGCAATTGCAACACCAGCTGCCAGGGAGAGGTAAAACCACCCGCCCTCTGACAACAAGAAGATGAGTTTTCCAGAAGCGCAGTTGACAAGCTCCGGGAAAACGGCGGACTGAGACGCCTTGATGGCCAACAGCACGACCAATGGACCAAACAACGTGGTTTTCTGCTCACAACACTCGCGTGAGACCCAAGAACTGAAAACCAAGAACCCTGGTGCTGCGACATTCCACCTGCCAGGATTGTGGAACAGACCTTGGTTGCGAGATAAACGGTGAAAAATGATCCCTGCGCGTCGCCATCGCTTTGACTGCGGCCGTACCACAAGTCCATGAAAACATGACGGATGAAGAGCTCGCAGCCCATGTAAACAATGGCACCATACACAGCTTGCCACACCTCAGCGCGAGGGTTTGCAAGGCTCTGGCCGTCCCAACAAACAGGGTTAGACTGAGTTCCCGCAAGTGAGACGCATGGCACACAACACGACGCACCGCCACACGGAACCCCAAGAACATTGCGGACAGAACACGAGCCCAGACAGACATGTTGCGGAGGTCCCAGACACGACTCATGTGCATGAGCTTCGTGACGATAACCAAGAACACAAGCTCCACGGCAGTGATGGTGAAATGACTCAGGTAAAACAACCCAGTCCCGGGAACAAAGCTAATCGTAGGGGGGAGCACAACGAAAGAAAGCACTGCCATGAGCAGGTAGATTGCAACGACAGGGAACGAAGACTTCCAATGATGGGCCCATTGGTCGCCATGCCCGAGGCCGAAGAACAAAGGAACGACGAGGGTGCAGAGCATGTTCTCGAGCACAATCATGCCGCCGGCAAGCTTGACGGGAAGATACGTTTTGAGCGGAACTTGCACCAGCACTCGCACCAAGATGAGCGTAATCAAGACAGGGATGCGCCGAAACTCAATGCTGATCGTGCGGTCAGGCACGATGCCACGAAGTCGCTCAAACACGCGGTCGTAGACAAGAAGATAGCTGATTTCGGGTGCGACTGCAGTCGGAAACTGAATGAGCACGAGATTTGGCCAGAAGCCATACCAGAAGGACACCATGCTCTTCTCCCCGTAGTCTCGGCAATAGTCCCAGTCCCTCAACCACCACATCTCCAGAAACCAGACCAAGGTCATGAGGCACCAAGACACAAGAAAAGGTGCACCCAGACGTGCAAAGTTCCGGGCTCCATACATGGTTCCGGTGTTCAGTCTCTCAGGTACCGCGCGCCAAGATTACGCCAAGATGTCGCAAGTGACACCACTTGCTCACCAGTTGGGCAGCAAGACCTCACCCACAGTGGATGACACGCGACGTCAGCAAGGACAGCTGTTGAAACCAAAGCCACGTGTGGATGTGTTCCTTTCTGGCCTTTCACCGTGCACGTGCGAAATTGTTGTGAATGTCACGCACACTTAACCATGCGGCGGTCACGTGGATTTCTTTGGTGGAGTTTAGTGGCGGTCGCAACTCGCTGTCGGGACGCACGTGGTGCTCGCCTCGGCACACAGAGATTGTTACTGCCGCCACCTCGCTTCCGCTCCGATCTCATCTTCAACGGCGCTTTCTTCCCTTTCCTGTCCAAACATTCGATTGTCATTTGGTAGTACCCGTGTGGTGTCCGATTGTGGACGTGGTGCACTGGCGCAGAGCCGTACCCGTGCGTCCCACAATGAAGCATGGCGAAGTGCAGCGCGTACTGAAAGGCCTCAGCCTGATCGCGCAGCAATTTGTGCAACATGCGGTGCGTTTCGCGGGTGGCGATGTCATTACTCTATTTGTGTGTGTGTGCGCGCGTGTGTGTGTGTGTGTGTGTCCGTGTGCGTGAGCGTGTGCGTGTGCGTGCGTGTGTGTGTTGTTTCGTGCCCTTCTCCTCGCGTCAGTGTCAGTCAGTCGTTGCTCATGTGTGTTTGGTGCAGGCCCCCCCAACGCGCCTGCACGCGCAGCAGCTCACGGCCCACACTAAAGACTTGGTGAAACTCTCGCCTCACATCTTTGACCACTACAACCACGTCGAGACCGACCTAACCGGTCCAGTTGTGCGTCCGCCGCTGGACGCGGTGCCACCACACCTGGACAACCACAACCCGGCCGCCGCCTCAACACTGCAGGGCGGTGCCACGCTCGTCGACATCGACGAGGTACCGGAGCATCTTGCCCGAGAAGGTGTTGCAGACAGTGCACGGGCGTCGTTTGCTGGACCCGAGCTGCCGCGGTTTGACGAGGAAGACGCCAAGCTTGTGGATGACCACCCAGCATTCGAAGAGCGTAGCGTCCCCGCCCATCCCGTTTCACGCGTGCTTGGATTTGGCCAGCTGGCTGTCGGAATGGTGCTTGGGGCTGCCGGAGAGGTTGTGAAGCGAGGTGTGGGACTCTCCACTCCCTCGCCTGAGCATGACAGCGTGGTCATGAGCGAGGCGAACGCCGAGAGGCTGACCCGAGCTCTGTGCAAAATGCGCGGTGCTGCGTTGAAGCTTGGTCAAATGCTTAGCATGCAGGATGATACGACTCTTCCTCCCGTTGTACGTCCGCTTTGGTGCTTTGACGCTTTAGCGCTGTGTTGTGTCGGTCGTGGTCGTGGGTGTGTGCTGCGCCTGCTGTCGTATTGACTTGCCGAATCGCGGGTCGCACAGTGGAAGAAAATATTGGAGCGCGTGCGGCAAGAGGCCAACATCATGCCAATGAAGCAGTTGCAGCGTGTCATGGAGACAGAGCTTGGAGAAGATTGGCGTGACAAGTTTGAGCGCTTCGACGATGAGCCCATGGCTGCGGCATCCATCGGACAAGTGCACCACGCTGTATTGCCATCAGGTGACCACGTGGCTGTCAAGGTGCAGTACCCTGGGGTGGCAAACTCCATCGACAGTGACTTGGACAATTTGCAACGCTTGGTATGTCCCGCGCGCGTCGTAGGCCTGAGTCCGTTGCACTGTTGTCGCTGCTTACACTGTCGCTTGTGCCGCAGATCAAGGTGTATGATGTCTTCCCACCTGGCCTCTATGTCGATGAAATCGTGGATGTGCGTCCCACACGTCTTTGTTTTCTCTCTCTTTTTTCCCTGCTCTGTGTTTCTCGTGCGGTACATCATGTTCTCAGCGCTGCTATTGTGTAACGGCCACCACAGGTTGCAAGAACGGAGCTGAAGGAGGAGTGTGACTACCTGCTTGAGGCGAAGAACCAAGAGCGCTATCGCGAGCTCATCGAGAACGACCCCTACGTGAATATGGACTTTGTGGTTCCCAAGGTTGAAATGGATCTCTGCACCGAGTCTGTGCTGACTTCGCAGCTGGTCCCTGGTGTTGCGATTGATAAGGTGGGGAGACGTTGTCGCGTTGCGTGCGTATGCGAACGTGGCGTGGGTGTGACGAGTTGTGTTTGTCTTTGGCTTTGCTGTGTTCACTCAAGGCTGCGGAGCTGGGCCAGGAGGAGCGAGACAACTTGGGGCGCCGGTTGCTTCAACTGACCCTGCAAGAGTTGTTTGTGTACCGGTTCATGCAAACCGATCCCAACTGGGGGAACTTTTTGTATGATAAGCGCCGCGATCGAGTGGCGTTGCTAGATTTCGGTGCAGCGCGAGAATTCTCCGAGAAGTTTGTGGATAACTACCTGCGGATTGTACGTGGGATATTTTTTTGGTTTGCCTCCGTTGAACCCTGTACTGTGTACCAACGCTTGCCTGCTCAGGTGTGGGCCGCCGCCAACGATGACCGAGATACCTTTCATTCGGTCTCCAAGGACATGGGCATCCTGACCGGGTATGAGAACGAAGACATGGTCAAGGTTTGTACGGTTGGGGCCTGTTGCTGCCGCTCCGTCGGAGGGATAACAAAGCGTTGCACTCCACTCCGTTACAGGCCCACATTGACGCGGGCTTCATCGTCGGCGAGCCGTTTGCCTCGTATGAGCCGTTTGACTTTGCGTCAGCTGATATTTCGAGGCGTTTGCAGGAGCACGCGTCCGTGTTTGCCAAGCACCGTCTCACACCTCCTCCGCAGGAAATCTACTCCCTGCACCGTCGCCTGTCTGGGGCGTTCTTCATGTGCATTCACCTGAAGGCCCGTTTTTCGGCCCGGGAGGCGCTTGAACGTGTTGTAGCTGAGCATGCCTGGGACTGAGTGGCGGGCACGCACTCCACCTTCGCTCAGGTGATTGTACTATTTGTGTTGTGTTTGTCAAAAGGACTCGACTACTTGTGTTGGTCCTGACCAACGTAAAGATCCGTTCATCGCACCATCCATAGTAAACTGCTTCAAACTGCACTGCATGTGATGGCGATGCGTTGCATTTCAACCCCACACGCGCCACACCAATCGCACTCGCCGCCCCTGTAAGTGACGCAACGGTCACCGCTTGTCCTCGTCGCACACTGGGAGCCTACAGCTTCACCACCCGCACCGTCGACGCCGATGCAGAGTGTGGCCTGCCTTTGTGCATTCCCCCAGACGAGCCGGGCACGCGACGTGAAGAACGACGACCTGTTGACGCACGTGTTGTGCCGTGGGTGCTGCGAGGCGCCGCAGTGGAAGGACGAGAGCGGCGCTTTGCGCCGCCCCGAGCACGTCCCGTCTTCTTGCTGCCGTGGCCACGGTGGTGATCCTTCCTGCCACGCTTGGCGCTGCCACTGTCTGCGTTCCCCTCCCCCTCCCCCTGCCCCGACTTACTCGCTTTGGCGCGGCGCCGTTGGTCAGCAGCGGTGGTGCTGAGCAAGTCGATGAGCATCTCCGTCTCCGTGCGTGCCAAGGCCGCAGAGGCTTGTGTAAGCGTCGCAGCGCCACTGGTGAGCGCCTGGATGCTGCGCCGCTTGGACGGCGAGTGTGCGCGACTTCTTCGCTTGGCCCGCAGCGTCGCCGCAGTTGTCGTAGCGGCATGAGGAGCCTTTGAGGGGGAGTGCGCATGGTCATGGGCGCGGGCGGGTGGTTGGGCGGCGGGCCCGCCCTTTTCACCGCCCTTGGGGCTGAACTGCAAGGAGGAGGGGGGAGCGATCACCAGTGAGGGTGGGCGTGGGGCGGGCGGCGCTCGTAGTCGTCTCATTGCGTCCGCCAGCAGTTCTGACTTCTTCATGGGTGCCTGGGCGTCGGGGGGCACACCCAACCGAAGCGCAAGTGCAGGTGCGGTGCAAGTGCAGGAGCGGGTGTGTGCGGTGGTGGTGCATGGTGCCGGTCAGCGGGCGCGCGCGCAGCAACAAGAGAAAAAAAAAATCAAACCCCGTACCTCTTCATCTTGTCCAGTGAAAATCGCGGCGTCCAGCCGCTTCTTGGCGAGCTCCAAGTTGGGGGCTCGAACGGCAGGGCCCCGCAGTCCAACGTCGGACATCGGGCCTTCGTCATCGCTGGATCCACCTCCAAGGTGAACGTTGGCGTACTCCTCCAGCGCCGGATTGTTGCCAGTGAGCCAATTCTGGAACTCGCGCTGGTGTTCATGCGATGTCCGTGACAGCAGTGACATGGTGCGGCAAGTACACGTCACAGTCACAGCAAGACCAAGGGGCCAGCAATGTAATCACACCCCCCGACCATGCCCCGATCACACCTACTGGCTGCACCTCGACGTACCTTCCTGATTTGCCTAATCTTTGACGCCATGTTCATCTTCACTTGGGTTGCAACATGGACGGATTCCTCGTCCTGGCCTGCACCTTCTTCACTGGCCGTGTTAGGCTGTGGATTGTCGCCCTCAGCGTCTACAGTGCTTGCGTTGTTCTGCGCTCCAGCGGAGTGCACAGAGACACTGGCATCGGCTCCCGCAGACTCGTCGGCCGCTTGGGATGATGTCCCCTGCGCTCGGACGGCAGCCAAACGCCACCGTTGTCGAGCGGTAGGTGACTGCACACTCGCAGGCTTGGACAAAGCGCCGTCCCCTGTGGCGGTGCTTCCTGCTTGTGAACTCTGGTCCACCGGCGCGGTACCTTCTCTATCCACAGTGTCAGGACTTGCTGTGTCTTCCCTATTGCTGCCTTCGCCGAATAGCCTGGTCTGTGCCTCCTCCTCTTCTCCTGACTGCCTGCCCGTATCACCAGTGCCACTCTCATCGCCGCTGCTATGGATAGGACTACCCCGAACGGCTGGGACGCGATACAACCCAAGGCGCTCAACGAGAGTCTGTTGGGTACAGGGAGCGAAAACACAATGCGTCAAGCAAGATGTGAGCGAAAACGACCTTGGCACCAACGTGTGACACTCGACCTGTTCTAGGCGCGCCAAGTGCTGCATGATGGTCCCTTCGTCCACATCTGCTGGATTGGGGGCAGGTTCCTGCACCAAACTGCTGTGAGGAGCACACCATGCGCGACAGGCGCGCGTGTCATGCGTACATCACATGCGTCCAGGACGTGGGACACTCGACGAGCCACTTGGCGAATCGTGCTGACAACGTGCTGGTGCTTCTCTTCGAACGCGTTGGCTTGCTTGGTCAGGACTTCTTGTTTGTGCTCGAGCTCTGCATCACACGGTACACGCATGAGAGACACGAACCTACAGCGCGTCGCCAGCCACACCACCTTCAAGAATCTTCTTTCTGGATTTCGCTTCCACAACTTGAGGTTGCTGTGAGTATCTGACCAAGGACGAGCAAGAACATACACGAGCGGTAAAGGCCGAACAACGAGGGTGTTTACTCCACACCGAACGAAACACAACCCCGTACTCGATTAGCTTTTGCTGGACAGCTCTCAGATCATCTTGCTCTTGGGACACTTGAAGCGATGCTTCGTTTACACTTTCCATAAGAGCAAAGCACATCCGGTCGCTGTTGTATCATCAACACACACACACGGGTGCACACTTTCAGGCGCACTTGTTCATAGCTGCAACATGGGCTGATGGGCACTGCGTACGATTCAATGAAACGATCCACAACTTCGTTCAGGTCATCCAATCCAAGCTGTTCTTTCATCTCTGTGAACAACGTGTGGAACGTCTCGAACTGCTTCTCGGCCTTTTCAAGCTTTGCCGCTAGCATCAGTGTGTTTGCAGCGGTGCCCCATCTGTTTCATCCGCATATGTGAGGGAGGGACAAAGCCTTGGTGCGTAGTTGCATGGCTACGGACATGTCTTCGACAACCATGCTATGACGTCGCGAAGCGTCCGACGGCGTGTTCTCCTTGGGACGATTGTATCGCGCCGCAGTCGCTTTGGCTTCTTGCAAGCGTGTCGACGTCGTGACAGCTTCCAACATTCCGGCTGGCATGAGGGCATTGACTGGGTTTCGTTCCATATCCTGCGAGGTCAGTACAACACCAACAAAGTCACACCGTGGAAGAACTTGTGCGTATCCATACGCTCCCCTCCCCGATACAAACAAACGTCCTGACCTCTTCAATAGCGCGTTTCTCCTCAACGAACGCATCGTGGTCGGCCTTGGATTTCTGAAGACAGG
>Ga0213833_1000647_pt1 | contig 31170 bp, 36 predicted proteins | sample SWATP21_FD_160575 | JGI IMG/M metagenome (GOLD analysis project Ga0213833, IMG submission 160575) | Coastal seawater microbial communities from Marineland, Florida, United States - SWA TP2 #1 | ecosystem: Environmental > Aquatic > Marine > Coastal | place: USA: Florida | collected 2016-08-14 | reverse complement strand
CCCCCCCCCCCATGCCACACAAGTCACACACCACGTGTAATGAAGCCCAAAACAGCTGCCTGAAGCATGTTGTCACTCTGAGCAAGCTGTTCCGTGGTGCCGTTGGAAAGCATAGCGGGCAGCGACGTCGACACGTCCATGGCAGCCCGCTGCAGCCTGAAACTCAAAACTGGGCACAGCAGAATCATCCTTCCAGGATGGAGTCCAACACAAAACGTCGGGCATGCGCAGAAGCAGTGCCCTTGGAGAACACCAGTAGTGTGAAGCGAGGGCAGCATGCTGTTCATGTGGCTCGCCACATTTTAATTGGACACGTACAAAGTGCGCTGCTTGCCACAGCAGAGAAACACGAAACAAAAGCACCACGTACAAACACGAAAATGCAAAGGACAGTGACACAGCCGAACAGTGACGAAACTACCGCGACACGGAGAAGAATGGATCTCGCGAAGCACGCGGTAACATGCTGTGCGAAAGGACAGCGACAAGCTGCTGCCGAGTAAACGGCTTCCCAAGAAGCCCGTCAAACCCACTGGCCTTAAACAGATCAACACTCTCCACGTTGGATGTCATAGCGTACACGGACAACTTGGACCATCGTGGATGCTGCCGGAGACTCTCAAGAATTGACACACCATTGCTCCGCCGCATGACAATGTCCAACAACACACACGTTGGCGGCTGAGGTGCGCCATCCAGCGTGTGCACAAGCTCATCACCATCTTCCAACGATATCACATCAGACACGCGAAGCCGCTTGAGTTGGTCACACACAACCTTGCGGATCAAGCGTTCATCATCCACAACGATAACATGATGAACACCTTCGGGGCACTGGACCAACGGAGACAGCTTCTCTGCGTGGTCACCTCTCTTGCGCCGTCGTCTTGCCCTCCGAACAGGCTTTTTCCTCGGCTTTGCAAGTACAACGCCTGGACTTGTTGGAGCGCTCGCACTCTGGCCCACTGCTACCACTGGGGCCGGGTGACGGTGTTCGGCGACGCGTGTCGTTGCTGTGCCTGTGTTTTCCGATGTTGGTTGTGCCACCGCCGGCGCACTGCCATCGTCCGTCACGGCGCTGGGTCGAACATGCGGTGCACCGGCACTTGCGACAGCGTCCGTGCTGGAAGCCATACCACGCTCCTCACACGTCGGCCCCCCACACAGGGCCGAGGACTGCTGCTGCGTGCCGAAGTTCCATGTTGCTTTCGATGCCTTTCCCTCATGTCTGGTGGTCGGAGTGCATGGTTCGACGGCCTTGGCATCAAAAGCTTGCGTCGTGCTCGGTGAAACTTGATTATGTTGGACTTCATGCGGAAGAGTTGAAAACTCGTCACGCCGCGTGGATGCTGCCTGGTGCACAACTACAACGTCCAGACCGGTAGTTTGGGACGCGCGCTGTGCGTTTGCCGGTGGTGTCTTTGCGTTGAGTACAATGGTAACTGGAACAGCCACACATAACACGGTTTCGTGCTTCGGGCCGCTAGCCTCGGCCACATTCGCGCCGGGAGCGGGGTCTTCCTCAACTGGGACGTGGAACGTGCCCATCGTGCCGCCCATCGCCTCAGCCATGGCGCGGACCAACACCAGAGAAATGGCACCTGTACCACTCGGGTCATCCGCCCACTCTGGGCCACTTGATTGAGAACCACCGCCATATGAACTGCACCCGTTCGTCGATGGGACTGTGGCTGCCGAAGACAAAGCTACTCGCGTGGGCTTCCACTGCATTGAATGGAGCATCTTGTCCACCGAAGTGCAGGCCTTTTTCGCCAGCCTTCGCTCGTCAAATGTATCGGTTAAATCCAGTCCCCACACTGCGAACACCAGCAGAGAGCGATCCGCATCAAGCGTGACACACTCCACACCGAGTCGCGCAGTTTGACTGTACAACTGAGCTTGCCTGACTGTGTCGGCGACAAGCCCCCTCACCCTGAGTCTGTCCGCGCATGCACGCTCCGGAACATTCGGAGCAACCCAACACTGGAACCGTGCGCCACCAAACGAGACCCCGGCGTAGTGTCGGATGTCACGAACGAGGGAACGAACGCTGAATGGTGCCTCATGAAGTTGCAGTTCTCCCGTCTGCACAGTGGCCAGGTTCAACATGTCATCAAGAGCACGTTGCATGGCCGTTGCCGCGAGTTGCATTGAGTGGGCTTGCTCGATGAGCCAGGCAGCAGCGGCATCAATGTCGTCGTCCGATACCACAACGTCTAAAGTCGCCAACATCACAGTAAGTGGATTGCGAAGCTCTGTGCACATGCGCACGATGGAACAATGTCAGCGAAGAGCCACGAAACGCTCCACAGCGCCAGAGTACACCTACCGTGATTCATGAGGCGCAGCATGGATGAGTGCGTGTTTGATGCAGTAGTGGCTTTCACAACTTGCGCTTGGGTAATCAGTCGCACCCGGACTTGGTGCAACAAAAGGGTCGTGAGCACCCCGAGGAGGACGCCAGTCACACTGCCAGCCACCCAGTACCAACTCGTATCGGCACTGTCTTGCACCTCGAGCTCCACAGCAGCGTTTGTCACAAACATGGTGGCCCTCCACGACCTTTCGGCTACCAACACCTCCTTTGTCGCCAAGGTGATCAAATCTTCCTGTTGCACGCCATCGGGGATAGAATTATGCATAGGGAGGCTCGCTCCATCTGTGACGTCCACCAGGTGAAAGAAGTAGTCGTCCGTGTTGGGGAGGTTGCCGTCGAAGATGATGGAGAACGCATCCAAGCTTATTGCGGCTCCGATCCACCCATCGTGCGTTCGGTTCGGACGCGATGAAGCAACCGCTTGGTGGAAGGTCACAGCTCGGCCGTTCATGACCTCAAAAGGGGCAGCGGCGACCGGCTTCAAGGTCTCCAGAGTCCGCAGAATTGCGGCGGTGCGAACAGGTACGCGGTGAGTGAAGTCTGAGTACAGGATCCACTCCATTGTTTTCGGGTACGTAGCCACGATGGGGAGGTAAAACTCCTTGTCATGCTCGGGAAACGGGTCACCGATGACATACTCAGGGGTACGTGGGTGACTGGCGTTGAAAACCTTGGCCCGGGTGATTGGGCGCCCTAAGGAAGCCTCCCACTCAGCCCGCTCGTTATCATTCACACGAAGTGCATATGACATTTGTGAGACAAGGTTACGCTCTCCTCCGAACTTGCCAAAGGTTTCAACGACGTGCAGCCATGCCGCAGGACTCAAAGGGTGTGTTCGGTTGGAGCGGTCCATCACGGACGTAGCAATGCTGGGCATGGCCCCGACTCGACTCAGCACCTGACCAAAGGAGGCAGCGAGGATGCTAGCCGCCTGGTGTTCCTCCAGCCCAATGACAAAAGAGCGGGCATCATTGGTGCGAACGGTGACAGCCCCCCAGGTGATGACAATAAGGAGAGCAGCAACAAGAAAGCCAGTTGCCACGTATCGGAGCTTCATCTCTGGGCCGTGTAACCGGCGCGTACAACCGACCCGATCGTTCGGATCAAAACAAATGAGGATGTCTGGTGCCGAGGGCTGCGCGGCCGCTGCAGGCCGCATCCTCACAGCTGGGCTGTTCTTGTGCGCCGAGGAGCACGCGGCCTATCGAAACACCACAAATGTCCCCCGAGGGAAGAAAAAAACAAGTCGTGCCAAGTACTTGGTAGCCCACTGGTAGGAACCGCGGTTGCAGCTCAGACATCACTCCCAGTAGCCTACGGTTTGTGCGTGCTGCAGGGCCGCCCATGGAGCTTAAAACGCCTCTATAATGCTGGCTCAGTCAACTACCTCCACAGTCGTTTCATTTCGAGCATCACGGCTGCCTTTTCATGACAAAAGTAAACACGGCTATTTCATCTCCTTTTCAGCCTTCGTTTGAGTAGCTTCAACTTCGAACGATCCAGAGGTGCAGCACGCTGTCCAGCTGCTTGCTGCCTGAACGTGACTCCTGTTGCGGTGGTCCTCGAACTGCGTTGCTTTCTGCACGCCTCCGCTGCAGCGCGACCCCCGCCTGAGCCTGCCGATGCCACATGAACATGTCTAACTGGCGCAGATGCCACATGAACATGTTTATCTGGCGCAGATCCCACAGCTCCATGCCTTTGCATGGACACATGATCCTTCAGGCGTCCGTCTTCACAACCAGAGGAAACTTGTGGCGGCAGCGCCGGCGGAGCACCCCCATACTCCTGCGTGACAAGTTCCAATCGTTCATGGAGCCACAGAGCTGGCTTCAGGAATCGATGTGCTATCCACACTTGTTGCATGCGGCGATATCGGCTAACAACATCGAAGGGGCGAGCAATGGCAGACAGTTTCCGCAGACAAACGGGGCAGAGGAAGTTCGGGAGGCTGGGCGTGCGACCCGTCGGGGGCGTCGCTGCACTCCCGTACGCCACACACAGACACACACGCACTTGTAATGATACACATCACATATCACACAACATGTCCCACCGAGCTCAACGCTACGCACGGGTCGGGATAGCTACTGTGGCATTCAGCACGCACTCCCAGTACGGGCAGCAGGCAAGCCCCAGCAAGCGCAGGGCAGCGTGGCACGCCAGCTGCGCGAGCACAAGCAACATGAATGGAGCTAATAGTGGCTGTTTCTGCACCCGACGCACCTTGCATGCATGGTCCAACGTTGTTGATGCCCCTATCGACACCAGGCCAATGGGACGATCCGCGGAAGCGTTTGCAAACACCGTGGCGGTTTTATCTGGTCTGAACCAGCTGTAGGTGAGTTGACGCTGAGGAAGACTACATTTCATCCCTACCTACCCATGCAAAGGAAGTGCCGTGACACACAACGTTGCTATGAAGCCTTCAGGGGCACCACGTTGGGCAGCGTCTAGCAGATGCGTGGCAGAGAATGCTTTTCTGAGGAATGGTCCACGGTGCATTGTATGAGAAAGCCCCCCACCCGCCACACTGTACTCATGGCATGTGGACAAACAGCGCACAACAGTGTCGTTGGTCCAGACCAGACTCACCCTTGGGGAGTGCGCGAGGCGGGATACAGTCGCATGTGTGACGCGGAGACAGCTCGCACATCACGTGTGCTCACCTGGATTGGGCTCAAGAACGACTCCAGCAGCTTTACAACACCACAAAACGTGACCTTTTCGTGTTGTTGCTGGAGGTTGATCCCTACAGGGACAATACACAACGGCCTAAGCATGCCTCCACTGGCAAAGCGGCTGGTGCGCAGAAAGTCTGGAAACGTCTGAGGTTTGTCGACAAGCGCGGCTGCATCAGGGGGGCATGGACTGAAAAAGTGGTCACCTTCGTTCACAGTTAGGGCCCGACGGAGCACTTGGTCGCGACATGGCGGCCCCAGGGCACTCTGTGAGTCCAAATCCATGGCTTACGGACAGCACGACATCTGACTCAGATGATCTGAGCGAACACCAGCATCTGCGGTTCTTTTACCCGTCATGTGTCACTAAAATTCATACGCTACGCCGCGTGGCCAAGAACAGCATACCTCCACACGCACAAGGGATCCCACGACACGGTTGAGTGTCTTTGAAAACATCTGAGCTAGACGATCAGACGAAACAGCAGGGCCAGCAGGCACTGCGGCAGTACGGGGCGCAGAAGCAGCCACAGCCTAGGTTCAGAGGCGGTACCGCGCTGTAGCACTGACTGCACGTCGGATGCAGGCATGCTTTGGGCGTTGTCCATGGCTGTGGCAGGGGTCTGGCATGGGTACGATGTCGCAATCCCTCAAAATTACTTGACGGTCGCAGTGGTCTCCGCCTTCACAGCCAGTGGGCCACAGTGACTGGCAGTGGCTGTCAGCCACATCAGAGCCCCAGATTCAGGGGCACCTCAGTCAAGCCTGAAGAGTAAGCCCACGTCCTTCATGAAAGCACGAGGCAGGGGTAATGAGAACGTCTAGAGCCGGACAAGAGGTCCATGAATGGGTTGCCTACGCCGCCTCAGTTTCACCGTCACACGAACTCACCCCACTCTGCAAATGTGTATTCTTTTCGTCTTGATCCCATGTACCCTGCTGCCGCAACGGTGTGACATGGCACGGCATGAGACTCAGCACCGACATCAGCACGCAGCTCATTCAATACACTATCGTGAATGTACAGTGCCGTCTACTTTTTCAATCCACTGCCCATCAATCAACGCCCTGGTCAGGTCTTGCGGGGCTGTCAGCGAACATCGTCGCAGTGCTTCCCCCGCGTCATTGCTGATGTCTGCGAGGGCGAAAACACAACAAGCATTCGGCGTTTCTGAGCAGTCACGCGACGCACGTCCTTCGACAGCAACAGTGGATGTGGTGGCCATCGCGGATGCAAGACACCTCGCCAGTGAAGTCCTGACGTGCTTGCAACGTGCGACCATCCGTCCAACTTCTGCAGCGAACGAGTGGAGCCACATAGCACACACGTTGATCCAACCAGCGGGTTGTTCGAGAGCATGGATGTTGGGAGTACTGAGTGCGTTGGCTGCGTCTGACGCGACTCTGACCAGTGTGGTGGGCGCTCTCTTACATGATCCCGCCCAAGACTGTGCTGACCCCCCTTCTGCTTTATCAGTGTCGCATACTCCGCACTTGTGTGCGCATCTTCGCAGCCCCCATGATGTTGTTGAAAAAGCAGCTCAACGCATTGACGCCATGCTCATGTGTCGGGGGAGTGGCGTTCTGTTACACGCATGGGTGGTGCTGGGGCGCCAGTTCTTCACGGTTCTTCGTGACGAGATCACTCACAACTATGCGAGAGTGGTCGCGGCGCTCAAGAAGCGCAGTGATGTTGTTGTTGGCCCGAGCGGATGCGTGAGCGACGGTTCCATTCATTCACGAAGTGCATTCAATATTGCAGTGAAGTTGGTCCAACCGCACGGAACGAACTCCACAAACCAAATCAATGGCAAGCCTATCAGGGTGCGTATGAGTTTTCATCGGGCTGCGCATGCTCATGGGGTATGTTTGGCCATGTTCTGACGCTGTTGACATGCCAGACTTTGATAACATGGACATGCGTGACAACCACACAAGTGAACGGCATGCGTCGCTTTGCGCACCGATTTCGAATTTTGAGGCTATCCGCTCCTGTTGTGTGCGGTTTTCTGGCCACAAAGGCTCAGCATGGAGGCTGCGCCAGCCGCAGTGAAATTTCGAAACTGGCCCAGCAACTGCATCAACTGTGCCGTCACGAGGCACAACGGCAGCTTCGTCCGCAAGCGATACGAAAAGCCGGTGACGAGCACCTCCTTGTCGAGGCCATTCTTGCATACCAACTGACCCCAACCCTTCTCTTCAGCCAGAAAACTCATGTGTCATGGGCGCACTGTATGTGGCTCTGCCCACGTGGGACACGGCGCAGCCAATGGATACGGTGGTGTGTTTGGCCCCGCAACCCGCTGCCACGCCCCGAACCGGACGAAACCCTTCTCCAATATCATCAACGATGCCGCAAAACTAAAACTCGCCCCGCACTGACGCTTGTCTTGTGGGGTGTTGCAATTACGGCACTAGTCACAGCAGTTACACTGCTTTGCGCCTTCGGTGGCGGCTGTGCCTCGTCGTTGCGCGGTCAGCCCCGGCCGCAGAGGTGACTCGGCGAGCGGGTGGTAAGACACATAAAATGTGAACATAAAATGTTTGGTTCAACATCGCAGCATCTGCTGCGTCAGTCCCGCGACGGTGCTGCAACCATGGCGGGACTTCCGCCAAGGGTACCCAGCGATCCTGGACAAGGGCCGGTGATTCCGAGCGCAAATGAAGGTATTGTGCTGTGCTGCGTGCACACAATATTTTTGATCGACGCCTAACGGGTGCTTCAGGCGCAGAGGAGTCAAAGGACGGGGACGCATCCGGCTGGACGCCACGGTCTGCTGAAGACGATACGTGTGTGCGTGTCTGTCTCCGAGTACGTCCCTTCGTCCCGCAAGAAACAGCACAAGAGTGTCGTGATTGTACACGTGTGACGAGTCCTCGAGAAATATGTGTTGGAACCAATCGACGCTTCACCTTTGATCGTGTGTACGGTCCCGAGGCTCCTCAGAAGGACGTACGTGTGGCTGCTGGTAGTTGCGCATTGTGGGTACTACAGAGCTGACAGTGTACCATGAAACAGTTGTACAATGACTACATAATCGATTTGGTGGATGGTTGCTTTCGAGGATTCAACGCCACTGTGTTTGCGTACGGTCAGACGGGATCTGGCAAGACCTACACGATGGGAACAGGATCGCAAGTGTCCCTCCTACAAGAGGAGCTTGGGATTGTTCCTCGTGTGTTGGAACGGGTCAGTGCCACATCGGTTCTTGTTTCTGGCGGCCTACTTCCTTTAACCGGTGGTGCGATTGCCTTTGCCAGGTCTTCTCCACCGTTGACAGCCTGGCAGCCGCAATGCGCGTGCGTGTCTCCGTGTCCTTTCTCGAGATCTATCGAGAGACCGTGCGCGATCTCCTCCACCCCGAGACGAACTCGAAGTCAATTTTCATTCGTGAAGCCACCAACGGCGAGATCATTGTCCAGGTTCGCTTGTGTGACCAGCATGCGGGTTGCCGTACCACGCTCACTCCCGGCTGTGTGGTTGGTTGCAGGGACTCGAGCCCGAGGAAGCACTTTCTGCCCAAGCCGCGTTTGAAATGTTGGAGATGGGGTCACTTGCTCGGTCTACGGGCAGCACGCTGATGAATGTGGCATCCAGTCGTAGTCATGCAATTTTCACGCTGTCCATTGAGCAACACACCCGGGGCGCTTCGCACAACGAGTGCGTCTCGGCCAAGTTCCACCTCATCGACCTCGCCGGTTCCGAGCGTGTCAAGCGGACTGGGGCAGTTGGAGTACGATTCAAGGAGTCTGTGCAGATTAACCAAGGGTTGCTGGCCCTGGGGAATGTCATATCAGCGCTTGGCAATCCTCGCACGGTTTGTAGCCCGCCCTGGAGCTGTTGTGTTGGTTGCAGCTACTTCGCTCATTTTGCGTTGTTGGTCTCCGACTTGACAGCGTCAGCGCCGTGTCCATGTTCCCTACCGCGATTCGAAGCTCACACGGCTGCTGCAGGACAGCCTTGGCGGCAACAGCCGCACAGTGATGATTGCCTGTGTGTCTCCGGCAGACTCTAACTTTGAGGAGACACTCAGCACGCTGAAGTATGCCAATCGGGCTCGCAAAATCAAGAATAGACCAGTTCGCAACGTGCGGTTGGAGCAAGCGTCCCAAATTGAGGCGTTGAAGGAGCAAGTCCGGGTAGGTGGTAGCACTCTTCATCAGCACACCTTGCAGTCTCACTCCTTTGGTTGCTCAAATCGCCAACGATGCGCCAGGCGCTCAAGTCGGAGCTTGATTCGCAAGCGGGTGACAGGGGGGTGGCTGGTCAGGTATGTGGGAAACCTGATGTTTGCAAACATGTGCTCGTGGTGCGGTGGGCTTCTGCAACACAATTCAGTCGCCAACCCACGCCTTGGCGCGTTCGTTCAGAGCATTTCCTCCCTGCTTGCCGAGCTGGAGCGTCTTCAGGCTGCCGTACGGTCTGCGGAAGAGTCCGGAGTCATGTCTGCTGAGCGGCTGTTTACGGCTCAGGTTGGTGGTTCCTTGGTTTGTTGTGTTTTTTGCTCTGTCTCGTTCCAATTGACCGTACTCATCTTGTCTTGTGTCGGAACAGTCTGACCTGGCGACGTGCTTGCGTTCCATGAGCGAAGTCCAAGCTGGCCTGCGGGAATTGGCGCGGTCCTCTACGACGCACACCAACCCAGCTGAGCTTGTGGGCATCTTGTCTAGCCTGGCCCGGCAACTTGAGCCGCAGGTCCCCACTCCCACTGTCGAGCCTCCACCGAAGCGCCCGCATCACGGCGCTGCTGGGGAAGCAGATAAATCGCTTCTGCGTCGCAGCATCGAGGACGGTTCCATTTGGTCGGACGGGCGAGCCGTTCAAGGGAACGCACTGAGAGGCGAAGGTTCAGGACCAGCAGTTACACACGCAGACATGGAGGCCTTGCGCAAGCGAGCAGAAGAAACAGAGGCCGAGAACAAGATCATGGCCACGAAGCTTGACAATATTGTGCGCGCACTTCGAGAAGCGCAGGATGAACTGAACCGCGATGAAGAGATTTTCAAAACCAAACTCGAGACCATCGGGGATCTTCACAGCCGTCTCACAGAGGCAGTGGATCAGAACGCTGTCTTGAAGGAGGCTGTGTCCGAGGCAGATGCTCGTGTGAAGTCGTTGGAGCGCGAACTTGCTGCGTTGAGATCAGGAGGCGTGCCTGGCAAACACGAGGGCGCCAGTGTCGCCGCAGATGGCGACCTCGGTCACGGTGGTGCATCTCACCGGCGGCAGGTGTCATTTGGATCTGTGGCAACAGGCGATTCAAGTGAAGATGATGATGCCGTGTTGTACAAGGGTCCTGGCGAGTTGTCTGTGCTCACCGATGCATCACCTGGTGAGGCAGCATCCTTGTTCGGTGCAACCAACAGCAACAATGGTGACGCAGGACAGGCTTCGGTCCCACGCCTTGCTGCTGAGCTGCATGAACTACAGCAGCAACTGGCGCGGGCAGAAGAGCAGAAAAAGGTGCTTGAGGAGAGTGTGGCCAAGGTGGAGGGTGACAAGGTAAGAGGTACTCACTCCCTGTCCAGAAACACCTCATGCTCACGACTCGTGTGTGTGATCCACAGGCTTCCTTGGAGGAGGAGCTGAAGCGAACTGAACGTGACCATGCCCGGGCACGACAGGCTCTGCAAGGCACATTACGGGAGTTGACACTGGCCATTCGACAGAAAGAGGAGCTCATTCGCACGCTGATCCAAAGCGAGAGTGAAGCGGCAGCAGCAGCTCAAGCATTTGAGTCTCGTGTTCAACATCTTGAAGCGGAGGTGGGCAAGTACCGGAGCACAGTGTCCCAAGTTCAAGCGCAGCTTGAAGAACACGACAGGGCACTTGTGGCGTCCACACAGGAGGCCAAAGAAGCACAAGAAGCTCTGAAGCGCAAGTGCGTTGCCGTCACGACATCGTGCTGCGGCGCACGCTTAAGCCGCGCACTCACGTTCTTGCTTTTGTTGAAATTTGAAATGAATCTGTGGCAGGTACCAAGCGAAGCTGGTGCGAGCCAAGGCCAACCTCGCGGAAGCTCGGCGACGCCAGGCGGAAGCGAATCAAGTGGAGAAAGAACGTCGGCATGGCGAGAAACGGGTGGAGGCTTTGGAGTCTGACCTGAATCGACTGCGTCAAGAAAAGGTATGTGTGCCGTGTGCCAGGCGAATACTGCAATGATTTTCAAGCCACGTTGTTGCTCTTCCAGGCAAAGCTTGCGAAGAGGCTGAAACGTGAGGAGCATGACGAGAATGCGCGACTGGAAGCCCTGAAACGCGCCTTATCACGCGTGAAACGCGAGGTGCGTTGCAGGCGGTGTGGGCCGTGGCACCGTGGTGGTTCCTGCGTCAATGTACGAAGTCATGTGTGTGCGTGCTCGAACGTCATTCCTGTGATGCGGCTCCAGGCCGAGTTGGAGCGCAAAAAGGGCGCTGAGCTGCGCGCACAGAACGAGAGTCAGCGACGGGAGCTGCGCGAGCGAAGTCGAGAAGCGGAGCTTGCACAGCGTCGCCTGAGTGTTGTGAAACAGCAGGCGAACTCTCCTGCCCGGCATCGCTTTGGGAGGTCACCGTCACGGGCACGCACGCCTGGATCAGCTCGTGTAGGTTGTGCATGGCGAATGTGCTTGTGTGTTGTGACTTGTAGCAGCAGCAGCAGCAGCAGCAGCGGCAGCGCAGTTTTGAGTGTTTGCTTTCTGACGTTGTTGGTACGCTGCGACAGGGTCGACGTGCCACTGCGGGTGCCGTGCGCCAGGCATGGCACAAGGTGCATGATGCCATCAACGCCGCCGTCGCGTCAGACGCAGCAGGCAACCGGTTGCGACGTTCCATTGCTGTGCGGGCCAAAGCACGTGACGAGCGTGCGGAGCTGTTGCGACTTCGTGCCACGCTGGTGCAGAAGAAGACGGAGGCCATGGGCAAGTTGGCCACACGACGCGCTGGTGTTCTTCAGGCTGCACGAGCTCTGGATGCTCGAATTAACGCCTTGGCCAACATGGAAGACGAAAAAGAACGAGAGGACGGGGCGGCACGAAGTAGGGAACTCGAACGGTTGGGTGTGCAGCGCCGTCAAGCAGTGGAAGAGGTGAGGAGAATGGACGAAATTATCGATGCTGATGTACGTGCGGACGTGTTGGGTTATTGGATCACCCTGGGGAGCGAGCGTTAACCTGCCCCGTGAACCTTGTTTCATCTTTCTGTCTGTTCAGGCTTTTCTGGCTGAGGATGACGCCACTCAGTTGCAAGAGGTTCAGGAGCGGCTTGAGACTGTCGAGGCCCAGATTGAGTACAAAACGACGGATATCGAAGTGCAGCGGCGCCAAAGCATGGCGTCTGTGCTCAATGGGAATGGTGCCGAGGCAGGCGAGGAGGCCAAGACTCCTTCTCGTGTCCGCCATCGCAAGGTGGCGAAGGGGGTCCACGACGCACTGGCTGTGGCGTTCAAGGTAGGTTGGTCCTTGCTTGGTTTGCTTGGTGCTGCTCCACTGTTTCGCTTCACCAGTCCCCCACACCGCGAGATGGCTCAACCATGGATCGTGTGGTGGTATTGTCTGCGTGACTAGGTTCCTTTGAACACGGCCCGTTCTGTATTGCACAAGGCGCTTGAAGCCCTGGTCGCTGCTGAAGGCCGCCTGCGTGCCCAGCAGCAAGCTGGAAAGGTGTCTGAAATCAGGTTGGCGGAAAAGCAAGCCGAAGCAGATTCGTTGGCCATTGTGCGTGGATTGCGAAGTGCTTGCGCACTGCTTGCGGACTGCCCGCGTGTTGTTGCACCTCGTTGACCCACGTTCAACCTGCGCATTAGGCTCTGCGACGTGCCAAGATCGATTTTGATCGGCAGCTCACCACCCGCCAGCAGCGTTTCGAAGCGAAAACGACCCGGTTGGTACGGCAGCTCCAAGAAACACGGCTGGCTTCTGTTCCACTGGCCGTCGGCAACACTCAGAACGTTTCGGGCAGCGGAGCACCGACTGCATCCAGCGACTCGCTTGCGCTACCTCAAGTTGTTAAGGAGAATAAGTACTACAAGGCTGCCAACAGGTGTGAGGTTTCGGGTTCCCAGCCTGCCTGCGTGTGCCTGCGCGTACACGTGGCCGCGAGTCGCTTAACCCGCGCTGCGTTGTTTCACAGGGAGCTGCGTCACCACCTTCGTGCTGCAATGAAGGCAAACGAAAACCTCAAGGTAGAAGTTCGCAATCGAAGTGCCGTGTCCACCACTGCACAGCAAGAGAACGAAGCACTGCGGAAAGAACTGAGTAACATCAAGGTCCGGACAAGGGTTTGTCTAGTCTCCGCTTTGTTGTTTGTTGTTTGTTGCTAACAGCCGCTGTTTTATGTTGTGTTCCAGGCCTACCTTCGTCGCCAAAAGGGACAAAGCTCCGCTCCCCGCACTGTGCGTCTGTCCGCTTCAGCGCTGCGGGAACTAGCACCCGCCGACGTCGCGGCCAGGATCAGTCACGGAAGTCAATCAGTGGCGACAGCGTCCAGCTTTGAACACCATGTTGATACCCCTGGATCATCGCCGAGACGGGGCTCTGGTCAAGGCGAGCGGCGACAGCAGCAAGCGGGGAACCAGAGGAGCAGTCGACACCGCCACGGACATGGCCGCTCCTCGTCACCTCCACCTCCACCACCACCCACCTGAGTCACACAGACGGTGGGGGTGTGCGTGCTTTTTGATTCCATTTCATCACACTCAGCCGCGTGGGGTGTGTGAAAACAATACTCAGTGCCTTAGTTTATCATTGACACGGGGGGAGGGCGAATCTCTAATGCTTCTACTTCTTGCAGCACACCAACACACCCTCTATGCACACAGATGGTTCACATACGCACGTACAAGCTCGTTGATCTCCTTTCCTTGCTCGGTGTGGAAATAGATCTTGGTCTGGCGCACCAAGTTGCCGATGTGCAGCACAAAGGAGGAACCAGAGTGACCCCATGTGGGAACCTCTGAGTACGGATGCTCGGCAAGAATTTCCTTGGTTTCCGGGTTGATGATGAGCACGCCCTTGGGGTTGACGGCCAAGAACACCTCGTCAGGGAGGTTCGTGTGGGATACCTGTGGCTCCACAAAGAAAAAGGAGGAGCCGTAAATCTTCCAGGCCTGCACGTGCTTCAAGTACGCGCGCTGTGCTTCGAGTTGCTCCAGTTCCTTCACACCGTCCTGATGGGCAGCCAACACGTCGTTGACAATGGCAGCGTTCTCGCTACCCTTCTTGGAGACAAACTTGCGTGGCAAGTAGCGCCGAAGACGGTCCACGGACAAATTGGCCTTGCCCGCTTCAGAGCCAACCTCGAACTGCAGTTGAATAGCAGCAAGCTTGACACAGTCGTCGCGTTCGCAAGGGTACCGGCTGCTGACCACGTCGAACACTGCCTGCGTGAACATTTCTCGCTCGGCCGCTTTGTCACCGCCTTGCGGCTCAAAGTACATGTGCACCTTGTACACCAAGCGGTACATTGCCGTCTTGTCCTCCTTCTTCTTTTGCTTCTTGGTCTTCTCCTCCTCAAACAACCGCTGCCAGTACGCAACCAAATCCAAGATGCGATCATTCTCCAGGTAGCGCTCCTCGCCCTCAGGGGTCATTTCGTACAGCGCGAAAGCCGCAGGGTTCTTAATCCCCAATCGAGCAGCCATCATTTTGTTCAAGTGCTCCGGCGTCGTCCACGAGGTCACGGGCATCATTTCATACTGGCCATTGAGGTGGTACACACGAACGACAACGGGCTTCATTTCCTTCACCGCCTCGACTTCAATGGCCGTGGGAATCTCCTTGCGCGGCGGCAGGTCTTGCGCCATCAACAGGCGGCCCATGGTGAACTTGGCATACTCGCCCACCATGGGGTCGCTGCGGTGCTTGTGGCAGTAGTGGAGCAGATACGGCTCGAACTCTTTGCTCGGTGGGAAGGCACCACTGCAGATTGCAAACAGCTCCCAGCCCTTCAAGTTGCTTTCCCTGCACACAACGAACATGGGCAACGTGAGCAATGTCCACACCTACAAAGGCAAAAAACTAACTAGGCGCCCAGCAAACGCACGGCTTGGGATTGTTCGTTGTCTGCTTGATCAGTTGGCAATACAACTCATCGCGCAACTCTTCAGAGCCGCCAAGCATGTTGGTCAACAACTTGTACGCGTGGCCACCGCCTTCCTTCTTTGTGTTGCGGTCGCCCATGTACCCCGTGATGTTGCGGTGTGATTGCACAGCAACAGCGGCCAAATCCTTGGACATCAACCGCAGTGATGTCTTGATCACATCCTGAGCAAACCACCACAAAACCGTTGTGAACACGCAGAGCCATCACACTCCACACCCACCGCACACGTACCGACTTCCAGTTCAAGATCTTGGCCACAGTCGTGCGCTTGTTGAAGAGGCCCTTGCGGTTGAGGTTGAAGTATGCCTCCGCGTACTCTTCCAGTGACATCTCGTCCACAGTGTCAGGGATGTCAACCTTCAACATGGACGCGACCACGGTGGGATCCACAGGTGTGGAGTCATCCTCCACAGGCGCGGCAGCAGGCGCGGCCGCGGCAGCGGTCCCAGCCCCAGCACCGGCGCCAGCCCCAGCGCTGGGAGCACTAGCAGCCGCAGCAGCGGGTGGCGCTGCTTCCTTCTTCTTCTTCAGCCGACCGAAGTGGCGGAGGCGGCCAAACTTGTTGTTGCGGGCCTGGATCTTGGCAGTCGCCTTCTCTTTGGTGTGCTGCAGCACCTTCTTCCACAGCTCCTTGCTCTTGTCGCTCAAGACACCAGGCGTGTGGGTGACTGCAGGCTCAGCAGCCGCAGCTGGGGTGGCAGCTGCCGGTTCAGCCGCAGCTGGTGCCGGGGCCGGTGCAGAGGCAGTGTCAGCTGCGGCAGCTTCTGTGGGTTTCTTGGCGGCCGCTTCCAGCTCAGCAGGCTTCTCCCATTGGGTGGCGCCCGTTTTGTTGTTGTAGTAGTACGCACGTTGGGAGGCCTCATCAAAGCCCTCCACCCAGTCAGCAGCAGCACCCGCAGCAGGAGTGGCAGCAGCGGCAGCATCGGTGCCAGCGCTGGCAGATTGGCGTGGGTCAGTCCATGATGTTTCGCCGGTCACGCTGTTGTAATAGTACTTGTTCCCCGAAGACTCATCAACTGACTCGACCCAGTCCGCGTCGGAACCAGCCCTATCAAGTAAAACAATCGAATTTCACGTCACGCAAGCAAGGGTGGGGGAAAGGGGGCGGGAATGAATATGAAGGGTGGTGACAACGCACGGTTTGGGGACGTCGGCGGGCCACTCCCACGTTGTTTCACCGGTGGTTGCGTTGGCGTAGTACTTCCGCCCAGAAGAGGGATCCAAATTCTCTGTCCAACCTCCTCCAATGTCCTTGGGACCCTCACTCATGGTTCTGCATTGTGGCAGCGCGACACAGCAGAACAGCGTTGATTTGTGAGCGCAACTCGACAGCCCCACCCACTGTTCATACCCCAACCGCCCGCGGTACCGCACCGACAGGCCTACGTACACACTAAAGTAGCTATCCAAAAGGCTAGCACAGCCGTGAGCTGGCAAGGGGGGCGAACGAAGCCGAAAGTCCCTGTCTGTGGCGCTTGGAGTATCTTACGCTGACGAGCAACGTCCAAGGCGCGTTATCGTGGCGATCAGTACGTGTATTCATCAAACCCGAAGACAATCTTGATGATGCTCCAAAGCCGCACTGTGTCACACAATTGAGCAAGCCGCCGCTGTGAGGTGGTTGGTGGAAACGCTCCAGCACTCTTGGTGAGGTGGTCACCAGAGAAACCTTGCATACCTTCTACCCGCCCGTTGGCCCGATCCTTGCGCTGTGGCGCTACCTATGGCCGGCTCCCTCCGTGCCATGTCATGTGGCTGCGCGTGACGCGTCCTCGTTGACACGCGCTGTTTGTGTATTATTTGACGTGTCAACCCTATTCCGGCTGCCGCTATGTTGCGGCGGTTGGGAAGCAGCTCAGGGAATGATGTGGAAATACCGATCTTGACCCAGTCGGCCCCCACAGTCGACACGGCGGGGGACAGCGAAGAGGAGCCTGTGTGTCGCATCTGTGCCTCGGAAGGTACGTGGCTGGTGGGACGGCGGCAGCGTGTCCGAGTCCCTTTCCTCTGCAAGTGGCATGGTCAAGCCTCGCCATTTGTTTGCAGGAGCGGTGCTAGTTGGGCTCACATGACGTTGTGCGTTTCCCCTTCTGCGTTGTGGGTTGTGCTGCCTGCTTGGCGCAAATAGGCGAGCCGCAGCGTCCGCTGGTGAGTCCGTGCCGGTGCACAGGAACGATGTCGGGAGTCCATGAGGACTGCTTGCAACGTTGGATTGAAACACGCCCGCATCAAGACAACCTGAAGGTGACAGCTGGCGTGGATGGCAGCGTGCGGTTGCGTTGTTGCTGACTTGGCCATGCGGACATGCGGCAGTGCGAGCTGTGTGCGTCCGCGTATCAGGTATCTTTCCGCAAGCGATTCAAGTGCGATTGCAAGCACGTGAGTTCCCGCAGCTGTTACGTCATACTGTTGAAGTGGAGTGTTGACAACGGTGTTGCAGACATGCACGTGCGCTGCCTGCGGACACTTGACAGAGTTCTTTCTGTTGCTGTTCTCACTGGCTTCCATTGTCTCTTTGGCATTCCTGCTGAAAGGAGAATTTGACGATGCCACAACCATGGACCGTGTTTTCTTGATGGTGACATACATATTGACCCTGGTGTTCGCTGTCATTGTCCTTGTCAAGGTGTTCAATCGGTGGCGAGACGCCAGCTCAGAGCTCACGCTCGTCGCCAATGAACGCCGCCTGCCCCTACCCGCGCAGCCAGAGCCAGTTGCTGTAGAGAATAGCAATGGCAATGAGCACGCAGCATCGGATGCCGTTGAGGTCAGCATCACCGGTGTTGGGACAAGTACAAGCGTCGAAGTTGGGACCTCTGCCAGCGCTTCGACTCCGGTGCGCCGTGGCGCCACACATTCCCAGCGCCAAAGAGGCAGCAACCGCAGCGAAGACCAACCCCTGTCTACGTCCATGGCAGTAGCTGTGATTGCAAACATGTACTAGCAGCTGTAGCAACTGTAGTGAATCCTGGAGCAATGCTTGCTATTCAATGCTCCTTTGAAGCTTAGGTATTGCTGGGAAGGACGTACTGAGAAGTATCATCGTGTAGTGAGTGAAGTTGAAAAGTGCTCTGTTGTCCAACAACGGGCACGCTCATGTGGCTGTTTGCGAATCTATTCCCAGTCACTGTCATCATCATCGTCTCTACCCCAGTCCTCCTCAAACTCGGATTCCTCGTCTTCTGACGAGTCGGCAAACTGTGTGTACGACACACGAGTTCCGCGGCGACGTGGCTTTGGGGTCTTCGGCTTGACTTCCTCCTCATCACTGAAGAGGTCATCACTGTCCATGAACTCATCCTCGTCCTGCTTCTTCGCAGCCTTCTTCTTTGGCGCAGCCTTCTTCTTTGGCGCAGCCTTCTTCTTTGGCGCAGCCTTCTTCTTTGGCGCAGCCTTCTTCTTGGGGGCAGCCTTCTTCTTGGGGGCAACCTTCTTTTTGGGAGCGGCCTTCTTCTTCGGTGCAGTCTTCTTCCTTGCAGGTTGCTGTTGAGGGGAGGTCGCCTCTTGCTCAGGGGAATCCAACAACTCGTCATCATCAATTGAAGCCAACAAGTCCTCAAGCACACTGCTCTGCTTCACTCGTGAAGCGGTGCGACGCTTCTTCGGGTTTGGTGTCACGCCTCCGGAGGCGAGTCCAGACTTCTTTGCTTGAGTGTTGTTGCGTTTCGGCATGGCGCGTCGTCGACGAGGCGCTGGGGTTGGTGGGGAGTCGTCTTCATCGCTTTCTTCGATAGCAAAGTCAGAGTCCGAACCCAAGTCCATCACCACGTCATTGGCATCGGCAACAGGCTCATCCTCAGCATCCAGGCAACGTCCCGCTCCAGCGCCGGCTCCAGCGCCGGCACCCGCGCCAGCACCACTGGACGACAAGTTCTTGAGACGGTCTGCAAGCGACAGGCCGAAGTCATCATCCGACTCGCTCCCCAAGTCGATCACGTCTGCGTGCTTGCTCTCTTCACGCTGAATCGCGGCAAACCCCAGTTTGGTCTGCTTCGGTTTGGATTCCTTGGTTTTGGTGCGTGACGCTTTGGTGCGCGATGGCTTGGCCGCTGCAGTGGGCTTCTTCGCTGCCTTGGCGCGAGAAGCTCGCTTTCGCGGGGGACGCTTTTTCACAGCAACTGGAGACTCATCGAGCTCAAACTCGGAGTCGCTGTCTTCGGCTCGCTTTTTCGCAGAGCGCCGCTTCTTCGCTTTCCCGCCCGTTCGCTGGAAGCGCTTTTGGGCCGCAGTTTCTGCCTCCTTGTTTGCGCTTGTCGCCGCATCGCACTGCCAGCAAGCACAAGTGTCCGCAAGCAAGAATGTCAGCGTCACTATGAAGGGGGCAACCTCTGCGCGCACGTACGTCTGTCAGCGCAGCTTCCAGGACGTCCAAGTCTTCTGACCAAATGTCACTTGGTGTCTTGCCCTCGAGCTCTTCCAGTTCTTCTGTCTTTTTCTCAAGCTCTGCAAGCAGCGCTGCAACCTTCTCGGCAGTCAAACTGCGCAGCGGCAGTTTGAGCAAGTAGTTGTAGCCGCCTGCAACAAGCCCTGAACAAGCCATGATCAACAAATGTGAGCGATATGGTGCATGTGCGGGACTTTGACTGCTTACCATCTTCGTCGTCGCTGTCTTCATCTGTCTGGGCCTTCTTGGAAGCGAATTGCTTGAAGCCAAGAGCTTGCAGTTCTGCGCTCAATTCTGCCTCTTTGCGCTTGAAGACAACAAGCTCCTCATCAACGACCATTTGAACGAAGCGTGCCTTGTTGAAGAGTCGATCATGCTCCTCCCTGAGCACCTTGAGGAGGTGTTCTCGGCGAGCGCCGTACAAACGCAGGCGGATGTCGAAGAACTCCTTCAGGACGCCCTCCGTGTTGCGGTACTTGGTGATTTGTCCATGCTCGTTGAAAAGGTTCATGTTGGACGTGGTGAACGACGTTTCCAACTTGAAAACCTTTAAGAGCTTCTTTTCGGTGTTGACAGCTTCCACCCCTTCCGGTGTCAAGCGAATCGTGAAGTGGACGGTCTCGTCAGTGTGGTTCTCCGAGAAATCCTTCACAAGTGGTGCAGCACCAGCAGTTTTGTTCTTGCCCTTGCCCTTGGTCTGTTGAATCATCATCGCTTCCAGCATGACCTTGTAGTCGAGTGTCCATTTTCGAAGGGGCAGCTCGGTGATGGTCAGTACGTCACCCTCAAGTGTGTACGTTCCACGGGATACAAAGGAGGTTGCAGTCTTCATTGTAATGGTACCAGTGAATCCCTTGTACCACGGGAACATCATTTCCTGCCACAAAGTAATGGGACGTCAGCCGTTCACTTCTCATACGAGCAGAGTGCTTGCCAAACCTACTGGTTCTTCGCCTTCGATCATGTGACGAAGGTTGCGGATGATGTCACGCGGGTTATAGTTGGGTACCGACGACGAGAAACCAGTTCCAATGCCTTCAGAGCCATTCACCAAGCAAAGGGGAATCACCGGGACGTAGAACTGAGCAGAAGAACACACCGTGAGTTTCTGGTGAAGCGCGTGCATCAACAACTCTACGTACACTTGGCTCAATGCGCTGCCCATCTTCCATCTGATACTCAAGGATGGCATCATCATGTTCATGGAACAAAGCTCGGGCAATAGCAGCCAAGCGTGTGCAGATGTAACGTGGGGAAGCAGCGTCTTTTCCACCTTGCAGGCGAGTTCCGAACATGCCCACGGGCTGGAGCAAATTGACGTTGTTTGACCCCACATAGTCTTGTGCCATACCCACAATGGTGGTGCACAGGCTAACTTCACCATGGTGGTACGCTGAGTGCTCAGACACGTATCTGTGGAATGCAACGTGAGATCGGGTTCAACAGCGAGGGGTGGGTTGCAGTGGCCGTTTCCACAGCGTACCCAGCCAGCTGAGCGACCTTCAGCTCGCTCTTCAAACGACGCTTGAAGCATGAGAAGAGCACCTTGCGCTGAGATGGTTTGAGTCCATCAACCTAAGATAGCACACCAAGGATGAGCTGGCACGTAGGTTGGGCTTCAAAACAGCATGACGTTACCATGGATGGGATGGATCGAAGATTGTCGGCGATTGAAAACAAGATGAGCTCTTTGTCGACGAAGTCGCTGTACTTCATGGCATCGACACTGTAGTCCACATGGGTCCCAGGCTGAAACGACACGCAAGGTCAGCAATCGCCAATTGAAAAAAGCAGGTTTTGGCCAGTACCTTGAACGAGGACAACCACTGCTTGCGGTCGTTGACACGGTCCTTGCTGAAAGCAAGTTCGATTCGATCATCACTGATACCTTCTTCGAACTGGAATGGGATTTGGTGCAGCGCAATGTCGGCGAAGTACTCTTTGGCTTCTTTCGGTGTGCTGGTACCCAAACCTGAACTCACATGCTTGTCATCCCATTGCAAATCCCAGTCACACTGCGGGTCGTACCCTTGTAGTACTTGATCTTCCACCCCTTGGCTCCATTAGTGCGTTCCTTCCAGTCCTCATACTCAGGCATGGTGAAAAATGACTTCACTTGCTTGCCCTGATGCACCAGGATCAGTCTTTGACGACAGAAAACTCAACCTCACACGAGTTCCATACCTTCTTTGCCTTCACAATGGGTGTAATGAATTGTTGCACAAAGTCAGAGTCGCACTGTAGAAGAGACGGCCAGAAGTGGTGTAGGAAGTTGATGACCAAGCCCTTGATGTGAGATCCATCGTGGTCTTGATCTGCCATGATCATGACATGCCCATAGCGAAGGGTTCGTGTGTTGGTGTACTCCTTGCCAAACTTGAGGCCAAGGATCTTGCAGATGTTGTTGATTTCCTGTTGTTGCCCCCGCAAGGTGTTACTTCAGGAGCGCAACGGACGTTGTTATCCTCTGCCACGCACCTGGTTGTCGCGAATCTTGTCATGCGTTGCGGATCGAACGTTGAGCAACTTTCCCTTCAATGGGAACACACCGAAACGATCACGTCCAATGACAGAGAGCCCAGAAATGGCAAGGGACTTGGCCGAGTCACCTTCAGTGAGGATCAGAGTGCACTCGTGCGCACGGCTTGAGCCAGCGAAGTTGGCATCATCCAGCTTTGGGATGCCAGTCTGAGAGCAGTGAAAGACAAGTGACTAGTGAGAACAAAACGGCGTGCTGAGCAACAATGTTCCGTACCAATTTGATGACTTTTCGGCCACCCTTCCTCTTGAGCTCATTGGCTTGCTTGAACTTCGCCCAGTTCAACACACGTTTCACCACTTCACTTTTGGCGAGCTTCTTCAGAGTGGCTGAAGAAACCGTGGCAGCGGATCCGAAACGCGCTGGCACAGTTGTGAGCGTTTCTTTCGTTTGGGAGTCAAAAGCCGGGTTCTCAATAAGAGCCCGGACGAACACAGTCAAGTGGTGCTTGACTTGGTGAGGCCTCACTTTGGCGGACTTGTTCTTGCGGGTTACAGCCTTGACGAGGTGCTGTGTGACTTGATCAGCAATGTAGTTGACGTGTTGTCCACCCTTGGTGGTGCAAATCGAGTTGACGAAGCTGACTTGACTGAACTGGCCATTCGAGACAGTGAAACCCACTTCCCACCGATCGTTCACGGACTCGTAAATGATGGGCATGTCTTCACCTTCGTCGCCACCTTGCTCTTCCTGATACTGTGTGAGTCAGATAGAGAAAGGAAGAACGCGTGCACACTTCCAGCAGCAGACGTACGCTGTACATTTGAATGTATGTCTTGAAATCTCGCACCGGCAAGGCTCGACCGTTCAGATAAACGCGAACGCTCTTGTCAGTCACACCGGCCATGTCATACACGCGCTTTCGGAACAAGGCAACCGTGTCTGCGTCCAAGTGCTGATAACAGGGGCAGAGGCAACACGTTTTAAGTGGCGAAGATACCACACCCAGCGCACCAGGCACGTACCGTCATCTTGAAACGGCGAAGGTCAGGAGTGAAGGTAACCTTTGTGTAGTCCTTCTTCGCTGCTTTTGTGATTTTGGGAGCATCTCGTTCGCTCATGTTGTCGTAAAACACCTGCTTGAACTTCTTTCCACTGTCACTGTCAGAAGTCTCGACAACGAACTTGGTAGAGAAGATGTTGGTGAGCTTGGCGCCGTAGCCATTTCGCCCTCCCGTCACTGTGGCACATGAATGTCACTGAACGGCACTGCTGATCATGCCGCGTCAACTTCAACACAACACACCTTTCTTCTTGGAGTCGTCGTAGTTGCTACTCGTCAACAGGTGGCCAAAAATAAGCTCCGGCACGTAGATCCCATGCTCACGGTGAACAGTGACCGGAATACCCTTGCCTGCACGCCTCCGGGTGAGGGAAGCGCATTGCCATTTGTCCACTACCTTAACGTTCACGTACCATCGTTCATGACACTGATTGTCCCCGCATCGGCGTCAATCTCAACGAGGATCTTGCTCATGGTAGCATCGTTCTGCTTGTTGTCGGCAGCGTTGACCAAGATCTCATCGAAAATCTTGTACAGGCCAGGAACCTGTGATCATCACTGTGTGAGCATACCACGAATTGGTCGAAACGCATGGCATGCGTACATAAGTTACTGAGCGCCATGTCAGCTTTTCGCTCCCTTCGTCGTCGTGCACCCACATGTGCTGGGTGAGGGGCTCGACGGAGCCCACTGTGAAAACATGAAAGTCAAGGACAGCCTTCTGTGCACTCAGTTGATTCATACGTCATACCATAGGTGTCAGGTCGCAGCAGAATGTGCTCCAGCTGCGTTTTCTTCGTGTACAGTCTCTCGATGTCCTCCTGCGAACGCTTCTTGCTGGATTTCTTCGCCGTCACAAGGGGTGAGTCAATGTTGGCATCAAGCTCACCGAGGACAGTCTTCTCCTTCTTTTTGGTGGTGCTGGCCACCTTCGACGGTTTCTTCTTTGTCACCCTTCTCCTCACCTGCTTGGTAGGCTTCTTGACGGGCGATGGCTGTGACAGTGCATTGTGGGTGGTGTCACATGACCAATCAAGTGACTGGAAGGGCACAACCCCAACACAACGAACCGAGAAGACAGAGCCGTCATCGTCGCTCATGACGAAGTCTGAGTCATCCATGTTGGTGTGCTCCCACTGTGGCAGAACGCACTGCGCGGCTGACCTGAGTCGCTCCGCTCACACAGTTGCACGTGGGTGGGCGGGGCTACGGACACTTCGTATCACAGAGTGGTGCAAGCAAACGGTTCATGCTATTTTTGTTACATCAATTTTAATCGTAGTTGATGTGGGTTCGGCAGCATTTGTGTGAACAACGGGTGAGATCTGGCAAAGTCAGGCTTCCCGTTGTCCCACTCTGTCAACCACTTACTCCACCAATTTCATGGGTTGCACAACATCTCAAAGCGCTGCAAGTCCGCCGAGCGCTCCGAACGCGAAGCCAGTGACGGCTCAACACGAAGCGGGGACACTTCAACCCCACACGGTCCAGACCTCCGTGCCAATTGAAACGGAGTCTCCTCACCACGATACCAAAGAAGCAGTGTTGTCTGTGTCGGCGGTTGATACGGCACATCATGACGTCGATGTCGGGGCGATACGTGTTATAATGTCCCAACAAACAAGCTCGGCCACGGACGAGCCCGACGTCGAGTTGTCTACAACTGCGGTTGGGCTTTCTTTTATTGAAGCTGAAGCTGACACTGAGATGCAGCCACCTCAGCCGGCACCCCAGGGCAACGCACAGCGAAAGTGGATCTCCGCGACTGTGTGGCATGTGCCTGACCATGCAATCGGTGACGCCGCACACACAGCCGCTGCATCAGGTCGCCTAGGTTCGTCTGCCATGGATTACATGAGGCAGACTTCCCTTGGCGGTGCAAAGTTGAGGGTCGCCACAGGCAGATGCCCCATGCCAAGCGTTGATACAGGCACGATGTCTGGTGCTGCAGGCGAGTCGTACGACGATTTTCGTTTCTCCTCTGCTTTCTCCTCGGGTGATGGCAGGGTCACTCCGACGCCACGCACTAGGATGGACCGGTTTTACAGCCGCCTTCATTCATCCATGGAGCCAATCGACTGGTTTGGTGATGGTGAATAATGTCCACACCCCCCCTGCCTCTCATACTGCTTTGTTGTGTGGCAACGCCATGTGTTGTCAGCATGCGGTTCAGTTTTGTCAGTTTTGTCGTTCAGTTTTGTCAGTTTTGTCGTTCAGTGTTGTAGTTGGCTCAGTTTTGTAGGTGGCTCAGCTTTGTAGTTGGCCCAGTTTTGTCAGATCGATCCACCAGAGCCGTGCCCTGATAGTACTTGTAGTGTGTCGTCTGTGCGCCACCCGTGTGATGTACGTGTTGCGTCAGCACTTTTATGCACCTCAGGATTTGTTTTGCACCGCGCAGAGCGGTTATTCAGAAACACACTTGTGTGCTTTGCCCGCGGTGCTTCTGCACCTTCTACTCCCCTTCAACCAATCGCTTGCTGGATCTCCGCTCGGCACTGGCGATGGCAGCACGAGCCACACACGCTGCATCAACATCAGTGGAGGGGAGGAGCAGCGCCCTTGCTGCCCCCACTGAGCGAACCACTGGCCGCAACGCCTTGTACTTGCGCCGCGTGTCAAGCCAACCGGTGGATCGCGCACGCGTGGAAGCTGTCAGTGGCGCCGGGGGTGGTGGAACCACGGCATTTTCTGGCACTGTAAGCGACTTGGCAAGGCTGCGACGCTGGCTACGGCGTTGGAACGATGCTGCTGCAGCGGCTGCCACCGCTGCAGATCGAAAGTCCATGCTCCGCGGTCGCCCATCTTGGCCTGCTGCCCACTGTCGGCGAGCCGCAACTGGTGAGCCCGTGGACGCAGAACGCACCAACCCTGCGGGTGGCCGGGGCACTGAAGGGGCAGGCAACTGGGCTCGTGATGAAGGCGTTGCGAGAGGCTGATGTGCAGCTTCAGTGCCGCTGTCGTGCGAAACCGACTCGCCAGGCAGCGCAGAAGAGGGACGCGAGGTTTCATCACCACTACTTGCTCCAACATTGGTGTCTGCTCCTTTGTGCTCGCCCTCCCCCTCTACGGCCGCGGTTGGGGTGGTGGAACGTAACCCGGTCGACAGCAAGCGCATGGAAGCGCCACGGGCGCCAGACATGAGACGGTAGCTCCGAATCGCGGAACTTCGACGAGCAGGAAGAGGCAACGCCACGCCGTCAACACCAACGGAGTTGTAGTGGTTCCCACCATGATAACTAGCACACAGAAACACATGGTGAGACACCAAACTGAAGAAGTCAAGCAGCTCGTCAGTGTGGCAAAACAGCAACGTACCTGAGCGTGATAGGCGTCACACCTGCCAAAGCCTCCTTCAAGCCTCCTGAAAAGTGTAACGGGAACGGCTCCACTTGACCCTTTGCCTCGAAGGTTCGGCTATCGTACAACTCAACAGGTCTGTCAAACACTTCTTCCGCAGCGAGTAGCACCAGGTGGTCCCCCCACTCTCCTGGGCATCGCATGCGCTCTACATAGCTGGCGTAGCTCCGATCGGTGACGTATGGCTTGAAAGCACGCGCGTTTCGCATCAGGTAGTTGCACAATTCTTCGCGCAGCTGTCCCATTACCAATACGCAAGGGTGGTAAGTGGGGGGGGGGGCATCGCGCATGAAAGGCACGTACCTCCGCATGTAGCCGAGCTGACCCAAACACCTGATGTGCAATAGCACGGAACATGCAGTTTCCGTCGGCTGCCATGGGGACAATTTCCTTTCCACTGATTTGCGTCAAAGGGTTGATGGGGCATGAACGTCATTATGGACAGCATGCAGCAAACCACCACGTCAACACACAACGTACCACGCCAACATCGCCGCACGAAACGCCTCGCTCCTGACTCGCCGGGATCGCGCAGTTTCGTCTGTCATGAAGCCGAACGGCCTGGCAATGGCGACACCACAACGACATGAGAAGGTAGACGGGGTGGAGAACCAAGGTTCCGCTGCTAAACGCACTTGATGCGGTCAGCGTCAACGCGCAGATCAATCCACTCATCCCAGTAGCGGGGCCACTTGAGATATCTGACTCGGACACGCGTTGGGGTCACCTCACGTATTTGACACTGCTGCCACTGTGTCAGCAAACGGCCTGTCTTGTTGCCCCAGAATATGTCTTGAACGTCCACGTATTGAAAGCGGTGGTAGCTGTCAACAGCAAACGATGCCATTACACCACGCGTCGGTAGCACGCGCACTGGCATGTGTACCTGTGGCATCGCGGTTGCGGGTCATCGGGCATGTACTGAGAAGCTCGAAAGGATGAAGATATTGATCCAAAAGGCGCCAGGCGCGCAGCGTAGTCGGGGGCGATGATCCACATGTCCCAGCTTGGATCTGCGTACTCTGGCGCCACGAAGGACACCCTCGCCCGTCTGGGAGCCAGGTCGACAATCTCTGCGCCACGCCAATGGAACCTGGTGGGTACGGCACCACGCGCAAAACATTTGCAACAACATGTAAGCCATAGGGGTGCGACAGTCTTCAGTCTGCCGTACGCACATGGTGGCCCCTCGGGCTGGGAACACATCCTTGACATCCACCAAGCGCCCTCGCTGAAGGTCAACCTCTCCCCTCTCGGTCCTCACTGTCACACATTTCGTGCGTGCAGGCGTCGCTGTATTCGTAGATGATGCGGCTCTTGTCGCCTGTGACTGCGCTGGCGCTGGTGCTGGTGTTGGTGCTGGCGCTGGTGCTGGCGCTGGTGCTGGCGCTGGTGCTGCTGGTGCTGGCGCTGGCGCTGGCGCTGGTGCTGGCGTGCGGTTGAAGACACGACTAAGAACGCTGCGCTTGCGGACAGGCAGAACCGAGGGATCCGTGAAAGTCCCCAACGGGGCTAAGAAGTCCAAATGCCTTCTGAGATTAAGCTTGATGGACTCCCCTGTCTCGAACAGACGGACGGTGGCTCGATCCGCAGACAACAACTTCATGACTTCACAAGCATACCAGCGCCCATCGTTAAGCTTCACCTCCATACGATCTCCCTTATGCAACTTCACTCTTTGTCTCGCAGCATCTTCGTCACCATACGGTTGGGCAAGCCCGCTCTCGGTGAGACCCATGCCTGCTTGTGTATCCACAAGCACACATCCAGCACACAAAGACTCAAAAGTCACGCCAACAAATCACGTGTGCTTGGGTCTTCAGTGCTGCTCGCGCCACCTTGCAGTGCAGGTCTGCGTCAGCGCGTGTCAACCATGGCGGCGATGTTACGGAGCGAGAAAGCGTTGCGCATGGCAGATGCTATGGAGGAGACGGAGTCGCTGTATGGTGCTGTCTACAAGGTTGCTGGTCCCCGTACGTTCATGGAAAACGCCACCCGCGTGGAATGCGGTCTCACCGCGTGTGTTGGTCCGGTCCCGCAGTCGTTGTCGCAGACAAAATGTCAGGATCGTTCATGCACGAGCTGGTACTGTAGTCATATTTGGGTCACTGCCATGTGCAGCGACGGCGTTGACGCGTGCGTGCGTTGTGTGGGTGTGCGTGCCGCGCAGGTGCGTGTGGGCGGCGATAAGTTGGTTGGGGAGATCATCAAGCTTGAGGGCGACACAGCGAGTATCCAGTGCTACGAAGACACTTGTACGTGCCTTTTCCTCTGCTTTGCCTATCTCTTGTCGCTCGCTGCGCCGTGTTTGTTGGCGTATGGGCGAGTGGCCTGGTGAACACCGGCATGTGCAATGACGGTGGGGGTGTCGCTTCCAGCTGGACTCTCCGTCGGCGACCCGGTGCTGCGCACACAGCAGGCTCTTTCTGTAGAGCTTGGGCCAGGCATCCTCGAGAACATTTTCGATGGCATTCAGCGTCCTCTGGAACTCATCTTTAATGATGCTGGCAAGAGCCCTTTCATTCCGCTGGGTGTGGATGTGCCGGCACTGAACAGGTGCGCTGTCCAAGCGTGACATTGACCGGGGCACGGGTCTTTGCGGTGGTGAGCTGACGCCTTGGATCCACGCAGGGACAAACTTTGGCGCTTTACACCCAGAAACTTTCGTGAGGGCATGTCCATCGCGCCGGGTTCCATCTTTGGTGAGGTGTACGAGAACGAGCTGATGCCAGTGCACGCAATCATGTGCCCGCCCAAGGTGTATGGAACTGTCACAAAGGTGTATGGCGCGTCCACGGATGGGCACGAGGAGTTCAATCTAACAGATCCGGTGGGTAGAGGGGTCCTGTGTGTCGGGGGCGTCCGGGGTGTCGGTTGTGTGCAGATGCGTCACCCTCATGTGAGATGGATGACCCAGGTGTTGGAGGTTGAACACCCCGTGAGTGGCAAACGCATGCAGCTCACCATGTCACACTTCTGGCCGGTACGAAAGCCGCGCCCAGTGTCACGGAAGCTCCCTGGCCAAAGGGCCCTCATCACTGGCCAGCGTGTCCTGGATGTCCTGTATCCGTGCGTCATGCTGCGGTCGTACAAGCGGCAGTGTTGTCTCTCATGCTGTGCGATTCCTTCCATGCCCCAGGTCTGTGCTAGGTGGAACATGTGCAATCCCTGGCGCGTTTGGTTGCGGAAAAACGTGCATCTCCCAGGCTCTGTCGAAGTACTCCAACACCGATGCCATCGTCTACGTCGGGTGTGGAGAGCGGGGGAACGAAATGGCGGAGGTGCTGTCCGATTTCCCAGAACTTACCACGGAGGTGGAAGGCAAAGAAGTCGGCATCTTGAAGCGTACTTGCCTTGTGGCAAATACATCCAACATGCCTGTTGCTGCCCGAGAAGCGTCCATCTACACGGGTATCACCATTGCAGAGTACGTTCGCCGTCTGGTTGTTGTGTTGGCACGTTGCTTGACTGATTGACATGCGACGCAGGTACTTCCGTGATATGGGCAAAGATGTAGCGATGATTGGGGACTCCACGTCTCGGTGGGCGGAGGTCAGTTTCACCTGGCATATGTGTTTTGACCCCACTCTCAATCGTCATGTTCTGTGGTGCCCGCTTCGTCTCCGTTCGGTTGTGTTGACAGGCTCTTCGAGAAATCTCCGGTCGCCTGGGCGAAATGCCAGCCGATGGAGGGTGAGCCTGACGCATGCTGTTGTGCCGGTTGATGTCTCCACGCCTCACACGCCTGTGCTGGCACCTTTTTCAGATACCCTGCGTACCTGGGTGCGCGGCTCGCCAGATTTTACGAGCGTGCTGGCTTGTGTCGGGCCCTCGGCAGGTATGGCTTGCGTCGTCGTTGCGACGGTGCTCGGTGATCATTCGTGCTTCTTTGCATCATTTCACCATATTTGATGGACCTTGTACACAGCCCGGAACGTCTCGGAAGCGTCACTGTGGTTGGCGCCGTGTCCCCGCCCGGAGGTGACTTTAGCGACCCCGTCACATCCGCGACGCTCAGCATTGTACAGGTGTTTTGGGGCTTGGACAAGAAACTTGCACAGCGCAAGCATTTCCCGTCCATCAACTGGTATGTCCAGTCCAGTACTCTTTGGAGTTACCTGGCAATCGTGTGGCCTTCCTCATGGCAGTTGCCTGCACCTGTTCAGGGACATAAGTTACTCGAAGTACATGCGAGTGCTTGGCCCATTCTTTGACAAGCTCGACCCCGACTTCTCGGAGCTTCGAAGCCGGTATGGCACCATGTTTTTTTGTCTGTTTCTGTGTTGAGAGGTGCTCCAGCGTGACCGTCTTTTCATGTGGCAGGGCAAAGGCGATATTGGGGACGGAGGGCACCTTGTCGGAAGTTGTTCAGCTTGTGGGCCGAGACAGCTTGACCGAAGATCAAAAGCTGCTCATGGATGTTGCCAAGGTCATTCGGGAAGACTTCCTGCAGCAAAACTCTTTCTCAGACCATGACTTCAACTGCCCCCTTCCGAAATCTGTGGGTGAAACGTGCTTCGTACAGTGTTTTGAGGCGCCATGCTCACCCACGTTCGTGTCTGCGCCAGCTCGGCATGCTGCGTTGCATCGTGCAGCTGTATGACGGGTGCAAAAAGTTGCTGGACGAGGCATCTGCTGAGGATGATGGTGAAGATCTTTCCTGGGCCGGGCTGAAGGCATCTCTAGGTGGTGTCATTCACAAAGTGTCCCGGTCCCAGTACCTGGTGCGTGTTGCCGTGTTTTTTTTTT
>Ga0213833_1000646_pt1 | contig 31223 bp, 43 predicted proteins | sample SWATP21_FD_160575 | JGI IMG/M metagenome (GOLD analysis project Ga0213833, IMG submission 160575) | Coastal seawater microbial communities from Marineland, Florida, United States - SWA TP2 #1 | ecosystem: Environmental > Aquatic > Marine > Coastal | place: USA: Florida | collected 2016-08-14 | reverse complement strand
GGGGAGTGCTTGATGACAACCACATAGTGTAGGCGCGACACATACCCAACGTACCACGCGCACGGAATCACAGCCGCGGGGGAAGAGGGACAAGCAAGTGCAAGAGTGGCATGCCTCGAGTCGAGGCATTCGACGAGCGGCTGATAGCGGGTGCAGAATGTCACGTCAATTTGTACATGAAATCCGAAACGCATTGCGGTTGTGATTCTGGGTTGCGTACACAAGCACTGCGCTACTCGCGGGGCTGCAGCCTTTGAGACGACCTGTGTGCTCTGCAGGAGCAGTAACAGCATACCAGACTGTGAACTGGGCATGGGCAGAGGTCGCAGCGTGCAGTGACATGAAAGGGCATCAGCCTGGTGCTGCTTGCGGACAAGGGCCCTTCCATTGCAACACACCATAAGAAGAAGACAAAAGCATGTCTGGAACCGGACGACTGCCAACGGTCGCGTCGGCACAGCCTGCACCCCAAAGTGGTACGTTGCTAGGATGGAGATGGTAGATCATTTATGCCAGAGTGACCCGTTGTGCGTGTACAGCGGCACATGAACTTGATGGATCAAGTTTGTACTGGGCTCACCGAAACAAATCAAAGCTGGGGAAGCAAGCGGTTGATTTGTCGGCTACAAAGGGGCTTGGGACAACCGCTGAACCATACGGCGAGTCCGATCTCCCACGGGCCCAGTCAGCCGGCGCACTCGGGCATCAGTCGCTCAATGCTCCGCCTTCCGGAAGCCAAGGCTCAGGTGCCAGGGCCGCAAAGCAGCTGTCCAAGACCGCGAAGTCGTCAGTGGCAGTGAGAAAAGAACAACCATCGAAACGGCGAGCACGTAGCAGTTCTGGGCGCAAGGATACTGTGGATGCCCACAATACAAGCAACAGGGCACGGCGATCTCTGTTTCAGAAACCCAAGGATGAGCCACGGCTGTCTGCCAAGTCTATGGTTGCCAGCAACAGCAGTGTGGATCCAAACGATCCAACGTACTCTGGTGGACAGTTTTGGGGGCGACCTGCAGTGAAATCTGCACAACCTGTGGGTGAGTGGACAGCCGATGCCACACGTCCAGTGTTTGAGCCAATGTCCATTCCAAAGCGTCGGGTCTCGTCGGATGTGATGCGTGAGGGCAGCCCCGCGTCTCCTTCGGACCAACCCGGACAACAGCCACGCGGTCATGTTCCCGTGGACTCGCACACGCCTTTCCAACTCATGACAAAGGAGCAGCAGCGAGCATTCTTGGCGCGGTCTGCCCGCCAACACAACGCTCACGCGTCTCGCCCTCGCCAGGGCAACCAGGAAAGGCCACTCGGCCAAGGTGTTGCCACAACGGCGGTGGCCACGCGGCAACACGCGCCAACAACCAGGGAGACGGGGGTTGCAATGAGCACCGCACAGCGGCCTGCCTCAGACTCTGACGAGTACGCCTCCGAAGATTTTGAGGATGCGCGGGAGTCGGCGGGGCCTGCGCACTCTTCCATGCCGAAGCAGCCTCTGGTCGCAACAACGGGTTCGAGGGGGGATGCTCTGCTCAAGGCAGTGTCACCCGCTGGAACCAAACGGTCCAAGAAGAAGAAACGGCGCAAGAAGAAGGGCCTTCCAGTGGACAACGAGGACGGTGTGCCCAACGCCGTGATGACTGCTTTCAAGGAGTTGATGCATGGTTCCGCAGCCCTGTTTGAAGCCACCATGAGCAAGGTGGGCCATGAGCGTGCCACGGAGCTGGAGCAGGCCAAAATCGACCACGAGGCCGCAGAAGCTCGTTGGCAACGAGAAAGAGAGGAAACCGCGGCAGCGCATCAAGCTGATCGAGAGAATACCATCCTTCATCTGAATGAACAGCACGAGCAGGAGATGGAGGGACTGCGCGAGTTGATGCGCAAGGAGCTTGCAAAAAGCATGAGGGAACGCCGCGCTGCGCTGGAGACTCAGCAAATGAGGCACAACGAGGAAACTGCACGCCGTGCGTTTGAGCGGGACGAGTTGCTGAAGAAGCAGGTCGAGGAAGCAGACTCTCGCGTGGCACGACTGAAGGCAGCACATGAGCGTCAGGTACGGCTGCTGTTGTGTGCTTACCCGCACGGTAATGTGGATATCTCACATCACGTTTCGCGCAAACCAGATGCATGAAACCAAGACCTTGATGCGCGAGGAGCGCAAAGCTTTGATACACGAGCGGCACAAGCTGGAGCAAGGAATGACACACGCACACGAGGACCATACTGCGCAGCTGATTGCACAAAACAAAAGCGACTTGCATCGAGCCAACGCTGCACACCGAGAGCGTATGGAAGAGGCCCAACGCGAGAAGGACGAGCTAATAGCCACCGCTCAAGCTGCGGCGTACGCCACCACACCACACGCACATATGTGGATGAACTCTGACAAAGTCGCTCCCTTGCAGGTTTAAGGAGCTTTCTGAAGCCCGTGCTGAGCACAAGGCGGAAGTCGAGCACCTGAGGCAGGAAATCAAGAACCTTGAAGCTGCCCGCAAGAAGGACAGGCAAGAGTTCGCGAACCGTGAGTTTGAAGCCGCGGAGCAGCATCGGTACGTGTGTACCTTGGACACTTGCTGGTTGGTATCGTGCTCTCACAAGTGATATGCGCAGCCGTGACATTGCATACCAGAGACGCAAGTTGGCTGACTTGAAGGCAGCCCACAAAAAAGTGCTGGATGAGCGCAACGCTCAGTTCGCCAAGGAAATGGAGGTAATGAAGCGTCGTATCATTCGCCAGAAGACGAAGGAGATGGAAACCATGCGCAAGCAGGTCGAGAACAAGATGCAGCGCTCGCTACAAGATGCGGAGCTCAAGCTTCAAACCACCATGAACGAGCATGAGAAGGTACTTCACAAGCTCAAGCAAACGCTCACCCGCCAGGTTCAGCGAGCACGCGAAGCCCACGAACGGCAGGTCAATGAGATGGAGAACGCCATGAGGCAAAAGACCGCCGCGCTGCAGCTCCAGAAACAGAAGGCTATCAACGAAGCTGCTCGCCAGAACATGATAGCCCTTGACGAAGCAAAGACTGCTGCTCGAAATGACATGCAGCGCGCTGCTGCTAATCATCAACAGGCGGTGTCAGAGTTGAAGGCACGGGGGCAACGGGAGGTCCGCGCAGCCGAAGCTCGAATCAAGGAGCTGGATACGGAATTGAAGCGCCAACGTGATGAATTCGAGACAAAGCTGGCAACGGAACGACGTGATGCAGCAGACCATGCTCAGCAACTCCACGCCAAGAACCAAATGGACGCAAGCCGTGCCGCCGAGGTTGCTGCGGCGCAGTTGAAGGCTGCGAAGGTTGAGGCCGCTGCGTTGCACGAAGAAACGCGATCGTCACTGCAAGCCAAGATACAAGCGTTGGAGGAAGAGTTGGCAAGGGAGCGTGATCGTCTCACACGCAAGGCTGCGGACGATGTGCGCACCATGCGCGAGCGTGGCGACCAGGCTCTGAAGAAGGCGCGAGAAGACGCGGCAGCGACGCAACGAAAGACGGAGCACCGCCTCCAAGCTGAGATGGAGACCATGAAAGCAACGCACGTTCGCACCATGAACGAGACGGCCAATGACAGCGCAAATGCGTTTAAGCGGATGGAGACCAAGCTTGGGCTTGAGTTGCAGCAGGACAAAGCCAGGGCTCAAGAGCGGGAAAACGAACTCTTGGCACAGATCGCTGACCTGCGCCGAAAGGCAGAAAGTGACGTGAACAAAGCGGTGCGTTGCGTGCTGTGGTCGTACGCGGTAGTTGTGCCGCGTTTGACGTTGGGTTTTGTACAGCTGGAAAGGGCAGGAAACCGCTGGTCTAGCACTGTCAAGGCTATTGAGGCGAAGGCTGCTGACAAGCACTCGCGTCTGTCGAAGGGGATGGACAAGGCACTCAGCACGGCGGAGAAGGATCGCAACGCCGAAATCGTGTCCCTCAACACTTCGCATAGAAAGAATTTGGAGAGCATGAAAGTGGCCTTCGGGCGACAGCTCGAGTCCGAAAAGGCGCAGCTAGCATCGGATATGGAACGAAGGCACCGCGCCGCGATGAAGATGGCAGTGGAGGCAGCACAGACACAAGCAGCGGACGAAAAGGATGCGATGGAACAAAAAGCACGCAAGCGCCTCCATGCAGCGCAGGAGGAAGTCCACAAGACAAAGCGTGAAGCAAGCGCAAACTTGGAAGCCATGCGACAGCATTTCAAACAGAAAACGGACGAGCTCATGGCCGAGAATGAAGCCAGCATTGCTGAAGCTACCAGGTATGACGCTCGTGCACTGCACCTCGTCGTGGCTGACCTACTTGGAGCGCACCAACAGGCATCGCAAGGAGGCAGTTCGTGCTGCAATGTTGGAACGCGACGAAGCAATTGCCAAGGCGGAAAAGTCTGCAAACGATCGCATTCGTGCCGCTCAGAAGGAGCTCACCATGAAGCTTGTCAACGTCAAGGCAAAACACAAGGAGGATCTGGCAGCTTTGAAGGTGGACGCTATCACTGCCACTTCACGTTTGGAGGTTGAAAGTGCAGGGCAGATTACCGCACTTCAGGCTGAAATTGCGGCAACTCAAACACGAGCAAATCGAGAACGTGATGAAGCAATCCTTCAAGCAAAGCGCGAGGCTGAAGACAAAGTACGCTAGTGAGAGAGAGACCGTGCAGTGTCGCGTCACTGACGTTGTATTGGGTGGGCCCAGGTCACTGCTATTCGTGCCAAGTACGAGAAACGCATTGCTGACCTTCGGGACAAGGGAAACTCTGATCGACATGCTGTGGAGCGCGACTTGAGTTCCCAGGTGGATCGCCTTGAGTCTGCTTTGGCCAAGGCGAAGGACTTGTTTGCTGGCAAGGTTGCCGCCTTGAAGCTCCAGCACACGCAAGAAGTGGAGGAGCTGGCAAAGGAAATTGACGCTTTGGTTGCTGCGAACGACAACCAGCGAGCAGCTTCGAAAGCAAAGCACGAGAAAGAAACGAACAGCCTCAAACAAAAGCTCGCGGCCGTCAAGGCACGAGAAAGCAAGGCATCAGCAGCACATGCGGCCAAACTTCTGGAACTCGAGTCAGCCCATGCTAGTGCAATCAAGGCATGTTGACGACCTGCACTGTCGCAACCTACTTTGTTTCTCATGTTCCCTGAACCCTTTGTTGCAGGCTGCTGTTCAACGTGCAATGAAATCTGCACGACAGGCACACAAACGCGAGACTGAGGTGTTGAAGGCTCGCCACTCAAGCACCCTGGACCGAGACAGGGCTTCTGCGCGCGAAGAGTTGGAGAACGTCCGCAAACAGCTGACGTCCCAGCTGCGCGCTGCAGAGCGACAGGCACGAGAGGTGGGCGCCATCAGTGAGCAGGCGTCGGGACTGGCTGCGAGCACCGCCGCAGCGAAACATGAGAAACAGCTTCAACGACTTCGCGCGGAGCTCGCAGCGGCCCATGATGCGAAGCGCCGGGCGGTTGAGGCGGCCGAGGCCGCAGCAAAAACACGGCGTGATACGGCGGTCATGGGGGCAAAGCGAGCTGGGGAAAGAGCTGTTGCTGATGCGAAGGCCCAGGCGCGGAAGGAGGCCGCCGCGGCTGCAAAGAAAGCCGCAACAAAACTTGCTGCTGCGCGTCAAGCCGCTGAACAGCAGCTTGCTGAGGCGCGGGCAAAGTTGGTCGCTCTGAAGGAAGCAGCACATCGACAGCGAGTTGCGCAGGCCGAGGCACACAAGAAGGACATGGCAGAGAAAATCTCAGCCGTACAAGCCAGGCGTGAGGAGGAAGTTGCTGCTGCCAAGGCCGAGGCTGAAGAAGCGGCAAAGCGGCACACTCTCATCCGTGAGCAGTCGATGCGAATGGTTCGCATGCAAAGCACGTCTCAGATGCAGGTACGACGTGTGGCTTTGTGCTTGCAAACGCCGTTTTGCGTCTCATCACTCATTGACAGAAACTTGGAGCAACCGCCTCTTCGAAGCAAAAACACTGGGAAACCAAGGCCGCCAAATCACTTGAAGAGCGCGATTTGGCCCTGCAAGAACTTGAAGAGGAGCGCGCCGCACATAGAGAAAGCCGAATTGTGGCACAGGAAGAACAGCAACGGCTGTCCAAGGCAGCCGAAGTCAAGTTGCAAGACCAGTTGAACAAAGCAGTGAGTTGCGTTGGCTCCTTTGGCAGAGGATGCTCTGACTGATTGCCAAATGATGACAGCGCACCAAGTTCAAGACGAAGCTCGCCGCAGCGGAAGCCAAGTTCGAAGTTGCTTTGCGGGGTGCCGAGGCAAAGCGTGCGGCCGCTGAGCGGGCACTTGCAGACTCAGAAGCTGAAACGACGGCGGCACGCGTTCAGCACCAGCGTCAACTCGACGCTGCAGTCTCACGAGGAAAAGCATCGACCGCAAAGGAACGAGACGCCAAGGACAAGGCACTTGCGAAGCTGGATGTATTGCGGAAGCAGATTGCCCGCATGAAGGAAGAGGCACAGTTGGAAGCGACACGGCGCCATGGTGTGCATCAACAGCAACAAGAGCAACTAGCTGCTGCACACGCGCATCAAATGAATCAGTTAGTGGTGAAGCATGAAGCAAAGCTTGCCACGATCGAGCGCGATAACCAGACGCAGCTTGAGGTGCGCCCGCAACGGGCCTTTCCTGTGTGTGCCGTGTTAGCTCACCCACGTTCGTTTGATGTGCGCTTTTCAGAGAGCCCACGCGAAGTCAGCGCCTGAAATCCGCCAGATCCAGCGTGAACACACTGCGGAACTCGCAGCTGCACACCAAGGCTTCACACGCGACCTTGCCATCGAGCGTGCGAAACACGCTGATCAACTCGCTGCAAAGGATGCTGAACGCGACGCTGCTATCCGTGCTGCTCGCCAGGAGATGAAAGCCATTGCGAAACGACACAAGGCCGATGTTGCAAAGGCTTTGTCCATTGCCAGACAGGAAGCCAAAGCTGCTGCTTCATCGCAGAAGGCTGACTTTGAAGCTGCACTTCGCCAGGCTTGCGAAGACAAGTCGGCAGCTGTGAAGCGGGCCGTGCACAACAAGAACGCTGAGGCTGATCGTGCTCAGAGCCGCTGGCAAGAGGGACAAGCGAGGCTTCGGGCGCAACACGCGAGTGCCATGAGAGAGGCCGAAACTGCGAAAGAGGCGGCTGTGGAAGAAGAGCGGCGGCGGTCGGAGCGTGCCATTGCAAACATCCGTGCAGAGGCTGCTGCGTCAGTCGAGGCAGCTGAACGCAAAGCCGCCCAGGACATTGCGCAGATCCAGCGAAGCGCAAAGGCTGATGCACGGAGGGTGCAGGCACAGGCGGACAGGAGAATTTCGGAGGCAAAGGCACAGGCAGCGAAGCAGTCTCTCAAGGCCAAACAAGATGCAGCCATGGTGGTGAAGAATGCCCGCGGAAAGGCCAGCACAGCTGTTCAAGACGCCGATGCTCGCGCCGAAAAGGAGCGGTTGGCGGTGGCACGTGAGTACGAAGCAAAGATGGCTGCGGTGGCGAGTGCTGCACAGGCAGCTGCCGCCCAAGCCGCTGCCGAGCGTGAGCGTGCGCTGCTGGAAGCTGAGAAGCGCGCCAACGACGCCGTTGCTGCGGAAAGGGCTCGGGGCGAGGAAGTGGCCGCGTCTTTGAGAAACAAGCTGGAAGCAGTCGCCGCAGCAACAGCGGATAAGGTTGCAGCCGAGTTGGCAGCGGCCGCAGCAATTCACAAGGCTGACATGAATGCAGCCGCGGCAACGGCTGCCGCATCAGCAGCAGAACGTGACGCTGAGGCCCGGGCCGAGCTTGCTGTACTTCGAAAGGAGGAAGCACAGCGCTTGGAAGCGGCTGAGGCAAAGCGGGTGGCAGATGTGGCTCGTGTCAAGAACGTTGCCGAGGAGGAGGCAAAGGTGCACGCTGCCGACTTTAAGCGTGTTGTTTCATCTTTGGAGAAGCAGGTGGCCGAAGCTGTGGCCGAAGGCAAAAGGCAGACGGCAGCAGCGGTTGCTGCGGCTCGTGACGAGCACTCTGTCGCAATGGAGCTCATGCAAGAACGACTGTCTGAAGCAGAGGCTGGGCGTGTGGAGCAGGTTGGGACACTCAAGGGCACCCTGAAGGCTCAACAACAAAGTATGAACCGGCATAACACCGACATGGCCAAGATGCGGGATAGCTATGAGAGTCGCATGGCGGCCATGCAAAAGACGCACCAGCGGGAGGCGTTGCGTGTTCGACAACAGCACACCTCAGAGCTGAAGAAAGTGGAAAGCAGCTGGCGTGAAGCGGTGGAGGCTCTACAGGCAAAGGTTTCACAGCTTGAGGGGCTGGAGGCGGACATGACAAAGCGCATGGTGGACAACAATGTGCGTGTGACCAAGCGTTGTAGATCGTGACGCTGCTGTGTGTGAGAGGTTGACTCATGTTTGTGTTGCTGTAAACAGGAACTGAAGGACTCTGAGCTGCATCGGGCACATGAGGTTGCTGCTCTCCAGCGAGCGCGTGCTGACCGGCTTGCTGAGGTTGTGGAACAGAAAGAACAGCGCATCGTGTACTTGACCGGCGAACACAAGGAGGAGGTGTCATGGCTTGAAGCCAAGATCAAGAAGGCCAAGGAGGAGCAAGAAAAAGAGAACGAACAAAGAATCGAGCACATGCGGGCACACCTTATGGAAATGTCGGTGCTGTGTGCTGCCCGCTTTTGTGAGCGTGTTTGACAGTGCGACTTTATCAGGTACAACATTGCACTGGAGAAGTTGCGAAGTCAGCATGATGCGGAGGTTGCTACCCTGAACACCCAGCTCGAGGACTTGGTGCGGCAAAACTTGGCGATGGGAGGAGGGACCTTGCGTACAGGTGATGCGGGAACGGTTGCGGAGAGTGTGGATACAAGCACGTCAAAGCGCTCGAGGACGAAAAGGAAGTCCCGAAAGTCTCGCAAGGGGATGAGATGAGGCTGGTGCGCCGCCCCAAGTAGTTGTTTGTGTTCGGCAAATGTCATAGTTACACTCAAACGTCACTCTGCGTCACCATCCACTCTACTGTAGCTACTCCACTGGATGCAAGGCAGCAAGCAAAGCCGAGCACGCGTCGTGGAGGCGTTGGTGCTGTGTGTTGATGGCGGGCAGAGTCGCTTGATCCTCACGAGGCACGTCGAGTTCTTGGGCATCTCTTCGTCTGCAATTCGTTGCGGCACATGCGGATGCCAGAGAAGATTCAACAATACCAACAGTATCCAGTGATGCCGCTGTGGTCTCCTGTAAAACCTTTACGCGGTCGCACACAACAAGACGGCGAAAAACCTTAATGAACAGTACCAGGTGTGCCGAGTGCCGCTGCTTCGGTTGGGGATGGTCCTTCGTTGCCACAAACGTGCCCAGGTTCTGGATGGCACGAACAGCAACACCTGACACGCCTTCAGCCACAAGGGTTGGACAGTGGGCCGCTGGAGTGGCAGCACACAACAGTAAGTCAGAATGGGTTTACACGATAGCGCGGGGTCCGAGCTCGTACGGTAAGATGACACTGTCACGAGCATGTGTCCACATTGCTTCACCACCTCTGCATTTGTTCCAGCGCCAAGGTGCTGACCGTCAAGAAGCAGGCGGTGCAACGCATCACAGACCAGACGACATGCTCCCGTGTGGACAATAGCTCTGGCATTCACAGCGTTCATGCACAAGTTGCGAAGAAGTCCGGCTGCTGCTGCCTGCACATCTGCATTGGCCTTGTGCGCTTTCATGATGCGCATCACAACAGGCACGACACCTTCCGCGGCAAACTGATCTTGGGTCTCATCTGTGCTTCACATGAGAACTGGACATCACGCAACAACCCAACCGAGATACACACCTGAAACAAGAGTCCACAGCGCTCGAGTGCAGACCAGCGCAGTTGATGCATGATCGGGGCCAAATGCTTCCATAGCACTCGTGATCAAGTAAACGGCTCCAGACTTCACCAACGGCCCCCGCATCCGAGCTGGCAATGGCACACACTGTGTGACATGATTGCATTGCACGACACAGCCGCAACTTGCGCACGTGTTGTTGCTTTCCAAAGCGTGCGACAGCACTGGTGTTGAAGCTCCATGGCTCGTGTATGGTTCTGCATCGCTAGTAGCAGCACATGCAGTCCTCGGGCTTCGAAAACGGCAGCTTTGCCGACACCTACAGGGCATCATACTTGTGATTGAACACGCAAGGACCATCCACGCCAGCACGTACGAGAGTGAGACGCTAGAGAGCAGAGAGCCATCGCTCCGCCTAGCTGCACGTCCACACTCAATGCGTGGTGATTTAGGGCTTGTACAACAAGTGGAGCAATCCCAACGTGCAGAAACCGCGATTGGGTCTCGCCTGCCAAAGGAGAGGGTTAGCCCTGAGCATGAGTAGTAAGCTCCTAACGTACGACTTCCTTGGCATAGAACTGAAACGACTCTACACGAGGCTCTGGGGAGATGGGGATTCCGTTGGAGTGCTCGAAGCGCTGTGGTGATCGTTACAATGAGGAGAGAACGCTTTGCCAGTCTCATCCCCGGACGTGGGTGCGTTGATTCGTGCTGTCTCTTGGCCAGTTTCTTTCCAGCACTCTCGTCTTCCACCTTTCCGCCAGACGTTGGCTCACGGTTGTCCGGTTGAGTGGTTGGGGCTTTGGGTTGCCCAAGCGTGGTCGCTTCAACAGCCGCCATTTGATCACAGTTCCGGGAGTTTCCTTGACAGCACGCAAGCACGCAATCGAAACCACGAACCAGCGCGCGAGTAGCAGTTTGTAGACTTGCCACTGATGGTGGACGCGGCACAGGTTTATCCCCAGATCCTGTCCGCGACGGTGTAGTTTCAGAAGAAACGGGGGAAGCAGAGTTATGCCTTCGGGAGTCCGGAGACGACGAGAGAGCTGTGAGGGGAGAAAAGAGAATCGAGAGAGTTGACACTATCGCCTCGCTGTCTGCTTGCGATACACGTGCTTGTGATTTTCCTGCACGCAGACAGGGCAGGTGTGAGAAACGCACTTCGCATCGATAGCACATATGTACCATTGTCCCCAACAACGCTGCTCGCCAATCGAAAAGCAGCGGAAGCGAGCTGGCACGTCTCGGCTGTAGGTTGTTGGCACCGAGTGATGGTCTCAATCGCGATTGACCAGCACTTGCGTAGAAGTTCTTCCGATTTTTCTGTTTGGTACGCCACATGCGTGACGCCTGAGCAGCACCATCCCTTGACAACCAACTCACATACCAATCATGCAAACTTGGCGAAGGGTGTGACAGCACGCCTGCTGCACTTTTGAGTCGTCTCTGAAACTTGCCATGGAGGCAATGATGAGGTCAACACAACCCTCTTTCAACAGACTGTGGCAGCACGGCTCTGAATGCGACACATCATAACTGGTCACCATCGATTGTCGACCAGCACTTCGTTTCATACCCCCACGTACTTTCCGCCGAGAGACTTGCGAGCACCGCGACTGCAAGTCGCACAAGGCCAGACTCTTTTGGAAACTTTTTCAATGCAGCGGCGATGATTTGAACGCCCCCGCGAGAGGCCACTCGCACCCGATTGCTTGAGCTGTGGACGACAAGGTTCCAAATAGCGGCACACGCTTGCTTCTGGACGGGCAGGCTGTCGGCATGCGCTCGCATTGCATGCAAGACCACACCGATCCCTCCTTCTGTAGCCAAACATGCGCGATTGTCGGCACGCCGGCTGATGATGGTGATGAGCAAAAGCAACGTGTGGAGGTCTTCGGCTGGAAGTGTTTGCACGGCTTTCACAGTCCCCATGAAAGTAATCAGTTTCCTGGTCACCTCAAGATTGCTGTAGTCATCATGAGCTGCACTGAACGCCCTCATGGCTGGCGTGGACTGCAAAGAAAATAAGCTGTGAGTGAGAGTGAACTAAGCAATGAATGTGGAGACGCACCTGTAGGAGTCTCGTTACTAGAGTGATAGCTTCTCGGACCGAAGATAGCTTTCTTGAGCTGAGCGCAACTGACAGGTATGCCATTTGCCCCGCTGGTGACAACGAGAGTACCCAGTTGCCTTGCAGTAAGGGGGGCCATACGAGCGGTTCATGAAATGCAGCTTCTGAAGCGGCTCGAGCAGCAGCCCCTGGAGACTCAAAAGCAAGTTGTGTCACAGTTGACTTCCGTGATAGGTTCTGTGAAACACATATCGGAAGGTGAGGGTGAGGGGGCAACCTCAGCATGACTAGCAAAGTATCCATACGCTTGTGTTCGGCTTTAGGCGTCGTCGATGGTCAGATGCACATGCGTCTGAGTCTGTGTTGTCCGTGGTACCTTCCCGATCAAGTGTGTTGTCGCTGGCAGAACCTGAACCAGCACCCCCACGTTTTGTGCTGGCAGCTGAAAACTCGCTGTCGCTCGTGTGAGGGCTGTTGGTACGTGGGCTGTCCTCTGCATCTGGAGCCGACGGTGCAGGGCTTGATCCCACGACTTCAGCGCTGGGAGGATCTGTCTCGCCAAGCATTCCTTGGCGGTGCGAAGGGGAGGGCGTCAACTTTCGCTGGGATCTCTGCACTCGCATTGTTGAGTCGCGAAGAGAAGTCGAACGTAGAGTGGCGAGTCTGGGGGATTCTGAGGAAGACCCGTGGTTGAAGCGCGCTCTCGCACTTTGGCTGTGGCTGCTTCCCAGAAGGTGAGGTCGGGGACGCTGGCCGGAGTCGGACGGAGTGACACCAGCAGGGGAGAATTGGCGGTTTGGTCGCGATCGTGCACTGAGAGAGGCTCGTAGTGTTGGTGCAGTACGGGGCGCGGCGCTCCACGTTTGTTGGGACGAAGATTGTACTCCGCTGTTTCGATGTTCTCCTCGCGCCTGTGCGACAATGTTGGACAGCATGCGGCGAACTGCCTGCGCAGTTGGGCGTGAATCAGGCCGAAGTTGTGTGCAAGCACGAATCACTCGTGCGAGGGTCGGGTATGCTTCACAAGCCGCGCTGACGTGGGTTGCTTCACAAGAGCTTGGCGCAAAGCCGAGGCACATCTCAACCATGAGCGCACCCACAGCGAACACATCGTTTTCGGGCGTAGGGTGTCGGCCGCCAGGTGCTGGAGCAGAATACGCCGCTGCCGCGGCAGGAAGAACCGCTGGAGCCCCAAGAGCCTCTGAAGATGATCAAACCAAGCAGCAAGTTGACACCAGCGCGAAGGTGTGTCCAAGAATGGAAACGGCGAATGTACCTGCAAGCTGACCGTGACAAGTGCCCGCAACCTTGACGCGCAGTCCATCCAAGAGAACGTTGTTCGAGCTGAGCCGTCCATGGGCCAATCCTCGAGCGTGCAAGTACTGGAACACCGAGAGCAGTCACAACATGATGTCACAGAAACAGCAGCATGACGTACCACCAGCGCGTTTACGACGTGCAGCGCCACAGTGCCAACATGCTGTGCCATAGATCTCCCGGTCCGGCTTCGCCGGCTCCTTCGATGGGACACGCGTTGCGCTAAAGTTTTCGGCATCCACTCCCACATGAGCCAAGCAGGCATCCCAGTCGACTTGCCTGCAAAGGCTACATCGCCGCTGCGCTCTCGGTCCCTTTGTGTCTCTTCACAAACCACGCCAAGAAATTGAACTATGTTCGGGTGATGTAGCTGCACCACACCCTGCGTGAGGGATTTGTCGTGACGACGACATCAAAACACTGACGTACGGAGAGCTGAAGCTTCAGAGCAGCGTCCAGGTTCGGAAGGCCTGACCAAGACTCGGCTAGGGGGAACACACGCTTGCAAGCCACGTTCACTCCGCACCACACCCCCGACCTTACTTCGCCTCCAAACGTAGTGCTTCCTCCAATTACGGTGCTCGTCAGCGCAAGGCAAGCACTACTCCATTTCCACCACCCTTCCTGATCGCGTGCAGGTATCACACCCGCGTCTGCATCAACAAACTCTACGACGTTGCCCACGGCAGCCGCCGCTGACGGAGTGTCGCCATCACGTTGTGTTGGGGCAGGTGGCGAGCTCAGTCTGGGAAGCGACTGTGGAGCGGCGCCTTGGTGTTTGGAGTGGACATGGCTGGCATCATCTTGAAGAGGAAACCGTGTGGAGGCGGACAAGGTTCGAGACGACTCCAAGGGGGTGGCGAACGTGAGGGAGCGACGTGAAGAAGAGGAACGCACGCTCTCTCCTCGACGGAGAACGGAACCTGGTGTACTGAGGGGGGTACTAACAGGAGTCTTTGCTTCTGAATCAGCCTCTTCTGAATCCGCGTGGGGTGGGTCTTTCTTGACGATGGTGCGGCCCCGTGATGCAGGTGCGGACCCCGGTCTCTTCATGAGTGACACCGGCGGCGTCGGAACTCGATCATGGGGGACGACGTCGTTCGCAGCCATTGTTTCGACAGTCACAGGGACGACAGTCACAGGGACAAAACAGCACAAAGAACGATGCTTGTGTCTTTCACACCATTGCAACTTCAAATGCAGCAGCAGTGACGTTGCGATGAAGGCATGTGCAGTTCAGTAAGGCCGAAACGCAGGAGCAACATGCGCTGCTGTCACTTCAACATGCGAACTTGACGTGACGTTGTAAACCAACGTAACAGCTGAGCAGGCTCTCACTGCTGTGCTGCGGCGCAACATCGGGGCACGGCTCCACAATAATGAAAGATCTGCTGCTGAATTCGCGTGCTGGATGGACAAAACGGCTAAACACCGAGCCGAAGACGCGCTTCTACAACACCGATGTTGGGAAGTCTGCCTCCATTTCGAAGCGAGTGAAGACGACGCCACAGCGATACGCCATCTTGCGTTCTGGAGCTCCCCGCTTCCGAAAGAACACATTGAGCATGCGCGATGGTGGTCACTATGACACTGATAGAACTTCTCTGTCATACTCCGTGCGACACACCAGTCGGAACTTCTCTGCTCTGCGATCTGCTGTGCCGAGGTTCATGACCAAGAGTCGAAGCGAACAAAATGTGTTGCCGCGCCCCTACAGAAGGCCAGACAAGCAGGAGCACCACCTCCTGCCAAAATCAAAGGTGAGTTTGTGGGCCACAGTCTAGTTCGATGCAGTGTGTGTGGCTCATTCTGTGTCGTGCATGCGCGTGTGCGTGTGTGGGTCTCTGTTGAACTTTCAGATGGTGGACAACCTGTTCGACAATTCGACCTCTGCCACGTATCACCCAAAGAGCGTGAAGAAGGCTGTGCAGAACACCCCCATGACCATGTCAGCCATTCGCAAGAGTGTCACTCAGCGAGGTTCACTTGTGAACCCTGGCCCATCCCATCTGGGTCCAGGGTGCTACAATCCGAAGCGTGCTGGGGAGTCTCGACGAACCGCCAGCGCCGCGAAGCGAAAACCCAAGCTCAACAAGTATGTTGTCTGTTTCCCGCAATGTGCCTGTGCTCTCCTTCTCACATGTAGGACCACCCCAGACTCGAGGTGGAGCGTCTTGTGTCTGATGACCCGGAGTTGTACATGACCAAGGACGAGCTGGAACTGAAGCGCACCGCCCATTTGGGACCGGGAGCGTACTTCCATGACGAGTCAAAACGTGATGTGGCGTTGCCTGGCGGTCATCCAGGTGTGAGGTGGAGTAGCGGTAAAAGATTCAAAGAACCCCCCGCTGCTGATTCGTACAAGAAGAACGGATCTGTGTTGAATCCGCGACGGCCGTACGTCGAGTGGGTTACTCCTGGCAATCCGATGTGGCGCGAGGACCGTCGAGAGCGAAGTGCCCCCGGAAACAAAACTTCTGGCACCGATTTCATGCCCACCCTGGATTCTGGCACTAAAATGTCTTTAGCCACCAGTGTTACGAAGGGCTCGCGCAGGTATGCTCATGTGTTTAGTAGCAGCCAGCCACGACTCGCCGCTCCTGGCTCTGTCACAGCTGCTTCGCGTCGGGAGTTCACGCCGTGCACGGGACCCAACATTGGGCCCGGGGCGTACAATCCTCGAGCGTTGCAACCGGACGAACCGCCTCCGTTTCGTAGTGGAAAGCAGCGTGGGGATCCTCGCACGTGGGGTGACCACTTTAACGGACTGCGGCCCAGACACTTGTTGCAGTGTCCAGGGGCAACAGTGCTTCAGGATACGTAGTCGTTTCGTTTCGCGTTGTTGGTTGCATGACCCAGTTTGTTACGTTGCACAAGATTTCCTTTCATGTTCTCCTCCCAGCCTACATGATCGATCAAGTGCAGCGACTTGGTGATGCAAAACCGCTTCGCAACAGCTGCAAAGCCACAAAGTGCCACACGCGCTGCGCCTCCTTGAAACTTGTTGACCCCTCACAATTTCCGGCGCGCACGGGCACAACACACATTGCAACCTTGGGTGGAATGGCGTGCGAGAAAGCAAGTGTCCCGGCAAACTGGTGTGTGCATGGGAAAATGAACAATACCGCTTCTTACCTGCCGCACGCCAGCTGCATTGTGACACACTAACCAACAAGCACACCCACACGTTTCGCCAACGGTGCCAAACGGTGCTAGCAGCGCCTACTCCCCACGCTGGCTGTAGTTTCTCACGCGGCGGCGCTCAGCGAGAATGGCAGCCCTGTCTCGCAAGGCAGCGGCTGTGCCTGACACGGCGGCCGCACGGTGCTGCTGTTGCTGTGCAACTCGGGCGCGAGCTTGGTTTTGACTTGGCGTTGACCGGCGCGAGTTTGAAGCGGGGAGGTGGTGACCTGGGGCAGCGGATCGACTCGATCCGGCCGCCACAGGAGGGGGCAAACCTTGCACACCAAGTTGCTCACGCACTGCCGTACAATACAACGTTCCGGTCACACTCGTCACACTCGCCACACACGGAAGCCCAACAACACTAACCCACCTTCATCCATTCGTTTCCTGAACGCTGCAGTCGGCCCACCCCGACGTCCCACATCATCTGTGTAGGGGTTGCCCGAAGAATTATGAAGGGCGTAGCGCCGAGAGGCCGACACGCCTGAAGAGCGGAGCAGAGAGGGATCCTCCATACTGTCCTCGACAGGCTCGACTCGCGCTGCGCTCCCAACTTGCAGCCCGACTTGTACATCGAATCCAGATGATGCGTGCCCGGCGGGATCACCTGCGGCGGGTTCATCTGAGCGATGAGCTGTTGCGCGTGGTCGCCGTTTCCTCCGCGAAGAGGGTGCACCAACAGGCAGTTGTTTTCCGGCGTTCTGTGCCGAGTCTTGTGACAGTTTCCTGTTCTCGGCAACAAGCTGTTGTTGCATGTGATAAATTTCGTTGATCCGGGCCTCGTACTGGGCAGCAGTCTGCGGCACAAACGAGAGAAAGAGCGGTAAAGCGAGAGCGAGAGCGGAAAAGAGAGAGCGAGAGAGTGCGCGAAGGTGGATGTGGATGACGGGTGTGCGATCAAAGATACCTCGGCCTTGGCCTGTTGAATGGCTTGAGACATGTCTTGCGCTCCCCCCGACATTGCCCTGTTCAAGTCAGACCGGAGTTTGTTGCTAACTTCCAGCAGCTTGCCGCGTTCTGCCACCATACGCTGCACGCACATCCCCCAAGTCAGTCACGACCATCAAGTAGAACACGCGCAGAGCGGCAAACGTACATCCAAATCCTTCGTTGCGGTGGCAACTTGGTGTCGCAGCGCTTCCAATTCAACCGAAGACTCACCGCCAACACTCCCTGGTGGGCCCAATCCCTCAGGAGCAGCAGCGGCAGGAAACGGATGCACAGTTGGCTGCATTGGGGCAGCATACTGCCACTGAGGACGAGGAGGGGGTTGCGGGGGCAAAGCAGCGAAAGACGGCTGCGCTTGCACTGTGGTAGGGTGGACGGACATGGGCTCCGCCCAGACAAGGCCAGGCGCAGGAGCAGTGGGTGGCGGCTGCGGTGGCTGGATAACTTCGGCAATCGGAACTTGGGCAGGGTTCCACGCCCCATTGGAAGCCACGCCAGGAGGTCGAGCCACTGGTGCTGGCCGAGCCACAGCCGGAGCGAGTGCTGCTGTTGACGCGCCAGCAAAGGAGGGCTTCTCGCTGTGCAACACCCAAAGCCAAGGACCACAGAACGATACGTCAGACTTGCAATTGACAACTTCGACTGGACAAGGCCATCAAGCGAAAAAAGGACAACCGACGCAGCCCGATCGGTTCACGTACGGGGTTGCATTGTGCGGCACCAAAATGCGCGCAGAAGCAAGATTCATGGGCAGCGTTCTCCGTTGGCCGTCACTGGAAGGCGACGAGGAAGGGGACGCATGGGCAACGGAGCGTGTTCCAACGTCCATCCATTGATCTCCTCGTAGCGCAGCATCGTCAGCCCTGCAAACTTGAGCCGGTGAACCAAGGACAACAACAACAACCAGCACAGGAAATGATCACGCACTGGTTGGCTTTGATCGTGTCCAATTCTGTTTGCAGAGCTGCTTTGTCGGCAATCAACTGCTTTGCGGCATCTTGCGCCTGCATGGCATCGCTGCGAGCCTCTTCAAAACGCGCATTTGCCAGGGCAAGCTGGGAACGCAAGCTGGACAGCAACCCCACGTCATGACGCAACAGTTCTCTCTGCAAGCTCGCCGCAGCGCACGCACTTTTGTTGTTCGCTTTGAGCCTGCGACAGTTGGTGTCTCAGGCTTTTCACAGTGTCGGTAAGCTCGCGGTTGTGCTGTCGAAGCAGCGTCAACTCGGCAAGATCTGCCGCAGCGCGCTTCGAGGCGCCCGGTGCGGAGGAGCCCTCTGTGCCACCTTGCTCGCTTCGCATTTCGTCCAGTCGCATTTGCATTAGCTCACCATAAGCTTCTTGGCGGCGGAGGGCGGCCTCGAGATCCGCCTTCTCGTGGGCCCACTGGGCACCGGTGGGAGGAGCGCCGTTGGGCGCTGCACCACCACCACCAGCAGCAGCAGCAGCAGCAGCGCCGCCATCACCGCCATCATTGCTGTCCTTCCCTCGTTGCGCTACAAGCTGCTCCATTTGTTCTCTGAACGGCCCACACACACACCCACACACACCCACACACACACACACAACATAGGTAGAACAGCTCATTGCTAAGACCATGCCTGGACGAGTCAACAACGCGGAGGGGCATCGTACCGCATGTCACTAATGACGCTTCTGTACCGGTCATTTTCTTCCTTCACTTCACCCAACCGGGCACGCAGCTCCATGGCCTCCTGGAAAGTAACGCGCGCAACTCGTAAACACGAAGGCACCGGCAGGATGACAAGGTGCAGCCCCACCTTTTCTCGTTTTGCCAAGGCAAGTACATTGTCCTCCCCAGACGCTTGGAAAAACTTCAGACCTCGCATTCCCGGAGACGCCGGGCCCATATCATCGGTGAAAGCGGGGGAAGCTAACCCGGCACGCCCATTGGTTCCGCGCAGGGGCGTTGATGCCCCGACGGGCTTCAGCAACTGGGCAAAGCGGATATCAGACTGCGCAGCATGCAGCTTCTCCGTCACTTGGCGAAGTTTCTCTTCAAACTCCGATGCCTGCTCTCGTGCCTTCTGCTCCGCCTCCAAGAACAGGTTACGCTGTTGCTCCACTTGCGCCTCGATTTCAGCGCAGCGCTGTTGGTGCTCGACCTGGAAACAACTCGCGTGTTACCTCGGAGGACACACACTGCGGAGAACTGCAGTCACTGACAAAATGATACCGCCCACCCACCAACCAACCTCGCGGGCATCCCAACGCTTGGCAGCCCGTGCCGCTGCAGCACTAGCGTCGTTGATCAGCTCTGTGGCAGATGGTGTCAACGAGAGCGGAGCAGCAACACTTGCAGGGACAGCCACGCAAGCCAACCAACAACAGCACCATTCTCTCGGTTTCGAGCCATCTTCAGATCGTGTTTGACGGAGGACAAGTTTCCATCCATGATGTCGTGTGAAATTGTCACTTTCTCCACTTGGGCGCGCTGCGCGGCGACTTGCTGTTGGAGGCGCATCTTCTCGGCTTCCCAGTCCGCTTGTGCGGCCTTAAAGTCCGCGCGTGTCCTCTGCTCCAAGCTCCGTGTCAGCATGGGTCAACGGTCGCGGCATCAAACTGTGACATCCCTGCGTACCTCATGATGATGGCGCTCACTTTCGATTTGTGCCTTGATCGCGGCAACCTGATCATCACATGATCGCCGAATCCCGTTGCACTCCTCCTGCACTCTGTGCAGCTTGAGTTCAGTAGCAGCCAGTTTTTGTTGACATTCTTTGACTTCTTGGTCCATGGAGGACCGAAGATCGCGCACGGAATCGTCTTTGGCAATCTGCTTCTGGGCCAGCTCTGCTTCATACCTTTGCTTTTCCACGGCACTCTTGCGCTCAGCCTCATGCAAGTCCTACACAACCTCGCCATCCGATTGAGCACAAACCAAAGCAGGAATCGTCCCACAGACAGGGCATTTTGCGTACCTTCAGCACGGCATGGTGCTTTGCATTTGCTTCATCGATTTCCCTCCGCGCCATTGCGCGTATTTCAGCCTGTGGAGAACACATGTCCTCAGACGAATAAGTGAGCAGAACGAACACGCAACCAGCGACAGCACACCCACCTTTTCCTGCTCGAGAGTGGCGATTCGATTCGTGCGAGCATTAGCTTCCGCCTGCGCCCGTTCAGCGTCTGTGTCGATTCTCTTCTGCAGTTTCTCGACTTGCAACCCCAGCTGTTCGATATTGATTAGGGCGCTTGCCTTTTGCTTTTGCTCACCCTCAAGATCAAGCTGCGACAACGCGTGCGTGCAGGTGAGACTCATCAGAGGGCACAGACACAGCACAGCACAGCTGCCAACCTGTAGCTTCACCAGACGGGCTTCAAGTGAGTCGATCTGTTGCTTCGACGCAAGCTCTGAAGCACGGTGCTGCGCATCTGCTTGAGTCAGAGACGTTTCACAGGCCTTCTTGAGTGTTTGGGCCTGACTACGCAATTCCATGTCGAACGCCTGCTGCCTGCTGACAGCTTCTTGCTTGGCACTGTCAAGTTGTGCTTGCTGCAGACATGTGCGTGAGCGAACTCGTGCATCACACATACCATAGCTCAAGTTTGGGGTCTTACCAGCTTGGCTTGGTGTTCACGATGGCGGCGCTGAAGTTGAGACAACTGCGATTCCAGTTCCCGATGGCGTGCCTGACACACATGTGTGAGAAGAAGCCCTTCCGCCACCCTACACGAGGGAAACAATGTACCTCAGCAGCAAGACGGTTTTCCTCATACTCTGAGTTGGCAGCATCAAACTTGTTTGCAGCTTGCTCGATCTGGAGGGCATGCTGTTAGAGCGGCGCACGGAACGTTGCACACCGCGATTGTGACGAACCTGGGCGCGAAGGGCGTGGATTTGCGAGTCTCTGCACACACAAACCAAACCAACACAGGGCCAATGAATGGCAGTGCCAAGCGGAAAGGGCGGGCGGGCGTACCTTTGTTGGATGGCGGTTTGCAGGTTTGCAAAGGCTTCATCGTGCCGCTCCAGCTCGGCGTCACGGTCGGCAATGAGCTGCAGTGTGTTCCCAGGCGCTTGTCAGTCATTCCAAACCCAAACAACAGGGCACCAGCCAACATCAAAATGCACCTTTAGGTTATAATCAAAGTCGTTCTTTAGTCTCTTATACTTCGCCTGGGCTTGCATGAGCTCTTCGCCCTGTGGAGCAGTGAGTAACAGACGTTGCACACCCAACAGCAGACCACGCACCTGCTGCTTGAGCTTCGAATCCAAGGCCCCAATGCGTTTTTCAGTCATATCGAATAGTTCACGTTCCTTCTCGATGATCTTGTTCTTCGCCTCGGCAAGGTCTCTCATGCTGCCTGATCCTCCCATTGCGCTGGCCATGCCTGGCCGATGCCGCCGCGCAATGCCAAGACCGAGATCTGGTGTCTGACCATACCGGCTCGGATCCATCCGGCCCAGTGCAACCCCAACTTTGGAGTAAGCCTCAGAGAACCGGTATCGCGAGACGAGCGGAAACACCCCGAGATAGCCAGGTGTGCCGGCGTCGTCGACGGCGGCTGTTGTCAATTGAATGCTGCAGCTTCAAACAGCCGCAGGTGAACTTTAGTGCCACACCAGCAATGTGTACATTTTTCATTGTTTTGTTGTTGTTTTGGCTGCAGCGCCAAGCACTACCAAGACCACGCCGGTGCCCGAAAGAACAGCGTGGCTCGCTATACAACCCCGCAGTCCGCGTTCAAGTGTATCACTTGGGGGGGAGCATCAAGTGGCTCGTCTTCCCCACTTCCTCCCTTGGTTGCTGATCAGGCACAGATGAGGAACGCCAACCATGCTGCTGGGTTGGAGCCAGAGCTGGTGCAGCGCATCGAGAAGGTTGCCGCGTTCATCTCAAGAAAACCTCAGTTTGAGAACACACTGCGAACAAAGGAAAGAACAAACCCACGCTTTGCGTTTCTGTTCGGCGGGCGGGGACACGCTTTATTTCGCAGCAAGCTTGGCGACGCTGTCGCGGACAGCACGTCGCAGTTCTCCTCCGGGGCCGTGATCAGTCGGATGATTCGCAAGGTTTCTCAGGTACACATGAAGGCGGCTGCTGTGCTGTGTTGGATGTCGCGAGGCTGATGTATTTGATGTTGTAGGCGGTTGGAGAGGGACGAGTTGAACCCCCTTTGAGTGACAAGGAACTGGCCGAGGTGTGTGCCGTCCTGCGTTTGCTTCGTGTGCTGTGCTTTGACTTGTTGCTTCCAAACCGTGCTGCCAGCTGGACGCCATCACAGACGCGTTGGTTGGCACCAAGTCATCGATAAAAGCTGCACGCGACTGGGTTGTGGCGCATGCAAGCAGGGCGGCACACATCGCAGAGAAACTTGCTGAAGCCGCGCGTGTACGACCGACGTTCCAGTCACGGCTGTACGTCGTGTACTTGCTCAATGATGTACTGTTCCGAGCTCCAAACGCGAGCAAGACCATCATTAGGGAAGCAATGAAGTATCAGCTGCCGTATATTGTGCACCTTGTGTCGGCCGCTGTCGGGGCGGACAAGGCTGCCACAGAAAGGCTGACCAAGGTCATCAACCTATGGGGCAAGGTGTACGACGCCGCAACCATCGCACAGCTTCATGCCGCTGCATTGGCACATGCAATGGACCCTCCTGCCACGAGAGTGGCTTCGTCTGTGTTGGGTAAGTCTGCAACGGTGGTGCCCCCACTTTCCGCCCCTGCGCCCGCCGCCACCAACACGTTGCGGGGACCCAACCAAGCTAGCACACCCGTCGTCGCCGTGACCCCTCCAGTGGGGCCGCCGATGACGACGCAGCCGGCATTTTCTGTGACTAGCGCAATCCAAGCCGCCAAAGCCGCACAAGTTGCAGCTTCCATGGCTGCGCTTTCGCGTCCCGATCCAAACTCTTGCCCTGTAGGTCGCGCCGTCACCATCTTGCAGGGCGCACAAGAAAGCGGTGTGCCGCCGTACGCCCCGGTCAAGTTGGCGAACCTGCCAAACGTCCCGCCCATGCACATGGAACCCGGGCGGCTGCAAGTGCGCATTGCTGAATTCGTGCGGAAGGTGGACAAAGACACTCTGCGGCGCGTCGCCACGCGGGAAGCAGAGGAAGCAGAGCGGAAGGCACGTGAGGCGCGGCGACGAGAGCTGAGGCAGCGGGACAAGCAGCGAGACAAGCAGCGACGGTCGCGGAGGACCTCCAGGTCTCGGTCGCGCTCCAGGTCTCGGTCTCGCCACCGCCGAGGTCGACGAACAGCGTCTCGGTCTCAGTCGCCCTCGCTGCGTGGTACCAGGCGCAGCCGCAGTCGCGAGCGACGGCGTCGGTCACGATCACCACGACGAGGGAAGCTCATTTGACATGTGTGGTGGTCACACGGATGGGTTACTTACGTTCAGGTGCAGGAAAGTGGAAAGAAAGCCAAAACAGTAGTGTTGTTTGTGATTGCTTTGTTTTGTTACTGCGCCACAACCCGGGCGACCATACGCATGGACAGGACACACTAGCGTCGGACAGGAGGGTTCGGGTTTTGGGGCAACGCCTTGCCGTATCCAGACGTGAATCCTGACGACAAACCGCCAGAGGTTCCAGGGTCCTTCTTGACGGATGGCTTTGCCCACTCCACTCGCAAGATCAAGTGATCGTACGGGTATCGGTCCAAGTTCTCCATAGCTGTTTGTGCATCCGCCCTGAAGTCACATCACATTGCACCATCAATCACGTGAGTGCACCCACCAACACCACCACGCGCGCTGCGGGCCGCACGTACTTGCTGTCGAAGCTCACGAACGCAAACCCGCGAGACAAACCCGTAATCTTGTCTTTCGCAAGGTATACACGCGTCACCCGTCCAAACCGGTTGAACAGCTCTCGGACATCCAAGTCCTTTGTGTCGGGTGACAAGTTCGTCACACGCAGTGTGGGTGTGTTATACGGTCGTTCATGGACGAACCCTGATAACCCTGGCGTTTGTGCGGCGGCACGAACACACCAGGTGCAGCTGAACCACCAGCAGATACGTTGCTCCCAGAGAAGTTCTCGCGTTTCTTCTTCCAGAACTCGTTGCTCGCAGCACCACCAGCGTTGTTTCCACGCTTGCTGACGGCAGCGGCCTGTTTACAAGAACCTGGTGAGGCTAGACATTGACTGCTGAGAGGACACAAGGCAAGTTTCATACCAGTGCTGATACAAGAGCAGCTGCATCTTGGTCGGAGGCACGGCCAGGCTTCTCGATGTGAACCTGCATTGCGGAACCTGAGGTGACTGACCCATCCACAACCAGGCGCGTCAACTCGCGTGCTCACCTCATCCACTGACTGCAGCGTCACATTCTCATCACTTCCCAAAGCCAAGCCAAACTTGGGCAGTTTCTAGAACACATACTCTAGGTGAATCAACAGGCAGGTTCCTGAACAAATGCCGTGCGCAGCTCACCTTCCGTCGGCGCACTTGATCATTGACAATGGACTTCACCTTGACGGTCTTCACCCGTGTGGTGATCTGCACACACGCAGACCGAGTTAGGACACGCCAGGCTGGAGACAAACATGACGCACACACGGTGGTTACCTTTTCTGTGCGACCATCAACCCGTCTGTACTCTGTGATGGTCTTGATGCCATGCTGATCGGGACCAGACTCACTGCGAGGTGGCAGGAAATCTGTGCAGCACACATGGTCAAGCAAGCACGCGCTGTGTTTCAAGGCACCAACGTACCATCCTGGACTACTTCATCTCCCCACGATGCCATTGTGAAAGAGTGCTAGAGGTGTTGGTGCAGGGAGGTCGCAATGCCAGCGGCGTGCCTGGTGCCAGAATGTCCCAGCGCGAAAAGGCACAGCGGGTGGCGGCGGGACATAACACAATCACCACTTCGGCATCTTACAAACGAAAAATAATTCTTACTCCGGCACGAGCGCGCACACATACACCCAGACACTCGCAACCATGTTGGCATACGGGATGACGCGCACAGACAGCCCAAACTGAATGTTGGCATCTGCTTGCACTTTGTGAATGTTCTGCAAACATCAAATACGTCAGTGATCGAACTTGAAACCCAATCATGATGATGCTGGCGTACCGTTTTCTTAACGGCTGTGAATACAGACTTCAAGTCGGTGAAAGGAAGGTTGATGGGGAAGCCTGTGATGCGAACCTTCTTCAAGTTCAACAGCTGCAAAATTGAAAATGGCCAACGGCGTGTGTTGAGAAAGAATCCAGCCAGCAAACCCGCCAGCACCGTCCACGCACCTCCAGGTGATCACGTCGTTGATCGGGGTTCGCTTCGTTCAATCTCATGAGCTCCAAGTTGACACACATGTCATCCAGCTTCTCCTTGACAACCATGTTGAAATCTGGTGGAGCATCTGGACGCCAATCAAACAATTTGTCTCGCAACTTTCGCAGGATAGTACTCTGCAACGTCTTGGCAAACTCGCGATTCGGGGGCTTGTACACCAACTTTAACGGGTTCACGCTCGTTTTGTTCTTCATTGGGAACGACCGGGTGAAGAAGGGTGCCCACGCCCGTGTATTGAACGTGTCCCAGTTCAACTCTTGCGGAGAGTTGACGGTTTGGACGTTTGCATACATGTTGGTGCTGGTTGTAATCATCGACACTTTCCGGAGCGGGCAGGTAACATCTTCCGGGCTGTACACAACTCCCGTGGCAGCATTCCAGAGCTCAATGCGGTTGCTCTCCGTGAATCGCCGCATCACATACACGGTGTCACCTTCCGGTACACCCTGAACCACACACACACATACACGTCACTCTGACCGTAGCAAAAGGTGGCAACATAACTGCGCACCTCTCCAAGCACCAGTGCGGTTTCCCATTTGTCCTCGCTCAGCCACATGAAGTAGTTTGCAAGCAGCACTGCGTGCTCCTCCCAATCTCCATAGCCAAGGTCAACAAACTCTTGCGACGTGCACCACAGGTCAGTGTCTCCAACAAACGTCTCCCAATCAGCCAAAAACGGAATGAGGGCCACGAATCGGGCGACCTTCTCGGCCGTGTCAAGAGGCTTCTGCATCATCGCACCATCAACAGCTGTGGGAATGTGATGCAAATCAAAAAGAATAGCATCCGGAGGAGGTTCTTGCGGTCGCAGGTATCGGTTCATCAAACACCACTCTCCCTGCGGCAGCAAGAGGCGGATGCTGTCAGGAGGGTTCGCTACAAAACACGCCATCACGCAGACGCACCGACGAGTTCATGACGAGGGCTTGTGCCTTTGAGCGTTTGTAGCGAGCTTCCCAGGCACGTGCGTGGATCAACAACCGCATATTCTCGCCTCGGGGCGCTGGGGCAACAGGCTCCGAAGGGAGGGGGAGAGGTGGGTCCAGCGATACGAGCAGGTAGCTGGAAAGCGAAAGGTAAGGGGGTGGGATACCATGCGGCGAGCGCGACTCCCGTGCACGTACATGAATGTGCGGGCTCCAGCATGCGCTGGGTTCATCGCTTCGGGACCAACTCGCACAGGGGCAAACGGTAAACTGAACTCATCCGTCCCAGCTTGTTGGTACTTGTAGCCAAGGTTCACAGGCGGGACGTTGACTTCGAAAATTCCCGACACGTTGCCATTCAAGTACACAGTCGTGAAAGGGATATCAACACTGCCAAGGTACGTGCTCTCGAGTATCGTCTTCGTGATGCCGTCAATATCATCTGAGATAAGCACCCAAAATACAAAATCAGACTTACATTTCACCGTTTCCAGCTGGGAGCACACGGCGCACCTTCCACAACACGCCGGCGCTCGTCGAACAAGGACACATGAATCGAGTCGTGGACAGTCAAAAGGTTCTTGGGGCTCGTGTCGTTGTGAGGCGGTCGAAACGGAATTTTAATTCCCTGATCCCATCGGGGAGCGGAGCCCTCTTCGCTAGACGTGCGCATGGGCACGGAGTCCTTGAAGCGCACTTCCACATAGGTGCGGACCATGCCAACATCATCTTCTTCGGTGTGGTGATGGTGATGATACGCTGCGCGAGATCGCAGGTCCGCATCGGCCCGCCGCACTGGCACGTTGATTGCGCGGACAACCTTGACGAAAAAGTGGCACGTCTTGATGCCTTCAGCGTCGCCAGACAGCGTTTGCTTTTGCCGTTGTCTTGGGCGGAGCTTGCGACGGGGCTCCACAAGCTGTTCCACCCCCAACAGCAACGTCAACCCAAGCACGGCACAGCATATCAGCAGACTCTCCTACCTTCTTCACATCACCGATTCCGAAATTCTGGAAATCATACAGGCGGCCCTCTTCCACGACATCGCTCAGGGAAATGTGGTGCTTGCGCGTCCACCCGTGTGCTTTCTTTTGCGCTTGCAGCGAGAAGTTCTTCAATGCAGCCATCGCTGCGCTGTGTGCCTGCCCCACCTCTCCATCTTCTTCCGCTGCAGTGGCAGCAGCGGCAGCAGCGGCTTCGGCAGAGGTCTTGGCTGTCGGGAGCAACGAGCGCCATTTCGGGTTCCAAATAATTTCTTGCTCCTCCAAAGGGATGGGGTCCTTGAAATTCTCAGGGTGCGCCGAACGTTCCTGTGTTCAAGACGAGAAATCAGCAGTCCATGCAACAGATGGAAACACGCAATGCCAACAAACCTGAAGCAAGCGGTGCCGGTTGGTCGCAGCAAGAGATGCAACCCCACCCTGGGCAGCAGCCGCAAGCTGCAATTCCTTCTCGAGCGCGTGGATGCGAAAGAGCTTGCGGTCGGGCTCCACCAGATCTGAAGCACGTGTCAGCGATAACGACGTCCTGCACAGCACTTTGATGTCAGTAACAATGGCGAAACTCCTCAGCACCTGACAGGCCGCACCGGTTCCTGGGATCATTGGGGTCGTCGAACGTGTCGGCTTGCTCGCGGAACCTGCAAGCAAAACAGTGTCGTGACATTCTGCGACAGTGCTAAAAAACTCGGCCACGTACACATCGCCTTCGTGCCCATGCATTCCATGTGTGTTGGTGACACGCAGCACACGACCACCAGTGAGCTCGACCGCACGCTCCGGAATCAATGTAGTTCCCGCCGTCTTGTCCAGTTGCATGCCCATGCCTTGCCCCTGTAGCGACTGCGTGAGGCCACCTGACACGCCCAAACACCCACTGGACGTACCCCAACTCCAAAATCTCCTCCCCAAGCCACGCCCACGCGAACTGATCCCAATGTGAAGCGTTGGTACGTCGCCCAACTGCTCGACCCGCCCGATTTCGAAGCTTGGATAGTGCTTGGCAGTAGGACTGGGTTACGCATGGGACGCGTGTCGGAGAAGTGAAACCACTCATCAATCGGGGCAAAGGAGGGCGCTGCCATCACATCCGACGTGAGACCTGGGACCGGAACCATAACCCGGGCTATGGTGGTGTCCCAGAGCCAACCTTTACGTCGAATTTCAACCTGCCACACGGCGGACGCATCAAACTCAGCACATGGTCCACTCACATTCCATGGGCACGCACACACGCACACGCACACGCACACGCACACGCACACGCACACGCACACGCACACGCACACGCACACACACGCGCGCGCGTGCGACCAACCTCGATGGATTTGGGGCGCCGAACAAGCTGCAACTGCATTGGAAACTTGAGCGCCGCCTTGTAGTTGGGCCAGCCAACAGGGACAGTAGGCGACACGCCCACTTGCCGCCCGTTCACCCACAAACGACAGTACACCCGAAGGGCACGAACACGTTGACGCCGTGCCTCTTCCTGCGGCGTCGGAGTTCCAGTGTACGTGTCATCGTGAGTGACGCGCAACACCGTTTGCAACGGCGGGGAGCCACGCGTCAAACGGGACAGCAATACTCGTCCACGGTGCTTCATTGGATAGTCGGGGTTGGCAGCAAGGACAGAGTCCAACACATCAGAAGCACCGCGAACGTGCGCAGGGGACACACCACCCAGAGCTCCCGCCGCCCCACCGTATCTTCGACCATCGTCTCGTGCAAGCTTGCGAGCAACAAGCTTCACGTCAGTGTTTTTCTGGGCAGAAGCAACCCTTTGCGCTTTGATCTCTTGCCACTTCTCGTAGATGTCATGCGTTAACCGTTTCAGGTTTTGGTCTTCTGTGTATTGCTCGGATAAAGTGGACAAAATGTCCGTGCACCAGGCCTCGCGTGCCACTCGGCTCTCCGGGCGCGCGCCAAACAGCAAGGCGTCCAGCCGCTCGCCCAGCGCAGAGACTTTGTTCTCACGAAGGCGGCGAGAGTATTCTCGATACAACACCTGCAGAAAAGACGATTTGTGGGCGGTATGCAACCAAACACAAAAAAAAGCGACGCCGCACGGACCTCCATCCCGGACACCAGCCAGTCCTCGAAGCAAAACAGCTGGTGGTCCATGAACTTGAGCGCGTGAAGGACAACGTCAAGTCGATACTTAGGCAGCGTGTCAGCCTGCAAATAATGTGGCGTTATGTTGTTGCGTTGCGCGTGAGCAAGCATGCTCCGTGCAGAGCGACGGACCTCGGAGGCGACACCAGCCAGCGGTCGTTTGATGCAGACTGCAAGGCGGGCGTTCTTTGCATGGGTCCCATACGAGTGAAGGTCCGGGCCGCTGTCCAATCTGAGATGGTGACGTTCCACTGGATCGCCAATGTGAGGAAGGAGCTCACCGACAGCCAGATGGTCGGGCATATCCTCTGCTGTCGTCTTGGTTTCCTCTGGGAGACGATCCAGATCACCCGCTGTGGCAGCCTCATTGGGTTTGGGCGCACCGGCAGTGTGGTGCGCGTGCAATTGCTCACGTGCTGTTCGAACTTGAAACCGTTGCCAGTTTTCTTTGGTCACAAAAGGACGCGGTGGGACATGGATACCCTCCTGCTCATCGTGTGGCCCAAGTGAGAACAGGAAAACACACAGGCGACAGCAGCCGCTGCTGTATCGCATACCAACCTTGTCAATGTCACGGCGAATCGGGAGGCTAGCAGCTGCCTCCTTGGTTTCAAGCCCAGACTTGACGACGAGTGGTGCCGACCAAGCTGTGCCAACCAGGTTGAATTGCTCGCGCGGATCCCCATTCGGGGCAGGGAGCACACGAGAAGGCAGGACGCGGGATGGTCGAACACACACGGCATCCAAGAACTCATCTTCGTCATCAACATCAGACAATTGCTCAGCTTCATCTTCTGACGATGCGTAACCTGTGGGCCCCTCATCAACCACAAGGGCTGCGTCTGGACCTGGGTCGCTCCCGCGGCCTGAGCTGTCGCTGTCGGACCCGCTTCTTCTTCGCCGCCGTCGCCGTCGCGCCGCGGCTGCACCTGCCCCCGCACCTGCCCCCACACCAGCCCCAGAGCGCTCACGTGATCGGGAGCGGCGGTTGCGGCCAGAAAAGAAGGGGTTCGAAGAGCGGGAGCGGCCCTGGGGAGACCCCAAGCTCTCTAACATGCGCGCGGCGGCACTGCCCCCCGACTTGCCACGACGGGACGACCGCGGGCGGCGAGAACGACGCTTCCTCTGCTTGGATACATCCGCATTGGTTGGGCTTGTCGACTTGATCGGGGCTGACACATCGTCATCTGTGGAATCAACAGCGAGGTAAGGGTCGAAAACCCAGCCGCACCTCCCACACACGTAGACACACCACTGCTCACTACAAATTCCGCAACCTCACTCATCAGTCACGAGTGTTCAGTATTATGGAGCGCTCAAACGGCTAGAAGCATACCACCAAACCAATGTTCCGGCCAGCCAACGCCGCTCCAACGGACGATTGCTCAAGTACACCGCCGGCAGTGCCCGGAGCGTGCTTCAAGTACCATTTCAAGCGTCGGAGTGATGGAAATTGATTTTCCGAATGAAAATTGAGAAAATTGCTACCCACTTGCTTGACACCTAATTTGGAACAATTGTTCCCATGATGATGGGAACAATTGTTCCCATGGCTTGAAAGTACAATCCCTGCTGTTACTGCCCCATCACCGCGCCGCAACGGTT